>Ga0255344_1004270_pt1 | contig 14747 bp, 12 predicted proteins | sample wastewater_treat_5_FD_192414 | JGI IMG/M metagenome (GOLD analysis project Ga0255344, IMG submission 192414) | Wastewater microbial communities from Lulu Island WWTP, Vancouver, Canada - plant18 | ecosystem: Engineered > WWTP > Wastewater > Unclassified | place: Canada: Vancouver, British... | reverse complement strand
TGTTATCTTATCCATAGCAGGTTGTGGTTTCTCCTTATTGCTTTTATTGGCGTATTAACAATAACGGATACTATCACTTCCTGCTATTTTTCATTAGTCACTGTCCAATATGTAGTGTAATCCTACAGTATTCCAAATGCATTTTCGTGAAAACGTGGGGGTGACTTTCCTGGTAACTTTCCACGTTCACCTTGCACTCATAAGCACTGATATTAACCTTTTTCTTGCGCAAAATCGATAAAACGTCCATACTCGAACAGCCCGCGGCGCCGAGGGCGATCAACGCGGTCGGACGAAAACCTTTGTTTTGTCCTCCAGCAGCCTCAGCTGCGTCCATGATAACGGTGTGCCCAGTTTCTGCCTCACCGGTAAGTTCCATTCCTTGATTCCACTTAATATTTACGTCCATTTTTTCTCCTCTCCAACCAATCGGTTGTTCAATAGTATTTATCAGGCAGTAAAATTATCCTGATTGAATACTATTATTCATGACGAGTAAAATCAAACTTTTGTCACAAGTGGCCAGTTTGCCTGGACGTCAAAATCAAACGTGTCAGTTTCTCCCGCGACAATATGGCGATATCCAGCCGCGGCGATCATGGCTGCGTTATCGGTACAGAGCCTAATGTGAGGAATGTGAACACGGAATTTCGTTTGCGAGCGGAAAGCCTCACGCAGGGCGCGATTCGCACTGACACCGCCCGCCACTATAATCTCGTTGGCATCGTATTCTTCAGCGGCAGCCATGGTCTTTTCATAAAGGGTTTCAACCACGGCTTGCTGGAAACTGGCGGCAATATCTGCCACAGGCAAATCTTTGCCAGTTTTCTTAATTTCTTCAACGGTGCGAAGAACAGCGGTCTTAAGACCACTAAATGAGAAGTCGTACTTTCCGTCCAAACGAGCCTTGGGGAAGCTAAAAGCCCTGGGATTGCCTGTTTGGGCAGCTACTTGAATTGAGGGACCGCCCGGATAAGCCAACCCGAGCAGGCGCGCGACCTTATCGAAAGCCTCTCCAGCGGCATCATCCAGGGTGTTCCCGAGGGTTTCGTAACGGAGATGGTCTTTCATCAACACCAATTCAGTATGACCGCCCGATACGAGCAAAGCAACAACTGGCAGTTTGGGTTCCGGGGTGGGTGGATTATCAATGGTATAAAGCCAGGCGGAGTAGATATGACCCTCGAGGTGATTGACTCCAACGATCGGTAAATCAGCCGCGAGCGCGAGACCTTTCGCCATGTTGACGCCAACTACCAGCGCTCCGCCCAAACCAGGCCCACGGGTGACGGCGAGGGCATCCAAATCGCTCATTTGTAGGTGAGCATCCTGCAAAGCCTGGGCAACCACAGCATGAATCGCGCGAACGTGTTCACGGGAGGCTAATTCGGGATAGATGCCGCCAAACTGGGCGTGTAGATCGACCTGACTGGCAATGATATTGCTCAGGATGATCCGACCGCCTTCGACGATCGCCGCCGCGGTCTCATCGCAGGAGCTTTCGATACCAAGGACTCTCAAATAATCGTTTTTCATCTTAGCCACCTTTCATCGGGACGACCAGCTCCATCGGGAAGTCAACAAATTTTTGGAAACTGCCGTCTTCAGCCACATACCAACTGTCTTCAATGCGAATGCCATAACCTTTGCTTGGGTAGTAAAGTCCGGGTTCGATGGTGAAGACTGAACCGATCCGCAAACAATTGGTAGGGTCTTCTTTTCGCCCAAACCAGGGTTTTTCGTGCACGTCCAGTCCGACACCGTGGCCGAGACCATGGATATAGCCTTCTTCGATCGCCGAATTTTGGCGGATGGTGGCATGACCCATTTCTTCGAATAACTCACAGGTACGATCCTGATATTTGGCGGGGTTTTCACCCAATTGGAGTTCAGAAATGACCTGATGGTAGACCTGTTTGACCTGGTCGTAAGCCTGTTGAACCTCTTCGGGAGCATAGCCCAGGCACCAGGTGCGGGTGAAATCGTAGAAGTATCCGCCGCCGCCCTGGCAAGGGAAAATATCAAAGACAATGGACTTGCCAAGCTGGATCGGGTCTTCGGGCGTGCCGGTGCTGTGAGGAATGCCGCCGTCACGACCAATGGCAAATATGGTGGCTTCCGGATTTTCAGCGCCAGCCTCCGCCAGCCAGAGGTTGATCAAACTCTTGACGTCTCCGATCGTGAGCGGTGTTCCATCTTCCTTGATGAGGGTTTCGTTTTCAACTTTATGGCTTGCCAGGTAATCCTGAACGCGTTGGACCACATCAACCGTGATGCGACCCATTTTACGGATCTCTTCGATCTCAGCAGGGTCTTTGGTGGCGCGGGCTTCGAGGATAATCGCGTCATTATAATCACCGGTGAATTCGAGTTCAGGCATAAGTTCCCGCAAGCGGGTTAGTAGTGCGAAAAAAGGCCCAAATTCACGTGTGCCATACAGAAAAACCTTGCCAGAGGTAAGACCGATGTCTTCGAGCATCTTTTGATAGCGAAGCGCTGCGGCTTCCAACAGTTGGCCATTGGCTTGCTTCAAGTAATCCTGGATGGGGTATTTGGCATAAGAGATCAGGTCGTAGCCAGTTTTGGCGGCTTCTTCACGTTCCATCATACCGTGAAAAAGAAGGGGCTTACGCCCGGGAGTTATAAAAAGGTCGCCAGCGCTTACATGAATATTCCCCGTGAAATAAACCATGCTTGGGTTATGACTGGCTGCGCCGCTGATCCAAAGAGCGTCGGCGTTGTTGGCTTCCATTAGTTGTTCAAGATCGTTTTTCATCGTTATTCCTCACTTAATGCTTGTTTTAGCTGTTCTAATAATACTCCCTCTTGTTCGGGCAGCACAGTGCGAGGGTCAAAGAGGAGTTGATTGTTCTCAATTTTTCCAATTATGGCAGGGTCGGCTTGTCTGAGCCGCCTGGAAAATCTGCTGAGTGATCCTGGCTTTAATGCCAGACACCATGTGGCAACTTCCTGTTCAGGCAAACTGCCGCCGCCAATGGTTGATAGGCTGGGGACGACTGATCCCGTGCCAAGCTGTTTTTGCCAGGCTTCGGCTTTGGCTTTTAATTCATCCGCGGAATTGCTGAGCATTGCCAGGATGGGGATCTGTTGACAGGCTTTCCCTTTTAGGTAAGCCAGCAAGGTCGCGTTCAGGGCTGCCAGACACAGTTTATCCGCCCGCAAAGCGCGGTAAAAGGGGTGTCGGCGGATCCTGGCGATCAGTTCTGCCTTGCCAACGATCAGACCTGCCTGGGGACCGCCAAGGAGTTTGTCGCCGGAAAACGAGACGACATCAACGCCCGCCTGGAGCGCTTCCTGAACGGTCATCTCGTGTTTGAGTCCAAAATCTTCCATGGCGAGCAAAGCGCCGGAGCCGAGGTCAAACGCCGTTGGGATATTATTTTCCCTGGCGAGTTGGGTGATCTCCGTAAGGTCGGGCGCGCTGGTGAATCCAATGATCTTAAAGTTGGATTGATGAGCGAGCAGGATCAGACTGGCGCCTTCTTCTACGGCAGTACGGTAATCTTCCAGATGGGTGCGGTTGGTGGTGCCGATCTCAAGCAGTTTGGCGCCCGAAAGCCGCATGACTTCTGGGATGCGGAACCCGCCGCCGATCTCCACCAACTGTGAGCGGCTGATGGCGACTTTTTTGCGATTCGCCAAAGCTGCCAGGATGAGCATAACAGCGCCGGCATTATTATTGACGACCAAAGCCGCTTCGGCGCCGGTCAGTTGGCAGAGCAAGTCGGCCGCGTGAACGTCCCGTTTTCCACGAACGCCTTTCTCGAGGTCGTATTCGAGGTTGGAGTAGACTGAAGCAACGGAATGAATTGCCGCGAGTGCATCAGAACTCAAGGGCGCGCGCCCAAGGTTGGTGTGCAACACGACACCGGAGGCATTGATGACCGGTTTCAGGCTGGGGATTGTCCCTTGTAAGAGTTTGTTTTTAATTTTGTTTAAGATCAGGTCATAATCAGGTGTTTCTTTGTCTGCTTCGATCGTCTTGCGGACTTCCTGCAGCACATCGCGGATAGTCTCTATAAGCAGGGCATGACCGTACTCTTCAAGAAAAGGCGAGAGGTTTTGGTCGGAAAGTATTTTGTCTACGGATGGGATCTGGCGATAAATGCTCATTATGAACCCGGCTGGGTGGGCTTCCAGCGGCTACGCTCCCAGAGACGGATCAGAAATTCGATCAGGAATAAAGCTGCGCCCATGATGATGCCAAGAGGAAAGGTGAGCACCCGCCCAATGCGAAGCCAGCTTAGTAAAGCCGCAAAGACGCCAAACCAAACTGCCTGACGGATGATGATGTGTGGTCCAGCTGGTGGATTGGATTGGAAACGGCGATTTAGCAGCCAGGTCAGGGGTAGGAATATCCCGGATACCAGCAAAACCAGAAAGAAGAAAAATAGCCACCTTGGGCCAATTGTGGGCAAAGTAGAGGTTACTACGAAAAAGAGACCTCCTCCACCGATAAGGATCAAAAGAAATATGGCGGGAAGGTAAAAATTTAAGGGTTGTGCGCTGTTCTTTGGCATAATGAGATTATACTTGATTTCAGCCTTAGTACCGTTCTAACAGCAATTCTCAGTATCAAAGGAACTTTTTTATTTTACGTTCATGGGGAAAAAAGAGAATTGCTAGCGGTTAAATTCTGTTCTCATTCAAGCGCATAGTATAATACCTATGGAATCGATTATGAATAGGACGGACGTTTTATTTACGATTAGTGCTATCCTCATTGTTATAGCGGCTTGTACTTCCGTTGAACTTAATGTTATGGATACCCCAGAGCCCATTCCAGATAAACTTGTTGTTACTATTGAAACAAAAAATGCTTTTGCGGAAGAAGTAGATCAGACCCCCACACCGATGGCTGCTACGGCAGTGCCTGAACCACAGATCATTGAGGCTTTTGTTTGGCATGAAAACCCACAAATTCCAATCCTGAACTTTCACCGATTCACGCCTCGTCTGATCGATGGGGAAACCGGCACGCTGATGCAGCTCACCAAATTTAAAGCGATCATTCAAGGACTTTATGACGCGGGATATTCCCTGATCAGTTTGCGGGATTATCTGGACGGCAGAATTGTAGTACCTGAAGGCAGAAAACCCTTAATACTGAGCATTGATGACGCCTATTTTGCCAATCAACTCTCTTTAAATGAAGACGGAACACCGTCGGATAAAAGCGGTGTTGGCTGGTTGTATGATTTTTCTCAAAAGAAGCCGGATTTTGGCTTCCACGTCGCCATGTTTGCCAATTTTGGGGATAAGTACTATGGCAATGTCTTTCGTTATGATTGGTGGTATCTTGGTGAGGGTTGGGAAGATGATTTCGCAAAGACGATTGTTTGGGGCATGGAACACAATGTCATGCCTTACAACCACCTTTGGCGGCATCCGGATCTCGAGCAACTGGCCGATAAGGACATCCTTATGCAGGCGCAGAAAAATGATGAAGCTCTGCGCGGCTATCTTCAACGAGCAGAGCGCGGCGATCTGATCGCTTGGTTGGATAACTTCATCGCCTTACCGTATGGCAAATGGCCTCTTTATGAGAGTGGTGTGAATACGCTGCTTTCTTATATTGATCCGGAAGGCAAACCACTCGAGGCGGTTTTTGAGGCTGGATATGAATATAAACCGATGATGGCTCTTTCACCGTTTGATGAGGAATTCGACGCTTTTCATATTCCGAGAATGGCTCCTGTTGATCGGGTAGTCGAATTTGTGCTTGAAAATGCTGAAAACCTGCCGTCTAACCTGCGTTGTCTGCTCGAGCTGCCTGCCGTCGCTGGTGCGCGGGATGAAGAGGCTCTGATCAGTGCAATTGAATTGGCAATTAAGAAAAAAAACTGCCCACAGGGCATCTTTATCGTTGATGAGCTAATCTTTGTTGCCAGGGATGGTACGGTTTTTCTTTGGGAATAGAGCAAATGGGAATAAGGAAAATTTCCCAAAGCGCTTAAAATTTTAAAATTATTCAGAGTATAATAAATTAGATATTATTAATAATGCTATTTTTTTTGTCTTTATTCCTCGACATTCTTTAAAGGAAGCAATTATGGAAAACACAATTTCATACATTCAGGGTTATCAATCTGGTTTAGGTGTAATTCTTGGTTTTATTTTAGCATCAAATGTAATGATATACATCGAAATTATTAAAGAGCCAATTGGTTCAAAAAAAAGACAATTAAATCTAAAACTGAAGATAATATCAATATGTTTGCTTGTGTTTACTTTTCTAACTTCATTTCTATTAATTTTATTCCAATTATCATTGATTCCTATTAATGGTTATTCGGGGGTTCCTGATTACCTAGAGGTACCTTTTTTCTGGGCACAATGGTTATATATATTTTTAATATTATTCTTGTTGCTCTTTAATATTTGGATTACAGGCATGATTTTTTTTGCAAAAGTTCCTAAAAGAACTGAAAGTAATCTGCGACACTCTATGAAGCTGAAAAGAATAAGATCAACGGGAAAATGAATAAGAAAAAAACTCATAAGTATTACTTCTTAGTTTGTGTATGCTGCTTTGTATTTGTATTTGTATTTGTATTGGTTTTCTTAATCGCTAACAAAAAATTTACCTGTAAGCTTAAAACCAGAGTAGTTCCAGGGCCAGATTGGTGTTATGAGGCAACCGATCCTACTGAGACAATCGAACCCACTGAGACAATCGAACCCACTGAGACAATTGAACCCACTGAGACAATTGAACCCACTGAGACAATTGAACCCACTGAAATAATTCCTGTTCCTTATAACCCTTACGCAATCGATAACATTACTAGAACTGTTTATTATATGTTTGACTTCACAAAAATGAACAAGGAACAAATCGAAGAATATTTTAATTTTTCTGATACAAGTTTTGAGGTCCTTGATGGTGTTGGAATTCAATGGGACGGATATGAAATTGATCATTATTTTTCACCTGAATCTACAGGGCGTTATTCGATTCCGAAACTAAATTTAAAAACAATCGTAATTGTTTTTTTTTCTTGAAGTGCCAGATCATTACGTGGAAGATGTGGAAAACTATCCTCCAGAATCTAACTTTTATTATCAATTTGAATGTGATAAATTATATAATATCCATGGTTCGGTTTCTACTAGATTTCCATCTTATGTTGGAATCGGAAGAAACTCATGGTTTACATATTCATTACAAGATAATGGTGAGAAGCAATGGACTACTGGACAAGGTCGAGAAAGCATTAATGACAATAATGGCACTGATGTGAGACCTTATATTGCTACTATTAAGTTTGAATATTTGGATGATGGAGCAAAAAATGTTAATTTATACTTGGACCCTGATCCTCAATCGATGATTAGAGGAGTAATAACAAAAGATGGAGTCTATATCAACAATTGCGTTTCGTTGAAGTTTAAACAGTTTGGTGTAAAAACTGTTGATACTAGTGATATAAAGCTAACTATTGAGGCAATCTATTTTGAAGGAAATATAGATAATAATTAAATTTTATGAGGTATATCTTTATAGATAAACGTTTTTTGAATTACTAAATTTTATGTTAATTATAAATATACTTTGAAGTTAAGATATATCATTTTTTTTCTCAGTTGCTGAGTTCACTTACCAAAGTATGATAAACTCAAAGCCTGGAATCAAGCATAAACTGATGCCTCGTGGAGGCATTTTTTAAATCGTGAGGGATCATGAAACAAGAAATTCAAAAGGAAAACGCTTATCTAAACGCGCTTGATCAGAGAGTTATTGTCTTTGATGGGGCGATGGGCACCACACTGCAGGCGATGCATCTGACAGATGCGGATTTTGGCGATCCGAAATGGGTTGGCTGCAACGACGCTTTGGTGCTCAGCAAACCCGAAGCTGTCATGGCTGTGCATCGCGCCTTCCTTGAAGCTGGCGCGGATGTCATTGAAACGGACAGCTTCCGCTCCAACCGCATTACTTTGACCGATTATGAATTGCAGGACAGGGTGATCGAGCTCAATCAGGCGGCGGCCTTTTTGGCGCGCCAGGCTGCTGATGAATTCTCTACTGCTGACCAGCCCAGATTTGTGGCTGGATCGATGGGTCCCTCAGGCAAGCTCATCTCGACCAATGATCCCGAGATGTCGGACATCAGTTTTGATGAACTGGCGGACGTTTTTCGGGAACAAGCCGTTGGACTGATCCGAGGTGGGGTCGATCTGCTGCTGATCGAGACCTCGAACGATATTCTGGAAGTCAAAGCCGCCATCAACGGCATTCATCTTGCGTTTGAGGAAGAGGGCGTTCAACTGCCAATTCAGGCCCAGGTTACGCTTGATACCAACGGAAAAATGCTACTTGGCACTGATGTGAGCGCTGTGACCTCGATCCTTGAAGGCATGAAAGTGGACGCGATTGGGCTGAATTGCTCTACCGGACCGGAGCATATGCGTGAGTCGATCGAGTATCTGACCTCGCATTCGCAGCTGCCCATCTCTTGTATCCCCAATGCCGGGCTGCCGCTCAATATTGACGGCGAAGCGGTTTATCCGATGAAGGCGGACGAGTTTTCGCAGGAACTGGTTGATTATGTCCAGAATATGGGTGTGCGCATCGTTGGCGGCTGCTGCGGAACGAGACCGGAACATATCGCTGCCCTGGTGAAGAAGGTCAGGGAGATCGAAGCGAAAAAGCCTATGCCTGAGAGCCAGGCGATGTTGGCATCTTCGGTTCAGGCGGTGCAGATCAAGCAAAGCCCGCCGCCATTCATCATCGGCGAACGCATGAACGCGCAAGGCTCCAGGGCTTTCAAGCGCCTGTTGATGGCGGAGGATTTTGACGCCATTATGCAGGTGGCGCAGGATCAGCTTGATTTTGGCGCGCATGGGCTTGATATCAGCGTCGCGACGACCGAGCGCAGTGACGAAGCGGAATTGATGAAAACAATCGTCAAACGCCTGAGCCTGGAAGTTCCGGTGCCGTTAATTATTGATACGACCGAGGTGGCGGTGGCTGAGGTAGCTCTCCAGACAGCCCCGGGGCGGTGTCTGATCAACTCCACCAACCTTGAATCCGGAGAAGAAAAAGCCGGAAAGATCTTTAGCCTGGCAAAGCAATACAGCGCGGCGGTGATGTGCCTGACCATCGACGAGCAAGGCATGGCGAAGACCGCTGAAAGAAAGCTTGAAATTGCCCGGCGGATGAGCGAGATCGCCATCAACGAGTATCATTTGCGCCCGGAAGACCTGATCTTTGACCCGCTGACCTTCACGCTCGCGACTGGTGAGGAGATCTGGCGCGATTCGGCCATCGAGACCTTGAAAGGCATCGAAGATATTAAAAGAGAACTGCCGGGTGTGCATACCTGTTTGGGCATCAGCAACGTGTCCTTTGGACTATCCCAGGTGGCCCGCAAGCTGATCAACAGCGTTTTCCTCTATCACGCGACCGAAAGAGGGCTGGACATGGCAATCGTGAACCCTGCCCACATCCGCTCCTATGCCGAGATATCCGCGGAAGAACGCAAGCTGGCTGAAGACCTGATCTTCAACCGCGCGCCGGACGCGCTCGAGAAATTGCTGGACTGGTTTGAGAGCCATGAGAGCAGCGAAACAGAGGAACAGACAAAGACGGATCCACTGGCTGGATTGGAAGTGCGGGAACGTGTCTTCAAAAGGATTGTTCTGCGGCAGAAAAACGGCCTGGAAGAAGATATTGATCTTCTGCTTAAAGAGTTGAACACGCCGCTTGGGGAAGCCGCGGTTGAGGTGCTGAACGGCGTTTTATTGCCAGCCATGAAAGAGGTGGGCGATAAATTTGGTTCAGGCGAACTGATCCTGCCCTTTGTTTTGCAATCAGCCGAAGTGATGAAACAAGCTGTGACCCATCTGGAACAATACCTGGAAAAAACAGAAGGACTGAGCAAGGGCAAACTGGTTTTGGCAACTGTTTATGGCGATGTGCATGATATCGGCAAAAACCTGGTCAAGACCATCCTTTCCAACAACGGCTACGAGGTGATCGATCTCGGCAAGCAGGTGCCGGCTGAAGAGATTATCAAAGCCGCCCATGAAGAAAAAGCGGACGCGATCGGCTTGAGCGCCTTATTGGTCTCGACCAGCAAACAGATGCCCCTGATCGCTTATGAATTGCAAAGACGAGACATGGAATTCCCGATTTTGATCGGCGGCGCGGCGATCAATCCCCAGTTCGCGCAAAGAATTGAAGAAGGCAAGGATCTGGGACCCTATCAGGCAGGCATTTTTTATTGTAAAGACGCTTTTGACGGTCTGACGGTCATGGATCAATTGGTCGATCCTGTCAAACGGGCTGCCTTGTATAAAAAGAGAGCGCGAAGTGAGGTCACGCAAGCCAAAGATGAGGAAATGAAGGTTGTCGTTGCAGAATCCTGGCTAAAAACTGTTCCTCCGGCAGAATTTATCCCTAACCCTGACCGATGGGGAGTTATCAAACCTGAGCAGATACCCTTTGACGAGGTGGCAAAATTGATCAGCCTGACTGAGCTGTATCGACTCTCCTGGGGCGCGCGGCAGCTGCGCGGGCAGGAGTGGCAGGAGATGCGGGCGGAGTTTGATCAACGACGCGAGCGCATGCTGGAAGAAGCGAAGCGCGAAGGGTGGATCAGACCCCAGGCGCTTTATGGCTACTTCCCGGTTCTGTCTGAGGGCAACGAGCTGATCGTATATCAGGATGGGGATAAGAAAACGAAGGATAATAAGGAAGTACTACGCTTCAAGTTCCCAAGACAAAAAGAGGGTGAATTCCTGTGCGTGAGTGATTATTTCCTGGAAACCTCCAGCGATAAAATGGATGTCTTGCCGCTCCAGATCGTTACTGTTGGCAAAGAAGCCACCAGTCGGATCGATGAATTAAACCAGCAAAACCGGTACGCGGAAGGCTTCTTCCTGCATGGTCTGGCGGTACAGATGGCGGAAGCGACTGCTGAATATATTCATCGTTTGATCCGTAAAGAATTACAAATAGAAGAAGATCAGGGTATGCGCTACTCCTGGGGCTATCCCTCACTGCCCTGGCTTAATGAGCATCTGAAAGTGTTCCATCTATTGCCAGCGGAGCGTGAACTCCGGATGAGCTTGACCTCAGCCTACCAGTTGATCCCGGAACAATCGACTGCCGCGATGGTCGTGCACCACCCCTTGGCGAGACCATTTGATGCGGGTGTGAGCCGTATGGACTTGCTAACAGCGGAATAGCATTTTTCGGCGAACTTATTCCTTTTTTATAGGTAAAATGAGAGTTGCTCACAGCGGAATTATGGACTTTTCTGTATGAGGTAAAATTAGCCCAATTAAGGAAGGTGCTATGAAAATCAGAAAAATATCAATTGTTTTGTTCTGTATTGTAATTCTCATTTCAGCATGCCAATCATTTTCGACAGATGGTCTTTCCAATGCCCAGATGACTGCCATTGCGGGGACTGTAACTGCGTTTTATAACGAGAAGACGCTTACCCCTGCGGTTCCTACAGAAACACCCACAAAAGTCGAAGATACACAAACACCCACTCCTACTCCCACGGAAACACCGCCCATCAGTTCTGTGTTGATCGGTCCGAATAGCTATCCTGAAGGCGTGAACCCCCTAACCGGTTTAGAGGTTGAAAACCCTGATCTGCTTAAACGCCGACCTGTGATCATGAAAGTTTCGAACCATCAAATTGACTATCAACCCCATTGGGGATTGTCGTCTGCAGATATTGTTTTTGAATACTTCATTGGTTGGGGCGCCAACCGCTTCGCGGCTTTGTTCTACGGACAGGATGTTGACAGGGTTGGACCAGTGCGCTCAATTCGTCGTGTTGATGGCCAACTTGGTAGTTTATATGAGGCGGTCGTTGGCTCTACCGGCGGTAATCAGGAAAATGTTCTCCCTTATCTGGAAAGTTACATTTCCGGACGATATTTTGCGGATAAATACCTCTGTCCGGGTGTCTGTGATGACGGACGAAATGTGGTTTACTCGGTTTTTGGAAACACTGCTGCATTATCGAATTATTTTCGACAGAACAATGTTTATTTGGATGATCCACAGCTTTATGGCATGGCTTTTAGGGGAGATGCCCCTGAAGGTGGTCAAAAAGCTGACAGCGCCTGGGTTCATTGGTCCTATGCTGATTACAGTCAATGGGTCTATAACGGAGAAAGCGGAAAGTACGTCCAGTGGGCTATGGGCGAATCGACCGCTAATGTCTTCAAGCCTCTGATCGATCAAAACACCGGTGAGCCATTGGAGTTTGCGAATGTTGTTTTTCTTAAAACCCATTACACAGAACATAACGGCACCTTGCATACAGTCGACCTGATCGGCAACACTGAAGGGAAAACAGCTTTTGTCTTTCGCGATGGTCAGGCATACGATGTCCTTTGGAAAACGCCTGCGAACAACAAGCCAATCCAATTCTTTGATGCTGAAGGCAATGTTTTTCCCTTCAAACCTGGTAATACCTGGATCGTGATCGTTGGGCAAAGTTCACCACTGGAAATTGAGGATGGAGACTGGAGCATTAGCTTCAGCTTACCTTAATGCGAACACTGGTTATTTCGGATGTTCACGCTAATTTAAATGCCTTTCAAGCCGTGCTGGCTGCTGCCGGCACGGTTGATCAGGTCTGGTTTTTGGGGGATATTGTCGGTTATGGGCCTGATCCGAATGAGTGTGTCGAACTCCTGCAAATTCTTCCGAATCTAACTGCACTGATGGGCAATCACGACGCGGCTTTGATGGACTACATTTCGATAGAACACTTTAATCAGGAGGCTGCGGATGCTGTCTTAGTGCAACGCGACCTGGTTACGGATGAGACAAGTGAATATCTGGAAACTTTGCATTTCAAAATTGAGCTTGATCAGGTTACCCTGGCTCATGGCAGCCCACGAAATCCGATCTGGGAATACATTCTTACGCCATATAGCGCAGCCGCAAATTTCGCGGAGTTTGAGACCCGGGCATGTCTGATCGGTCATTCACACATTCCGCTGATCTTTGTTCAAGAGGAAGACGGCGCGGTAACAACCTTGCTGCCAGAGCATGGCGACCGCTGGCAGGCCAGGGGAAAGTTCATTCTTAATCCAGGTTCGGTGGGGCAGCCGAGAAATTATGACCCAAGGGCATCTTACGTTATTTATGATGATGAGGAAAACACCTGGGGCTTTTATCGCGTTCCTTATGATATCGAACCGGTTCAGGATCGTATAATGGCTTTAGGGATCCCTGCACGACAAGCTACCAGGCTTTGGACAGGTACTTAAAAACTCCATTTCTGAAAAGGATGGATTTATAAGGGAACAATTTTGCTTTATTCATCGTCTTATGGGTGAAGTTCGCCTTTAGAGAATGGAGAAATATGAAGAAGAAATTGCTTGTCCTTAGTTTGATCCTTGTCCTTTTCGTATCGGCTTGCGCAGCCAAAAGTGAAAGCGCGATGAACTATGCTGAACCAGCTTTAGATATGGACTGGAGCTATGATGCTGCTGTATCCTATGACTTTGTAGAGGAAAGCGAAGCTGAATCCTACCTTGAAGCAGACGAGGCTGGTGGTCAGGAACGAATGGTCATTCAGACCGCGACAATGAGGGTTTCGGTTGCGGATACAGTTGAAGCCATGAACGCGACAACCGCGCTTGCTAAAAGTATGGGCGGCTATGTCGTTAGCAGCGACCGTTATTCAGACACCACTTACAATAAAGTCACCTACACACGCACCTCGATCACCATTCGTGTTCCAGCCGCAAAACTGGAAGAAGCGATGCAGAAGATCCGCGAATTGTCTGCTGATGGTAAGAACGGCGTGCTCTCTGAGAGCTTGTCTGGTGAGGATGTCACCTCTGATTTTGTGGATTCCTCTTCACGGCTGCGCAACCTGAAAGCAGCTGAGGAACAACTGGTGAAATTGATGGAAAACACTGATGATTTGGAAGCGACCATGTCTGTTTTCCGAGAGCTGACCAATATTCGCGGTCAGATTGAAGTGATGGAAGGTCATATCAAGTACTTGCAGGAAAGTTCTGCCCTCTCGTCAATCTCGGTGGATTTTGTGGCTGAAGCCTCGCTGCAGCCGATCGAGATCGGCGGCTGGAAGCCTGAGGGTGTGGCAAAAGATGCGCTGAAGAATTTGATTCGGATGTTCCAGGACCTGGTTGATTTCCTGATTCGCTTTGGCATTCAGTGTCTGCCATTCCTGATTCCTCTGGGAATTGGATTGTATTTTCTGATCCGCGCTATCAAGAAGTCTGCTGCCAAACGACGGGCGCGCAAGGCCGAGGTGGTGAAAGCGGAAGAATCCCTGATCGTGGATGAAGAGAGTTTGAAGTAAGCTTTAGAAATGTCGAAATTAAAAAGGGTGGGTGTAAAACCCGCCCTTTTTTAATTTCGACATTTCATTTCTTAGCGATTATTTTGACCTTAGATTGACAACAAATCCCAATAATTTTCAAAAATTATGTTTTGTCGTGGACCTCGGGTTGAATTGCGCAACCCGTCCTTGTATATTGAGACTACATTGGTGAAGAGTAAAAAGCACCATTCAGGAGAGTGAGGGTGAATCCGTTCACGACCTTGGGAACAAAGCCCGTAATGTAGATTGAGATCCCCTCACATATCTTTTCCAAGCGCAGTTCGAACGGTATCTGGAGCATGGAAGCTCGTATTTGCAAGGCCGAACCAAGGCTTGCCTGAATGGTACTACCCATTAGTTTAGCACAAGAGGAGTACCAAATGAAAACAG
>Ga0255344_1004268_pt1 | contig 14753 bp, 16 predicted proteins | sample wastewater_treat_5_FD_192414 | JGI IMG/M metagenome (GOLD analysis project Ga0255344, IMG submission 192414) | Wastewater microbial communities from Lulu Island WWTP, Vancouver, Canada - plant18 | ecosystem: Engineered > WWTP > Wastewater > Unclassified | place: Canada: Vancouver, British... | reverse complement strand
CCTTCGACACGGGCGAGTAACATAGGCTTCAGTCGTCAGCCGTGGGCCGTTGTTGCCGCATCTCCATCCTTTGAGAGAAGCCAGCGGGCACGCCTTCGACCCGATCCCAAGCCTTTGAAATTCCTGCTAAACGGCTCATTTTCGTTTCTGTTTTCCCGCGCTGATTCCTCAGAAGATGCGCAGTTTGTCCACCATCACGCAGCGCCGGATGCGCGTGAACGTGCGCGGATTGCAAATGCCCTCGCCCGTGGTCGTCGCAATGGAGAAATTGGAATAGCCCTCGCCGCCGTTGCCCAATCCCGCCAGACACGAGCCGTTCTTGATGAAGAGCGTTGCCTCCAGCGCCTTGCCCATCGCCGTCATGTTTGCCACGTCGTGCGAATGGATCATCGCCGAGTGCCGATAGCCGTGCTCGGCTTTCTTCGCTTGGACGATGCCTTCCTCTACAGTTTTCACCCGCACCACCGGCAGGAACGGCATCATCTGCTCTTCCTCGACAAACAAGTGATCAGCCGGGGTCTCGGCAATCAGGAGTTGCGTGCCGGCGGGAATGTTCGCGCCGGCGGCTTTCGCCAGCACCGCCGGATCCCGCCCCACCAAATCCCGGTTCACCACCGGATGGGGGCAACCCGCGCCCTGTCCCGGCGGAAAGACGAACGCCGCTTGGGTCAGCCGCGCCACCTGCGCGTCGTTCAACCGATGCGCGCCGTGCTTCTCCAGCAGCGTCATGAACTGGTCGAAGAACGGTTCGAGCACGAACACTTCCTTCTCCCCGATGCAAAGCAGATTGTTGTCCCACGCCGCGCCGGCCACCACGCACTTGGCCGCGTTGTCCAGGCAGCTCGTGCCGTCCACCAACACCGGCGGATTGCCCGGTCCGGCGCACACGGCGCGTTTGCCGCTGGCCATCGCCGCCTTCACCACACCCGGCCCGCCCGTGACACAAAGCAACCGCACGTTTTCGTTCCGGGCAATGGCGTCAAATGATTCCAGCGTCGGCGGCTCAATGATGCTGGCCAGGTTTTCGATGCCGAGTTCCCGGTGAATGGCCTCGTTGAAACATCGCGCCGCCGTGATCGCGCACCGGGCGGCACCGGGATGCGCGTTGAACACGACTGCGTTGCCCGCCGCCGCCATGCTGATGATATTGCACGCCATCGTGGGGATGGAATGTGTGCTGGGCGTCACCGCACCGATGACGCCGAACGGCGCGAATTCCTCCAGCGTGATGCCGTGGTCGCCGCTCAGGCCGTAAGGATTCAGGAACTCGACGCCCGGAATGTCGCGCTGACCTTTGAGCTTATCAATCTTGTGATCCAACCGGCCAATTTTCGTTTCCTCCAGCTCCAACCGGCCCCACTCCTCCGCTTTCGCCCAACAAGTCTCTTTGACCAGTTCGACCACCTTCTTGCGGCCCGCCACGCCGGCATCGGACAACTGCAGGAAGGCTTCCTGCGCGGCGGCGCAGGCTTCGTTGGCGTCCGAAAACACGCCGAACGTGCCGCGCCGGGCCCGGGTTGCCGGTTTCGTCCGAAGCGGGCAACCACGGGCGGGGACCACCGCAGGCGCGGACGGCGCCGCGGCAGGCGGCCCACCACCCAACCGGCCCAACACTTCCGTCACCACATCACGGATCAAGGTTTCGTTCACGGTGCTCATGCGTTTCCTTCAACTCGGCGCCGCCCCAGCGGCTTTCTGCGGTTGCTTCGATTGGCGGCGCCTTTCATCCTTGACTTTTGGCGCTAAAAATCTGTTTCCCCAACACGTCCACCGAATCCACGATGCCGATGATGACGGCATCCACAGGGGCGTCCTTCATGCCGGGGGCGAGACGGGCGGAGCTGCCCTGGGTGAACATCACCATTTCGCCGATGCCGGCGCCCACGCTGTCCACCGCCACAATGGTATTTGCGCCGGGGCGGAACTTCGTGGGGTCTTTGTCATCCACCAGTTGCGGACGCAGCAGGAGCATCTTGCGCCCGCTCATGGACGGGTCCTTTTTGGTCGCGACAATCGCGCCTTCGACTCGGGCGAGGAACATAGGCGGCAGCAGTTAAAATTTGGACATCCGAACTCGGGCGGAAGCCGCAATCCCCGGGCAAGACGGCGCCCGGCGGACAACCAGCCTCCCGGCGCCCGTTACTTCTTCTTCGGTAACACCGCTTCCACGTCCGCGTGCGGACGGGCGATGACGTGGACGCTGACCACTTCGCCTTTGATCGCTTTGATCGCCTGCGCGCCGGCGTCCGTGGCGGCTTTTACCGCCGCGACATCGCCCACGACGCACGCCGTGACGAGTGCGTTGCCCACCTGCGTCATCGGACCGACGAGCTCGACGTTCGCCGCCTTGAGCATCGCGTCCGTGCCTTCGACAAGGGCCACGAGTCCGCGCGTTTCAATCATGCCAATTGCTTGTTGTGCCATGTGTCTTTCCTGTGTTGATGGTTAAAGAAAATGCCGATTGCCAAATTCAAATTCCCAACGCAAAACCCGTTCCCCACCCGCAGCTCGCACATTGCGGGCCCTTTGCCACACCCCGTTTCGACGGGCGGCGGCTGGGCTGCCTGTAAACGGCAGCCGGTGGTGTCCACGGTTCATTGCTTTTCCAAAAATCGTTTCACCTCGCGGGCCACGACCAATTCCTCATTCGTAGGGATGACCATGATTTTCACCCGCGAATTCGCAGCGCTGATGACGGCCTCTGTTGCCCGGGTCCGGGCGTTTGATTCCGGGTCCAGAACAATGCCCAATTGGTCCAAGTCCGCGCAAATGGCGGCGCGCAAATCCGTGCGGTTCTCGCCAATGCCGGCGGTGAACACCAAGGCGTCGCAGCCGTTCAATTCGAGGAAGTAGCCGCCGATCCATTGCCGGGCGCCGGCTACGAGCGCGTCCAACGCCAGCCGAGCCTTCGCGTTGCCTTGTTCCGCCGCCACCGTGACGTCGCGGATGTCATTGCTCACGCCGCTCAAGCCCAACAGTCCGCCCTCCCGGCACAGTTGACGTTCCACTTCATCCAGGCTCAAGCCCAGCGTGCGCATGACAAATGGCACGGCGAAACTGTCCAGATCCCCGACGCGATTATTCTGCGGCAACCCGGATTGCGGGCTCATGCCCAGGCTGTTCCCGATCGCCACGCCGTTGCGAATGCCGCTGATGCTGGAACTACCGCCCAAGTGGCAGGAAATGACGCGCAGCGCCGGCTCGCGCACTGGCGATTTGCCCCCGTCCACATACAGTTGGCGCGCCCGCCGCGCGACATCTTCGCGTCCCAGCAATTCCGCCGCGCGTTCGGCGATGAACTTGTGGCTCGCGCCATGAAATCCCCAACGCCGCACGCCGGCTTGATGCCACGCCTCCGGCACGGCATAGCGCATCGCCGCCTCGGGTGCCCACTGGTAGAAGGCCGTTTCAAACAACCCGACGAGCGGCGTGTTAGGCATCCGTTGCGCGAAGAGCCGCACCCCGCTGACGTAAGCCGGATTATGCGCCGGCGCGATGGCGTTGAAGGCTTCCATCGCCCGCACCACCGATTCGTCGAGCCGCACGCATCCCGTCACTCCTTGGGCCAGCACGGTTTTGAACCCCACCGCCGCGAGATCGCTGTCGCCGGTGATGACCCCGGCCTCCTGGAGCGCGCTCAGGCAATCCGCAATCGCCTGCGGATAATCCGCCACCCGCTCAAAGCCGCCCTTGTGCAACAGGCGTTCGCCGTCGTTGGCGCAGTCAAACAGCCGCCACTTGAGCGAGGTCGAGCCGAGATTGGCGACGAGGATTTTCATCGCGAGGCGTCAGGCGGGGCAGCGGGATTCCGATCGCTCCGGGCTTGACGGCCGTGGGCAGGCAATGCCGACGGCCATCTTTCCGCTGCCACCGGCCGCGTTATTGCAACCACTTGCCCAGCTCGGACAACCCTTCGTGCGGGCGCGGGATGACTTGGACGCTGATGACCTGCCCCACTTGGGCCGCCGCCGCTGCGCCGGCGTCGGTCGCGGCTTTGACCGCCGCCACGTCGCCGCGGAAAAAGGCGGTGACGTAACCGCTGCCGACCTTTTCCCAGCCGGTCATCGTGACGTTCGCCGCTTTGAGCGCCGCATCGCTGGCTTCCATCAGGGCGCACAGCCCCTTGCATTCGATCATTCCAACCGCTTGTTGTGACATAATCTGTTACTGGTGATGAGTTGAGGTGGAGGTTACTTGCCGCCCCGCGCGGCTTCGCCGACAAAGGCCCGCACCAGGTCTTCGTGGGGCCGCGCGATGATGTGGGCGCTGACCAGTTCGCCGACCTTGCCCGCCGCCTTCGCGCCGGCGTCCACGGCCGCCTTGATGCTGCCCACGTCGCCGCGGGCGAGCACGGTGATGAGCCCGCCGCCGATGGGGATGGTTTTCACGAGGCTCACGTTGGCCGCCTTGACCATCGCGTCGCTGGCTTCGACGCTGCCGACGTAGCCTTTGGTTTCAATCATGCCGAGTGCTTCACTCATAGTGTGTTTGTGTTGATGGTTTCGTTGCAGGAAATCATTTGATCAATTCGCAATCCGTATCCGGGCGCAGGTTGCAGGCGTTGCCTTCGTCCGTGTCAATGTGGACCTCCAGCTTGAAGCTCGGGTCCACGCGGCAGAGCATCTTGTCCAGCACAATCCCGCACGCGCCGCCGATCTTGAGCTTCAAATTGTCGCCCCCCTTCACCCCGTAAAATTCCGCATCGGCCGGATGCATATGCACGTGCCGCAGCGCGCGGATCACCCCTTCCTTCATTTCAAAAAATCCCGCCGGGCCCATGAGCATGCATCCCGGGGTGTCCTTGATATCGCCCGAAGCCCGCAGCGGAATCTCGAAGCCCAGCGCGATGGCATCCGTGTAAGCCAACTCGACTTGGTTCAGATTCCGGCACGGCCCGAGGATGCGCAGATTGGAAATCACCCGGCTGCGCGGGCCGATGAGGGTCACGGTTTCTTTCGCCGCAAATTGTCCCTCCTGATAAAGCCACTTGTGAACGTTGAGTTGCGCGCCCTTCCCGAACAGGATTTCCACCGCCGCCGGTGTGAGATGACAATGGCGCGCGCTCACGTTGACGACCAACGGATTCGGCGCCGTGGCCACCCGCGGCAACGGCTTGCCCAGCCGCGCATAGACCGCCTGTCGAACCATGTGTTCGACAACCGCACGATGTGGGGGTGACCCAACAACAACAGCCATACGCGCTCGATTTTGACCGTTTTTAGATCGGAGTCAACATTTTTATTGCAAAATCTTTCAAAATCTATCAATATCGCGCTCGAATGACGGCAGAAGAGCGTAAGCATCGGATTGAGGCCTACCTGCAGGAAGTGGAATTTGCTTCGCTCGAGGAGCTGGCCCGGCAGGTGGAGGCGTCGGTTTCAACGGTTCGGCGTGATTTAAGTTTGCTGGAAGCGGCTGGGAGTTTGAAGCGCACCCACGGCGGCGCGCGCATTCTCACGCCCCGGTCGGATGAATTCACCTTCTCCGCGCGCGACACCCATCAACTGGCCGAGAAAGAGGTCATTGGCCAGGCGTGCGCCGAACTGATCGGTCCGGGTCAAACGGTGATTATTGACGCCGGGACTACCGTGTATCACGTCGCGAAACATCTGGAGGACAAAGCACCGCAGATCGTCACCAATTCCCTGCCGGTCGCAAATCTGTTTGCCGCGGCCAACCGGGTGGAATTGGTCGTGAGCGGCGGCGTGATTTACCCGCGGCTGGGTGTTCTCGTGGGTCCGATGGCGGTGGAAGCCTTCTCCAAAATCCACGCCGACATCGCCGTGATGAGTGCCGGCGGCATCACGCTCGATGGGCTGACCAATTCCCACGGCCTGTTGATTGACATTCAACGGGCCATGATGCGCGCGGCGGCCCGGGTCATCATGTGCCTGGACCATACCAAGTTTGGCCGGCGTTCGGTGTCGCCTTTGTGCGACCTCGCCTCCATTCATACCATCGTGACCGATGATCAATCCCCGCCGGAATTGGTCGCGCAACTCCGCGCCCGTGGGCTCGAAGTGATCATTGCGCCCCCGGCGGCTTCGGATTAAAGCGCAGCCCGAAATCATGCCGGCGCTGAGCTGAATCGGCGGAGGGGAAATCAACCGGATTGGCCCGGCCCTAAACCGGCGTTTCAGAAAGCGAACAAATCCAATCGCCTTGACGACTCCCCTCCCGCTCCGGAGAAAAGCCTGTGCGGGGGCTGATCGTCAGTCGAAGCTCAACCCGAGGGTTTGTCCCACAGTCCGGAGATGTTGGGCAGCGGCGGCGTATTCCTCGGCGGTTGACAGATGTTCGAGCATGAGCGGCGGGTTTTGCGGCAGTTGCGCGAGCCGGCGCAGGAACGTTGCGTAATCCAGCGAGCCCAATCCCGGCCGCACCTCGCGGAAATGCACGTTCATTTCAATCTCCCACCGCAGGTCTTTCGCATGACAACTCACGATCCACTGGCCCAGTTTGTCGAAGCACTCGTTCAGCAGGTCCGTGTTGCGATAAAACTTCTCGGGAGAATTGATGAGATTGCAGGGATCCAGATGCACGGCAAACGCCTTGCGGTCCACGGCGCGCAACAGCTTGAGATAATTATCCGGGGTGTGCGGCATGGCCCAGCCCATCATCTCGTAACAAAACTTCGCCCGCCGCGGCTGGACAGCGTCAATGATCTTCCGCGCGTTCTCCACCGCGGCGTCAAAGAATTTCGGCGTGAAATTATCCGGATGCGGACCGAACCACGAGGTGGGATGAAATGAACCCGCGATGTCCACGCAACAACACGCGCCAATGGCCTCTGCCAACGCCAGGCCTTCGGTAACGGTTTGCCGGTTTTGCCGGCGCTTCTCCGGATCGGCATCGAGCAAATTCACCCAGCGCCCAACTTCAGCGATAACCACCTCGTGCCGGGTAAAAGCCGCGGCATACGCCGCAATGCGGTCGGTATCGTGCAGCGGCACATTCGGGCAATACGCCGCCCGATAGCCGAGCTGCCGATGCGCGCGGGCCAATGCCTCCGGATCTTCCGTCTTAAGAAAACAGGGGCCTCCGAGACGCAATGCCTGGGACGGGCTTGATTGCGGAGCGGACGGAAGCCGGTGGGTCGCGGACCACACCGAACCAGCAACGGCCAGACCCGCGGACCGGCGCAGAAAATCACGGCGCGAGGTTTGCATGACCGGGTTGTCGCATCCTCCGGCGCCGCTGGCAATGCCGAAATAGCCGCGCGGCCTCGTGGCGCCGGGCGATCCCTCAATCCCCGCAACCGCGCGGCTTGAGAAATTTTTGTGTCCGCCGACTGCGCGCGGTCTTATGGCAATCCGCGCAACGCCAGCGTGCGCCAGATCAATCCGGGATTGTTGGTGATGATCCCATCCACCCCCATGTCGAGCAGGGCGTTGGCCGTCTCGGCATCGTCAATCGTATAAACCCAGACCTTCATGCCGCGCTGATGCGCCAGGGCCACGGCGGCTTTGGAGACATTGCGGTTCCAGCCGGCCACCTTGGCTCCGGTTTTCTCCAGTTCATCCAGCCACGTCGCGTTGAGCCCCTTGTCCTTGATGGTCGGCTGGCTGCCGTCCGCCAGGCGACCCGGCGCGCCCAACCCGCCCAGGACCTGTTCGGGCGCTAGTTCATGGAGTTGACGGAGGAACTGCCAGTCAAACGCCTGCACCACCACCTGATTGATCAACCGGCGCGCGCGTAACTGCTTGACCAGCGTGGCAGGATCGCCCTCTTTCCGCTCAATGAGCGTCATGCCACCGCCGCCTTGAATCACGTCCAGCGATTCCTCCAAGGACGGCAACCGGGTGCCCGCGTAGATCGGGCTGAACCATTTGCCGGCATCCAGACTCAACAACTCCGCCGCCGTGTGCGCGTGCGGCCGCTGGCCTTTGCCCCAGCGGGCAACCGCGTCGGTCGTGCGATCCAACGTCGAATCATGGAGAATCACGGGCACCCCGTCCTGGCTGTGGTAGTAATCCAGTTCGATCAAATCCGCCCCGGTCGTGAGGGCCAGTCGAAACGCCGGCACCGTGTTTTCGGGCGCGGCAATTGAATAGCCCCGGTGGGCGATAACCAGCGGACGCGGGCTTTGGACCCGGTCAACCGCGGATTCCTTGACAGATTGAGCGGCCCCTGACATGCAGAAAAATTGGCTGTAACCGACCAGCAACACAATCGGAAGAATAACACGTTTCATACCGGCCAAACTGGCGTCATCGAAAAACGCGGGCAAGCCCAAACCTGAAATAATTGATCCGCTGCACATTTTCTTTCGATGACGAATCGCACCGCCGACAGCCTTCTCTCCCGCGGCGTACGGCGGCCACCGAGTTCTCCGCGCGTGGCATACCGATCTATGAATATTACAAAAAACAGTCTGGTTTTTCGGCCAAACATTTGATAAACAGCCCGAGCAGCGAACCGCTGGAGACAACACAATGAATCGGATCGACCAAGGCAAAGCCATCCGGGTTGAAATCGCGAACGGTATCACCGCCAGACTGCAACTTCTGCCCGACAAGCCGGGAAAACGTGGGCTCGCCCCCACACTATCTCCAAGCGACGGAAACACCAGATTTGCCCCCCGGCGGCTATTGATCAAAGGCAACATCGAGAGATCCCGACATATCATCGCAGTGAGTGAGTGCGCATCCCGCTGGCCTCAGCCACCTCAAGGCAAGCCGTTTGTAGTTTGGGAATCATTCCTCCACCGCAGCCAAAACCGATACATCCGAGCTCGCTCAACCGCACCCCGCGCCATTATGAAACCCCGCATAATCCGAAATACGAGCCACCTTCTGAACCGCGCAACCGGGAATTTAAGGCATCCGGAAAAAATCTTGGGGGCAGCCGTCGCCTCAGATTTTTCAACCAAAAAACCAACCCGGCGAAGCGGGGCTCCGCCGGGTTGTATTAAAAAACGCTTTTATACCGGTGTATCCGCTTGGCGGATAGGGAGACGGTCTGCGTTATCTAACTTTGTCTTGATTCCAATTAAGACCTCGACATTCAACCAAACCACGCCATGAAAGACAAGCAAAAAAATACGCTTTCCCAAACCGCCGATTTGGAACTCGCTTTCGATGTCGGCCATAGCTCCATCGGCTGGGCAGTGCTGCAGTCCGTGTCACCGGCACCCGCACAAACGGAAACACCATCCGTCAATCTTCTCGGCTGCGGCGTTGTGACCTTTGGCGCAAATGACTGTCTCGCCTCGCACCGGCGGGCCTTTCGGCGGCAACGCCGGCACATCCGCTCAACCAGGCAACGCATCGCCCGAATAAAAATCCTACTCAAACAACTTGGCGTCTTGGATGAAGCGACCTTGAACCAGCCGGGGTGTGCTTGGCCTTGGCGGTTGGCCGCTCAGGTTTTACAGGGCGGGAAGCGGCTCACTTGGGCGGAGCTTTGGGATGTGCTGCGCTGGTATGCGCATAATCGTGGCTATGATGCGAACCGACGCTGGAGCGCCGCCGAAGCACAGGCGCAACAGGAAGATTCCGAAAAAGAGGCCAACGCACGAACGCTTATGGACAAGCACCGCACTAAAAGCATGGCGGAAACTTTTTGCCGGGAGCTTGGCATTGATTTATCCGGGAAGAAAAAATCTTCCACGAAACGGTTCAAAGGTTTGAAGGCGGCTTTCCCGCGAGAAATTGTCGAAAACGAGGTTCGGAAGATTTTACAGGCACACCACGACATACTGCCCGGGGTGGACGGGCGTCTCGAAGAAGCTCTGTTTACCAACTGGCAGGCCATTCCCTGCCCGAATTTGAAGTTGCCCAATCGTTTTCAAGGCGGCCTGCTTTTCGGTCAACTCGTTCCCCGTTTTGACAACCGCATTATTTCCCAATGCCCGATCAGTGGCCAGAAAGTGCCCTCCCGGAATTCTAATGAATTCCTGAATTTCCGCTGGGCCATGCAACTGGCCAACGTGCGGATCGCCCGCTTCGGGGAATTAAAGCTTTCTCCCCTCAGCCCTGGCGAGCGCAGAGAATTGGACCAGCAGATGCGCCGCGTTGGCGCCATGACTGCGGAACAATTCAAAAAAACGGTCCGTAACGTCTCCAACGCAATTCAGGACAACCTCGATACGATGTTGATGCATCCAGACGCCAAGGAAGCCCTGACATTGGATCCGGTGCAAAAACTCGTTCGCTCCACGGAACTCGCGCCCTTCTGGGAGTTGTTGCCGGAACGTTTGCAAAGCCGGCTGCGCGGTCAATGGCGGCGTGGAAAAGTATTTTCCCTGGCACAAATCCGCACCCAACTGGCCGGGTATGGCGATGTCGCCGCCTTCGACACTGCGGTGCAAAAACAACTGGAGGCCCGGCATGTAAAATCGAGGAAAAAAGACAAACCGTTAACCCGTGAAGATTTGCTCGAACGCCAATTTCCGCCCCAACCGATCAAACTGGCGGGCCGGGCGGCGTTCGCGCGCCCCCTACTCCAACAGGCTTACGCAGAGGTTATGGATGGCCAGCATCCGAAAGAACCGGGAGGCTGCCTTTTCCTCAGTGAAGAAATCCGGCAGCGGCAGTTGGCTCGCGAGATCGCCGCGCAAACCAACAACCATCTGGTTCGCCATCGGCTTTTGATTCTGGAGCGCTTGCTGAACGGCATCATCAATGAATATGCCGGCAAGGACAAAACCCGCATCGGCAAAATTACCATCGAAGTAAATCGTGATCTGCGGGCAATGTCCGGTAAAACGGCGAAGGAAAAAGCCCAAGATTTGAACCGGCGGATCGACAATCATCATGCCGTTGCCGCCAAATTGGAGAAAGCGTTTGCTGAGGAGAATACGCGGATTCCCATTACCGCCGGACTCATCCGCAAGGCGCGGATTGCCGAAGATCTGGGCTGGAAATGCCCCTACACCGGGCAGGATTACGAACCCAGACAATTGGTCAGCCGCTACGTGGATAAAGATCACATTGTCCCGCGCTCCCATCGGGCGTCGGATGCGTTGGATTCATTGGTCATAACTTTCAGCGCGATTAACAAGTGGAAAAGCAATCGTACCGCATGGGAATTCGTCGAACAGGAACAGGGCAAACCCGTTCCTGATTTGCCCCATCTTTCGATCATGAGCCTCTCTCGCTACCGGCAATTCGTCGAAAGCCTGGAAACCTATAAAGGACGACATGACGACGACAAAAAGCGTAAGAAACGCCGTAAAGAGCTGTTGTTGTTACCCAAGTATGAGGACAAAGAATTCACCCCACGCGACCTGACACAAACCTCGCAACTCGTTCGCCTGGGCGCGCAAGTGTTAAAACGGGCCTTTGCCGGACACGAACAACCACCCATCATTGTTTCGTTGCCCGGCTCGGTTACCGCCGCAGTGCGCAAAGCCTGGAAAATCCTCGGTTGCCTCAGCCTGGCCAATCCACAGGTGCTGGATGAAAACGGCGAGGTAAAAAACAAAACCGATATTCGCGGTATCACCCACCTGCATCATGCTCTGGATGCCTGTGCGCTCGGTCTGGCCTCACATTTTATTCCCAATCATGGGCGCGTTTGGGAATTGATCGTGAAGCGCACTGTCAACGATGCGGAAAAGGAAGAATTGATGGCTTTGGGCATCTTCACTTTCAGCGCTAATCACCGCTTCGAAATGCGCGATCTGGATAACCGGCTCAAGGAGCAAATCCGCCAGCGCCTTGCGGAAAAGCGCGTCGTTCAACACGTCCCGGCAAGAATGGGAGGGCTGCGGGTGGAGCAAAATACTTGGCGGGTAGTGGAAGTAAAAGCAGGCAAGGCCAGGATCCAACAACGGATCCGCCAAGCTGACGAGTCTCGGCCGCTTAAACAAACCGAAGAAAAGACAAGTAAACTTCTCGGTCTTCAACCCGGGAAGCTGTCCGTTAACAAAGGCGTCCTGATCATCCCTGACAACTACGGCGTGGCACTCGACCCCGAACCAACAATTATCCCTTTTCACAAAGTCTGGGAGCGCCTGCGGGAATTGAAAAAAGCCAATGGGGGAAAAAGGCCAAGGGTGTTGCGAAATGGGCAACTCGTGAAAGTACCTCAAGGAAAATTTATGGGAGTATGGCGGGTTTTTTCAGTAAAAAACAACACCTCCGGAATAGCTGTTGATTTGGGTTTTCCCGATGTTGTCCGGTTGAAAAACAAGATGGCCGGCCACAAGATAAATGTCCTGTTGGCAAGCTTGCTTAAGAATGGAATGCGGGTTGTTAAGCCACCTCTTACGGGCGTCCCCACATGGCCTACCACCTCGTCAGCATAGACTCGCCGCAATGCGCAGTAGGTTGCAAAGACGGCCAGTTGATTTGTAAAACGGCGGAAGGCGAACGAAAACTTCCGCTGGAAGACGTGGCTTCCATTATCATCACCAGTTTCTCGGCTTCGATTCACAGCGAGTTATTTCTGCAAGCTGCCAAACAGGGCGTGGCCTTGATTATTTGCGAATCATTCAAACCGATCAGCCTCGTCCTCCCCGCGAATCGTTCCACCGACACCCTTCTTTCCCGCGCCCTGCTCCGCCTCACGCCGCGCATCCGGGCGCATTTGTGGAAAAAAACCATTGACGCCAAATGCCAAAATCAATTTGCGCTGGCCGAACACATCGCTCCCCAAGACAAATTATTGACCAACCTCCGCGACACCGCTTTCGGAAGAAAGCCGCACAAGGAATCCCTCTGCGCCAAGACGTTCTGGCAGATTTTTGGTCGCAGCTTGAAGGACGAAAGTTTTGTCCGCGACCGGGCGCGTGGCGGGTTGAACCATCTGTTGAATTACGGGTATGCGGTCTTGCTCTCCACCGTACTGCAAAAACTGCTCGGGGTCGGCCTGGACCCCACGTTTGGCATCGCTCACGTCCCGCGTGAGCGCAGCACCCCTTTGGCTTACGACCTCATGGAACCATTCCGCCCGTGCGTGGAATGGCGCGTGGTACAATGGGTCCAACAGCATCCCGAAACCCCAACATGGGAGGTCACCAAAGAATATCGTAAATGGGTGACTGGCTTTCCGCTGGAGCGGGTGGATTACTTGGATTTAACGCTGGAAATCCGGGGCGTGATTGAAGGCGTAGTGCGTAGTTTTCGCAAAGCCGTGACCGAAAACCAGCCACGCCATTACAAACCGTGGACACCCAAAAATATAAAATGGGCTGGCTAATCGTCGCGTTCGATCTGCCGGTGGGCACCAGGAAACAGCGCAAGGCTGCCACGGACTTCCGCAATTTCTTGATTGATGACGGTTATCAAATGATCCAGTTCAGCGTATATGCGCGGGCGTGCGTCTCCTTCGCGCGCCAAGAAACGCATATCGGACGGCTCAAAAAAAATCTTCCGTCCGAAGGCAGCGTACGGGCGGTACTGGTGACGCGGGCTCAATGGGAGCGCTCTCATGTTATTCAAGGCGCACCGGCCGTTGAAATGAAACCTGAGGATTTGCCTGAACAAATCCAGCTTTGGTAACAAGACGTCCCGATCAACCGGCGCCCGGGATTCAGTTGCCAAACACTGCATCCAAATCCATTGCCCGACCATTTAAGGCATCAGTTCGCGGGGTTGCCAACAAGGCTAACCCCGGCAAACTCAGTGGTTTACGCCCACTGAGTTTGCCGCCCTCGTTTTTGGAATCAAGGCAAAGCTAATTGGGTAAAACGCGTGCCAGTACGCTCCAGTTTGCCGCCCTCGTTTTTGGAATCAAGGCAAAGCATGTTTGCCCGGTGGTCGTTGTGGATGGAAGTTTGCCGCCCTCGTTTTTGGAATCAAGGCAAAGCCGCGAACGGTTGCGCGACAAGGACGGTGGTAGTTTGCCGCCCTCGTTTTTGGAATCAAGGCAAAGCGAGATTGCGTTGGACAACGCGATGAATAACAGTTTGCCGCCCTCGTTTTTGGAATCAAGGCAAAGCCGGAAATCGTCTTGCGTACGCCGGAAGAGTAGTTTGCCGCCCTCGTTTTTGGAATCAAGGCAAAGCCAGACTAAGGGACAGTTTGTGATCCACCTGAGTTTGCCGCCCTCGTTTTTGGAATCAAGGCAAAGCTCGACCGTTGACCGTTACCGGCCACGCGCTAGTTTGCCGCCCTCGTTTTTGGAATCAAGGCAAAGCACCAGTTTTAGCGGGCGCGACGGTCTCCCGAGTTTGCCGCCCTCGTTTTTGGAATCAAGGCAAAGCGGCCCTAATCAAGGTGTGTTGTTTGGTTACAGTTTGCCGCCCTCGTTTTTGGAATCAAGGCAAAGCTTCGGAAGCTGGTCGTGTACTCGATGAAGGAGTTTGCCGCCCTCGTTTTTGGAATCAAGGCAAAGCCATGCCCGCCCGGCACCCGGTGCTGCTCGAGTTTGCCGCCCTCGTTTTTGGAATCAAGGCAAAGCCCTGTTCGAGCGAGAACGCCGCACGGTCAAAGTTTGCCGCCCTCGTTTTTGGAATCAAGGCAAAGCTTTCATTCAATCCTCACCTTGAAAAAGCCGAGTTTGCCGCCCTCGTTTTTGGAATCAAGGCAAAGCCGGGTGAAACTTAGCCAGTTCCCAGGGGTTAGTTTGCCGCCCTCGTTTTTGGAATCAAGGCAAAGCCCAGCACGGTTGTGGGAGTGAGTGCGCCCGAGTTTGCCGCCCTCGTTTTTGGAATCAAGGCAAAGCATGCGACCATCCTAAGCTTCCATTCCTTTTAGTTTGCCGCCCTCGTTTTTGGAATCAAGGCAAAGCTCATCGGTTCCTCCATTAACATTCGCAACGAGTTTGCCGCCCTCGTTTTTGGAATCAAGGCAAAGCGCATGGAA
>Ga0255344_1004237_pt1 | contig 14825 bp, 8 predicted proteins | sample wastewater_treat_5_FD_192414 | JGI IMG/M metagenome (GOLD analysis project Ga0255344, IMG submission 192414) | Wastewater microbial communities from Lulu Island WWTP, Vancouver, Canada - plant18 | ecosystem: Engineered > WWTP > Wastewater > Unclassified | place: Canada: Vancouver, British... | reverse complement strand
CCCTAACTGAATTCATTCTTTGTCGTATAGCTTCATAAACTGCCAAAGCAGCAGACACTGAAACATTTAAAGAAGATGTTTTTCCATATAATGGGATTTTGGCTTTTTTGTCGGCTCGTTTTATAAGAGAGTTTGAAATTCCTTTGTCTTCGGCACCGAAAATTAAAGCACAAGCTGTTGTTAGGTCGAGTTCGTAAATTAATCTTTCGGCTTTTTCTGAAACTGCAACAACTTCGATATTCATTTGATTTAAAAGCAAAACAGCATCTATTAAATTTTCAACTTTGCAAATTGGAATATTATACAATGCTCCAGCAGAGGTTTTAATTGCTTCGTCGCTAATTCTTACACTGCCACTTGTTGGGATTACTATTGCAGAAGCTCCCGCACATTCACAAGAGCGAGCAATGGCTCCAAAATTTCTTACATCAGTAACTCCATCTAAAATTATTATTAATGGGGTTTTATTTTCATCTTGAACTTTGATGATAACTTCTTCTAAATTTTGGTATTTAATTGGCGACACATAAGCAATTATGCCTTGATGATTGTGTTTACAAATTTTATCAAGTTTTTCTTGAGGCACATATTGTATAGTAATTCCTTGTTGACGAATTTCTGAAACTAATTTTAGTGCAATATTTCCAGTTAAATTTTTTTTAACCAAAACTTTATCAATTTCTTTTCCAGATTTAATTGCTTCGTTTACAGGATGTAGTCCAAAAATAAAATTTTCCATTTTTTTAATTTGTAATTGTAAATATTTTTCCACTTCTCCAAATCTGTAGTGCTTGAGCCCAAACAGTTTGGTAATTTGCGTCTCTATGTAAAATCCAAGATTTATTATAGCTAGCTGTCTCAATTCTAGTAAACAGAAAAAATATTCCAGCAACATCAGGATCTTCGCCATAAAACCACTCTTCTTGGTTTGTGCTGATATTTATAATTGATGGTGGTCCAAACATTATGTAAATCATTCCTCTATCTGTTTTCCAACCTTCTTTATTTTCGCTAAAATATTTATTTGCCAAAGCTACTCTATTGTAAAAAACCCGTATTTGTTCTTTTGCAAATTTCTGACTTTGAGATTTAGTAAGCCAAAAATAATCTATAGCTTGTTTTAAATTTTCTGAATTTGCAATCTCTTTATATTCTTTATTGGTAGTTAGTAGTTTAAGTGGTTCTAACATTGATTCCACAGTTTTAATTTCAGGAAAATAGTCGTCAATATTAATTAAGCATAGTCCACCAGAACTTTGATTTTGTTCGCGAACAAAATAAATTCCTTTTTCATTAAATTTTATACTGTCGTTTAATGAGTATGTAAATGTGGAATCTGGTGTTGCGTCAACATTTTGGGAAGGAGCAATATAATAAGGTGGTAAATGTACATGTTCGGTTATTTTGTAATAATCAATTTTTACAATAGGTCCACAAATATTGCTACTAAGTTTGTATGTGTTATTTGAGTTAATAAAGTTAGTGTATAAAACTTCTTCTTCGTTGTTTTTCAAAATTTTTGGTAAGAAAAATGCTTCATTATTTTGCTTTAGTTCAATGTCTTCAAGTAGTCGTTTCCCTGTATTAGCTTTTTCGCCGTAAATACTGATAATTATTTTATAATTTTCTTGATTTGGAGTATTTACTGTAAAATATGAATTAAACTCTTCATTTGTTTGTTTAAGATTAATCATGTTAACCACCGTTCCACTATCAACAATGGCGAAATTATCAGCATTTCTTAAAGTATATTTTACAATTAGTCTAGCATCATCATCAATAGTGTTTACAGTTTTTTGGATTTCGTTAGTAGGAATTTTGTAAAAAACTAAAGCTTCGGTTTTAGATTTTGCAAAAATTCTTACTTCGGGCTGTATTTCTGCTGAAGAAGGGTTGTAACGAGAGGCAAAATTATATTTATACGAACTTGGGCGTGAAGTCTGGTTTTGAGGCTGTACTCCAACGCAAGCTTGTATTATAATTATACATATAATAACGCAAATAGATATATTAGCTTTATTCATCAAGATTTATGTTTTCGTCAATTTTGAAAAATTTGTACATATCTTTTTTAAATCTCTTCATATATGAAGAACTTCCTAAGCCGTATTGATAAAAGACACCATTTTCGGTTTTTTCTCTTTGATTAGGCTTTTGGTTGTAAACAATATTATTAAAGTTTTCATCTGAAGAAATAATGGTAAATGTTCCAGCACTATATCTTATATAATACCAAGTTGAATAATCAGGCTCTAAAAGCATTTCAAAGACATCGCCACGTCTAGATTTTTCTATTCTAATAAAACCGAAAACATATTTGTTTACTTGTTCTTTACCTAAATTAGCAATTCCAATAGGTCCATAATGTACAAAGGAAGTTAAGGCTCTATGCCAATAGAATTGTAAATCGGTAAAAATAAGTTTGTTTTCTAATTCTTTTGGGAATTTATTGTAATTACCTAAACTTAGATTAGAGAACCATTGGTCAGCCTTTTCAGTTCCTAAAAATTCTATTAGTGCTTTTTCAAACACATCATCTCTTACATTTAGTCCTGACAAGCCTCCTGTAGAGTTTAGTTTATCTGCCATTGCTTTTAATGCGGCATTACTAAAGTAAGCATCTGCAATCATACTTACATTTATTTCTGTGGTATCGGTTTCTGGGTACCACATAAAGTTACCAATGGCGTTAGGTTTAAACAGTCCGAAATCTTTGCTGAATTCAAATTTTCCTTCTCCATAAACATTACAAATAGATTTATGTCGTCTAATTAAATTTCCTGGCAAAGAAGTTTCGGTGATTTTTTCTTTTGGTGCGATAATAAATTTTCCGTCATCTTGGTCGTAGTGCAAATAACCGCTGGCAGAAAAAATTTCTTGGTCGTATTGGTTTCGTTTTCTTGTTAAAAATGCAGGATATAGTTGGTTGGTATTTGCTAAAACTAAACCTGAACATAATCTTGTGTTGTTTATATTGTATGTTATGGAATCAATTTTTATGAAAATATCTTCAGGGTCGAGGAAAGATTTGAATTTTACCCAACCAAAAATCGTTGTGTCGCAGTCATCAATAATTTTTGCAGCACCATTAAATTCTAGCTCAGGATTATTTGCATAAAAAGTTACATCTCCTTGATATTTATAATATGGGCTTATAGTAAAATTGTCAGGTTCTAAAATTGTGCCAGTACCATATGATTGTCCCGAAGCATCAACTGCAATTTTTGTTAAATGAATAGTTTGTGGTTGTTTAGTAGAATTTATAAAATCATAATCTCCAAAAGCGTTATAATTTTTCTTTCCATAAATATTTACTGATGCATTATAGACTGTGTGATGTCTGCTTGTAGAGTTGGCAATAATTTTAGCATTTTGTAATGTTTGCATTACAGCGTCTTTTTCTATTGTTACATTTCCATCTTCAGTATATATTGTTGCATCAGCTACTTTAATAAATTTAACCCCTTCTGCATAAATAATATGATTTATATAATCATATCTAGCACTTGGAGCAACAAAATATAGAGAGTCTTGTTTTGGGTGAATAGATATAAATTTAGGACCTTCTAAGAACATTGCTTCCCATTCGTCAGGTTCAAGAAATGCTCCTTCTTTTTCTAACTTTTCTAAAACGTCTGTGTCGGCACTAATAGCAATTTCTTCTTTATCCATATACCAAGTCATCTCGTTCATTTCGCTCATATATTTGTTTTTTGGAAAAGTCCAAATAGTATTTTCGCCGTTTGATTTAAACACTCCTTTTCTGTCTATAAAATCTATATGTGTTTTTACGTTATCTGATTTAAAATCAACATTTAGAGCGTTAATTGTGTAAAGGTCAAAATTTGCAGTGTCAGAATCAAAAACATTTTGCTTAAAGCTTATTAACTCTGATGCTATTTTTGCTTTATCTATAAACATTGTTCCATCTCCTTCAAGTCCTGAAGATTTTAAATTCAAATCTCCTTCAAAACTTCCTTTTCCTTCGTACATTGTAAAGTTGGAGGTGTCTCTTTTAATCATAAAATCATCATCTTCAACATTCCATCTTAAAGTATTGTCTCTTCCTTCAACTTTAGGATATTCTATAGGTGCTGATTGTTTTTTCAATTCAAAATTTGGAGTATGTCCTTCCATGAATTTTGGGAAAAATATCAAATAATCAGGATTCATATTTGCAGCGAGATATTCTATTCTTCCAGACCCACGAAGTCCTTGGTTACTTAAATCTATTTCATGCCAAAATGTTGCTTTGCCACTGTATAGCGGTAACCCAACAGGTCCTGTTCTTGTGTTAAAGCCAAGTGAGAAATCATTTTTACGTAATACTAAAGTTTCTTTTATAGGTGGAAAAATATCGGCAGAATAAAGAGTGCCTTTAAATCGCAAATTGTCTCTCGAATAACCTTTTATACTGTCTAGCTCAAATGGGTCAACTTCAAAATAAAAATTGTTTCGTTTGTAAATTCCGTTATAAACATCGGGTCTATCATAGTAAACATAAGTTTTTTCGTTTGAAATAAATTTAGGATATTCTGGGAAATCTTGTCTTCCAGATTTATTCAATGGTTCGTCAATATAAAACTCTCCATTTATTTGTTCTAATTTATTTCTAACAATAGCAGGTTTGTAAGTTCCATCTGAATCTAAGAAGTCTGTTTCTGCAACCATTTTCATAGAATCACATTGATTTAATTCTATCATAAATCTATTGTAGTCGAATTTGTAGTTGCTACCGTAAAAATAAAATTGCCCGGCTTGAATAGTGCCATCAAAAGTAAAAGTTCTGTTTTTTTGAAGTGTGATTTTTCTATTGTTAGGGAAAACTCTTATGTTTTGAGAATCAGACAAATGTATTTCACGAATTCCGTCAATTTTTAAATCAAAATTTATCAAACTAAATTCTGCATTTGTTTTATCACTGTCAGTTACGCTATAAAATTGAATAACGTCAGAATCTTTTTGGTTTTTATATGCTTGTAAAAATGTCCAAGCATTAGGATAAACTATAATTTCTTGGCTTTGAGGGTCGTAGTTTAAAAATCCACGGTATGCTAAGTCTAAAACCATTTGCACTACTTGTTGCGGACTATAACCCATCCATTTTGCTAAGTCGTTTAATTGAAAATCATTACTTCCCCAAAAAGAAGAAATAAAATTTGTAATAACAGCAAGAGGGTGTTGTGCATCTTTTTTCTGAATATCTCTATATCTTTCTAAACGAAAATAATCTGCCGACTCGAAAAGAGCTTTGTTTGGTTCTTTAGAATCTGCAGTTCTCATTGTTGTAAACTCAATTTTGTATTTATCAACAAACCATTTCATCCAAGTGAAATCCATATTGATTTGGTGGTATGAGTTTGAATAATTAACTTGATTCATACCTTCTCTAGAACGAATTAATTCTAAAAAACGTGGGTGGATATAATATTTAAAAGTTAAGTAAGGATGATATATAGAGTCTTCGCCAAAATGTAGGCTTATAGCACATTGATCGCTAATTATTATTTTTGTGTCTAAATAAAAAGCTAATGACTTTGCTTCCATATATATACTGTCGGATTTTGTAAGCAACATTGTAGCTGGTTCTTCTTTTGTTCCAGATGCTATAAAACTACTTCCATGAACAGAAAAACCTCCTTCGTAATCTATTCCGGGAACAAAATTTTTCAAATAATAATGTTGATTGTATGAAGTAAATTTTGGATAATCTGATTTTTTAGGATTATCTAAATTTCCAGTTTTGTCAATTAATCTGCCAAGCATAGGTTTTTTAATATACATGACGTTGTTAAAAGTTACGGAGTCAGCAGTTAGACTTACGTTTTTTGTATTAATTTGATAATTAGAAAGTTGAGCTTGAATACTATCTAAACTATAGCCAACACGTTCCCAGCCAACAGTTCCGCCAACTCCTTTCCATAAGTTTTGTGAAGGGTAATATTCGGCATCTGTTCTATAAATTTTTAAACTATCAACTCCTTGATAACCAATGAGATTAACTTTAGATAGTTGAATTTTTATTCCTTTATCATATTTTAATTCAAAAGAATTATTTTCAACTTTCCAATGTGTACGTGGGTTTTTTGCAATAATATCCTTTGATAATAAATAATTGAAACTTAAAAGATAATCAGATAAATCATTAAGTTTTGGTCTTTTGCCTGCATTTAAAATATCGAAAATTCCTTTTTCATATATTTCGTATTGTGAATTATCAAAAGCTTTTCTACTAAACCACATTCTATTGTCGGCTAAGCATACAAAATCGGGATAGCCTTTGCAACCCTTTGCAGCCATATTGTTTGCAGTGCTAATAAATTTTTCTTTTTCTTGAAAACTTAAACTATCGGTTTCCCAAAAAGTAGTAAATTCTTTGCTCAAATTTTTTGAAGTGCTAGCAACTTCACCAGTATATCCAAGTTCTGAATTAAAGCTTTTTATAAACCTATCTGGTTCAGTTGGAAAAGCTTGGGCAAATATTAATTTTGAAATTAATATTAAAGAGAAAAAGAAAACAATTTTTTTCATAATTAAATTTTATTAAAAATACATGCCGTCCAATTGTCTTTTTGTATTTCTTTATTAAAAGACAAATTATTTTCAGAGCAAACTTTTTGTATTTGTACTAATTCGTTGTTTAAAAATCCACTAAAAAAGATTTTCCCACCATTGTTCAAATGTTTTGCCAATGTTGGTATATCTTTTTTTAGAACATTGAGATTTATATTTGCAAATATAAAATCGAAAGTTTTATCTGGAATTGAATTTATATCGCCTTGTATAGCTTTTATTTGAGGAGTATTATTTCTATTTGCATTTTCTATTGTATTCTCATAAGCCCATTCGTCAATATCTATGGCATAAATATCTTTTGCTTTTAAAAGAGCTGCAAATATTGCTAAAATACCTGTTCCGCAACCATAATCTAACACATCTTTATTTTCAAAATCGTATTCGCCAATAAGTTTACACATCATCCAAGTTGTGGCATGATGTCCTGTACCAAACGACATTTTGGGTTCGATAATAATATTGTATTTTGTATTAAAATCCATGTCGTGAAATGGTGCTTTAATACTAAGCAAATCTTCTACTACTGTGGGTTCAAAGTTTTTTTCCCATTCAGCATTCCAGTTTTGTTGCGGAATAATTTTTGTTGAATAAGAAACTTTGTAAGATTTGAGTAATTCGTCTAGATTTTTTAGATTATAATTAGCTTCCTCAATATATGCAAATAAGGAATCATTTTCTTCATAAAAACTTTCAAAACCTTGTTCAGCTAAAAATGCAATTAAAATTTCGCTAAGTTCGGTTTGTTCTTTATTAAAATTTACCTTTACTTCAATATAATTCATTTTCTAATTGCATTTATTATTGCAATAAATTCATCTGGTTTTAACGAAGCACCACCAACTAAACCACCGTCAATATCTTTGCAGTCGAAAAGTTGTTGTGCATTTTTAGAATTTACACTACCTCCATAAAGTATAGATGTGTCGTTTGCAATTTCTTGTCCGTATTTTTTTGCAAGTATTTTACGAATAAATTCGTGCATTTCTTGAGCTTGTTCTGGACTGGCAGTTTTGCCTGTACCTATTGCCCAAACTGGTTCGTAAGCAATAATTGTTTTTTGCATTTTTTCAGCATCAACATTTGATAAAGCATTTAGAATTTGCTTTTCTACAACTTCGAAATGTGAATTGTTTTCTCTTTCTTCTAATTTTTCGCCACAACATAAAATAGGATATAAATCGCTGGTATAGCACATTTCTAACTTTTTAGCAATCACTTCATCAGTATCTCCAAAATATTGACGGCGTTCGCTATGTCCGATAATTGCATATTCGCAATTAATTGATTTTATCATTTTTGCAGACACTTCACCAGTATAAGCTCCTGAATCATACATAGCACAATCTTGAGCCGAAACCTTTACAAATTTTAAATCAATAGCATTAACAACTCTATCAATATGTGTGAATGGAACTCCAAGAATTATTTTATATTTTTCTTCTTGACTTAAAGTTTTAACATGTTCACAAATGGTCTTTGCTAATTCAGCACCTTCTGCTGGCAAAGTATTCATTTTCCAATTTCCTGCTACAATTTTTTTCCTCATAAAATTATATTTTTTAGTTTATATATATCTATTTGTTTTTAAGTACTTATAAAATCCATGAAATAAACTCATAAATAACAAAGTACCAAAAATATAAGTTAGATAAATATACTTGTTTTTAGCTTTTTGATGTTTTGTTATTGAATTTGCAGTTAGGTCGTTGTGTAATTGTTCAGGAGCAGGAATGTTTTTTGCCGCCCATTTGTTTAGTACAGTTCCTTTTTTCACTAAAACTAATCCAGGATTTGATCTTACAATAGTTTTTAGGGTTATTGGATCCATATTGTAAAATTGGTAATTTGGTTTGTGATAATTTATAAATGCTGAAACTTCTTCTAAGTTTGAAGCTGTTATGCAATAAAATTTGTAATTGTTGTTTTTACAAAATTCTGAAATTTGTGCAACTTTATCTAAATGTTTTTCATTAACCTCGTCAAGTAATGTCATAATAGCAAAAAACGCATATGATTCATCTTCAAGTACTTGATTGGTAATGTCTTCGCCATATTTTAATAAAAAGTTTTCGTTTTCTGTATCAATATATTCTGCATCAAGGAATATAGAGTTGTTGTCTGGCAAATCTTTTATGTTGGCAATAATTTCTTCACCTTCTTCATTTAAGAAATATAGTTTTAAATTGTCAGGATTAAGTTTTGTGTTGTAAATTATTTTTTTAAAATTCCAAGATTGGTCTGGTAAACTATCTAAATCGCAAGTAATAGTTTCGCCATCTTTTGTAAACTCAAATTCTAAATCCCAAGGATTTACATATTTATTTTCTGGTTCAGGGCTATAGCCAGGAACAAAAATTGGTTCAATAGTAAAATCGTGAATAGGAGGTTCGTAACCTTTTTTCACTAGTTTATGGTCGGCGTTTACAAAAGTCCATGTTGAATCTGGTAATTCAGTTTCGCTATATTCTTTTTGTTCACCATTTTTCTCGTAAATAAAAACACTTTCGTAAATGTCAACATTTTCTTTTTCTTCTTCTGGAATTTGCATTCCTTCTTGAATATTAGCTCCAATGTGATAAGGTCTAAAATCAACTATTGGTAAATTGTATAAGCAGTATAATGTTAGTACAAACGAAGCAATTGTGAAAGCTATTGTTAATGCCCATTGGTTGAATAAGTTATACGCGGGTTTAAATAACTTTCTTTGCCAGAATACAATTATTGTAAATGCCAGAATTACTAAATTTTTATAAAAAGTTTGCCAATTGGTTAAAATAATTGCATCTCCAAAGCAACCGCAGTCGCTAACTGGGTCGGCAACGGCTAACCAAAGTGTTAATGGAGTAAAAAACGCCATAAAAAGCAGTAGTAACCAAGCAGCAATTTTTGGTAATAAATTAAAAACAAGTGCAATACCAATTATTAATTCAGCAATAGACATTAAAATTGCAAAAACTAATGCTCCTTCGTTTAAGAAGTCAAGGTGCATTGCAACAAAATAATCTGTAAATTTGTATGCAGAACCAAGAGGGTCTATTACTTTTACAAATCCAGAAAAAATAAAGATTATACCTGTAAATAAACGACTAAAATTTCTCAAGAATTTCATAATAATTATTTTTAAAAAGTAAAACGTTTTTCAATTTCTTTTATTATCAATTTTGAAATACTCTCAGGACTTAAAATATGTCCATTCTCATCAGAGCAATCTATTCTTATTATTAAGTTTGGATATTTTTCTATTGCTCGCAAATAAGTTTTTCTAACAGATTTTTGAAAACTTAAATCTTCTTCGTGAATATCTTTTTTTCCTTGTAAATATTCTCTGTCTTTCCCTTCGCGAGTTTGTTTTAGCTTGTTTTCGGTAAATGAAAACGGTACATCTAAGAAAATACTTAAATCAGGTTTTGGAATTTTAAAATACTCAAACTCTAAGTTAAATATCCAATCAAAAAGTTCGTCGGCTTCTTTTTCGTTATTCATTTTAGCACATTGAAAACCAATATTAGAAAAAACATATCTATCATTAATAACAATTTTTCCTTCCTCTAACCAAGAGTTGATTTTGTTTTTAAGATTGTATCTGTCGCCAGCAAATAATAAAGCTACTAAATATGGGTTTACATCTTTAATTCCGCCAAATTCTCCGCGTAAAAATCGAGACACTAAATCTCCAAAAATAGGAGAGTCGGTTGTAGGAAAATGTATATATTCGGTTTTTTTACCAATATTTGCAAAATGGTCTTTTAAAAGCTCTAACTGAGTTGACTTTCCAGCACCATCTAAACCTTCAATAACAAAAAAAACCATTATATATTTTTTTAACGAACAATCACAAAAATACAAAATTTTCTAAAACCCTCATAGCTTTTGGAGAATATTTTATTAATAATTCATTAATAATTTGTGAAGTGCTTAAAAGCATAGAATAGGTTTTGATAAATCATATTCTATAAGTTTTAAAAAATGTATTTTTGCTTAAATTTTAAAATTAGATATTATGTTTATAAAAGTAAAATCTGAATTGTTAAGTGTTGATACGCCTTTAGTGATGGGGATTTTAAATCTTAGTAAAGATTCTTTTTATAGTGGAAGTATTTTTCCTCAAGTTGAAGATGCCGACAAACGTATTGAAAAATTGCTCGCAGATGGTGCTGATATGATTGATATTGGAGCAGTTTCTACTCGTCCAGGTTTAACTATTTTAAAACAAGAAGATGAATGGCAACTTTTGGAACCAGTTTTAAATTTAGTTAATAAAAAATATTCTAATATTATTTTTTCGCTTGACACAGTGTATGCCGAAACTTCAAAACGAGCAGTAAAAGATTTTGGAATAGACATAATAAACGATATTAGCGGTGGCGAATTTGATAAAAAAATGTTTGAAACTGTTGCCGACTTAGATGTTCCATATATTCTTATGCACATGCGCGGCACACCAGAAAACATGCAAGAAAAAACGGATTATGAAAATTTTATCGAAGATATTATTTTTTACTTTTCAGAAAAAATTGCACAACTAAATTCTATGGGCGTTAATGATATAATTGTTGACCCAGGATTTGGATTTGCAAAAACCGTAGCACAAAATTTTGAACTTTTAAATAATTTAGAAAGATTTAAAGTGTTTGAACTTCCTATTTTAGCTGGACTTTCACGAAAAACAATGATTTGGAAAACTTTAGGAATTACTCCTTTAGAAGCATTAAATGGCACTACAGTTTTAAATACAATAGCTCTAATGAAAGGCTCTCATATTTTAAGAGTTCACGATGTTAAAGAAGCTAAGGAAGTGGTAAAACTTTATTGCAATACAAAAAAAACAGTTGAAAGTTAAAAGAGTTTTTAGTGTTGAGTATGAAGATGAATTAAGAATTAAGAATTGTGTTTCGACTTCGCTCAACACCCGTTCGACTTCGCTCAACACCCGTTCGGCTTCGCTCAACACCCGATAATTAAGAATTATTTGCTCGCTTTGCTCGCTTGGGTTTGCTTCGCAGAGTTCGCAGGCTCACTCTGCTCGCTTCAACACCCCAGATGCTCGCTCGGATTTGTAATCCGAGTGCTTGCAAACGCTATTTTACTGTAATCAATTGTTGCGGTTCCACAATTACTTCCAGTAAATAGTTTAAATCAGCATAATTTCGAGCTGAACTAAACATATAATCTTCTGGATTAGTAACCAACATTTCTTCTACAGGGTTATCATGAATGTATTTTAGTTTCTGATAAAAAAAGTTTGCTGATAGAATTATTTTTGCTTGATTACTGTCTTGCCATACTTTATATTTTTGATCACGCTTTAAGTACTTACATGCTTTCTCGAATTGCTTCAAGGTCCATTCTCGTTGACTTTCTGGCATTTTATTAACTAATTTTACTATTTCTTTTGATGTGAATTTCTTAAAATCACGCAAAAAACTCGACATCCCTATTTCTGATGATACACTACAAATTAAGTGTAAATGGCTTGGCATTAAACACCAACCATAAATTTCTAAACCTTTTTCTTTTTGACAGTATTTTAATGCATTTACGATCATATGTTTTTGTTCTTTACTTGTGAAAACTTCTATCCAATCAACAATCGTTAATGTCATGAAATATACTGCATTTTGATCGAATATTTTATATCGGTCGCTCATAAAGAATTTTTTATAAAAATATAGAAATATTTAATTATTTGCAAGCACTCGGATTACAAATCCGAGCGAGCGATGGAGTGGTAGGGTTGAGCGAAGCTAAACACCGTCAGCGGAGGAAGTGTTAAAACTTATGCCCAAAGAACTAAGCCAGAGTCTTGTTTATATGGCAACAAGTCGTTTTTAGCATAAACTCTAATTGCATAATTGTAAAATCCAGGTTTTTTTGGAGCTGAATTGACAATATATTTTGCAATTTTATTTTTCACTTCTACTAATTCTGCTTGATGAATAGCATAAATTTTTGTAAAGCCATTGGTTGTAGCATCGGTAACAATAACCTCAACTCCAATATCGTCTGAGCTAAGACCTTTTAAATTTATTTCAATTTCGCCAGTAAAGTTTTCGTTAACGCTTAGAGGATGTTTATCAAAATCAGGAAATTTCACACTTACAATTTCTAAATCATTCCAACCTCTTTTTACGCTTTTTTTCCAATCTGCAATTTTAGATGCCATTTCGTAAAGGTTTGGTTTCATCAACTCGCTACGTTGATATAGCTTGTTGTAATATTTATCAAAATAGTCATCTATCATTCGTTTGGTTGTGAACTGTGGAGCAATTGTGGCGATAGAATTTTTAATAAATTTTATCCAATCGTGAGGAATGCCTTTTTCGTCTCTATTATAAAATAATGGAACAATTTCATTTTCTAATAGAGAGTAAATTGTTTGTGTGTCCAATTCATTTTGCAACTCTTGGTCTTGATAGGTTCTTTTTTCAGGTAAAGCCCAACCAGCACCTTCTTTATATCCTTCTACCCACCAGCCATCTAATACAGAGAAATGCAAAGCTCCGTTCATAACAGCTTTCATTCCACTTGTTCCGCTTGCTTCTTGAGGACGAGTAGGTGTGTTTAGCCAAATATCAACTCCTTGTACTAAATGTTTTGCTAAGCTAATGTCATAATCTTCAACAAAAATTATTTTGCCTAAAAATTCTGGTTGTTTTGATATTTGAACAATCTTTTTAATTAAATCTTGACCAGCTTTGTCGTTTGGGTGTGCTTTCCCTGCAAATAAAATTTGAACAGGTTTTTCGGGATTATTTAAAATTCTTGCTAATCTTTCAGGATTTTTTAAAAGTAAATCTCCTCTTTTGTAGGTTGCAAATCTACGAGCAAAACCAATTGTTAGTACATTTTCATTAATTTTTTCTGTAACTGCAACTAAGTTTTTGGGGTCTTCATAGCGTCTTATCCAATTTCGTCTAACTTTATTTTTAACAAAATTAACAAGTTTTGCTCTTTGTTTTTGGCGAATATCCCAAATTATTTCATCATCAACATCTTGGATTTTACTCCAATAATTTTGATTAGATAAGTCGTTTAAAAATTCTTTTCCAAAAGTTGTTAAATATAAATTTTGCCATGCCGAAGCTGTCCATGTGTGGTAATGAACGCCATTTGTAACATATCCAACATGATTTTCTTCTGCGAAATAACCTTTCCATAAATCTTTAAACATTTCTTTTGAAACTTGTCCATGAAGCATAGAAACGCCATTTATTTCTTGAGACACATTAGCAGCTAAATACGACATTGAGAATTTATCGCCTTTATTTAACATTCCAAGTCTCATCATTTCATCCCAAGTAATTTTTAGTCTTTCTGGATAGTGAGACATATAAGTTCTCATTAAATTTTCATCGAAAGTGTCGTGACCAGCAGGGACAGGCGTGTGAGTTGTAAACAGGGTAGAAGCTCTTATTATTTCTAATGCTTCTTCAAATTTTAAATTGCGTCTTGTTCTTAAAATTCTAAGTCTTTCTAATCCTATGAAAGCTGCGTGTCCTTCGTTGCAATGATATACGTCAGGGTATATATTTAAAGCCTGTAAAGCTCTAATACCTCCAACTCCCAATATCATTTCTTGTTTAAATCTAAATTCTATATCGCCACCGTATAAACGAGATGTAATATATTTGTCTTGTTCTTGATTTTCTTCCACATCAGTATCTAAAAGGTATAGCGGAATTCTTCCTATATTGGCTTTCCAAATTTTTGCATATACATTTCTACCAGGGAAATAAACCATAATTTTCATTTGCTCGTTTTTATCATCACGAACAGGTTGGATTGGCATTTTGTCAAAATTTTGTGGGATATATTCTGCATTTTGTTCTCCAATGGAAGTAATTTTTTGCTTAAAATATCCATATCTGTAAAGCAGTCCAATTCCAACTAAATCAGTATTTGTATCGCTAGCTTCTTTTAAAAAGTCGCCAGCTAAAATTCCTAAACCTCCAGAAAATATTTTTAAATTATCGTCAAATCCATATTCCATGCTAAAGTATGCTATTTTTGGAGCTTTTTTCTCTTCTTTCTTAGCAATATATTCGTAAAATTCTTTGCAAACCGAATCGTATAAATTAGTGAAATATTTATCGTTTTCTAATTCTTGTAATCTTGAAATAGAGACGTTTTCTAAGAATGTAACAGGATTTTTTGCATGCTCTATCCATAGTTCAGGATCTATATATTTGAACATAGTTCTAGCTGGTTTGTTCCATGTCCACCATAAATTACAAGAAATAGCAATAAGA
>Ga0255344_1004219_pt1 | contig 14875 bp, 10 predicted proteins | sample wastewater_treat_5_FD_192414 | JGI IMG/M metagenome (GOLD analysis project Ga0255344, IMG submission 192414) | Wastewater microbial communities from Lulu Island WWTP, Vancouver, Canada - plant18 | ecosystem: Engineered > WWTP > Wastewater > Unclassified | place: Canada: Vancouver, British... | reverse complement strand
TCCTTGTTCCTCATAAATGTCATACAGCAGGTCAAAAGCATAGGTGAGGATATGCCCGCTGCCGCAGGCCGGATCCAGCAGTTTAAGCTCTTCCGGCGACTCTACCCTGAGGAAATCAGTTTCGGGATCCGCCGGGGAAACATAATATTCCATTTTGGAGCGGATGTTTGAGTTGGGAAAGTTCAGCAGCCATAAGCGCCCCAATGAGTTCTGTACCATGTAGCGCACGATCCAATCGGGGGTGAAAAGCTGGGTGACCGCCGGGATATCCTGTTTTTTCACCGCGCCCTTGGCTGCCATGACCTGGTCTTTGCGCTCTGAGATGTAAAACTGGTACAGCCAGCCGATCACTTCCACATCCTGACACACCTCGGGGGTGAGGGTATCGCGAACTGCTTGAAGGACAGACTGGTTTGAAAGCAGGTCTTCGGGCATGAGCAGTTCGGTGACGTCCGGGATGGCGGTGAACAGAAATTCCATCTCACGGGCGTAGCTATTACAGGCAGCCACCAGCAGCAGGCGATAGGCTTCCTGATCGGCATCGGGCGAAGGGATGCTGCCATTGAGCAGACCCGCGACCCGTTTGCGATCCAACTGCCAATCGGAATCAAACAGACCCTGTTTGGCTTGCTGCAGGATTTCGGGCTGGGTGAAACCAGGCGAAGGTGAGACAATGCCAGCGCGCGTGTAATTATTCACATCCATGTAGCGCAGGGCGCACAAGCGATTGAACCAGGTATAAGCGGCTTCTTCGATCAGTGCCTGTTGGCTTGTTTTCTCGATTTCAACCCTCAACTGGCTGATTATGGCCTGCTTCTCGCGCAAGACGGCGCTGTCGGTGGTGAGCACCTGTTCCATGCGGGCGCTGACCTGCGCCAGCAGTTGGCGGCGGGCTGATTGGGCAAATAGTTTCAAAGCATTCGTATTCATGGCGATGGTTTGCTTTCCTCTCAGGTTAGAGGTTGATGCGTTTGTTGGCGCGGACGGCTTGAAGGAGGGCTTCCTTAATTGCTTCGCAATAAGCTGCCACATCCGCTTCGTTTTCAAGTATTCTCTTTGGCATTGCCACGGGTATATCCCGGACGTGCACGTATACCAGCTTCCGTGGAACTTCTTCGTCAGGTTTTCCTTCTGGAGTTTGCGGTGCATTTAGCGCGTGAAGCCGCGTCAGGAGGTTAGGATACTGATTGTGCTCAAAATCCGAAAGTTTGTCGCGCAGGCTGACAATTAGATCCTGCTCCTGCAGGGTGTGTTTGATCTGAATAAAATTGTTATCCAGTTCTGACTGTTGCTCAGAACTTAATTCAGAGTAATCCGACATCTGCTGCATTTGCTGATGTAAGCGGCCAACATGCTCCAAAGCTCGCTGGCTCTCACCGGCAAGTTTCTCCTGCAGATCGTCCTCGAACTGAGTGAGCACAAGCCTGGCATTCTGCAGGCGGTTATCGGCGTAGATGCGCGGGTCTTCCAAAAAGCCTCTTAACTTCTCAAGTTGCTCGGGGCCGAGATCTGGCTTCTTCTGGTTGGTAAAATTCAGCAATTCATCGTAGATTTCGCGCTTATGACCTCTCATGAAATTGCGAAGGGGGTCAATCTGTTCTTCCTTCAAGCTAAACCAAGATTCCATTTCGGCTGGCAAGCTGTTTATATAAAATTCGTGGTCATGATTCAGAAATGAATCCAAACGCACACTCACATCTTCCAGCCGGGACAGAAATGGATAGCGGCCTTTCTGCGGGGTATATGTACTGAGCTCGTCCATTAATGTCTTTGCTTTAGCCTGAAGGCTGCGGATTAGCCCACGGACTTCATTCTCAGAGGTCGGTTCGTCAAAGAATTCCTGGTGGAAATCCTTGAGCGCCTGGATGACACGTGGGTCAGTAACTTTTACCGGTTCAAAGGTTAATGTGTTGAAACTATAAGTATTCTTCAGGGCTCTTTCGAGTGGACCGTTCTCAAGCAGGTTGCCATCCTGCCAGGCTTCCAGTTTGCCCCGTCCAACCAATTTGGCAAGCACGCATTGGGTGGCAGCCAGGTACCAGCCGTAGGGACGGCTGCCAAATCTCTCTTCCAGCTTTTTCATGCTGGCACGTTCACCTTGTAATCTAGTATTGTTAATGAAAGTGAACATTTCTGTTTCAGCTTCGGTCATACGATCCGCTTCGTCATTAAATAGCCCTGCGTGTTGGGGTTCCAAATAGTGACGGATATCATTTTCGGAGTAAGTGACCCCACCGAGCATTTGAAGATGTGGGTAAATCTTGGCGATGAGGAGATTAAACGCTTTTACAATGCGAGACTTGGCATCTTCGCTACTGACCTGCACCTCCTCTCCGGAAGCGATAAACAATGCCTCGCGTACCAACGCGGCTGCCCGCTGTGAAATGGCTTTTTTACGCAAGCTATTTTGAGTACCCTTATTGGAGAGTATAGTTTTTCTTGCTTCTGAGGTGTTTACCACGTTGTGCTGCCTTATGTAACTTTCCGTACGGAGGGCCATCAGAACATCCTGTATGAATTGGGAATCCTGAGGAAGCACAACGAGAAGATCTGCCTTATCCAGACTGTGCGCTTTTAACACGGGTAGATTGCCATTGAATTGATCGTAGGGACTGATGATATCAATTGCTAATTCGTGATCTCTGCCGCGCTGCTTGCCATCGATACGCTTGGCAAAGGGGTAATCCTGTTGATTAGTATCATAACGGACTTTAGAATCGCGCAGAATTTCAGAGAAAAAGATGTCGTCAAGCATTTTGTAAATATCGTCATTTTCGACGTTGGTGTTTTTGATCTCGTTTTCAACATCCTGTTCTTCTTCCGTCAGATATTCGTAGATGTCTTCATTGCGCTGAACATAAGTCTGTTGTTCCAATAACGTCAGCGCCTGCCTGACGCGGCTTTCAAGTTCCTGGATATTCTGGTCGAAACTTTCTTGCATCAGTACCCGCAGATTGCGGGGAGTAGCTTTAAAACCTTTTACGTACTTGACCAGGAAGAGCGTTTTAAGCAACTTGATGGCAAATGCGTTCCCGAGGTTTTTCTCAGCCAGGAAAATGGAACTTTGCAGAGTGGCCTTGAAGGCGCTGCGGATGCCCTCGAACATCAGGTCAAAACTCCCTAATGAGCCGGCAGGTTGGTCCGCAATTTTCTTAGCGACATCCTGAAACACACCCAGCATGGAACGTTCGCCAACGGAGTTGTGTTTACCCGTAAAGACGTTATGCTTGCTCAGGCTTTCAATGGACTGCTGAAAGAGAAAGTATTGATAAGGTACAAAGGGATAAGAAGCCACAAAATCAGCTTCGTCACGATAAGTTCGGTAGTTTGTACCACCATCTGGAAAAGTGAAAAGCGTGCCAAAGTTTTTATTTTGTCGTGCATAGAGAGCTTGCATTTCGGCTTCGCCGACGTCGGTTTTCTTAAGCAGACGTTTTTGGATCACTTCCGCTACATCCTGGCTGCTCAGGTGTATTTTGGTCTGGAAACGTGCCTGGATCTTGGAAAAATCATTACCCAAGCGTTGATCTAACTCCCCAAACACTTGGCTCATATCATCCTGAGAGGTTACAAACAACCAAGCCTGACCGTTGCAGATTGTGGCCAAACTTTCAGCGATCGTCTGAAGGTTGGTCATCAGTTTAACGTTTTCAGCGATGTATTGACCGACTTCGTCAACAAAGAAATTCAGTCTAAAACCCTTCGGCTGAGTTTGGATGAAGGCATTGACGTTGTTTGCAAAGCTCTCAATGGATGGTTTGTAGTCATCGCGGTAGGATTGGATAATATCTTTGGAACTTTCTTCAGGGTTGCCAGTAGTAAGGGCATATGCATGCGCGATTTTCTGGCGATTGATATTGAATACCTCTCGACCTTCATGCCAGCTCTTGCCGGTGGTCTCCAGAAAGTGCTGCTTGAATTTTTGGTAGAGACCATGTTGATCCAGTTCTCGCTCAAAGGCCGCTACATAACCCTGGCTTCCGTAGAAGCCACAAAAATCATCAAACACTCTGGTAAAAACATCTAAAACCGCGTCAAAATCATCATGACTAACGACAGTGGCTTTTTGGTCAATATTAAAAAGAATGCTTTTGGATGGCGTGTTGAGCACCCTTTTCAATTCAGCGCGAAGCATGGCGTCTGTCGAGGGAATCTTATCGTGCAGAATCTGAAGTACTGATCCATCTTCCAAACGCCGGTTCTCAAGCAACAGAGATAAAATCTTGAGCAGGTGCGACTTACCTGAACCAAAGAAACCAGAAATCCAGACGCCATTAGTCGTCGGGCGGAGCCTGTTGTATTGCCCTAACAAATCAGAAAGGTAACGGGAGATCTCGTTAGTAATGACATACTCTTCCACCTCAATTTTTAGGTGGGCTTCGTCATCCGCTTTGATGACACCTTCAATTTCGCGATCAATTGGTTTGAGAAATAGTTCGCTTATTTTCATCATTACCCCTTCTATACTTGATAATCGAGAATGTTGAATGCACGGTAATAAGCATTGTCCGGAAGACAAGAAAATAACTTGAGTGAGCTGCGCCCGTCAGCCGTAAACGTGTATTGACCTGGGAACCACAAGACCGTCGGGTGGTCCGTGGCAATACTTTGAAGGTTATTCAGCAGGTTATGGGAGCGAATGTAAGGATAAACCTCCCCGACACCGGTAAGGAAAAGAATGTCATAGACCTTCTCGGTCATCCTCCTGGAAATCTCTGGTATGAGATGCCTGCCAGTGTCAAGAACACCCTGCAAATCCTCCATTAGTTCTTTTTTAGAGAGTGTGGGCTCATTTTCGAGGATTTGGTGGAAGACTCCAGTTTTCTTCAGAAGGTCCAGGGCTAGATCATACAAATTGACTTTTAAAATGCGCACACCTTTGAGTCCTAGGTTGGTAATCAAACTTTTGCCCATTTTTTCGATATCATCCTGCTCCTGAGGTTTGTAGGGAAAGATGAAGAATGGGATTTCGTTGTTCAATCCCTGCATGTTCAAGAAGCGTTGGCTGGACATGATATTGAAGAGATGATCGGATCGTTTCGCGATACTTTGATCGTAAAGGTTTCTCATAGCAAAACTTCGAACTCCTCTGGGAATGCAGGATAGATTTTATAGGCAAATTCTGAATCTGGGCTTAATGCAATTGCAAGCCGGCTTGAGGGGATTACGCGTATTATTTCGTCGTTGGCATTGACCAGATTCGCTTCGCGCATCATATGAACAATCTGAGAAAGGATTTTTAACTTAGTGCTCTCGGTGATTTTTTCTAGTTCTAAACGAGTATCGAGTTTGCGTAAAAAAAAGGCATTCACATCGTTACTGGTAACAAACTTTTCCATAATCAAGAATTTTTGATGCAATACTTCCATGGCAAAATCACGGATGAAGGTATAGGTTTTGCAAAGCACAAACCAAAGAACCAATTTCTGTTCTTCCAGGCTACCTTCGATTAAAAGCAATAATTGCTCAGGTGTTAATTGCGATAAACGCATTGTCAACTCCTGGATGACACGTTTGTCACGGGAGATCGTGCGGGATTGCAGGATATTATTCTCACGCAATAGCCTGCGGGTGGCGGTCCACTCATTACAGGAGAAGAAAACCTCAGCCACCTTGATCGAGTCAGCCAGTGCCAGACCGACTGCTGTGAAGGAGAGTTTGTATGATCCCATGTCCCTTATTATAGTCGGTCATTTCTATGGGAACTGTATTTTATCATAAGTATCGGTTTGGCATTTGAAGCTTGATTATGCTCGATTATTCCCAGCATATTATCAAGCAGATCTGTATAGAACAGCTGAAACATTAGGGGTTTGGAGAGGAGGCAGCTTACCTGATTGTTGAAAATCTCTGTGCTTAAATTGAATGAATAACAGATTGCATACTTTTTAAAAACTTTTAACTAAGGAAAAAGTAGCCTAAAAAGTGCGGTTGAATATGCCTGAAAAATCAGCCTAAGGAGTAACGGTGGAATCTAGCGAGTTAGATGACGGGCCAAGCAGCTGTGGTATCTCATAAGAGATCAGGATCTAGGTGGAAATGGCACTCAGTTATGGTAATGAAACAGGCATTAATGAGAGAAAAATTGTATGGAGCGATCTCCGGGCAAATAACAATGGAATGTACCACCAATGCACTTGACTAACATTATCCAAGTAAGATTAGATAGACAGCAAAGGAGTCCGTTTTTGGTTTTGATATCCTCTGGTGATCTTTCAATTTTGTAATGAATGACCCCTTCACCCCGATTGACCTGCAGTTTTGCGACACATTCATAGAACATTTCTCTAAACTTGATGCGAAAGAATTCGTCTAACACCGTGCAGTTGAGATATTAAACGAAGCCATTCATTCTCGGGTACGTACCTAGGTGCGACGATGTTGGACCTCATTCAATGCCAGATACATCTAAAAAGAATACGGTGATGTTCCACAGAATTCGGGGCCATTATTCGTTAGGACTACATCAATCTCCAGGGCGTGTTCGGCATAGAACGGAAAGACCTCATTATGTAAAACAGTGGTGGTGCATTCGGCTTGTTTTCCTTTGTACAAGAAACCAAAAGCGTATGACGAAAAGGTGTCCATCACGGCATGCAAGTCAGCTTTCCCCATAACCTTTAAGTAGCTAACATAAAAGGTGTCCTGACATAATAGCTCATCCGGACGAGAGCTTTCAACGTATCAATCCTTGAAAACCGAGTTGTAATTTTCAATCCTGGCGATTTGTTCCGCACTCAGCCACAATCCCTCCTCCAAATGTTTCCGTTCCAGCAACACCCAATGTTCATAGACACTCCCCATGCTATTGCGGATCAGCAGTTTTTACATCATGGGCGAACTACTCCTAACCCCCTAATTGCGTAGATAATCTGCTAATTTGACACAGCCTTAGGAAGGATGTTCCAGGCTGATGGCAACCACCTATGCTTATGTCTCTGGTGATATTGGGTTGGTGTTTGGTAATCGGTGTCAGATCAAACGATCCTGCCATGCTTCGGGTTTGAGAACGCCGTTTCCATTCGTAAAAACTTGATCGACCTATGCCTCCGCGTCGGCATGCTCCACTGATATTCCACAGTGTTTCTGCTATCTCAAGAACACTGAATCTGTATCTAGCCACTTATTGCGTAGAATCTTTTTTGGTATATTTTTCTATCAGTTTCGCCTCGTCGTTATTCTAAAGTGTTAGACATGACGATTAGGCGCCCATGCTAGCTCCGGCTCAGTCAACTCGAGTTGTCTGATTGAAGACAGAAAACATAATTGAATTTGCAACATTTGGAGGATAAATTACTAAGTGATTACTAAATCTGCAAAAAATATTCGACAGTATCTACATTCACCTTCTATTAAGCAATAAGTATAATTTCTGCATGATCACACCAGGAGAACAAATCTTATGACCTCCGACCAGAACAACAATTCGGGCTGCCTTTTTCCTTTCGGGGACGATTTCCTTCCAATTTTCATGTTCTTCTTCCACCTCAACCAGGCCGACAACCCCAAGCCTCTATTCGATGAAGATGATGAGGAGGAGGATGATGATGGCGAATAAGAGAGTAAAGGTAAAGATTCTGATGACAGGTATCTACCTCCAACTTATCACGAATCAATTACCATATCACGTAGAGGATATTTTTTCTGGTAAGCTTAATAGGGGAGTTGATACGCTTTGAACCAGCCAATGTCACAAGAAGAAAGCAACCAGGCTGACCTGCTCGCTCGGAAAATACTCACATTTTCCAGGGATACCCTCCTGGTTAATCTTCGCTTTCTCGACGCCGCTCTTCACCAATTAAAACTTCAGCAGCTGAACGCTCTGGATACCTTCGCAACAGATGGTCAGCTCCTTTTTTACAATACCCAGCACATCCTAAATAGCTATAAACACCAAAAAGAAAACATCTCACGGGATTACCTGCACGTCATTTTTCACTGCCTCTTCCAGCATCTCTTTGTTAACAAGCTGGTACATCAGGCTTGTTGGGATCTGGCTTGCGATATTGCTGCTGAAAATGCGATCAACGATTTAGGTTTGCCGTCCCTCGTTACGACCCGTCAACACAGGCAGAAATCGGTAATCCACCAACTGAAGAAATCTGTGAAGTTGATGACGGCGGAGAAAATTTATCGCCATTACCTTGACATGAATTTGGGTGACGACGCACTAGATACCATACGGCAGAGTTTTTATTGTGACGATCATACGCTTTGGTATGCGCCGCCTGAAAAGAATCTATCTGGAGGTAATAAGGAGTCAGATTCAGATGTGGATCAAACCGAAGGAGATCCAAACTCCAATTTACGTGTAAAAGGTCAGGGCAAAGATTTCAAGCTATCTCAGGAATTAGTTGAGCTCTGGAAAGCTATCAGCGAACGAGCCCAGGTAGACATTGAAACCGCCTCCAAAAAGTGGGGCAACATTAGCGGCGGGCTTCACCAAGGCCTCAACCAGCTTAACCGCGAAAAATATAACTACGCCACCTTCCTGAAGCGCTTCTCTGTGCTGGGTGAAGCCATGCAAATCAATGACGATGAATTTGACCTAGTCTTCTATACTTATGGTCTCAAGCTATACCAAAGCATGCCTCTGATTGAACCTCTTGAATACAAAGAAGTCAAACGCATCAAGGAATTTGTGATTGCCATCGACACCTCCGGTTCGGTTGCCGGCAAAACGGTGCAAGCGTTCATGCAAAAGACTTACAATATCCTGAAACAGACCGAAAGTTTCTTTAGCAAGATCAACCTTCACATCGTTCAGTGTGACGCCCAGATCCAGCAGGATACCAAGATCACCAACCCCGAAGAGTTTGACCAGTTTCTTCAGTCCATGTGCCTCTTCGGTTTTGGCGGAACTGACTTCCGCCCTGTTTTTACTTACGTGGACCAGTTGATCGAAAACAGAGAATTTGAAAACCTTAAAGGTCTGATCTACTTTACAGATGGGTTTGGAACTTATCCGAGCAAGAAACCGAATTACGATACTGCTTTCGTGTTTTTGGATGAAGATTATGATGAAATACCTGATGTCCCTCCGTGGGCAATAAAATTGGTATTAAGTCCGGATGATGTAATGGAAAGAGGAGAGATTTAATGAATATTAAAGAAGCCAAAGAACAGATCAAGCATGCGATCGCAGCCTATTTTACCCAGGATGAATTTTCAAATTATGTGATCCCGGTCGAGCGGCAAAGACCTGTTTTCCTAATGGGCGCGCCTGGAATCGGCAAAACAGCCATCATGGAACAGATCGCCCAGGAACTAGGCGTGGCACTGGTTTCTTATTCTATGACGCACCACACACGCCAGAGCGCTCTTGGTCTGCCTTTCATCATCCGAAAGAATTACGGCGGGGTGGAATATGATGTATCCGAATACACCATGAGCGAGATTATTGCCACCGTATATGAGACCATGGAGAAAACCGGCCTCAGACAAGGCATCCTCTTTTTGGATGAGATCAATTGCGTTTCAGAGACCCTTGCGCCGTCAATGCTCCAATTCCTGCAGTATAAAACCTTTGGCCGCCACCGCGTGCCTGATGGTTGGATCGTAGTGACTGCCGGCAACCCGCCGGAATTCAACAAATCTGTTCGTGAATTCGATGTAGTCACGATGGACCGTTTGAAACGTGTTGACATCGAGCCCGATTTTGAGGCCTGGAAGGAATATGCGGTAAAAATTGGTGTGCATCCCGCCATAACGACCTATCTCGAGATTAAAAAAGGGGATTTTTATCTGGTGGAAACAACCGTAGACGGCAAGCGCTTTGTCACCGCGCGGGGGTGGGTGGACCTTTCCCAGATGATTCAGTTGTATGAGCAGCACGGCTTTGCGGTCAATGAAAAGCTGGTCATCCAATATCTACAGGAGAAGAAAATCGCCAAGAATTTTGCCATCTATTATGACCTTTTCAACAAGTACAAGGCTGATTACCAGGCGGAGTCAATTCTGGCGGGAAAAGCCAGTCAGGAGATTAAAGCTCGTGCCTCTGCCGCCAAGTTTGACGAGCGCATTTCCCTGCTCGGGCTGCTCCTGGACGCGGTTTCGGAGGAACTACGCGAGGTTGTAGAGCTTGAACAAGCTCTGATCGACCTGAAGAAAGAGCTTCAGATCACGCTGACGAAAATGAACGCAAAAGGCGCGGATCCTGTTTTGGTGATGGAGAAGCAAATTGAAGCATTTCAGAATAAAATGGCTGCTGGCAGGCAGAACAACACGCTTTCAGCCGAGGCAATCAGGTTGGGCAATATTGTGATAAAACACATGCAAAAACAAAAAGATATTCTGCTCAAGCGCCGCGAAGGACTGGATGGCAAATCAGCATACCTGCTGCTGAAGGAGGACTTTGACGGCCGGGCAGCAGCGCTTGCCGTACGCGCGAAAAAGGCTGGTGAGTCGCTTTCGAATGTATTTAGTTTCGTGGAGGAGGTTTTCGGTGAAGGCCAGGAGATGTTGATCCTGGTAACCGAACTGACTTCAAACGCGCAGACAGCCAGATTCATCAGCCGCTTTGGCAATGAGGCTTACTTCAGGCATAATAAGGAACTGCTGTTTTACGAACGGCAGAAAGAGTTGATTCTGGAGATGGAGACTCTCAAGTTATCCAACAGCGGAGAGTGATGGGTTGAGATAGGTTTTGAATACTGAAAATGAAATTATTTTCCAACGGAAATGGATCATTTTGTTTTTAGGCAAATACCAGTCAGTCTGTTGTAACAGGAAAACAAATTGTTAGTTGAAAACTCAAATATGAAGATGCCGGCATCAAGACCGGCATCGTCTGGCAATTGGATTTTCTGGGCAACCCTGCCTTTATCTACAGCTCCAAATCGGCCAAAGCATAAGGAAAGTGCTCGTTTTTATAGCTCATCAGCCAGGCGGTGCATTCCATCTGCTCCATCTCAATCGAAACATCAATCAAGTGCTGGATGGTTTTTGCGGTGATACCATTGGCGAAAGCTTGAATGGCTGCAATGTCGCCATTCCTCACGCGGTTTTCAATCAGCGCTTTGTCCATGGCAAATATTTCATGGTTGACAGCCCTGGGTGTTCCTTCTATCGTAACATCTTTCAAAGTAACAATATCGTTAAAAGCGATGCTCATTGCGGTAAATGCATTTGTATCGTAAACGGTTCCATAGATTCTTGTCGCCAGACCGTAGAACCAAATTTCCCCTTCAAAATAATCGTCAACCTCAATGCCATCCTTGGCCAACCTTCTCAATAGGAACATGGGCAGTTCAATCCCAGTATATCTTTTGGCTGCTTGCGCGGGTTCAATATCGTAAACAGGTTCAAACATTTGCACAAAAGGTTGGGAAATTTGCTTTTGTGTCAGCAGCTCTTTCCAGCATTCCAATTCTTCTGGTGGAATCTCGACCGGGTGTGCCAGGCAGATCGTTCCTCCATCGCCAATCTCGATGGGTTTCCCATCACAATCAATGAAAGTACTATCCATTGTCAGCATAAAGCGGCGCGTAGTTTTATTATGCTGCCATTGCCAGACTAATAGAGAGGCGATGCGCTTGAGCACAAAGTTTTGGATGTACGATGCTTTCCATTCGGAGGTTTTGGTTTCGAAGCCGGAGGCGAAATCGGTCCTCAATTTTTTGACCTTGCTATTGACCGCGTTCTTGATGTTTTTCTTCAAATCCGCGAAATCCTTAGAGGCGGCTTCATATTTCTCTGGGTCGGCGCCTTTTTTGGGCAGGGATTTAACTTCTTTACCGGCGGTCTCATTCAGGAGAGAGACGGAAAGATCCGAGGCAAGCGATGCGGCGATGACCGCGTTGCCGAGATCGTAACGTTTGTTGCCATCCTCGTTCAGGTTAAATTCTGTTAAAACAGTATCCCTAAGGACATCGGCAGTTGTTTTCATACGCCTGGCATAATCTTCAAGCAAGCCCCATTTTTCGATCAACAAGAGGGCTTCACGGCTCTCATTTAGCATCATTGCCCCGTGCAGAACGATGATAAACCTGCGGCCAGTTTCCCTATAATCCCGCCAGACCTGCCATTTCTTGATCATTGCCGCGATGGCACTCATTTGTTTGCCGCTTCCGTAACGGCAATAGGGGAACAGCAACCGCCACTTGAAGGGTTCAAATTGATTGATCAGGGTCTGTAAGAGCTCCTGGAGCTCCTCCTGGTTAAGTGAGGCAGCAATTTCGTCTATCTGAGGATCTGGATCAACTTCTACGAAATCGGTTCGATAACCACTGATTGCGCGTGGCAGTTCTCTCAGCTTGTACATGTATGGATGAATAGCACATTTCACCACGAATTCTGGTGCTTTCGTTTCGGTTCCCTGGTAGTGAACTCCCGTGAAAAGTTTTGGAGGGATGCCATAGGACTCCAGATCACGGTCTATGAACACTTCTTTGAATCGCTCCAGACAGACTGCTTCAATGGGATGGCCGGTTGCGCCTTCCATTTTTATACTTTCTTCACTGAGTACTGCCTTCTCCAAAACCTTCACAGCGGATTTTGCCCCAACCTTTATCAGCTGTTCATGTATGGCAGGCAATTTTTCTCTGGGAAAATGGGGGCCGCAGAACAGTACGAAGTTAGCCAGCTTTTTCAGGGCTAAAGTGTTGTTGCTAAATGGTTCAATCAATTCGAGCAGCAAATCCGCTGACCTCGCACAACCACTTACCAATCTATCTTCACATATCTTATTAACCGTTTTTGAACTTTTTGCAAGGTAGACAAAGGCTGTCTCCTTAAGATACTCTGGACTGCTCAAAGGGTTCTCCAGGAGCCATACTAAAGTTGTGTTCTCAACTTCGCATCCATTCCACAGAAGAGGTAGCAAGTTAAATATCTCGGTTAATGCAGAGCAACCTCTGAAGGCGTCCCGATCGATGTTGGTTAGGCTCTCTGGGAGTGAGATGCTGGTTAATTTGATACAGTTTCTAAACGCGTACTTTCCAATCCTCGTGACGCCTTCGGGGATAGTGATGCTGGTCAGGCTTCTGCAATCCTCGAACGCTTCATCCCCGATGCTGGTGAGGCTCTCTGGGAGTGTGATGCTGGTCAGGCTTTCGCAGCGCCCAAACGCTTTATCCCCGATGCTGGTGAGGCTCTCTGGGAGTGTGATGCTGGTCAGGCTTTTGCAGCCCGCGAACGCTCCATACTCGATGCTGGTGAGGCTCTCTGGGAGTGAGATGCTGGTCAGGCTTTCGCAGTACCAGAACGCTTCCTTTCCGATGCTCGTGACGCCCTCGGGAATCGTGATGCTGGTCAGGCTTTTGCAGCGCACGAACGCTCCACCCTCGATGCTGGTGAGGCTCTCTGGGAGTGTGATGCTGGTCAGGCTTCTGCAATCCTCGAACGCTTCATCCCCAATGCTGGTGACACCTTCGGGGATAGTGATGCTGGTCAGGCTTTCGCAGCCCAAGAACGCTCCACCCTCGATGCTGGTGAGGCCCTCGGGGATAGTGATGCTGGTCAGGCTTTCGCATTCCGCGAACGCTTTATCCCCAATGCTGGTGACACCTTCGGGGATAGTGATGCTGGTCAGGCTTTCGCAGCGCCCAAACGCTTTATCCCCGATGCTGGTGAGGCTCTCTGGGAGTGTGATGCTGGTCAGGCTTTTGCAGCCATAGAACGCGTACTCTCCGATGCTGGTGACACCTTTGGGGATAGTGATGCTGGTCAGGCTTTCGCATTCCGCGAACGCTTTATACCCAATGCTGGTGACACCTTCGGGGATAGTGATGCTGGTCAGGCTTCTGCAATCCTGGAACGCTTTATCCCCGATGCTGGTGAGGCCCTCTGGGAGTGTGATGCTGGTCAGGCTTTCGCATTCCGCGAACGCTTCCTCTCCGATGCTCATGACGCCCTCGGGGATCGTGATGTTGGTAAGGATATCATTACCCTTAAACATTCTTTCATCTATGTCAGTCACCCCTTTCCGTATTGTGACACTAGTCAATCTGTCTGGGGCGACAATTTTGGTCAAAGAACTGCACCCTTCAAATATGAAAGTTCCGATTTTGACAACGCTATCCGGAATTATGATGCTGGTCAGGCTTTCGCAATACGCGAACGCTCCATGCCCGATGCTGGTGAGGCTCTCTGGGAGTGAGATGCTGGTCAGGTTTTCGCACTCCATGAACGCGCACCTTCCGATGCTCGAGACGCCTTCAGAGATAGTGATGCTGGTCAGGTTTTCGCACTCCATGAACGCGCACCTTCCGATGCTCGAGACGCCCTCGGGGATGATGACCTCTGAAATACCTGGTTCTTCTGTGTATTTTTTCAATACCCCGTTCTTGATGGTGAAACCCATATTCCCTCCACGTTCACTGATAGTTGCACGCGTTGAATTGTATCAAATTTTGATGCATTGGAACCCAATTAACTCCGATCACGCTAATTACTTCAATTAATTTAATATATTCTGCCTTGCGTTTAGGCATAACTAATAGAACTTCTCCATTTGCTGATGTTGTTTAAATACGTCGGCCTTGCGATCGCGGGCGGAATTTGAGCTTAAATCAACATTTTTTGTCTCAACAAATACCCTCGCCTATCCGGACTCTGTGCTCGCCGCTTTCCTTACCGTGCGAGGAACTTGAGCGTCTGGGTTTCCAATTTCTTCTGCGCCTCCTGCCATGACCGAAACCCCCGAAACCGGTCACTCAGCCAATATTTAACCCCCTGAACCCAGCTGCAGGCCTTGCTCGGATAACCACCCCCCCGAATAATTGACCAACTTATTCTTTTTTTGATGCAAAATACCTCCAAATATTTCGGAATCATTTATTATTAATCGCGCTTGTTCCGACTGCTGTTTCAGAAAAGGATTCTATGAAAAATTACACTCACAACCTAAGCACCGCCGTATTGATTTGCTTTTTCA
>Ga0255344_1004214_pt1 | contig 14886 bp, 21 predicted proteins | sample wastewater_treat_5_FD_192414 | JGI IMG/M metagenome (GOLD analysis project Ga0255344, IMG submission 192414) | Wastewater microbial communities from Lulu Island WWTP, Vancouver, Canada - plant18 | ecosystem: Engineered > WWTP > Wastewater > Unclassified | place: Canada: Vancouver, British... | reverse complement strand
ACACAAAGAGCCATTTGGATGTAAGTCCGGTTCACTTCAAAGTAATCAAATGTACCTTGTGCCAAGCAGAGTTCTCTTGCAAGTTTGTTTATGGCTTCCCCTTGGGTCATTGATTGTCCAAATTAATATGAATATTATCAGGAGAGTGTTTGAAAGCACTCCCACTGGCAAAGTCAATTATTAATCCGGGTATTCCCCCAAGAATAAAATTACCGATTATTAATGGATCAATTTGTTTAATGTATGTATTACTATACATACGATACCCATCCATTGTGAGTATTAAAGTAAAATCTTTGTTTCGATATGCATGATAAGTAATTGGAGTTTGTCCTATTATCACATCATTTATTTTCACATACGCCCCTTGTGGGCTTGTGTTTATCGGTATTTGCTGTCGTGGACCATGTATAATAGTTGCACACGATGTCAATGCTAAAAATGTTAATAATAAAATTGTTTTCATTGTCTTATAATTAATTAGAACTTACTTTGCTTTTGCCATTTTTAATACCTACTCGGAATACTTTATCCGCATAGCTGGCAAGTGTATCTTCATGTGTAACAATAATAAATTGTATTCCAAGTTTTTCACTAATCTCTTTAATCATTATACTGGCTTGTTCTTGAAGATCAGTTGACAAGAAACGCAATGGTTCATCAAGAATAATTACATTTCTACTACGAGGTTGTTGCATACTCCAACTTGCAATTCTAAGAGCAAAGGCAGCGACATCAACAGCCCCTCCACCACTGGCGGTCAAAGGATCTACTTTTTCACCATCACGTTCAAAATATAGATCACATTCAGTTTTGTTACGACGCTGCACAAACTCTACGATTAATTTGTAAGGATCAGGGAATACGGCTTCAAGAGCAAGTGAGGTAATATCAGATATGTGAAATTGCAATTGTTGTTGGGTTTGCATTCCTACCTCACGAATAATCTCACGAGCTTTTTCATGACGGATAAGATTCCGCTTTGATTGTTTAACAGTATCTTTTAAAGTGTTAATATCCTGTTCAATTTGTATTTTCTTCCCCTTCTGTCTCTCCAGTAGGTTGCGGTATGTTTGTATTTCGTTTTGCATAAAACCAAGTTATATATTTGATTATTTTGTGTGCATCAGGCACGGCATTCCATTTTAAAGTCCCCCGTATTGAGTGTTCAGCAGTAAAGTCCACTTCGTACTGTACAGTGTATCCGGTTATTATGAAACTTGATTCTGTTAGTGTAGAAGTATCTCTAATGTCCGCTTTGATTGAATTAATTAGTATTATCATTTTTTCTTTTTGTAGAATTCAATAGTGATTACTTCATTCCCTGTGGGTTCACACATTTGCCATCCTTCGTCATCCTGGCGTTCATTCACCTTTTTTAATTGGGGCTTTACTATCCATGATATTATTTTCACTTTAGGGTCAGCCAATAAATTGATTATTGCAAGTTTCATTTCTTTATTGGTTGTTGCTTTTATCTTTGCCATAATTTTCTTCTAATGTTTGTAATCCTTCTTCAATTTGAGTATCAAGTTCTTTTATTTCCTTCTCTTTCTTTTTAGAAAGGATTTCAGCTTCTTTGATTGTCTTACAGTTCCAATCATCTTTAAGTTGTTTCATCAGGGCATCTTTTCTCCCTTTTAATTCAGATGCTTTCTGCTTTGCAGTATCAATCTGATCTTTTAAATCAAATAATTGTTCTTCAGTTAGTGCCATATCCTACTATTTTAGTAAATTCACGTGCTTCATCTTTTGTAATTTCATCCTCTTTGAATAAAATATGTGCATACGCACCCCGATAAATAGGATGAATATTTCTTAGTAACAATATCCAGTCCATTTTATTTACGACCGGTCTTAGTGGAGCGTTTTGACTTACCACTATTAATTCCATTTCTCTTCTTAGTGATTTCATATAATTTATGCATTAATGGTGTAATTACTTTATCACATTCTCTTTTAAACTTTAATTTTGCTATGTAAATCCTCAAACAACTTGCATAAGAAGAATCTGGGAACTCACGTAAAATCATCCTATCATAATACGGTATCAACATTATCCAATCATATTATAAACTATTTGTTTAACAGGTTCTTGTATCGTATTGGTTTGGAAAAAGGATTCAAGATTTTGTTCGAAAGATAATCCTACTTCCCAACCACCATCCAACCGGCTTATGAATGCTTCAATGCGCTCATCACGTTGCTCCTTTCGATCAATATGTTCCCGACTAATGACTCCTTGTTCTATAGGTATATTTACCCATTTGATTGTATTATCCTCAGCATACCATAATGCTACTCGTGGCTGAAAATCTATTTGATCAGCTACTTGTCGGGTAAGATTCCCTGGATTCACTAAACGCTTTCCTTCATATTCAGTAGTAAAACTTACATGATTATCTCCTGTAACAATCAAATCATATTCAGGATACTTTCGTAAGATACCACCTGCATTACCCCCGGTTACTCCCGGAAACGGTTTTGTAATATATGTCATGTGATGCCACACAAGTACTTTTCTACTCGGAGTAAACCAATCAAGATAACCTTCAGGGATTTGACCATAATGACATCCGGGCAATACAATTACGGCTTTTGCACGTTCTAACGTATGAATCCCACTTTTATTTCTCAATTCCCAATTATGTTGAGGTAAATCATGTTGTCCGTAAATCGTATAGAATCTTTTTGGTAAAAATTCTATTGCTATGGAAAGCAACCAAGGACTGGGTTTCCAAAAGTCAAATAAATCACCGGCATGGATAACATCACAATCATAATGTTTCTGTAAATCGGATATAAATTTTACCGATTCCCATTGTTCTTTTTGGAAATCCCCAATCCAACAAGCCGGAGTATCTTCCCGTAAATGCCAATCACTTGTTAATATGGCTGTAGGTTTTTTATTTTGTCGTGTTCGTTGCATATCATTTTAATTCAGTTCCACAAAGAGGACAAACATTTGGAAATTCTTTCTCAAATTTGTTTTGTAATATTGTAAGTTTCTTTTGATTAAACCCAATAGATTCTTCAACAGCTAATATATCTCTTATGTCAACCATCAAGTCAACATTCTCGTCATTGAGGGCATTACGTTTGTCAATCATATTAATAATCTCTACGACTTCATTTTCTAATCTTAATAGTTTGTTATACTCTTCAAGACGACTTTCTACGGTTTGAATACTGGCAACAATCTTTACTAATTTACGATATTTTTCCTCTTCATAATTGTAGGAATCAATCAGTTCAATAATATGGTTTACCTGATTTTCGTATTTTAGTATTTCGTTACACTCGGATATTTCATTTGATATATCCTGATATTCATTAATAAGGGTATTTATTTTACTTAGTTTGTTACCGGCTTGTTTTCGATCCTCTTCTAATTGTTCAAGTGCTTCAACTTCCGCTTCAAACTTATCAAGGTAATCATATTCCTTTAAGGATTCCTCTTTGGTTTTTAAATCACTTTCTTTGTATTTAATGGATCGTTCAATTTCTCGGATTGCACTATTTACATTTAGTGTAGCAGTGTCAATCTTGTCAAGCCTGGCAATCTTATTAAAATGTTTTGCTACCTCTCCGGATGTTTCACTTAATAAGAACGGAGAATCCAACTGACGTTGCACATTTATTTCAGACATATTAAGAGCATCCAATATTTCCTGTGGTACGTCTGTTTTAATAGCTTTAAAATGAGAATCCCCTAAGATGTATTCATTATTTGTATCACTGCGAATGCGAGCAACGTAAGCATCATCTGTGTCCATTTCTATCTTTGTCACCCCTCCCCAATTACTACGGTAACTATCTCCACTTGGACGATTTGTAGTGAGCAGATTTATTGCTCTCAATATAGCTGACTTTCCACTATCGGATCGACCTATGATAATATTTACTCCAGGTTCAAAATCAAGTATGGAATCTTTGTGACTTTGAAAGTTTTGTATTCTGATAGATTTAATCATTTCCTTAATAACCAAGTTATACCTATTATTCCACAAATAAATCGTACAAACCATCCCCAACTGGCAAGTTTGGTCATTATGACATCAAACAGTTTTGTGTCACCTAAATAGAATACAGGTAGCCCGGCACTGATATTATGGATAATGTCAAATGTTGCAAATCGGAGTAATGCATATCCTGCAATATAATACCAGAAATAAGTACTATAAAATACCTTTGGTATAAAATTTGAAAACCGTACAAAGTATTCTTTTGGATGTGGATATTGTTGTGTAAAGTAAGCAAATACTGTTAATGTTATCCCTGCAAGGAATACAAATTCAATTACTCCTGCAATGGTTTTATGTCCAGCCAGAGCCAATCCTTCCGGGACGGCTTCAAACACTATTAGAAATAGGGCAATACCTAAGTAAAGTAATCGTTTCATTGTTTCATGTTTTTTATGATAACCTCCCACATCAAAGAAATTAGTTTGTAATACTAATTATTTTAAAAAAGCTCATAATGTTACCTCCTTCATCATTTTTTCAATTTGTTCTTCTATACGGACTATTTGATCCTGTATTTCCGCATAACGGGGGGCTTTGTATAAATTATTCAACATTTCCCGTTTTCTCAGTAATTGAGCAAGTAATTGTATTTTATATTCTATTTTTTTCCTATACAAGGTACTTGCTATTGCCCACACAATACCCCATGCAATTAATGCAAAGAGAAATATTAATCCTGGTACTGTAGCATTGCCGTTAGTAAATATATTAATTGCTCCCCAAGCAATTAACGCAAAAAATGGGGTAAATAAATACCATTTGTATTTATCCGATCTTGTAATTATAAATTCATACCATGTCATTGTCTCATCATTTTAAGGATTTGTGATTGTTGGGAAGCCACATAATGTATTGCCAGAGCATCTGCAACCGCTTCATCTTTGTATGCAATGTTTGTCCAAATTATTTTATACAATTTACCAATTGCATCAACCATTGCTTTTTTAGTAGCAGCCCTCTTTCCAAAAATTGCGTTCTTTGAATCTTGCTCACTATACCACTCAATTGCAATATCAAGGACATCGGATAAGGTTTGAGCAATTGCGGTTACTCCACCAATCATTACTGCGGCTTGTGCATTCTGACTACCATGAGGTAATTCAGAAAGAATGAGTTTAATATCGTATCTACGAATTACATCAAGTAATTGCAGATTGATTTCATTTATTCTACGTGTCAGATCATCTCCCTTGCGGATACGTTTCTTTTTGTATTCAGGTTCGGTTTTAATGCAACCTACTTCTAAAGGGATTCCTTTTTCGTCTAATACAGCCCATCCCCAAGCAGTAAAACTTGGGTCATTTGTAAGTACTGTAAATCTATGCTTCGTTCGTTCCATATTTTGTTTTATATAAAAGGGACAGGGTATAATCAAGGTTGAAAACACCAAAGACCTGGATATGTTACCCATGCCCCTTTATTAATTTAATCTTTTGAACGTGTAATCAATAACACGATCAATAATACTAATAGGATAGCACCTATACCGTAATATGCAATTTCTTCCATTTTTATGGGTTTTTTGGTTTCCGATCGCTGTCAAATTTACTTTCTATTTCTTCCCAAAGTGTGATTACTTCTTCTCGAAGATCATTTTCAAGATTATTGTCCTCAATGTAACGTATTGCTTTTTCCAAAGAAATGCCAAGTGATTTGTCACGTAAAGTATAAACTTTATTTTCAGTATTGTCTTTGATGTATTGCAAAGAATCACGAATGTTATCTATTCCGTAGTCGAATATGATTGTTACCGGAGCCGTGCCTTTTGGTTTTCCGACACTGCTTTTGACAACTGTAATTTCAGTTTTTACACCTGTCGTTCTTTTGACAGTCTTTCCATTAAGAGACTTTTCTTTTGTCACCCATCCTATAATATTGGTTTCAAGTCTCAAACTAGCATAAAATCTAATTGCTTTTCCACCCGGACTATCTTGTTTCTTTCCAAACGTTGCAAACGTATCACGTAATTGATTGGAAGCAACAAGAAGATAGTTCTTCGATTTTAGTATTCTACAAGTCTTACGTAATCCTTCAGAAAACTCTTTAGCTCTTCTACCTCCCATCTTATCCCCTTCTTCTTTGGATAATTCAGTATCTGTAGAAAGAGCGGCAAGTGAATCCGTTAATATACAATGTGGTCCTTCACCTTCGGGTTTCCAATCACGTATTAACTGAAATACTTCCGTTACTGTATCAGGTTGAGAACAATTGCTTTCATCCAAACTGATACCAAACATTTGAGCATATTGATTATCAATACGCCCTTCAGGATCCAGGTATCGTACTGTGCCATTTATTTTTTGTACATTTCCACCTATCTCACAAAGGAGTGCTGTTTTCCCACTACTTTCAGGGCCATATATTTCTACAAAAATACCGGTTGGGATTCCTCCCCCACGTACTCTTCTGCCTGAAATAATCAAATCGAGTAAGGTAGATCCTGTAGATACAATTGTTTTGAAATTCCCTTCATACACATCATTATCTGATTTTGGTTTCTCAGATACCCTACTTTTTAATTGCTTACTTAATGAGTCTCCTCTTTTCATCTACGTACTCCTTCAATTATAGCTTTTACATACACTTCAGATAGTCCTTTATGTGTTAGTTCATCTTCCAATTCCATAATAAACTGACTGAATGATTTGCCACTTCTTTTTCTGGCTTTTTCTTTCCTCCATTGAGCATTAGCTCTGAAGATTATTTTAGTTATTAAAACTTCTTCGGGTTCTTTTTCTTTGTGAATAGTAATCCAATCTTCCAAAAGATTTTTAATAACTTTTGTCTTTGACATTCCTATTGAAAGTGTATATAATGTAAGATAATTATGCATTGGTAGGGGAAGAGATGCCCCTACCAATTTATAACCCGGTCTCCCACTACTTGCTTTTAATAGTGTCATTGCTCATTCCTTTCTTTTTCTTTTAAACATTCATTCCATATCGGACAATCATTTTCACATTCTTCAAATTCCATTGCATCAATGCCAAAACGATGTCCATATTCACATTTTTCGGTAGCTGACGATTTAGCAGGGGATTTTAATCCCTTCTTATGATTAACAGGTTCTTCATCATCTTCTTCATTTTCACTTTTCAAAGTGCGTTTTTTAGATTGTGGAGAATCTTTACGGGTAAGTGATCTCTTGAGAGGCTTTTCTTCATCTTTCTCTTCTGTATCCGGCTTGATAATTTTACGTTTTCTCCCAAGTAAAGATGGTTTGGGATCATCATCACTATCAGCGTCACTATCATCATCTGGATCATTGTCTGAAGAAATGGTATCATTTTCATTATCTAATTCATAAAACAAGTTTTCAATTTCTTCATAAGAACGTACAACCAAAAGATCATCCAAATTGGGAATATCTTCAAGTATCTTTTCATCATACGGCTCTCTCTCCTCAAAATCAATATGACGAACTTCAGGATAAGTGGTTTTTCCAAGCTTTTCCCATTTCAATGTAAGCACAGCTGTCTTTCCTGTTTCGAGGCTGCAAAAATCAAGATGTTCAGGATATTCTTCAAGTGTTTCATCAAGCACATCCTGAAATAATTTAGTACTCATATCCCATATCAAAGGAACTCCGGCATCTTCAAATTCTTCAAATTCTTCCATTCCCTTCTTTTTTATTTCAAGGACATTGACAACATAGAGCCGTCTTTGTTTGGGATAAAAATGTTTATATTCCTCCTTGTCAGCACCTTCTTTAATTCTCTTTACACGATGTTCACAAATAGGGCACTTCTTTCCTATTGAAGTAGGACAAACAACTGTGACACTATCATTACCAGCAGGTCCCACCTCACGATGTATAGAGAATGGACGTGACCACCAAGGAGTTCCCACCGCAGCAATTCCTTCTGATGCTACTAAATCCGGGTGACGTTTATCTGTCACAAGATAAAGAAGAAAATCAACTTTAATTTTGTGAGTATCTTCTTTCACTGATAAGGTTTTAAGTCCTTTTGGAAGATTCAAATACCCATAGGATTTATTTGATTCACGTTCTTTTCTATGAGTAATATGACTTCTCATTTTGTCAGCAAAGCTGGGTTTCTTTTCTTTCATGAAATTATCTGTTTTTGGTTCTACTTATTTTTGCGCCAATTCTTTTATTGACTTCTTTGTTCTTATTTGCACGTTTTTCCATTTCTTCTGGAAGGTTACGGGGCATTTTAGGTCCAGCAAAATACTGTTGTCCATGTAACCGTACAAGATTTTCAAGAGCATCCTTACGTTGTTCAAATGCTTTAACAGCTGCGAATGCAACATCACTCTCAAATTTTGCATTGAGGTAAAGTTCACTTGCCTTTTTATACCTTTCCTGAAGTGGAATAGTGGCTTCAATAGCTTTATCAGTTACCTTTTCCAATCCAAATTCTTCAGGATTACTGCGAATCTCACTATCAAGTTCTGCTTTTACAAAGTCAAGTGATTCTTTTGCTTTGTCTAAGTTACTTTTCATTTTAGAGGCATGTTGTCCGTATTTCAACATCCTTTCTGGTTGTTCAAGCCATTCAATATCAAGACAACCTTCTTCGATTTTAATGTCTGCTTCGTAATTCATTTTTTCATGTTTAAAAATTGATTAATTGATCTATCAATAGAATTTATGTAATTTTCATCATCAACAAGTTTTTCTTCAAGCCATTTAATATAGTCTTTTTCACTTATAGAAGTGTTGGTATGGTAATCATAATTATCAATAGGAGCATAATGCCCTGTTTCTCTGTGAAATTGAATCCTTAAATCTTGAATAGTCATAATATTATAAATTTATTGTTTTGTAACATGCAAAAACAAGTCCCGGAAATCCTGAATTGTAAAATGGATCAATGAAATTTTCCATTACAAGTCCTGCTATATCATTTTTATCTTTTAATAAGATAGCCTGACAATATCCAAGAACAGCCCTGCGTATATTTTCAGGGTCCTGATCTTTAAGTCCGGTAAGTATTTTATTTACTCTATTCCAACTTTCTTGTTTGATTAGTGCACGGCACAATTCAATTACTTGGCTTTGTTTCTCAGCGGTTTTCTGTGCCACTATAAGTCTGCGATCCTCAGATGCAGATAACACCTGTTCGAGAATATTGATTGCATTACGTGGAAGCCCCATACTATCTTGAATAATTTGATTGATAATATCGGATTTGAGTGAATCTCCTTCTGCCTTTACAATTCCAAGTAATAATGCATACATTTGACGTTCATCAAGAGGAGTTGTTTGAAGCTGAATGCAACGTCCACGTATAGCCGGTAATAATTTCTGAGGATCAGTAGTACATAAAATAAAATATGCATTCTTTGGAGAATCTTCAAGTATTTTAAGTAGTCCGGCTTGTGCATCAGATGTATTTCTATGGCATTCATCAAGTATCCACACACGGCACTTACCTTCAAGTGGTTGATAATTACTGTTACTGCGAATTTCACGGATAGTATCAATCCCCCTGAATTGACCACTGTCAACTTCAGTTAAGTCCTTTCCTACACAACCAAGACGATCTGCAATGATACGGGCAATGGTTGTCTTGCCTGTACCGGTTTCTCCATGTAACAGGAATGCATGTGGTATTTCTTTACCTGATAACATCTTATCGAGTGTTGCCACTAAATCTGAATTGCCTTTAACTTCAGATAAACTTTTTGGTCGGTATTTGTTGTATAAACTCATAATTTAATTCTTAGTTTTTTCTTTATTTTATAGGGTTCAATACTATCATTGGAAATCCACCAATCAAATATATCATCAACATTATGGTCAAGATTGTCATACTTTCCTATTTCACACAATTTCTTAATTGATTTTTTTATTGACTTTTCTACTTTAGGATACCTTTTTCTGTCTAACATTTTATATTTTGTACCAGACATTGGACAAAACATACATCCTATTCTTGGATACCCTTTATCATACAGTTCACAATATTCTAATTTCCTTTCTCTAATAAAATTCCATACATCAGAAGTAGTCCAGTCAATTATTGGTGACAATAAAATCTTATCCTTTCCTCCAATACAAACCATTTGTTTTTCTTTGTCTATATTGAATTGATCTAACGTATTGGAATATTTTTTGTGTGATATTTCAACCTCGTTACGTTTTGATCTATTAACACTTTCTTGCTTTCTTATCCCAAGCAGTGTTACTGTATTATAACCTCCTTGTTCTTTTAGATATTGACAACAAAATCTGGCTTGTCTTGTTGGTAACATGCCTTTATTAATTATAAGCTGATAGAAATTCATGACCGGATGACTAAATTGCACATCAGGATAATTATGTCTTACGAATTTCATTAATTCAGGATAATCTAACGTTGTTATATTCATCACCGGTCGAAATTTAACTCCTGCCATTTTACACAACTCATAAATGACTTGACTATCTTTACCTCCAGAGAAAGCAAGATGAAAACCATAATCTTGATACTGAAGAGCCATCGGTTCTGCAATCTGGATTGTTTTGATTGCCTTATTTACTTTTATTTGCAAATTCTTATTCATCTTAATTCTTTTCAGCCCATGATCCGTCAACCGGATAAATATCTGTATCTACTTCAAGTGGAACATTGATCCATTGCCAGTGTTGAGGCAGTTCTACACAGGTAATATCTTTTATTTTTGCAATTACCATTTCACGTTCGTCTGGATGTATATCCAAAATCATTGAGTCATGTACTTGTCCAATAAGTCTTGATCTCATTTTGTTCTCCCGTAACCATTTATCTGTTTGTATAAATGACCATAATAAGCAATGGAAACTGGTTCCCTGAATTGGATAATTTACACAGTTCTTCATATCCATTACACCACTACAACGAAAGCCGGTTAGTAAATCAATGTACCCATATTTCTGATATACTGTCCACCATCGTTTTCTCCAATCGGCATACTCTCCAAACCGGCTACTCCAAAAATCATCTTCAACTTCTTCTATGTGACTTTCAAACTTCTTGTAAGAATTAATCCCCTTTGCAATAAGATGATCTGATATTGTAAATGCACTTGTATCAAGCTCAATACCCATGCCGGTAGTCCATTTACCTATTGGGAGTTTAACCCATCCACAAATAATCTTTGCACAATCAACATAGTAATCACCATAGAATTCAGGGAACACAAATCCATTCTTTGCACTTTGACGAAGTATGGCATGTGTTGGATTGGATTTATCAATTTTATCAATTATGAAAATTTGTTTTGCCATATCAGCATGCATATCGGAATCTTTGTTCTTCATGTACCGAATCATAGTGGAATCCTTATGATAAGCACAACTGATAGACACTTCAATAGACTTAAAATCAATCTCAACAAACTGATGCCCTGGACGTGGATATAATGCTCCACGACATGTTTTCATTTGATCATCATCCCTTTTGGGTACGTTTTGCAGGTTTGGATTTGACGATGAATTATGCACACAAATTTCATTGGCTATGAAATTATTATAATCTTCAATTTCAAGGTCATAAACTTCTACATATTTATTTAGCTCTTCTATCTTTTTAATAACATGATTTGCAGGAACAAATGATCCAAATTGATTTGCCCACTTCCTTTCAATAGGAATTTCGTACATTTCATAAAGTTTCAAAAGACGGTAATAATTATGTCCAAGTTTTTTTGAGACAGCTGATCTACCTAAATCAGATAATTTCAATAAATTTTTCTTCCAAATGTAATTGCCATGTTTATCATATCGAATCATAACATCATTAAAATCAATCCCATAAATTTTAAGATACTTCTTGAATGTTACAAAATCATATTTGACTTTTGCCGGGTGTCCCTTAACTTCTGCAAGTAGTCGGTAACAATTAAATTTTGATAATTTTAAACTATTAGCATTGTCAAATCCACGTTTAATTGCATTTTTATATTTTCCTTCTCTCCATGCTTTTTGTATTGCGATTTTATTATTCATTCTTGCTTTCGGAGATAATAAAGTATCTTTAACATGATGTTTAGAATGGGAAGAAAGTGACATTTTTTTAAGATTCTCTAATCTATGATCTAAATGATTATTATTTACATGGTGTACAATATCATTATCTTTTAAATTCCCAATCAGCTGTTCGTAAATTAATCTATGTTCCTTAATACCACGACCTTTTCTTGAATGTCCGGTAAATTTCAATTCATCTTCAAATCTACTACAAGACAGTGCTCTTATTTTAGGATTGTGTTTACTATCATAAATTGTTCGTAAATCACCAGTTAAATATTTAGCTTCTATGTATGATCCATCAATCAATCTTATTTTATGTTCAGGTGTAACATCAAGGAATCCTTTTTTTCCTTTAGTGGACCAGTGAATTCTAATTACTTTCTTAAAGCCGGTCTTCCCAGCCCACAAAACCTTCTTTATAGCCGGTCTTAGTTCATCATCAAAACAGTAAACATAATCTCCTGTCTTGATATTTTCTATTGGTACTCCTTCTGGATTTTCAATAAAATCACGAACAGCTAATATTTTAGTACCTTTTGCAACACAAGACCTGTAAGTCTTTACAAGATGCAGGTTGAAGTTAGGATGAATGTAACCATCAACCTGTTCTCTTGCATAACCTTCGAGATAATCCCGTGTTTTCTTGAGCTTCTTAATATCAATCAGCTTCAGAAGTTCAGGTACATTGAGTGCAACAAGGGATTCCTCATCAGTGGAACCAAGACCTGATTCAGTTAGTTTTACAGGTGTTAGTTTCTTTATACCATATAGAAAATGTCTTAGTTGAGCATCACTGTTGATATTTACCTTTCCTTTGGATACGTGTTCCCAGTGTTTGAATAACCGGCTTTCTTTAAACTCTGCTTCGAGGTCTTTCATTTTCCGGTCAAGGATTTTACACTGCCTGTTTACATAGTCCATATCAACACGGATACCGGCTTCCTCTGCATGAGAAAGTGCTAGTATTCCTTCGTGGAATAAATTATAAGCTTCTTCTGATTTTGGATTTAATAACATAATAAAAACGTCCCTCAATTAATTTATTCTTCGTTATCTGCTTCTTCCTCACTCGCTTTCAAAGCAAGTAAATTAGTCCAATCTTCAATATTCTCTTTGGTTTGTAATACCTCAAGTGATTTTATTCGTTGCAATCTTCTATCACTTTTGATTGCAGCAGAATTAGCAGCAATTATTCTACTCTCTCTTAATCGAGGCGCTGTCGCTTTGGTCCTCTCAACTTGCCTTTGTAATATAGGATTTGCTTCATTCAACAAGTAATTTTGAACTATGGAAATCCCTTCCGGGTCTGTTCGATATAATAGATATCCAGAAACCATATTTGCTGTCCATTCTTCAGTTTTGTTCCAAGCTGGATCAACTAATAAGCCATTCCTATCTATGTAACCTCTGCAAGGAGCTATGATAATCATATCATCATTTTCAATGAGACGATCTTCAATTTTACGAAAAGCAGTTTGTATTATATCAGACAAACCTCTTGGTGGCCAAGGCAAAGCTACCCCATAAAGTTTTTCCATCCTTTCTTGTTCAGATCCAGTAGGCATCCTTCCTGGAAGATGAGAAAGTTTATACCTACGATTTTTGTAATCATAACTGCTCACAAACCCTACTCTTAATGGATTGTCATATTCTAATGATGCAAACAGTTTACCTCCCCAAACCAATGAATACTTAGACAACCAATTAATATAAGGTGCCTCGTTTCGAGTTTTTTCAACTACAAACTCAATTTTTGCTTCTATTATCTCCCCGATTGTTTGATCGGTTATTTGCGAACTGTCAGTCGCTTTCACTTTTGTTTTAAATCTTTTCTCTTTCATTTTTTTAAATGTTTATATTAAACCTCTAAATTTGAGGGACGTTTCAGATGTTCCGGTATTTGTATTACTTCTCCGTGACGGCCAGCCATCCTTTCCCAAACTGTTTTGATGTCAACACCAGCTTGTCCTGCAAGACGGACCAATCTGTATAATTCGTGATTTATAGAATCAATATGAGTAAAATCTTTTGCAGTTTTGGGAACGAATTCTTTTTGCAGTATCCTCTCAAGATGGTCAAATGCTTGCCCAAGCAACTTTGATGTTTGATAAAAGAATGGATTTGAATCATCTTTTAAAGGTTGAGGCCGGGTTTCTCTATTAACTTGTGATATTGTCTTTTCACCACTCTTAACCTTCTCAAATTCTTCAGGTTGCTCCAGCTTGATGCGTTTGGCTTGTTTAATGTACGTTGGATTGGTGGGAAATATTTCAGCCAGCTTTTCAGAGACTTGGGCTTTATCAAGGTAAGGTATTTTTACCTTACCTTTTTTACCCCTGCCTTCACTTAGTTTCTGCCTCTCCTTTGCTTCCCTCTCAAGGGTGTTGATAATATCAGTAGCTTCATTTGCAATGGCTGCCCATTGGGAACTTGTAAGATTACGACGTTTATTAGTACGCATAATAAATTGAATTGCTTCAAGTAAAGTTCCTTCAAAATTTTCATAGACAGGTGTAATTTTATGCTTTTGACAGATTTTGTATCGCCCCCATCCATCAATAATGTCTCCTTCATATAAATAAATTGGAAATCGCAAATCATATCCGTTTAACAAAATATCACTTTCCAATTTCTTGTAATCATCTCCTGTTATATCAGGTAGAATATTAAATTTGTGTTTTTTCATAATAAGTATTTTAAAAAGGTAACTGTATATCTAATCTTTGCATCTTTGCCAGCCGGTTAGTATAAATTGTATCAAGTCCATTGTATTTCAATAACATTTCAGCACCACCCGGCTGTTTTAGTAATTCATCAATCCGGTTAATTGAGTTTGAATTCTTTTCATCAACCGCCCTTAGATAAGAATCCATATCACTTGCATAATCAATAACGCCAAAA
>Ga0255344_1004197_pt1 | contig 14938 bp, 16 predicted proteins | sample wastewater_treat_5_FD_192414 | JGI IMG/M metagenome (GOLD analysis project Ga0255344, IMG submission 192414) | Wastewater microbial communities from Lulu Island WWTP, Vancouver, Canada - plant18 | ecosystem: Engineered > WWTP > Wastewater > Unclassified | place: Canada: Vancouver, British... | reverse complement strand
GACGGCGGGAATCTGCAGGTAATGTATTATCGAGCGAGATATTATGATGCGGACACGGGGCGGTTTGGGCAGCGGGAACCTTTAGGGGCAAATCCGGTTGGAGGGAAAGAGAATCCGTTTAAGGTGCAAAGGCAATATGCAAGTGGAATGAATATCTATGAATATACCAAATCAAATCCGGTAAAATACCTTGATACCGATGGTTTAATGCCAAAGGCCTGTTGCGAGGCACTTCTGCCCCACCTTCTTACTCATCCAAGAGTTAGACCATATCATGATAAAGCAAGAAAGTCCTATGATTTAAATGGCAAGCCTTGCCTTAAAGAAATCAAATGCAAACCATGCCCAGCAGGTCAAATGGGAGCATACTATCCAAAAGAAAAAATCATTGTACTATGCACACACGAAGGACCAGGTTTTACGAGGCCACAAGTGTTAGAAACTCTTATTCATGAATTGGTTCATGCAATCCAATGCGATTATAGCTATTCATGTGGCCGTTGTATGGCAAAAGAAGTTGAAGCATATTATACAGATGGATCTTGTACAACAGATATCGACTGTGTTGATGCTGCCTGGAGAAGCTGCGCTGGAGTATCAAGCTGCAGCGGGAAGGGGCCTGCTGATTATTATGGCAAGATACCTTTTCCCCCCCAACCCTCGAACCCTCCTAGGGAAAAAGATTGAGGATGTCAGGATGATCAAGAATATTACTATTGTGATGTTATGTTTAATTCTTATTGTGGTGTTACTTGCAAAAACCAGTGATCCCTATCAGAATTATGAAAAAGTAATTAGCCATCCACGTCCCATAGGACAGGAAATTTATGGCGCTCGAGAACCCAATGGAGGTCAAGTTAAAATTATAGTCTATGCCACAGAATGGTCTGATGAGACATGGAGTCTGTCGGTATTGTTTAAGGACGAGAGTGATAATACTCTACGATTTACAACGCATTCTCCTAATTCCCCAAAACACTGGACAGCTTATAAATTTAAAGGTCAAGATTATTCTGAAGGCACAGTTATGCAATTAGAAGAGATAAGTTCCAGGTCAAATTACATACGGCCGTCCATTTGGGAAATACCAGAACAGTATGATAGCGTAAATAGAAGATAAAGCAGTGTAACTAAAATTCAGAGTATACCTTTGGCATGCTCCCCGAAATTTGAACCAAGTTGGATGAGAGGATAGCCGACAGAAGCAGTCTGGATAGGACTGTTTTGGTGAAAGGTTATCGGACATGGCAAAAAGTGCAAGTGGTACAGAGATTGTAGGGAAGTTACGTCAAGCGGATGTGTTATTGGCGCAGGGCAAGACGGGGACGGAGTATCTCTACGGGCATGACCATCTGTACAGTCCGGCGGTGCTGTTTAGTTCGAGCGGGACGGTATCGGTGCGGTATGAATACGATGCCTACGGCCGGCGGAGGCAATATACAGCCGGCTGGGTGCCGAGTTCGCTCCAGATTTGGGGCAATTATTACGCCTTCACGGGGCGGGAGTTAGACTATCTGGACGGCGGGAATCTGCAGGTAATGTATTACCGGGCGCGATATTATGATACAGACACGGGGCGGTTTTTGCAGCGGGACCCGCTGGGGATTGACCCTGCCGGCGGGAATGGAAATCCCTTTCACCCGACGGGGCAGTACGCGGATGGGATGAATGGGTATGAGTATGGAAAGTCAAGACCGCTGACGAATAATGATCCATATGGTTTAACGGTAGCAAGTTCTTGTTGTGAATATACAGTAAGATGGCTTCTCGGCAGAGATTTTCAAGTTCGAGATTTATATCAGAAAGCCCAGAAAAGCCGTGATAGGAACATGAAGCCCTGTCTGAAGAAAATACAGTGCGGCAAATGTTCTGATGACACGATGGGCTACTATCATACCAAGAGAAAACAAATTGTTGTCTGCAATGAAAATATCCGTGCCAGTCAAATCAAAGAAGTTCTTATGCATGAATTGATTCATGCCATTCAGTGCGACCTAAGTAGAAATTGTGGCCATTGCATGAGAAAAGAACTTGAGGCATATTATTATGGTGGTTCTTGTTCAAATCCGCCGCCTGGATTAAGTCAAGAAGAATACTGCCTCAAGCGTGCATGGGACAGCTGCGGATCAATAGACTTCTGTTCAGGAGATAATTGGAAAAATTATATCGGACGATTTCAGTTTCCACCCGATATGTCTGATCCTCCTCGGATAGCAAATCGCTCATGATTGTTTTCATGAAAGGATAGAATGATATGAATATAAAAGTTTTTATTTTGATCTTCATAGGATGGACATTTTTGTTAAGTTTCCTTTTCATTTTTGTGGTTATCCAATATACCAAACCGAAAGTGCCATTAGGCCATCCTTTCCCGCGCGAAGGTCATGAATACGTCTATCAAACATCCAATGCCACAGAACCGAATCTTCGTATCTACATGGAGCAATGGACCGATGGAGAATGGAAACTGCTTAGTGTTCTTTTTATTGACTCTAATGGAAGAAATATCTTTGTTCTATGTAGTCCTCCTTGGGATCCTAAACAGTTGTATATAAAAGAAATAACCGATATACAAAGTGGCACCGGTGTAGTGTTGACTGCGAAGGAATCTACAATTAAGCGCTTATAGTGGCAGCAAGTCAAACCAAAAAACAATGTGGCAATAAAAACTGTATCTGACCAGCTAAAGGTTCCAGACAGTGGACATACTGGGTCCAGCGGGTCCTGCTGCGGACGCAGGTTTCCGGCGGGGTGGAAAGCGATTCGCGGATGTTTGTGTTCGGCAACTATATGGATGAGGTGTTGATGATGCGGCTGCCGACGGGGACGGAGTATTTCTACGGGCATGACCATCTGTACAGTCCGGCGGTGCTGTTTAGTTCGAGCGGGACGGTATCGGTGCGGTATGAATACGATGCCTACGGCCGGCGGAGGCAATATACAGCCGGCTGGGTGCCGAGTTCGCTCCAGATTTGGGGCAATTATTACGCCTTCACGGGGCGGGAATTAGACTGGCTGGACGGCGGGAATCTGCAGGTGATGTATTATCGGGCACGGTATTATGATCCGGATACCGGGAGGTTTCTGCAGCGGGACCCGCTGGGGATCAATCCGGCAGGCGAATCTGTAAGTCCATTTGATGCTCAGGCCCAATACACAGATGGGATGAATTTGTATGAATATATCAAAAGTAACCCAATAATATATTTAGACCCACAGGGGTATATGACAAACGCGGACCTTGTTAAAAAATATACAAAAACAGAATGGGATAAACAAACGAATTGTATCGATACTGTACATGTATATGGGCATGGATATCAGGATGACTATAATGCCTACATTGGAAGCGGCAAACATATGACCCTGTTTTTACCCAGAGTTCATATGCCAAATGGACCGTATTGTTGTGTCATTAAAGTTTGGCTGAGAATGTGCTATGTTGGAAGAGACCCCAGAAATTTAGAACGGATTGCGATTTCTATTGCGCGAAGCAACCCTGGGAAATGGGTATACGTATGCGGCTGTGATGATTTATACGTTGAAAATTGGATTCTCCCCCAGTGGCTTGGGGGGTGGTGTGAAGGGAGATGGGTGTGTAGGTCAGCCAAGAGATAACAGATAGGGCAAAGAAATGAATACAATCAAGAAATGGGGCATAATCAGTATCTGCTTTGTATTGACATCAGGACTATGCCTCTATTATTTCCATACAGGCTCTTTTCTTGAACGTTTGCTCTATGCCGATTTGGCCGCCGTAGAAAAAATGGTTGCGTCCGGAGCAAATATTCGACAAACAAAGCAGGGAATGGGCGCTTTACATTTGTTGGCAAAGATCAAATGTTTCCGTTCCAATGATGCCAAAAAAGGCGCACTTGATTATGGGGAATATGTCAAAATTGCTGACTATCTTATCAACGCCGGCCTGAATCCTGATGCTCTTGATAAGGAAGGCAATGCTCCTATCCACTATGCTCTGTCTTTTTCGTACTTTGAAATGGCGCAAATGCTGATAGAGAAGGGGGCAGACATCCATCAGAAAGATGCGAACGGATACAGCCCGCTGCATTTGGCCATTCTATCTCGTGCCCCGATTGCCATCCTGCAGCTGCTAATGCAAAAAGGAGCCAATGTCAATGCAAAGGATCCGTCGGGTTCCACACCCTTGCATGAGGCAGTCATCAATGGTGATATGAATGCAGTAGAAATTCTGACTGATTCTGGGGCAGATATAAAGGCCAGAGATGATATGGATGATACTCCATATGATTTAGCAATCGCTTTTAAAAAAGAGGATATTGTTCAATTTTTTCAGAAGAAATTTGGTGAAAACGGAGAAAATTAAAGACAGAGATTTTGTTGGAAGAATCGCCCACGAAATGTCCAGGACATATCCCTAAGATCAACGATATGAACAAAAATATTATCAAAAACGCTATCGGGTTCTTTATTTTGATAATGGTTCTATTTGTAATGCACGGTACTTTTGTAAATCAAATGTACCAAGGAAGGGCGTGGTCAATTGAACAACTGATTTCAGATTTTATCCGTGAAAACGGCCGATTCCCTGACAGTGAACAAGAACTTGTTGATAAAGGGTATATCAGAATTGAATTTGAAAACGGGGTGCCAACATGCTATGTAAGGACCGCTTGTGACCAGAAAAATAAGTGGGAGAAATGGCCTGTATACCTTGAACGATTTGAAATTTTATATGGAGTGAAAATAGATGACTTTATTGTGAAGGATAAAAAATTATATAAAAGAGGAACGAATGAACAGATTTTCTTGCTCAGTGGTCCTTACAACCGAAAAATGGAGCCAACGTTAAGACGAATGTATAATTATGATCTCATTGAGATGGTATGAAGAAATGAAAAATGCAAAGCGGAAATAGATGACCGTTAACAGATTGGCAGACCACAGGAAAGCAGCGAGATGAGATACATTTCAAAAAAGTCAAAATCTTTGCTGTGATTTCTATAATTTGTGTCTGCAGTGTATTATTATCTGACTATTATCTCGGGTATCATCGAGGGCGTTTTATGAAAAGTGAGCACACCAATGATCCGAATGAGACAAGAGGAAGAACTGAATCAGACCTTCTTTTTGATTGATGCTGTTTGACAATGTATTACAAGGTCCAGCGGGTACTGTTGCGGACATCGGTCAATAGCGGCGGTACGGAGAGCGATTTGCGGATGTTTGTGTTCGGCAACGATCTTGATGAGGTGTTGATGATGGATTTCTATTTGGGTGCGAGAATGGTGAATAGAAATGAGTTTCTTTTATTCCTGATATTCCTATTGCTGGGAGGTTGTCAATCCCCGCAATTGGTTCCATTTCCGATTGCTTGTGAGGAGTCCTGCAGGTCAGAAGAACCGCTGATTGTTTTTCTCTCTACAGAATATGATTCCGGCCGAGTGGAAATGGGGTCGAAAAACACTGGGTTTTTCACATTTCTCAACGAGGGAGGGAAGGACCTGGTTATTACAAATATTTCCACCTCTTGTGGTTGTACGGTTATAGAGGCCCCGAACACTATCCTTAAGCCCGGTCAATCCTCAGAGATTACCGTAACGTACGTTGCTGATTCTCTCGGGAAGTCTCGAAAACGCATTCTTGTTTTTTCGAATGACCCGATTCGTCCCAAGATTGAATTGTGGGTATCTGCCGAGGTAATTGATTCCCGCAAATCCAAACAGATGCTCCAGTCCAGTTCTCCATTGTCACTTCAGGAAATCCGGCCGTCCCGGGGCACTCTGTCTCCAGAACTGAAGAAATACCTCCGGCAGTTGAACAAATCTACCGGCGGCTAAAAGCTGCAGCAGGAACAATCAGGAGAAGCCATGCAATTTATTCGACAGATTTTTTGTCCACGGGTTTTTCCCTTATGGGTACCCCTCTTTTGGGGGAGCATGAATAGCGGAGCTGAAAGTCTTCTTCGAAATGGGTCTTTTGAAGAATCGGATGTTTCATCGGCAACAGGATGGAAGACGGCGATATGGGCGGGCGAGGCGGATTTTCGAATTGTTCCAGAAGGGTGTGTGGGACAGTGCTGTGCTCAGATTACTTCAAAAGAAGATGGGGCCGATGTTGCTTGGCAAGCTATAGTCCCTCTGGAGGAGCATACAACGTACCGATTATCTGGTTGGGTCAAGACTGAAAAGGTCCAAGCGGACAGAGGACGAGGGGCTCTGTTGAATATTCATGGGATGGAGGGTATCCGTACAAAAGCCCTGGTTGGGACAACAGACTGGACCTATCTTGAGGTCTATTTTAATTCGATTGAGCGCAAGCAGGTAATGGTTAATTGTTTATTGGGTGGATGGGGAACATCTTCGGGAAAAGCATGGTTTGATGATATACGATTAGAACCTGTTTCTCAAAGAGATGAGCCGATATTTCTTCGATTGGATCTATCGAAAACAGGGCATCCTATTTCTCCATATGTTTATGGCCAGTTGGTTGAACATGTAGGCAAGTGCATCTATGGCGGGCTGTGGGCCGAAATGCTTGAGGATCGCAAATTTTATTATCCTATCAAAGATCATTTTGTCGGATGGTTCCCCCGTGGGCAAAAGGGATTTGCGGAGGATGCTTTTTATACGGAACTTGCCGGATCGCCCTGGTATGTAATCGGACCGCCAGAAACAGTGATTATGTCTGAGGAACGCCCATTTGTAGGCAAACATACTCCGCAGGTTCTCGCAAAAGGCGACGGTGGTTCTTATGGGATTGGACAGGGCCAGCTGGGACTAATAGAAAAGAGACAGTATACCGGTCGGATTTATTTAGCAGGGGAACAAAGTGCCGCTCCAATCCTGGTCAGCTTAATTTGGGGGGACAAAAAGACGCAGAGGGATTCAATAGCCATTTACAAACTATCCGAAAAGTATACAGAGATTCCTTTGGCCTTTACTGCAGGCATAACAACAAATGAAGGTCGTCTGGAAATTATCAGTCAAGGAAGAGGTGTCTTTAAAATCGGATGTGTTTCTTTGATGCCTTCTGATAATGTTAATGGGTGGCGCAGGGATGTACTTGGGCTGTTAAAGGAGCTTAACTCGCCTATCTATAAATGGCCCGGGGGAAATTTTGTGAGTGGATATGATTGGACTGCTGGCCTAGGAGAGCGGGATCTTCGGCCGCCTGAAAAAAATCCACATTGGATGGGGATTGAAGATAATGATGTTGGGATTCATGAGTTTATGAACTTCTGTAAGATTCTTAACACAACAGCGGCTCTTGCGGTTAACGCAGGAACGGAGGGAGCCGAGCAGGCGGCTCAATTGGTGGAATATGTAAATGGCTCAACATCTACGGCTATGGGTAGACTCCGAGCCCAGAATGGCCACCCCGAACCATTTGGTGTAAAATTATTTTATGTGGGCAATGAAATGTGGGGGACTCACCAAAAAGGATATATTTCATTGGATCTTTATGCTCAGAAGCACAATCGGATGGTAAAAGCCATGAAGGATGTTGATCCTGCCATCCAAGTTGTAGCTGTTGGACGAACAGGGATCTGGGGAAAAACAATGTTATTGAGATGTACCGAACATATGGATTTCATCAGCGACAATTTTTATCGGAAGGGGTCAGAAGATCTTTTTAATCATGCAAACTCGATTGCTGCGGTGGTTCGTTATATCACAGATACCTATCGAGAATACCAAGTGAATCTTCCATCCCTGAAGGATAAAAAAATTTTCCTTATCTTAGATGAATGGGGATATTGGAAAGAAAACAGAAGATACGGAGAGATAGGGACCCAATATTTTCTGGAGGATGCACCTGGCATCGCTCTTGGTTTGCACGGGATCTTTCGGAATAGCGATTTGATTCCAATAGCACATTATGCCCAGGCAGTCAATGCACTCGGAGCTATAAAAACATCGAAAACCGGTGCGATATTTGATGTACCAGGTCTAGTTCTAAAATTATATCGGGAACACATGGGAACTCTTCCGATTCGGGTGGAGGGAATTGATGCTCCTTTGGATGTTTTTGCCTCGTTGTCTGGGGATAAACGTTTTCTTACTGTTGGAATAGTGAATCCAACAGAATATCGGCAAAAACTTAAAATAGACATTCACCCATTCAGTATTTATGACAAGATGGAGTCGTATGTAATTTCCGGGAAAGGCAGGAAAGACTTTAATGAACCCGGGAAAGAACCGGTGATTCTAATTCAAAAACAAGTCGTAGATTCTCTTCCTGATATATATGAGATACCATCGATTAGCATTACATTATTTAAATATACACTGAACCATTGCTGTCCAAGATAATCTGTAATCGTAGATTATCTCTGTAAATTCTTTGCCGAAACGTCTGTTTCGGACAACTTTTTCCATTATTTAAATTCAGGTTGCCGTCTTTTTTTCGTTTCTCCATTTTCTGCTGTCCAAGTCTTATCCAAACAATAATAATTGGCCGTCCGGCGGGCCTAATGCCGGGACTGTCAAGAATCTTTCGCACTTTTTCTGATAGTTCTTTCCTTGATCATTTCTCTTGCCTTGCCTGCCACCGCCGGGGGTGGCAACAGTTATCGGTCTATCCGGCCATGACCTCCTGTTTTTCCTGCTGCTGTCGTTTCATTTCCTTGAGTCGGTCCATGTTCATATACCGCTTGAGACCCCATTGCGTTCCGGCGATATGCCACAGCCGGGCCGCTGCCAGCATCAGGGCACTGTGACCGTCCGGGAAGCATCCGACCACCCGCGTCCGCCGGCGGATCTGCTTGTTGATCGTTTCCAGCGGGTTGTTCGTGTAGATGTGCCGGTGATGCTCCCGCGGGAAGCCGAAGTACGTCAGCGTCTCTTCCACGCCCTCCCGCACCGTCTCGGCGGCCCTGGACAGCTTCATGCCCTCCAGCTTGGCAATGACATCCCGGGCCTTGGTGTGGAGATTCCGGGTGTAGTGACCGGCCCGGGTATAGATGACCTTGAACTTTCGCCCGCCGCATGCCCGACAAACAAATCCTTTCAGCGTTTTCGTTTTTACGTCCTGCATAGTTGCCTGCTTTTCTGGATCTGGGAGAGTCGAATCTTCGCAGGCCGATTTTCCCGGTCGGCCTCCGTTCCAAACAATTTAGCGCCTTCCATTGACGCGGCTACCCCGCAGCCTACCAAGCAGTCCAGCCAGTGGTTGTCGGGCCGGATGGCCTTCAGTTTCCATTCATCCACCACTCGGTCCCGTGCCGCTGTCTGGATGCGGTATTCAGCTGTCAGATGCTCGGCCAGCAGACGATGGGTAGTTTCGTCCCTGCCGAATAGTGATAATGCTCCCGGATCACCCATCGCTACCGCCAGGCGCCCGTGCACAAAGCTCTTCCAGTAGTTGGTGTCGATTAAGACATGGCGAACGGCGTGTTTACTAGCTGTATTGGGAATCCGCCAATGCAGCCCCACGCGGTCTCCTTTTTTGCGTTTGTATTCAGAAAATGGGATCGATGAGGCGCCGACATATTTTCCGTGGCTGGGCAGGACAATCCCGGCAAATTTCGACTGCCGGCAGAACTGATAAACCACATCGGTGCTTTGGCCCCAGTTGGCATCGATCAGGCAGCGGTCAATCTTCATGTCCAGGCCATCTTCCCGACGGTAAAAGCGGCCCAGTTTCTCCTCGGTCAATCTCTCCAGGGCGTTATAGATCGCTCCTTCCAGCCCGGCACCGGGCTTTTGCTGGGCAAGGGTTCTTCGGATGTCCCGCAAGGTAAAGTAAAGCCGTTTCTGCTCCGGCCAGGTGCCGTAATCGACCACATACCCGGTAAAATCCCGTTCCCATCCGCACAGCATCCAGAACAGGGCCTTCTGCTGGACGTCGATAAACAAAGTCAGGAGATTGCAGCTAACCGGGACGATGCTGCGATTGTAGCCATTGAGTTTGGCGGCAATCTGGTCGGCATTGAGCATCTCTTCCCCTTCGGCCTCGACCATCGGCTCATTCTGGTACTCGGCAAAGAAGGCCGCCTCATCCCGCATCTTGAGGTTCATGGCATGCTGGATGGCGGATAGTTCGTCCTTATTGTGACGCTCGGGCCAGGCGACAATGGCTCCGGCATCCATCGCCTCCCGATTTTGGCGATAGAACTCCGTGGCCTCAGAACCATCCCCATCATTCCGCAGGGAATCGGCCCGGATCTCCGCATACTGCGCCCAGAGTTTCTGATTGGTCGGGAAGGCATAGACCATCTTGGTCCGCTCTCCCTGCCATTCGGGGTGCTTTTGGCGGTCTAAGATGTTGTCCGCCATATCCCCTGGCCGGATCACCGTACAGGCCATCAGCCCGGAGATCTTCCTGCCGGGACCGGCCATGCCCAATACGTCTCCCGCCAGGATTGCTTCTCTGCGCTGGGATTGGGAGGGGCTCCAGGCCGATTCGGTGGTCTGGGGGTCATCGACCATCACCAATTGCGGCCGCACTACCCGGCCATCGGAGCGGGCATAGTTCTGGCCTCGTATATCCGAGCCCTTCATCCCGCAGGAGGAGATGACCGCCCCGGATGCCTGGCTGCCTTCGATGGTAGGCAGGACGATCTTGTCGGCCACCCATTCGATCCGGGTCGGAATCCCGTTATGCCTCTGACCTTTCTGGCGGTTGGTGATCCGTTCCAGGGCCCGGATGGGAAAGGTCACTTCCGGGAAGTCCTCGTGCAGCAGATCGTTGGTCTCCAGCCAGACCTTGATATTTTCCAGCAGGTCCTTGGCGCGTTCGGCGGAGGCGGCGATCAGCGTGACAAACTCCGTCGCTCCGATCAAGGCCGACCACAGACAGGCCATCTGCATCATCGTCGTTTTTCCGCTTCCACGACTCATAGCCAGGGCAAAGAGGCCGCCATGACGGACGGCCTGCTCGATCTTTTCAATGACCTTCCGATGGTCCTCCGACCAGGGCAGATAAAAGACATCGGGGAAATACGCCTCACAGAAGGTTTTGAAACTGGCTGTGGCAGCGGCCTTGCGCTGCGGATTGACGACCGCGGGGATTTGTCCGATGTCCTGGCCGGCCCGGGCCAGCTCGGCATTCCGCCGCCGGGCGGCCTCTCGCATCTGGTCATAGGTGCGTTCTTTCTTGGGCGGCTCCAGGTAGCGTTGAGTCAGCCAGGCGGCATAGCGGAACAGGTCCACCGTCCTGGCATCCCCGATGGTATATCCAGCGCGGTTGCGATGGCGGCGGAGCGTACGCTCGTTGAGTACCTCGCCGAATCCGGCGGAATTGAGCAATCGCGTCAGGTCGGCGGGTTTCAGATGGGTTGGATTAATCGGCGCCACCGGCGACCTCCCGTGCCAGGAATGCGGTGTATTCGATCAGGTTAATCGTCCTTCCCGAACGGACAATGCCTGCCGCTTCGGCAATGGCCAGCACCTCTTGTCCAGAGATAGATTTCCGGCCGGCCTGGCTGAGCAATTTGGCCAATTCTTCTACCGTTAAGGCCGTAATTTTGACCTGTTTTTGATTCATTCTATCCCTTGTTCAGAATGGCTAAAAAAGAATGCAAATTCTTTGAAAATAATGACTTAATTCCCTTGGATTCATTCCCAAAAGCCGGTAAGTCATGAGTGGAATTGAAAATAAAAAACGCCTTTTTAGGAGACCCAAAAATGGCAAAACAAGATGCAAAAACCGAATACGAAACGGCCAAAAGCGACATCGCCAACCTGCTCGGATTCTTCGAATGCGAACTGGGCAAGACCCCCCAGGAAATTGACTGGACGCACGTTGGCAGCCTCAGGCACGTTCGAGAGAACTTGATGGAAATGCTCAGTTTCATGAGCGGCATCGAGGTCAAGGAAATTGAAAGCACCCTCCAGGAAACCCGTTTGGAAGAGAAAGGGACCCTCCGATGAAGCCTGAAGATATCCAAATCGGCAGTGTGTACGACCTGAAGGTCGGGCGAAACAGGACGCCTGTGCGTATTACCAAGCCCGCCGAGAAGGGCGGCTGGGAGGCGATCGGGCTTATTACCAATAAGCCCATGGTCATCAAGACGGCCGAGCGGCTGGCTGGGCTTTACAGCCCCAAGAAAACGCCCACGTCGGCGCAGGGCGGCAAGGACAGCCAGAAACCAAAGAAGGCTACCAACCAGGCCCAAAAGGCCAACACGGCCCACCGTGCGCCAAAGTCGCCCAAGGTCAAACGGGCCTCGGCGCTGGATTCGGCGGCCCGGGTACTGTCCGAGGCCAAGGAACCCATGACCTGCCAGCAACTGATCGAGACGATGGCCACCAAGGACTACTGGAAAAGCACCGGCGGCAAGACGCCGCAAAATACCCTGTATGCCGCCATCGCCAAAGAGATCCATACCAAGGGTAAGGAATCCCGCTTCCAGAAGGTCGACCGCGGGCAATTTGCCTTGAAGAAATAACCGCTCCATCACTTCTTGGCTCCTTCCAAAACCCCGGCATTACCTGCTGGGGTTTTCTTCGGCAACTCAATCCGCTCGGCCTTCAATCCCGTAAACTTCTCAAACCTCTGGACAATCACATCACAATACAAGCCGTCCAGCTCCATCAAAAACGCCTTCCGGTCAGTCTGCTGGCAGGCGATCAGCGTGCTGCCCGATCCCCCGAACAGGTCCAGGACGTTCTCGCCTTGCTTGGAGGAATACTGAATCGCTCGTAGCGCCAGTTCCACCGGCTTCTCGGTCAAATGCGTCATGTTTTGCGGATTGACTTTTTTGACATGCCAGAGGTCGGTGGCATTGTTGGGGCCAAAGAAGCGGTGTCCCTTGCCGAGTTTCCAGCCATAGAATGCCAACTCGAATGCGCCCATGAAATCTTTTCTGGTCAAAACCGGATGTTGTTTATCCCAGACGATCCCCTGCGAAAAGTACAGTCCCGCATCTTTGAGCGGTTTGGGATAGTTGCCCAGATTGGCATATCCGCCCCAGATGTAAAACGAGCCGCCGGGGATCAGCACGCGTGCGGCGTTGTGGAACCAGGCCAGCAGCATCGCCTCGAACTCCTCCTCAGAAAGAAAATCATTCTCCAGGGGCCTGTCCTTGGCCCGCATCTTCTTGCGGGCCTTTTTCGGATCACCAGCGCCGCGTGCCTGGTCAAAGCCCTGGTGGTGCAGTTGGGCCTTCTTGTTGGTGAAGGAGGACAGGCCGGCGGCGATGGCGGTGTTGGACCTGGGCTCGACCTTGACATTGTAGGGGGGATCCATGTTGACCAGATGGATGAGGTTGCCATCCAGAAGCCGGTCCAGGTCCGCTTCACTTCCGGCATCCCCGCACAGGAGCCGGTGGTTGCCGAGAATCCAAAGGTCCCCCAGCTGGGTAATCGGCTCATCCGGCGGTTCGGGAATCTCGTCGGGATCGGTAAGACCCTGCTGGACCTCGGCATTGAGAAGCTGGGTCAATTCCTTCTCATCAAAGCCCAACAGATCCATATCGAATCCGGTGTCCATCAGGTCCGCAAGTTCGATGGGCAGGATGTCGTAATCCCACTCGGCCAGGTCGGCGGTTTGGTTGTCGGCAATGCGGTAGGCCTTGCTCTGCTCCGGGGTCAGGTCTTTGGCCACGTGGACCGGCACCTTGGCCAGGCCCAGTTTGCGGGCGGCCTTGTAGCGGGTATGGCCGCAGAGGATGATGCCATCGGCATCGACGACGATGGGCTGACGGAAGCCAAATTCCTTCAAGGAGGCCGCCACGGCATCCACAGCGCCGTCGTTGAGGCGGGGATTTTTCTCATAGGGCCGGATGGTCTCGATATCGCGGATTTCAACGGTAAATTGCTTGCTCATAAGAAAATCTCCTCAAATGTTGGGTTTTGGACTGGAAGGCGTAGGATGGGCCCAGGTTGCGGCAGTCCCTGGGGGCGTAAAAACGGTCCATCGCAAGTCCGTTCGCCCAACGTGGGCCAACGTGGGCGTTTTGGGGCGATAGGGGGGCTTGGTCAAAAAAACGGACACCGACAACAAACTCTCTATCAGGACGCGTCTGTTCCCGCCCGCGTCGGCTCTTTGATTTTGTGCGAAGGAACCATTACATTGTGAATTCATTCACAATCTCCTTTCCCGTCGGCGCAGTTTGCACAGTTGCGATTGGCGCAGTTGTGATGTTGTGTTCGCGATTCAAACTCGCCGCACCAATCGCAGGCCATCACCTTGGGCCACTTGGAAAAGCAGACCAAGTCGTCGCCATTGGGTTTTGGGATCGTCTTCCCATGCCGGGGAGGATGTCGCCGGCAGAATCCTTCCTGGCATTCTTCGAACTTGCTGATCTCCCCATCGTGCAGATTGCTGGGGGATCCTGGTTGGCCGGGTGAAAAAAAGCGACAGTCGTAACAGGTCATTTCATCAGACATGATTTGTCTCCTTTCCGGAAATAAACACTTCTCCTCACGCGCGTACGCGCGCACAGAATGTGCGGGGTACGTGGGGGTGAAAGGAGAAGGGTTTATATATATTGTTATTATTTCATTACTTATACAAAAAAACCTTTCACCAAACCTTTCACCTTTTCGGGGAAGGGTTCCTGCTTTTTGGCTCAAAAATGAACTTGGGCATTTATCGCTACCCCCTAAAATCGAACTTTTCACCCCTTTTGCAGAGAAACGTTCGGGGAAGAGTTTTTTACTCACACAAGACATATACAGTCCCCTTGAATGTTGCAGATGTACTTTCCTTGGCCAGGACATCTCCCTGCTCAATCAACGTTTCGATGATCTTTCTGAAGGTGTCTTTGTCCGTTTTCATTCGCTTCAAGAGCACGCTATGCAGAAGCTGCTTGCCCGGCTCGTTGCGGAGTTTTTCTTTGAGTTTCAAACAGTCGGCATGAAAACTGTTCTCGGCGGCATAGATACCAGCCATATAGATTTGACGCCGGATCTGGTGATTGACAAAATCAATCGCCCACTGGACGGCCTGTTCGGTGATGACCGGCTGTTGATGATTTTCACTGCACGCATACAGCAGGGCCAGTTTGCGG
>Ga0255344_1004185_pt1 | contig 14966 bp, 9 predicted proteins | sample wastewater_treat_5_FD_192414 | JGI IMG/M metagenome (GOLD analysis project Ga0255344, IMG submission 192414) | Wastewater microbial communities from Lulu Island WWTP, Vancouver, Canada - plant18 | ecosystem: Engineered > WWTP > Wastewater > Unclassified | place: Canada: Vancouver, British... | reverse complement strand
TATTTCAGAAAATAAGAAATTTTAACGAATTAAAAAAAAATTTATTTATCAAAAATGGAAAATCAAAAACCATCAAGTTTTTGACACTGCCCTTAGTGTCTATTAAGAATTATTTTTATAAAATAGGAATTATTATGTTGGATATTATTATTGTGATAATATCCATAATAGGGTGATTAACCAATAATATTTATATATAAATATTGTTGAGACATAATAATAATGTAGACTTAAAGGAGGGGAAATTTTAAATATTTAATAAAAAATACTTTAGGGTCTTAGATTTTTCAGGTTTCGGAAAGCTTTTGCAGGGCTGTTTTGGAGTTGTAGCCTAGTGTTGTGATGAGTCCTGCTAAAAATACAATTAATATGTAGGTTTTTGAAAAATTAGGGGGCATAATCTACTATTTAACCCCTTTTCTTTTCCTTTTTTTAATTTTTCTGTTAATTGATTAATTAAAAATATTAGATTATTATCATGATACTTAGTGAGGGTTAGAAAATAAGTTATTAAATGATAATTACTATAATAACTAACTGAAAACTTTTTAAATGAGATTATATAATAAAAAGGTAAGACATTAATAACAATTATAATTTAAATTTAACATAAATTTATTAATTTAAGAGGATGTTAATGTGAATAGATTCTGGAATAATATAATCCAACCTATTATCAAGAGTATCAATGCTGGTTATATAGTGGAAGTTGGATCAGAAACTGGAATAAACACAAAAAATATTCTGGAGTATTGTAAAGAACACAATGCGCACCTGACAGCCATAGAACCCATTCCCCAGTTTGATGTTGATGAATTTAAATCAGAATATGGGGATAAATTTGAAATATACTTGGATCTAAGCCTGAGCATCCTGCCTTTACTGGAAAATTATGATGTTATTTTTTTAGATGGAGACCACAACTGGTATACAGTCTATAACGAGTTAAAAATAATAGAAAAAACGTTTGATAATAGAAATTTTCCATTAATTTTTTTACATGATGTAAGTTGGCCATATGCTCGTAGAGATCTCTACTATAACCCAGAAACCATACCCGAAGCATATAAACAACCCTATAAACAGCAAGGGATGTATCCTGGTCAAGCTGGTTTAAAAAAGAAAGGTGGTTTCAACCCTGATTTTAATCATGCTATCTATGAAAATAACTTGAAAAATGGTGTTCTGACCGCAATTGAAGATTTTATTAAAGAATCTGAATTAGATTTCTCCTTCGAAACTGTGAATGCATTTCATGGTCTTGGAATTTTATTCCCTAAAAATCTTGAATTGGAAAACTTTGTGAAGGACAAAATAAATAAGTCTAATCTCCTGGTTTTAGTGGAAGAAGAAAGAATAAAGCAATACATTGAACAACTCGAATCAAAGATTGCTCATTCCAATAATAAGATTTTTTTGGAAGGTAAAGTGCATGAAAATCTAGATAAAATCAGTAGTCTAGAAAAAAAACTCAATGACCAAAAATCTTTACTAGAACAAGTTAGAACTAATTTAGGTGAGAAAGAGTTATTGCTTGAGCAGTCAAAGGATGAAATAAAAGAAAAAGAGTTATCACTGGGTCAGGCTCGGAATAGTTTGAAAGATAAGGAAGCTTTGCTTGAGCAGTCAAAGGATGAAGTAAATGAAACAGCTTTATTACTGGATTATGCTCGGAATAGTTTGAAAGATAAGGAAGCTTTGCTTGAGCAGTCAAAGGATGAAGTAAATGAAACAGCTTTATTACTGGATTATGCTCGGAATAGTTTGAAAGATAAGGAAGCTTTGCTTGAGCAGTCACAGGATGAAATAAAAGAAAAAGAGTTATCACTGGGTCAGGCTCGGAATAGTTTGAAAGAAAAAGAAGCATTGATAACCCAGACAAGAAAGGAACTGGACAATAAAGATTTATTATTAGAACAGACCCGGAATGACCTAAACACCAATAAAGAACTGTTTAGAAATGAAATCAAAAAGAGTGAAAAGCAATTTAGAGAACTTTTATCCCAGAATAACAGTTTAAAAGCTAATTTTTATGAAATGAGATATGCAAGTAACATGGGAAGACCCTTGATTTGGAAATTCATCTCAAAGTTTCCCAGCACTTACATTCTACTAAATTTTAGAAAAACCGGAATAAAAAATGCTCTATTAACTATTAAGGGTTGCAGGGCCATAAAACGCAATAATTTATTTGACATAGGGTTTTATCTTAAAAATAATGGTGATGTAAGAGTTTCTGGTATGGATCCTATGATCCATTACCTTTACCACGGTTTCAAGGAGGGTAGACAACCTAATCCAAATTTTGATAGTGATTATTATTTAGAAACTCACGGAGATGCTATAAACTCCAATTTAAACCCTCTTATACATTACAGTTTATATGGGATTAATGAAGACAGGAAAACACTGAAAAAGCCTGATTCTAAAGTTAAAATAGAACCAAAAAACAACTCAACAATTATTAAAGCTTCAAATGATGAATCTAATAATAATCATCAGATTGATGATAATAAAACTAATTATATTTCAGACCTTTTAGAAAATGCCTATGAAGAATCCTCAGACTTCGTGGATTACAATGATCACTCGAGTGTAAATTTAAGTGAAGAAGATATTAAATTAATTGCCTTTTACCTTCCCCAGTTTCATCCATTTTCTGAAAACGATAAATGGTGGGGTAAAGGTTTTACAGAATGGACTAATGTAACCAAGGCATTACCACTGTTTCAGGGACATTACCAACCCCATTTACCAATAGATTTAGGCTTTTACGATTTAAGGTTAATTGAAAACCTGAAACGCCAGATTGAACTTGCCAAACATCATGGTTTATATGGTTTTTGTTTCCATTATTACTGGTTTAATGGACATAAATTAATGGAAACTCCCATTAAAACACTTTTTGAAAACCACGATGATCTGGATTTCCCGTTCTGCATATGCTGGGCCAATGAAAATTGGACTAGAAGATGGGATGGAAATGAAGATGACATTTTAATTTCACAAAATTATTCTTCTGAGGATGATTTAGCTTTTATTAAAGAGATTAGTAAATATTTAAAGGATGAAAGATACATTAAAGTGGGTGAAAAACCTTTAATCATGGTTTACAAACCACAACTCCTACCTAACCCACAAGCAACTTTTTCCCTATGGCGAAAATACTGTAGAGATAATGATATTGGCGAAATTTTTATTATAGGGGCCAGAAGGCATGATTTTGTTTTACAACCAGAGGAATATGGATTGGATTCAGCTGTTGAATTTCCACCCAATCACCCTCACCCAAGCAACCGCATCGAAGATGTAAAATATGTGAATGTGGACTATGAACCTACAGTATTTGATATGCAAAAATTTGTTAAAAATAGACATTATATGTCGGATAATGATGAATATAAAAAATTTAAAGCAGTATTCCCCTCATGGGATAACACACCCCGCAGGTTAAATGATGGCCAGGTTTATGTGGGAAGTCCAGAGCTTTATAAAGAATGGTTAAAGGATGTTATAACCTACACAAAGGAAAAAATGGATAAAAATGAAAGATTCGTATTTATTAATGCTTGGAACGAATGGGCAGAAGGAGCACACTTAGAACCAGATAGGAAGTATGGTTATGCCTATCTGAAATCAACTGCCGATGCTATTGTCCAAACACGAGTTTTTGATAGGGAAGAACTGGAAAATAGTTACAAAGTATCGGTAATCATGCCAACTTATAATCGGAAAAAAGTGCTCGAAAGAGCGATTGATTCTGTCATAAATCAAACCTTCACCAATTATCAACTTATAATCTGTGATGATGGCAGCATCGATGGCACTGATCAACTAATAAAACTGAAATATTGGAGTCATCTGCAAAGTAAAAAAATCATATATGTTAAACAAGACAATGGGGGCGTGTCTAAAGCAAGAAATAATGCTTTAAAACATGCTCAGTGTGATTTAATAGCTTATTTGGATTCAGATAATTTGTGGGATCCCAAATATTTGGAGCAGATGGTTTCGGTATTTCATCAGAATAACTGTAATACTGCATATTGTGCCATGGAAGTATTTGACAATCATGAAGACCCACAATATGAGAAGAATCATTTCATAAGGAATGAAGGATATAATAGGGAAAAGCTTTTGAAGGCTAATTTTATTGATCTCAATGTTTTCATGCACAGAAAATCATTATATGATAAGATGGGTGGTTTCAATGAGTCAATGAAAAGTATGGTGGATTGGGATTTAATCCTGCGATACACCCGTTATAATGAACCATTTTTTTTAAATGAAGTTTTGGCAACATATTTCCTTGATAAAAACTTGGATAATATTACTTACAACGTTGACCATAATGATGATTATCTTAAACTTTCAGAATTGCATTCTTATGAAAAAATAATGAAAGAAAGGGTAGAAAATATTAAAAAATCTTCAAAAGTAATTTCAGAGGGAAATTCAAAAAAAAAAATTACCATAAAAATCGCAGCCACTGATTGGGAAACAGTCCAAAATTGGGGAGATTATCATTTTGCATTAGCACTCAAGAAAGAGTTTGAAAGGAATAACTATGAAACAATCATACAAATCCACCCGGAATGGGATAAAGACGTTGAGACAGACATAGTTTTAGTACTTAGAGGTTTATTCAGATATAAAGTTAATCAAAAACATTTCAACATCATGTGGAACATATCTCATCCCGATATGGTCAGTGTAGAAGAGTACAATGAATATGATCATGTGCTTGTTGCTTCGGATATTATTGCAAAAGATTTGAAAGATAAGGTCGACGTGCCAGTTGAAACTCTTCTTCAATGCACTGATCCTGAGTTATTTTATCCTGATCCCTCCTCAGATTATAAGCATGAACTATTATTTGTGGGTAATAGTCGAAACGTGTTTAGAAGAATAATAAAGGATTTATTACCGACTGAAAGAGGTTTAGGCCTTTATGGTACTTATTGGGATCAATTTGTTGATGAAAAATATATTTGTGGGAAGCATATTCCTAATAATGAACTTCGCAAAGCATATTCTTCATGTGAAATATTATTAAATGATCATTGGGAGGATATGTCAAAGGAAGGTTTCATTTCTAATAGAATTTTTGATGGATTTGCAGCAGGAGCTTTTATAATATCCGATGAAATAAATGGGGCTAAAGACATTTTTGGAGATCAATTAGTTACGTATAAAGATTCTGAAGATCTTCATAGCTTAATTGAATACTATTTGGATCATCCGCAAGAAAGGGTTAAAAAGGTTGAAAAAGGAAGAGAGGTAGTTTTAGAACATCACACCTTTGAGAAGAGGGCCGCACGTATTCTAGAAATTATTGAAAAATCAGAAAAAACATGTCCAATATGCAACAGAAAATCTTCAACTTTCTTCCCTTCGGAAATACAAATTCCTATTGTACCAGTTAGTAAGTAGGGACATAAAAATCAAATACCGGAAATCGGTTTTGGGGATATTTTGGAGCTTTTTAGAACCCTTCCTTACCATGATTGTGCTCACAATTATATTTTCGACGTTATTTAAGGGATGGGGTGTTGAAAATTATCCTATTTACTTATTAACAGGACTTTTGATTTTCACCTTCTTTTCAGGAGCAAACACGGCTGCAATGAGATCAATAAGGGGTAGTGCAGGAATTTTGAAAAACAGTTTACGTGCCAAAATATATTTACTCCCTTTCAGCAATATTATCAAACTTTATAACGTTCCTCTTATCACTTGTGGTGCTATTTTTAGTTATGGCGGCCACAAATGCACCATTTACCATTTACATAATCTTTACCAGTTTACCTATTCTTGCACTTCTCTTCTTCACCATTGGAGTGGGGCTGATAGTGGCCACGGTGAATGTTTTCTTCCGGGATCTTGAACATTTATATGGCGTTCTGATGACTCTTTTAATGTACGCCACACCAATATTCTATCCTGCCCGCATTGTCCCTGAAATTTACAGGTCCACCAGGGTGGTGGTGAAGATACCGAAATAATAATAAGAGCGGAGTTATTTAACTTAAAACAGTATAGGATGGACGTTACATTATATCATTTGTATCATTACAGACTTCAAAATAGACCAAAAATAATGCTGGACAATTTTAAAAAACCCAACAGATGACGAAGGAGTTATGTATAGACGAAATCAATAATTGGCCTTGGTTTATTAAAGCTAAAAAAGTTAAATGAAAAGTTGGAGTAGTTATATTCTTGGATTGATAAAAAAAATCGATTCTATTGGGTGATTATAATGTTTAAATGGTAAGTTAAGTAATTAAAGGATTTTAAGCCTATATTACTCGTTAAAAACTATTTAAGGAATTAATGAGACATTTTCACGTTTTATAAAAGAATTTAGGTGAATCATGTTGGAGTATGATTATTTAGTAGTTGGTTCGGGCCTCTTTGGTTCTGTATTTGCTCACGAAATGAATAAAAACGGAAAAAAGGTAATAGTAATTGAGAAAAGGAACCATATTGGTGGAAATGTATACACTGAAGAAATATCAAAGATCAACGTCCATAAATATGGTGCCCATATCTTTCACACTGATAGTAAGGATGTTTGGGATTATATCCAGCAATTTGCAGAGTTTAACAGGTATACAAACTCGCCTATCGCAATTTATAAGGATGAATTATATAATCTGCCCTTCAACATGAATACCTTCCATCAAATGTGGGGTGTTAAAACACCCGATGAAGCTAAAAATATTATAGAATCTCAAGTGAAAGAAGCTAATATTAAAGATCCAAAAAACTTAGAAGAACAGGCTATAAGTTTAGTTGGAAAAGATATATACCAAAAATTGGTAAAGGGATATACTGAAAAACAGTGGGGCAAAAAATGCTCTGAGTTACCTTCCTTTATTATTAAACGCCTTCCAGTGAGATTTACCTTTGATAACAATTATTTTAATGATAAATATCAGGGAATACCCATAGAGGGCTACACAAAAATAGTGGAAAAACTCCTAGATGGTATCGAAGTTAAGTTAAGCACTGATTTTTTCCAGGACAAGGAAAAATGGGAGAAAATTGCAGACAAAGTTATTTTTACAGGTATGATAGATCAGTACTTCGATTATCGATATGATGAATTGGAATATAGATCTTTAAAATTTGAGCATGAAATATGCGATACCCCAAACTATCAGGGAAATGCAGTTCTTAATTATACTGATAAAGAAGTTCCATATACGCGGACAATTGAACATAAACATTTTGAAGGAGTCAAATCTGAAAAAACTGTTGTTACCACTGAATATCCTATGCCTTGGAGTAAAGGAAAAGAAGCTTATTACCCGGTTAATGATGAGAAAAATATGGAAATTCTAAGAAAATATGAAGATTTAGCAGAAAATAAAGAGAATGTGATATTCGGTGGACGTTTAGGAAGATACAAGTACTATGATATGTGGGAAACCATTGATGAATCATTGAAATTGGTAGAAAAAGAGCTTAAAATTGAAATGTAAAAATTTTTCTGAGTTGCTGAAAAATGTCAAATCATATCTATCTATATAGTAATTCAAGCAAAGAAAGTGTTTCTGAAATCAAAGGATTAAACATAGTTTTTAAAGGAAAAAATAGTGAAGTAATGATTGAAGAAGGGTCAAATTTTATTTCAAGCAAAATAACCCTTCACAACAACTGCAGAATAAATATTTCAAAAACAAATGAATATGGAATAAGAAATTTATACGCACAGATTTTTGATAATTGTAAAATAAATATTGGTAAAGATTTTTCATGTGTATCATTGAAAATCAATTTACTTAATGAAAAAGGTTTATCCCTGTTAATTGGGGATTATTGTATGTGCGGACATAATGTAATTATTAGACCTTCAGATGGACATATACTATATGATATGAATACTAAAGAACTTCTCAATAAAGGAGAAGATGTTTTTATAGGGAATCATGTCTGGATTGGTTTGAATTGTATTTTTTTAAAAGGGGCTAAAGTTTCTGATGATTCTATCATTGGCGCAAATAGTTTGGTCAATAAAAAATTTTATGAAAAGAATGTGATTATTGCAGGAAGTCCTGCAAAAATTGTCAAACGTGATGTTAATTGGGATAGGAAAAGTCCTGAACGATATGATGAGTTCATTGGGAATAAAAAAAATGAGCGTAATCACAAATCGTTGGTTAATAATGATTCAGTTTATGTTGAAAGGAAATTTGATAAATTATTGTCTTTTCTGTATATTTCTAAGAAGGAAAATCTAAATCCGAAGAATATCTATAAAATTTATAAAGCAAGAAGGCAAATTAAATCTTTAAATCTTTTTGATGAAAATTATTATTTAAATGAACGTTTTGATGTTAAAAATTCTAATTTGAGTCCATTGGATCATTATATTTATCATGGATGGATGGAAAAAAGAAATCCCTCGATAGAATTCGATGGGGAGTATTATATAAAGAGATATCCGGATGTAAGAAGTTCTAAAATAAATCCACTTGTTCATTATGTTCTTTATGGAAAAAAAGAAGGAAGATTCCCCAATCATAATATAGAAATGAATTCTCATTTTGATAAATAAATAAAGATATAATTTTTATAGCTCTTTAACTCAAATCAAATAAAATCATTTACTACTTTTAAAAGAGAAAGAAGAGAGAATAATTATTATAAAACAATGTTTTTAGATATTCAATGTGATATTGCTGAAGTAATTGATCCTGTATTTAATAACTGATGTAAACCTTATAACCCATGAAATACTTGATTATAGGCCTTTTTGATACTAAAAATATATTTATGATCAAAGCCCATATGAGCATAGAATGGGTTCATTTTATTGAAAAGCAACAAGGAGATTTAATAAATTTGAAGAAAATTCCCCGGGTATCAGTAATTATACCCGTGTATAATGTGGAGAATCATCTGGAAGATTGTCTGGATAGTGTTGTAAATCAAACATTAAAGGAAATTGAAGTAATATGCGTAAACGATGGTTCTACCGACGGATCCCTAGATATTCTGGAAAAATTCGCTGAAAAAGACCAAAGAATCACCATCATGGATCAGGAAAACCGAGGTGCTGGGGCTGCTAGAAATAAAGGTTTAGAAATTGCCAGGGGCGAATATCTTTCATTTCTAGATGCTGATGATTTCTTTGAACCAGATATGCTGGAAAAAGCATTCAATTATTCATGGAAGAATTCATTAGACATAACAGTTTACAGAGTCAAGACTTTTGATAATAGAACATCCAAGGTAAGAAATATAAACTACGATATTCGAAAGAAATACCTTCCAAAAAAGGATGTTTTTAATTATAATGATTTTCCAGGTTACATTTTTAACACCTTTAAAAATTGGCCCTGGAACAAATTATTTAAGAGAAACTTTATTTTAAAAAACAATATCCAGTTCCAGGAACTTTTCAGAACAAATGATCTTCTATTTACTTGCAAGGCACTGATAAAAGCCGATAGGATCTCTGTTTTAGATATTCCTCTAATATATTACAGGATTGACCATGATTTTCACAGTCAGAACACTAATCATAAGCATCCGTTTGATTTTTATCATGCGATGTTAGCATTAAAGAGTTTCTTAATTGATGAAAATATTTTTACAGGCCAAGTGGAACAAAGCTTCGTTAACTTTACCACCAGTGGGTGTTTATACAACCTAAAATCCTTAAATACGAGAGAATCCTATGAAAAACTCTACAATTTCCTGTATGAAGAGGGATTAGAACAGCTCTCCATTAAGGGCAGGCCTGGTGACTATTTTTATGATGGAAATTTATTGAAAATTAAAGAAATTGAGAAACAACCCCTATTAGAACCTTCAAGCAAACCACGGGTTTCTATAATAATTCCCACATACAATGTGGAAACGTACTTAAAAGAATGCCTGGATAGTGTTGCAAATCAAACACTACGAGACATTGAAATTATCTGTGTAAATGATGGTTCAACAGATGATAGTCTATCTATTTTAGAAGATTATCAAAGGAAAGACGATAGAATAAAAATAATTTCTAAACCCAATGCTGGTTACGGTCATACCATGAATGTAGGTTTTGATGCTGCTACTGGGGAATATATTGGTATCGTTGAACCAGATGACTACGTTGAACTGGATATGTATGAAACCCTTTACAATGAAGCTATAAAAAATGATGTTGATTTAATAAAGGCAGATTTTTATAGATTCACTGATTCGGGAGAAAATATTAATAAAACCTATGAGAAGGTAGCCCGTAAAGATAGTAATTATAATCGTGTTATTAACCCACAAAATGAGTTAGAGGTTTTTCGTTTCATTATGAACACATGGACTGGGATTTATAAGAGGGATTTCATTGAAAAATATAAAATACGACATAATGAAACACCTGGTGCTTCATTTCAAGATAATGGTTTATGGTTCCAATCATTGGCATATGCATCACGAACTTATTTTATAAACAAGCCTTTCTATATGAATAGGAGAGATAATGAGGGATCATCTGTCCATGATAAGGGCAAAGTTTTTGCTATGTGTAAAGAACATGATTTCATGAGGGATATTTTAGATAATAGCCCTAAATTAAAGGAAAATCCTGAGTTTAAAGAGAAACTTGTTTATGTTTATCAACGTAAACGTTTTGGTAGCTATATTTTTACTCTCAACAGGATAGGGCCTGAATTTTATGAAATGTTTTTGGAAAAATTTCAGGAAGACTATGCTCTTGCAGCAGAAAATTATGAACTGGATAAAGAACTTTTCTCAAAGAAAGACTGGGATCTTCTACAGTTGATAATAAAAGACCCTACCCTTGTTATTGAAAGTGATTTTAAAAAAGTTTCCAGAAAATCATCTGCATATAAAGCTTCCATAAATGGTTTAATTAATAAAAGGAAGAAATTCAATAAATTATCGTCTTTTCTATATATATTAAAAAAGGAAAAACTAAATCCAAAGAATATATACCGGATTTATAAAGCAAAAGGACATATTAAATCTTTAAATCTCTTTGATGAAGGTTATTATCTGACTAACTATTTGGATGTTAGAAAATCTAATATGAATCCACTGGATCATTATATTTACATGGGATGGATGGAAAAAAGATCTCCATCGAAAAAATTCGATGCGAATTATTATTTAAGAAAATATTCTGATGTGAAGAACTCTAAAACCAATCCACTCGTTCACTATGTTCTTCATGGAAAAGAGGAAGGAAGATTCCCCAATCATCATGCTGAAATTACTCACCAGAGAGTAATGAAATAATGAAAGTAGGTGTTCAGCGTGTTTATCTAATGTTTTCCTTTTTTTTAGTTCGTTTTTCTAATTTGTTAATTTCTTCGCTCAAATTTATTGAATATTTTCAGATCAGTTTCAGATTTTCATTTAATTGTGGAAATTATTTATATCCATTTAAAAAAAAAGGATATTTTGATAATGAAATGAAATGTTATTGAATACTACGAAAAACTTATAAGTTTCTGATTTTATATATCACTTATTGAGGTGTATAAAAATTATAAAGGAAAACCAAAGATACTTCAATTACCTACTAATCCTTGCGGATGTCACTGTAATTATATTATCGTTAATTTTAGCATGGTATCTACGTTTCCAGACCAGTGTCTTTGGTGATATAGGTGTTAGTGGTTGGGGATTTGCCAATTATATGATACCGTTAGTGATAATTATACCCCTCTATCTGGTTCTCTACTATATTTTCGGTTTATACCGACCACAAAGGACCAATACAATTGTCTCTGAAATTGGGGATATAATCAAAGCAAATTTCACCGGACTGGTAATACTCACCACCCTCTTATTTTTGTTCAATGCAGTTGATTATTCCAGGTATGTTCTGGCTGGTTTCGTCACCCTCAGCACCCTTTTTACTGGCATTGAAAGACTGGCCGTTAGAAGTTTTATGCGGTTTATTCGCAGTAGAGGTTACAACATCAAACACATCCTGGTGGTGGGTGGAGATGAGCTTGGTCATAAGTTTGCCCAGAGAATAGAGGAAAACCAGCATATTGGTTACCATATCATGGGATTCCTGGATAACAATCTTGAAGTGGGACATAAAATCTTAAATTCAGAGGTAATAGGGAAGATCAAGGATCTTGAGCATCTGATTTTAACATCACCCCTGGATAGAGTGGTGATAACTTCATCCCCACCGGATTACAATATCATGGAAATTGTGGATCTCTGTGAGAAACACGGGGTAAAAACAGTGATCATACCCGAGTTTTCCAGATATTTCCCTGCCCGGCCTAACATTGATATGCTGGATGATATTCCCATAATAGATGTAAGGCACATACCCCTGGATAATATGTATAAAAAATTTTTAAAGAGGACTTTCGATTGTATCGCAGCAACTCTAGCCATAATCATCTTATCACCCATTATAATAATCACAGCTTTACTGGTAAAAATAAGTTCACCAGGGCCTATCATATACAAACAGGAAAGAGTTGGTTTGAACCGGAAAAAATTCAAGATCTATAAATTCCGGAGTATGAATTCCATTGATGAAAACATGATAATACCACAATGGACCACCCAAGACGACCCTCGAAAGACCAGGTTTGGTTCCTTCATCAGAAGGACCAGTATCGATGAATTCCCCCAGTTTTTCAACATACTCAAGGGTGATATGAGCTTAATAGGTCCCCGACCAGAACGCCCGGTGTTTGTGGAGGCATTCCGGGAGCAGATACCCAAGTATATGATAAAACACTACGTACGCCCAGGAATGACTGGATGGGCCCAGGTTAATGGTTGGAGGGGTAACACCTCCATTGAAAAAAGGATTGAGCACGATATTTATTATGTGGAGAACTGGACAGCTTTACTGGATGTTAAAATATTCTTTTTGACTTTTATCAGGGGATTCATCAATAAGAATGCCTATTAATCATCAATAATAACTTGATTTTATTATTCTACCCATTTTTTTGCTTCAAAAACCCATGGCCACTTGTTTATTTCTTCTAAACATTCATCTTTACTTTTCAGCGACGCGCTTTTTACTTCAAGTTTGAAATTGCGGTCGCTCCTATTTTGTGGTCTTTCATGATAAAGATGGTAAAGTATGTCATTTATCCGGAAATGTTTTAAATTAAATAAATTTGCCCTATACATTATTTCATTGTCTTCTCCTCCCCAACCAATGAAATATTCATTTTTCATACCTATTTTAATAAATGATACCTTGTTCCAGAAAACTATTCCACCATCAGCACGAATCCTATCTTGTACCTCTGTTTTAAGGGTTTTAAAATCATATCTCTCTATAAAGGCCTGTTTATCAACGATATCCTGCACCTTCCTATCGAAGGGATGGACAACATCAAAACCCTTGTCCAATAAATTCAACGCCATATATATGTTTTCTTTTTTAGTTAAGCAATCCATATCAAATATAGCTATATATGGTGTTTTAGATGCCATAACGCCTTTATTAATGGCTAAGGATTTATTAAATAATTCTCCACCTGCATCATTCCAGATAACCATAAAATTTTTAAATAAATCATGGTAGTTATCATTTAAAAAGTTTTCAGATGATGAATCTGAATATTCTGATATTATTACATTCTCTATGCCGATGTTACCCAAATAATTAAGATTTATATCTAAACTATCCACACGATCTTGATCTCCAACTTCACGGTAAGGAATGATGATAGTAAACTTACTGAAGTCAGCATCTTTTTTAAAATAGTTCTCATCAATTAAAATTTCTTTAATGCTTTTATTTTCATTTTTTAAGTTTTGAAGCACCATTTTACTATTTAAGATTCTATTTTGAATGATCTTTTTTTGTTGGATGAGTTTTTGTTTATCTTTTTGTAGCTGGTTTCGTTGCTGGTTGAGCTTTTGTTTATCTTTTTGTAGCTGATTTTTTTGTTGTATAAGCTTTTCTTTATCATTAAGTAGAATTTGTATTTGATTTTTACTTTTTTCCAATTCTATTTCAACTACTCTATATGTGCCAGTTTTTCTTATACGACTTTTAATAAACTCTTTTGACATACTACACCCTATTAAATCACAGTTTAGTTTCATTTGTAAACGAGTCATCTATTCTACAATAATCATCTGACAGTATCTTTAGTTCATTTAATCCTATTTTTTTATAGTCTTGCTTATAAATCACATGGAGAATGGAAAAAGTTGGATAATTTTTTTGTCAAGTTTTCAAATTTTAGAGATTTTCGATTAACTTTTTGATTTTTGGGTTTTTAAATATTTTTTAATTTTATGATTATTAATTTATTGGTTTTGTTTGAGTATAACGATATGTTTATATGGTTTTAGGTTTATAGGAGTATTATGAAGTCTTTTGAGATGTATTTCATGAATAAGCAGTATTCTCGTGTGAAAGAGCTTGGTGATAAGTTGGCTGAGATTAATCCTCTTATTGATTGGGGGGTTTTCAGGCCTATTGTCCGTGAAATGTATGATAACCGGACAGAGCGTGGTGGTAGGCCTAATATTGATGAAATTGTCATGATTAAGATGTTAGTTTTGCAATCATGGTATGGTTTATCGGATCCCGAGCTTGAAAGACAAGCAAAATGACAGGATATCTTTTCAAAAGTTTTTAGGTTTCCCTGAAAGTATCCCAGACCGTTCCACGGTCTGGGCTTTCAGAGAACGATTAATCGAAACCGGTAAAGACGAAGTTATATGGGAAGAACTGCAAAAACAAATAGATTCTAAAGGATTAAAGGTAAAAGAAGGTGTTATTCAGGATGCAACCTTCATTACAGCTGATCCATGCCATCAAAGAGTCAACGAACCTCGCGGACCTGAAGGCTAAAACCAGACGAAATAAAGAAGGCGAATGGACCAAAAAGAATGGTAAATCTCATTTTGGCTATAAATTACATACCTTAGCAGATATTGAATATGGTTTGATACGTAGACTAGAAACCACAATAGCTGAAATACATGACAGCCAAATT
>Ga0255344_1004182_pt1 | contig 14972 bp, 12 predicted proteins | sample wastewater_treat_5_FD_192414 | JGI IMG/M metagenome (GOLD analysis project Ga0255344, IMG submission 192414) | Wastewater microbial communities from Lulu Island WWTP, Vancouver, Canada - plant18 | ecosystem: Engineered > WWTP > Wastewater > Unclassified | place: Canada: Vancouver, British... | reverse complement strand
ATGTAAGTGTAATAGAATTGCCATGGTATGATCCAACTTATGCGTCAAGTTATTTATCTCGAATTTCTAAATTATTAGATCTGGCTTTTGAACACAAGTATAAATATAAGGAGTGGAGATATGATAATAGAATAAAAAAGAAAAATGCGAATTCATTCTTGATTCAAATAGCCACATATGGACCTATATATTATTTTTTAATTGCCTTCGAAAGATTTTTACAAGAATCAGGTAAGTTCATTTCCAAATCATGGTTGAATCTGCTTTTATATAATAATATTGATAAAGTAGTCACTAATGCAGCGAGAAATTACCCATTAGTTTTTTTTGCGGCACAGAAGCTTAAAATACCAACAGTTATTTTATTCCATACGAACAAGGATATTTATGCTCAAGGCAGGTTATTTTTCCATTTCAAAAAGTACGGCGTCTGGAATCAAGAAATGGCAAATGAACTGATGAGTTATAATTCCTTTATTAAGAAGCAGGACATAGAGGTAATTGGTTGTGCTCATTTTTCATATTTAGCAAAAAATGAGCAGACTATGCGTAGTTTTCAAATATCGAATACGCTTAATATAGACAACAAAAGGAATTTTCTAATTTTATATACTGCTGCTGATCCAAGGGTAATCTTAAATGAGATACTGTATGTTAAGGATATTTGTGAATCAATTGAGATGAGTGGAATCTCAAATTATAGAATCTTTGTTAGAACCAACCCGATGGATTTCTCAAATGATTGGGAATCAATCAAGAACGATAAAGTCTTTGTATTAAGGCCTAAATGGTTTTATGACCCTAAAGCTCACTTCAATTATACAATGTACGAGGATCTAGAAGAGTTTTCATCTTTGCTTAAGCTTTGTCATGTATGTATTAATATTCCATCTACAGTTACAGTGGAGTGTGCAATAACCAATCTACCAGTCATCAATATTTGTTATAATAATGAGTCAAATAAAGGGTGTGATATTTTAAAATTTTGGAATGCACTTTTTTACAAGAATGTTATTAAATATGGGGCAGCAATCCCTGCACATTCGAAGCATGAGCTGAGAGCTCATCTGGAAAACATTGCAAATGGTCATCATATTTATGATAATCAGAAATTGTATTTAAATAGTGAACTTGGAGTGGATGTTAATAATATGACAGAGAACAGCTGTCGATTCATTCTAATGGACTAGAAACTACTTGGTAACGCATAGTTACTTATTATTCAGTTGAAGATGTCTGTTATTAATGGTTCTTTAGAATCAATACCCACATGAGAATAATACAAGTTGATGGAGGTCTGGGAAACCAAATGTTTCAATTTGCATTTTATTGTACATTAAATAGTCTCTATTCAGATGTATATTTAAACACGTACTTTGCTAGAAATAGCAGGCAGCATAATGGATTGGAGCTTGCAAGAGTATTCAACTGTACAAATAAGAATGAAATCTGGGTTGAGTTTTTATCTCTTTTATATTATTATGTTGATAGATTAAGTCACAGAATTGGCACTAAGAAATCTTTTGCGAGATGGTTAAACCGATTATTGCCTTTTCAACTAATAAATGAAAAAGAGTTTTCAAGGTATTCAGATCACTACCAGAAGACTCAGGGTCGAATGTTATATTTTAAGGGATACTGGCAATCAGAAAAATACTTCAAGGATTTAATTAAACCGAAAGAGATATTTGGGTTTGTAGGTACAAACTGTAATTATAAAACCAAAGAATTATTAGCTTCAACAATAACAGAACAAAACTGTGTTTCGATACATGTCAGAGGAGGTGATTACAATTCGCCTGAAAACTGCACTAGTTTCGGGAATATATGTAATCAGGAGTACTATAAAAAAGCAATTGAGGCAATTAGGTCAAAGGTACACAATCCTACCTTTATTATACTTTCTGATGACAATGACCTGACAAACAGTATTATGACATTTGATAATTCAATATTTGTGGATTGGAACAGAGGCACAGAAAGTTGGCAGGATATGTTTATAATGAGTAAATGTAAGCATAACATTGTCGCAAACAGTTCATTTTCATGGTGGGGAGCATACCTGAATGATAATCCAAATAAAATAGTCATAGCTCCCAGGAAATGGCATAATCTGCATGAAGCACCTGATATATGCCCTCCGACATGGATAAGAATTTAACATTACGCATTTGGCGCCTGTCTGCCTAAGAAGCAATTCTCTCAACATGCAATTCTATAAAAGTGCTTACCTGAAACGAATTCATTTATCCGCTATCTATCGCGGACGTCAGCATTAATGTTGGTTATTTTATGAGTCAAATGATCTCATTAATAATATGCACCTTTAAGAGGCCTGAGGCTCTAAAAAAATTGCTGGAATCAATACTTAATTGCTCCACGAAACCTGATGAAATTTTAATCATAGACTCATCGCCTGATAACCAGACGCAAAGTATGATTATGGAGTTTCAAGAGAAGGAACTTGGAATAAAATACTTACTGGTTGAACAGGAGTATCGTGGACTCACAAGACAACGTAATTTCGGAGTGGGTAGAGTTGACGCGAAATCGGATATTATAGCCTTTTTGGACGATGACTTGACTGTTGATTCTGAATATTTTAAACATTTGGTAGAAACTTATACTTTATTTCCGGATGCGATAGGTATAGGTGGAATTGACGTGAATGATAATGGATATTTCAGGAAGCCAGATGGATTCAGAGGAAGAAGATTTGAATTTTATGAACTGGATAATTGGATCATAAAAGAGCCTGGTCGTTATAAACTCCGAAAAATATTAGGCCTAATGTCTGATCTTCCTCCTGGTTTGATACCAGAATTCTCGCATGGGCGCTCGGTGCTTCCCCCCATAGGCCGTATTTATATGGTTGAGCATTTTACTGGCATGAGTATGTCTTTTAAAAAAGACATTTTTGATAGAATAAAGTTCTCTTCGTTTTTTGAAGGTTATGGTCTTTATGAAGATTTTGATTTCTGTGTTCGAGCATTGAAATATGGGAACCTCTATGTCAACACAAATGCCAAAGTATGGCATTACCATGAACCTTCTGGTAGACCTGATTTTTATAAATATGGAAAAATGGTCGTCAAAAACGGCTGGTACGTATGGAGAGTAAGACATCCTTCTCCTTCACTTAAGGCAAAATTGAAATGGCATGCCATAAGTTTGCTGTTGGCAAATATCAGGCTCGTTAATGCAATCTCAGGCCCGGATAGGAAAAATGCACTACTGGATTATTTTGGACGTATGATTGCATGGTTCGGTTTATGGTTAGAACCACCAGTAATTCAAAATCATCCTCTCAGTTGAAGTTCGTTATCCTCACTCATGTTGTCCATAAGAAAATAGGCAATACCTATTATGCTTATGGGCCATATATAAGGGAGATGAACATTTGGCTGAAGTATGTAGGGAATGTGATTTTGGTAGCTCCATTTGATCAAACATCTCCCCCGGAAGCCAATGAGTTGCCTTATGAAACATATAAGATTGAATTCATCAGGGTACCTCAATTTGAAATTACGAACTTTCACTCTACACTAAAAACACTATTATTTCTGCCATTAATTATTGCACAGATTGTCCGAGGCATTAAATCTGCTGATCATATCCACATCAGATGTCCGGGGAATGTGGGTTTGGTAGGGAGCTTTGTACAGATATTTTTTCCGAGGAAGAAAAAAACTGCTAAGTATGCCGGTAACTGGGACTGGGCCAGTGAACAGCCATGGAGCTATAGGTTGCAGCAATGTATTCTGAGAAACACATTCCTGACCAGGAATATGACAACTCTGGTATATGGCGAATGGTCTGACAAGTCCAGAAACTTAAAACCTTTCTTTACCGCCTCATTTTCTGAAAATGAACGATTACCGATATATAAGACTTCCCTTATTAAAGGGGTAAAACTGGCATTTGCCGGTACTCTTACCGAAAATAAGAATCCTCTTGCCTGTGCAGAGGTTTTACACGCTCTTACTGAAATTGGAATAAAGGCAACATTAACTTATTGTGGCGATGGTCCGGAAAGGGCCAAAATTGAAGAATTCATTAGTAGTAACCATCTTCTCGATAGGGTGAAATTATTGGGTAATGTGGATTCAATTACAGTCAAATATGTATTGCAGGAGGCTCACTTCCTTATTTTACTTTCAAGATCTGAAGGCTGGCCAAAGGCTGTCAGTGAGGCAATGTGGTGGGGCTGTGTCCCTGTAACAACGGCGGTTAGTTGTGTGCCATGGATGCTTGACGGCGGATCAAGAGGAGAACTTGTTTCAGGCAGTGTATCCGAAATAACGTCCATCATTGAAGAATACATCCCAGAACAGGCAAGATTTGATGAAAAATCTGCAAACGCAATGAAATGGGCAAGACAATATACACTTGAGAAATTTGATGAAGAGATTCAATCACTGATTCATTAAAACATGGATTTTCTCCTTTATCAAAATCTGAAAGCAGGCGAGTTTGATTACACTAAACTAAACATTGATCTGTGTACTGATCAGATTGTATATTATGGTCATAAATTTGTTGTAGCCTGGCGGCCTTCAACAATAAATATAGTTGATGAACACTCTGTTTTCCTGATGTCGGGACGTGTCCAATACAAAAAGGAAGGCACCAACACCTCTGCCAAGTTCCTTGGCAAGCATTTGGAAAGTGACAGATGGCCGTTAGATGACAATTTTACCGGTTGCTTTTCCGGTGTTATGTTTAAGGAAGACACTATAAGGATCTTTACTGACCCGATAGGATTGTTTCATCTTTATTATTCCTTTTCTGATCAGTATATTATTGTTGCATCAAACCTTAATGCAATTCATTCCATAATTGATGCTCAAATTAATAAAAGTGCTGTTTTACTGGAGATGACAAGTCCTGAGTTTAGCCAGTATGGGAGATCCACAGTTCTAAAAAATGTCTACACTCTTATGCCAGGTGAGTTGCTGGTATGTAATGATGGCAAAATCAGGCGGCTTTTCGATACCACTATCAAAATTGATGATAAACCGGGGACTAAAAATCTTCACGATGAATTCGTGGACCTGATCAATGCAGAATTTAAAGATTTCTATTCAGATCAGGAAACGTTGATATTATCAATGAGTGGAGGGGTAGACAGCAGAGTAAATTTTGCCGGCTTATTGGCAAATGGGAAGAAACCACATATGTCTAATTTCGGTAAGCCAGAATATATCGACTCAAAAATTCCAAATAAAATTGCCAGAGATCTAAACCTGCCTATCGATATTATTGATCCTACAGGGCATTTATTCCCTCCCCAAGCAGTGATTAACGAAGTAGTAAAGGAGACAGATTCACTCTATGTAAATCAATGGCTGGCACTTATTGAATTTTATAAAAACCAATCTTCAGTATATCCTCTTTTTTTGCTTGGAGACATGTGCGATATTTTCAGATCCAAAGGGATCTATTCACTAAAAACACGCAAATTCAGGCAATCACATTACATAAGAAAATTTTTTACAGGCAGGGATTTATCATTAATACCTTTAGATGAGCAGAAAAAAAGGAATTTTACTGTTAAACAAAGGGACATTATAATTACCAGTGTTAAGAGTATTTCCACAAACTTCCTGAAGAATAGCGTTAATAATGAATTAATTGCAGATATTGAGGCTGATCTTTATGAACTATTCGAACACCTGGACAGGTATAATCCGTCGTACATGGAAAGCTTTGAAGAGCTGTTTGGCATTTTTACACATGGTAGAAGATCAATGGGGAAGCAGTTGAATATCCTGAAAATGATATTTACACCAGAGATCCCTGTACTTAACCTCAGGATTTTACGTCATGTTCTGAATTACTCCCCGGCTGCTCGTTATAGCGACGAACTTACTAACAGGATGTTCAGAAATCCGGCGTGGTGCGTTCCAGGCAATTACCCAACTGCACAAAATCCGTTTCTTTCTTATAACAGCAATTTTTGGCTAATGATGCTAGGATGGTACTTTCGCAGTAGTGCGGATCAGGTATTGTTGAAGTTAAGTGTAGCGACAAAGGGCAAATTTAAGCGTCAACGAGTTGTAAAATCAAGAGATATTCTGTCGGAATATCAGTTCCCTGGCGCAAGGGAGAATTTTTTTGGATCTTTAACTGGTAGCGGAATTGACGCGTCCAAATTGCTGCAGCTGTTTGACGACCGCTCCGAGAGGCATACTTGGCCTCTTTCAGGACAGGATCTAGTACCGTACGCACAGGCTGCATGGTATTTAACACATTTTCGTAATTGAGAATACTTCAGCTAATTGACAGCCTTCATGCCGGCGGTGCTGAGAGAATGTGCGTTAACATCTCTAATGTTCTGCAAGCAAAAGGTTATGAAGTTATACTATGCGCAACCCGTGGCGGCGGACCCTTAGAGAATGCTATCATCCACGGTGTCAAATGCTTCATATTGTACAAAAAGAATTCTTTTGACTTTTTTACATTTATTAGACTCTTAAGACTAGTTAAAGAAAACGGAATTGAGGTCATACATGCCCATTCAAGTTCCGTTTTCTGGGCTATCGCGGTTAAAATCCGATTACCGGAAATCAAAATAATTTGGCATGATCACTTGGGACTCAGAATAAAGGACCGAGAAAAAGTCTTTTTATATAAACTGGTATCCCATAAGATAGATTCAATCATTTCTGTAAACAAGGAACTCTACGAATGGGCAGGCAGGAATATGAAAGTTTTACCAGAGAATGTCCTAATGATTAATAACTTCCCCCTGCTTAATCAAGTGAAACGTTGCCCAAATTCGGGATATTTTACATTAGTATGTTTGGCCAACCTTCGTCCTCAGAAAGATCATGGTACTCTGATTAAGGCTGTTGCGTTGTTGGTCAAACAAAACCTTCCAAAGAAATTGAAAGTTATTCTGGCCGGTTCGGTTGATCAATCTGAGTATTCAAATAGTATCAGAGCATTAGTCAAGGAGCTTAACCTCCAGGATATAGTTGAGATACCAGGACCAGTTGAGGATACCGCTTCACTACTCGCTTCCGCTGATTGTGGCGTGCTTTCATCTGTCTCAGAGGGACTGCCTGTTGCACTTTTGGAATATGGGATGGCTGGTCTGCCTGTGGTTGTGACTGACGTAGGTGAATGCGCAGAAGTAATTGGACAAGGGAAATATGGTCATGTTGTGCCTCCGGGTAATTATGAAGTTTTCGCAGATAAATTGAAAGTCCTGGTTGAAAATCAGGCGGAAGGTGAAAACATTGGCAAAATGTTCAGAGCTCACATATTGAGCGAGTACGGCCCGGAACATTTCATGGATAAATACAGGTATATTTTAACCCGCCTTAGGAACAAATGATCTGGCAGATAGTATATAGAAGGTCTCCTTTATTTTGGCTGGGATTTCATGCAATACTCGGCGTTTTAAGCACCGTTACACCTTGGCTGCTCATAGTATGGTTCTATTTTGTCCTGGTTACCTCATTGCCTCGCCTGATAACAAAAACCGATGGCTCATTTGTGCCGCTTCTATTTATCATCGCATATATTACTTCCTTTGAATTGCTCGCCAGGATGTCAATCACCTCTCCGTATATACCTTATGAGCTTGGGAAATACATATTTTTCTTGTTACTGACATTCGGAATTCTTAAAGGATTCAGGCGCGGGCTTTTAGGCTGGGCGATGCTACTATTATTACTCCCCTCTGCATTTTTTGATTTTGCAGGGGAAACGACTTTTAAAAGCATCGTTTTTGACCTTGTTGGTCCAATTAACGTTGCATTAGCAGTAGTTTTTTTTAGAGGACAAGAGTTGAAACGCGACGATTTCATACCAGCAATGCGGTTACTTTTATATCCGCTCATTTCTGTGCTTGCTTTCACAATTATCAAAACACCAGATCTCGAGAAAGTTGAGTTTACACTGGGGGCCAATTTCGATACAGCAGGCGGATTCGGAACTAACCAAGTTTCTACCGCATTAGGTCTTGGAGCCTTTCTTGTGTTTCTTTTCTGGTATAACAGGTGGGCTCTTACTGGTTTCATGTGGCTTGATATTCTGCTTTTCATTCTATTTGTTTTTAGGGGGCTACTTACATTCTCCCGGGGAGGAATGATTGGCGGTGCTTTCGGAGTAATAGTACTTATGGCATTTCAGGTCAGACCCGTTGCCGAATCGTTCTACAAATTAAAACCTGTCAAGACAGTTTTTGCCACTTTGTCGATTTTACTTGTTATGGCCTTTACGTTTATTTATGCTGATAAAATTACAGAGGGGAAATTAGCATTACGGTACCAGGGCGAGACTCCTGGCACCCTTGCCGGAAGAAAGGAGAAGACACTTAATGTAATTACCTCCAACAGAATTCAGATAGCCAGCGACGACCTTCAACTATGGAAGAAATACCCGGTATTTGGGTCAGGCGTCGGTTCCTCGAGATATCTGAGGGAAAGAACAGAAGGATTTCTTTCACATATCGAATTCAGTCGCTTGCTATCAGAACATGGTGTGTTGGGATTGTTTTATATTTTTCTTTTGCTTGCAGTCGGATATAATATCTACAGAGCAAGAAAGCAGGTACCATATGGTGGAATACTGGCATCCTTATATGTCATAGCTCTTTTTACGACATTTCATGCTGCAATGCGAACTTATATAAGTCCACTGCTTTTTGGGTTTTCAATGCTTGCCATTGCTTATCCTGATTCTATGGTAGATGAAGGGCAGACCTGATGTTAAAATATTATATACAGGTAACAAATTAAGCCAATCCGGATGTACACCGGGTGTGATCGAAACACTCGGCAAACTTCTCGAGAATGAGGGCTTGAGGGTCTTTTATGCCGGTACTCGAATGAATAAATTCCTACGTCTTAAGGAGATGTTATGGACAACTATCACTTTGGGCAGAAAGGTTGGCTATATTCTTATTGACACCTACAGTACTTCAGCATTCTGGTATGCTTATTTGACAGGGTTAGCTGCGAGACTTGTCGGGACAAAATATATTCCGATACTTCATGGGGGTAATCTGCCCTCAAGGTTGAAGAGGTCCAAGAGAGCCTGTGATATTCTGTTTACAAACTCTTTTAAGAACGTTGCCGTCTCAGGTTATCTCAGGCACGAGTTTGAAATGGCCGGATATGATACCATAACAATTCCTAATAGCATTGATATTTCATTGTATCCTTTCAGGTTGCGTGAATTTCCTCGGCCAAAACTACTGTGGGTGCGTTCTTTCCATAAACAGTATAATCCAAATATGGCAGCTGATGTGCTGAATGAGTTGTTGAAAACCAACCCAGAGGCGGAACTTTGCATGGTTGGTCCGGATAAAGACGGAAGCATGGAGCGATTCAGGAATTATTTGAATGTGTTAGGAATCACGAGTCGGGTTAAGATCACCGGGTTACTTAAAAAAGAGGAGTGGATAAATCTCTCAAAAGATTACGATTTCTTTATAAATACTACTAATGTAGATAACACTCCGGTAAGTGTAATTGAAGCGCTCAGCCTGGGATTAACAGTAATTTCAACCAATCCAGGGGGTATTCCTTACCTTTTAAAATCTGATGAAGATTCAGTTCTTGTAAACTGTGGTGACTATAAGCAGATGGCCAAACAGATTACAAGACTCGTAAATGATTATTCCACCTGCCAAAGACTTGCCTTAAACGGAAGGAAGCTTGCTGAAAAATTTGACTGGACTTCAGTAAAGCCACTTTGGTTTAGCTTGTTTTCATAGATAAATACTCACTCTAAGGCTATGAATCGGAAATTTGCTGAGAAAGTAATTTTACAGGTGGGAGATTTCATTTCAGGAACAGAAATTGCCAGACAGTTGAGATATTTTAGACAGATCGCAAAATTACCTGAGCATAGACTTATCGAAATTTTAAATCTAAATCTGAATAAAATACTAGATTATTCCATTAAGGTCATTCCCTACTATTCAAAAATTAAGACTGAATGCACCTCAAGCCCTGAAGAAAGACTATTATCATTCCCGGTAATGCAGAAATCGGATATTAAAAACAACATTGATAACCTTCTTTCTGCGCCTAAGACAAAGTTGATTGAATATTCAAGCAGTGGCTCTTCAGGTGTTCAGGGCACTGTATATATGAATAAAAAAGAACAGTCGATCATCAGGGCAATCATGCTACTTTGGTGGGAGTGGGCTGGCTATACTTTTGACAAAAAAACAATTCAGACCGGAATTACACCGGAAAGAGGATTTATCAAGGGCCTTAAGGATCTCGTTCTTGATGTTGAGTATGTCTCTGCATTTAAGATTTCAGAAAAAGAGATTCTTAATCTCATATCTAAATATCGGAACAAGAAGAATTTATTCCTGGCAGGTTATCCCTCCAGCCTGAGTGTGTTTGCCGAAATTGCCCTGAAAAATAATCTGGATGACATAAAGATAGACGGCGCTGTATGCTGGGGAGACAAATTGTTTGATCATTATAAAACTAATATAAATGAGGCATTTGGTTGTAGTGTCAAGGAAACCTATAGCTGCAATGAGGGATTTCTGGTCGGCGCCAAGAAAGACCTTGATTATTTCTACATAATGTCGCCTCATGTCTATGTTGAAATAGTTGACAAGGATTTCAACCCGGTTCCCGACGGAACACTTGGGTACGTCCTGTTGACGAGACTCGACTGCTTCTCGATGCCTCTTATCAGATATTATGTCGGTGACCTTGCAGTTAAACTCCCCCGGGAGAAGTATCCCGATCATCGTGAAATGTTTTTTCCCTTGCTGGAAAGAGTAATAGGTCGCGATACCGATGTAGTCATCACCCCTTCCGGTAAGAAACTTATAGTGCACTTTTTCACAGGCATCTTTGAGTTTATTCCTGAGATTCGTCAATTTATGGTTATTCAACGGGAAATCAACGGAATTGAAATACATTACATCCCCGGTTCAGGCTTTAATGGTTCCATCCTTGAAAAGCTTGAGAAAATATTCTTTGATAAAATTCAGGAGCATCTTCATATTAAATGGAAGAAAGTTGACATTATCCCTCCCACTGCTTCCGGTAAACCACAACTTATCCAGTCTTTTATCGGCCGGTCGTGAAGATTTTGTATTTCTATCAGTATTTCACTACACCCCGCGGTTCATACGGTACCAGGGTGTATGAATTTGCAAAACGATGGGTTGGTAAGGGCCATCAGATCACTGTTGTTACAAGTGTTTATGCCAAATCAGACATCAGGGCTTCCGGATTTGTTGACAGGCAACTCCATGATGGAATTGACGTCAGGGTTATTAATGTTACAATTGATAACCGTCAGAGTATCCTGAGAAGGATATGGTCCTTCATTCAGTATATGTGCGTCTCCTGCTGGTTCGCACTGACATTGCAGGCAGATGTGGTTATTGCTTCATCAGGCCCTCTTACAGCAGGTGTCCCGGGATTGGTGGCCAGGTACCTGCGGGGACGAAAATTTGTTTTTGAAGTACGCGATCTCTGGCCGGAGGTGGCAGTAGAACTTGGCATTATCAAAAATAAACTGCTGATTAAACTGGCGTACTGGTTTGAGAAGAGATGCTATATGGCATCCTCACACATCATTGCCCTTTCTCCTGGAATGAAAGCTGATATTAATACCAGATTCGGCCTTGACAATATAACTTCGGTCACCAATTCGGCCAACATTTCACTTTTCGGAGAACTGACCGCAAACGTTGACTTGAAAAGCCTTAAACCACATACATATGCAATTTACAATGGCAATATAGGGGAGGTTAACAATTCTATTTGGTTATATGAGGCATCTGCCGTTCTTACGTCAAAGGGCAGACAGGATATCAGCATAGTGCTTGCAGGCGACGGGCAGCAAAAGGAATCACTTGCGAAAAGAGCTGAAGAAGAGGGCATTTCAAATTTCATCCTGCTCGGACTTGTCCCTAAGCATCAGTTGGTTGGACTTATCCAGAACGCTATGGTCTCACTGGTCCCGCTAAAAGGCACAAAAGTCCTTGATACATCCTCGCCTAACAAGTTCTTTGAATCACTTGCTGCAGCTGTACCTGTGGTTCAGAACACAAACGGGTGGATGAAAGATTATCTTTCAGAAAACAATGTCGGATTCACCCTTGACCCTGATGATCCTAATTCATTAGCAGACCTGCTCATTAGGCTACATGACAATCCTGGCGTTGTAACGGAAATGGGTACCAGGGCAAGGATGCTTGCAGCCCGCGATTTTGACAAGGATATTCTTGCGGATAGGATGCTCGAAGCACTCGTTTCTGTGGCAGGGGAAAGAACAATACAGTCAGGATCGTAAGGCATGAGGACCTGGCCAGACCGTTCAGGGATCAAGAACAGGATAGTTTTCCTTATTGTTCTGACAGGGCTTGCTGCAATATACATTTCCGGCTGTCGGCGCGCTGGACATTGGCTTGCAAAGGAGGACGTTCCGAACTGTTCAGATGCTATAGTGATACTGATGGGAAACTTTCCGGAAAGGGTACTTGAAGCTACAGACCTGTACAATGACGAGAAAGCCGAAAAGATCCTTATAGTCTTTGAGAGTATGGGGCCATACAAGGTGCTAGAATCGCGCGGAGCTGAGGTCATTAGAACAACACAGCAGGCCTATGATGCTGCAGTGGCACTTGGAGTTCCGTCTGGAAAAATAATAATGCTGCCCGGCGATGCAAGAAGCACCCTCGATGAAGCACTGGCGGTAAGAAAATATGTTGAAACTAATCCCTCAACCGATACCATCCTGCTCGTCTCTTCCCCCGCACATATGCGCAGGGCAGGTATGATATTCAATGCCGCACTCAAAAATCTGCCGGCTGATGTCTATATCGGATGCAGCCCAAGCTCATACTCCGGATTCAACCCGGAAAAGTGGTGGAGAAGAAAAGAGGACATACAATCGGTCGTCTCTGAACTGGTTAAAATTGGAAGCTTTCAACTGTTCGAGAAAAGACAGCTGAAAAAACAGATAAAGGACAAATGAAACTTAATATTGATACAGAACAGTTTATCAGGACTTATGTCACCAAACGTTCTGTCAGCCTTCTGGACGAAGATCTGGTGAAGAACCGGAACCTTCTGAAGGAGCGGCTTAACGGGAAGAGGGTCCTGGTTATTGGCGGAGCTGGCACGATCGGCTCATTTTATATTAAGGCACTTTTGAAATTCAGGATCAGCAGGCTGGTGGTGGTTGACATAAATGAGAACGGCCTGACTGAACTGGTGCGTGACCTTCGCAGCTCAACAGGATACAATATCCCGACAGACTTTATAACCTACCCGATGAACTTTGGTGACCGGGTTTTTGAAAAGATGTTCCGGGAGATGGGACCGTTTGACATAGTTGCCAATTTTGCAGCACATAAACATGTGCGCAGCGAGAAGGATATCTACTCTATCGAGGCAATGATTGAGAACAATGTGCTGAGAGCGCAGCAGCTCTTAGAGCTGTTGCTACAGCATCCACCAGAACATTTTTTCTGTGTTTCCACCGATAAGGCTGCAAATCCTGTAAACATTATGGGCGCCAGCAAGAAGCTGATGGAGGAGCTCATAATGGCATATTCCGGAAAACTGAAGATAACCACTGCCCGGTTTGCCAATGTTGCATTCTCCAATGGAAGCCTGCCACTGGGATTCATCGAGAGGCTGAACAAAAAACAGCCATGGTCGTGCCCACTCGGAATCAGGCGCTTCTTCGTTTCGCCACAGGAGTCGGGTGAGCTGTGCATGATTGCATCGGTGCTTGGCGAGTCGGGTGACATAATATTCCCGAAGCTGGATGAGGAGAGCGATATGATATCGTTTGATGCCATCGCCACGGACCTGTTAAACTATCTGGGACTGGAAGCAGACATTTGCGCCAGCGAGGAGGAGGCGAGACAAAAGGCGCTGCTGCTCGATGAGAATTCTAAATCATACCCTGTATATTTTTTTGAGACTGATACATCGGGCGAGAAACCTTACGAGGAGTTTTTTACCGATAAAGAGGTGATTGACAACGACCGTTTTGTGAGCCTCGGGGTGATCAAAAACTCTGTGAAGAGGGATTCTTCTGAGATAGATGACATATTCAACAAACTTCGTGCATTGTTTGATTCCGAGAGGGTGACCAAGGCTGCTGTTGTTGATATCCTGAAGAAGTGGCTCCCGAATTTTGAGCATATAGAGAAAGGAAAAGGACTTGACTCTAAAATGTAGTCGGCAGTCTCCAGTTGGCAGTTGGCAGTCACAAATAATTGGGGATTTTCTGAATGTATAAAAGGTTCTTTAAACGGTTTTTTGATGTAGTGCTGTCGGCGATGGCGATAGTGGTGGTGCTGCCGTTTATGGTGCCAATAATTATCGGGTTACTGCTTACCGGGGAGCATTATGTGTTTTACTTCCAGGAGAGAATAGGGTTTCGGAACCGTACTTTCATGATCTGGAAGTTCGCCACGATGCTTAAGAACAGCCCTACTCTGCCCGGTGGGATGCATACCACGAGGAATGACCCGAGAGTACTGCCCATGGGCGGTTTCCTCAGAAAAACCAAGATCAACGAGATCCCGCAGCTGGTTAATATCCTGAAGGGCGACATGAGCATCATCGGTCCGCGACCGCTGGTCAGGAAGACCTTTGATCCCTATCCGGAGCACGTGAAGGAAAGAATCTACAATGTCAGACCGGGAATTACGGGGATAGGATCAATTGTCTTCAGGGATGAAGAGAAGCTGCTGTCAGAGACCGAACTGGATCCGAAAGAGTATTATGCAAAATATATTTCGCCATACAAGGGAGCCCTGGAACTGTGGTACCAGGAACACCTCTCGTTCCGAACCGACTTCATGCTTGTGTTTCTGACGGCATGGGTGATACTGTTCCCGCGGTCGGAACTTGTTCATAAAATTTTTAGAGATTTACCTTCACGTCCGGGATATTTAGATTAATTTTGAATCTCAACAACGGGTTATTGTTATCCGTTGAGGGGAAAAATCGGAC
>Ga0255344_1004178_pt1 | contig 14980 bp, 13 predicted proteins | sample wastewater_treat_5_FD_192414 | JGI IMG/M metagenome (GOLD analysis project Ga0255344, IMG submission 192414) | Wastewater microbial communities from Lulu Island WWTP, Vancouver, Canada - plant18 | ecosystem: Engineered > WWTP > Wastewater > Unclassified | place: Canada: Vancouver, British... | reverse complement strand
CAACTTCGCGCACGGCGAGATCTTCATGATCAGCACCTACTTTGCCTTCTACGGAACGGCGATCTTCGCGCTCCCGTGGCAGGTTTCGTTTGTCGTGGCGATCGTCCTCACAGCCCTGTTGGGAGTGGTCATCGAACGCGCAGCCTACAGGCCCTTGCGTGACGCGCCGCGAATCTCGGCCCTGATCTCCGCCATAGGCGTCTCGTTTCTCATGGCTAACCTGGGCTTAGTCATATTCGGCGGGAGGCCGAAGACCTTCTATCGGCCTCCCATCTTCCAAACCCCCATCGAACTTGGAGGAGTCAGAGTAGTGGCGCTCTTCTTCGTCATTCCACTGCTCACAGTCATCCTCCTCGTCGCGCTCAACTACATTGTCTACAAGACAAAGACCGGCCTGGCAATGAGGGCCGCCCAGTGGGATTTCGACACCGCGCGCCTCATGGGCGTGGACGTCGACCGCGCGATCTCCATCACTTTCGCCATCGGCTCGGCCCTGGCGGCGGTGGGCGGAATCATGTGGGGCCTCAGGTTTGCGGAGATAAACCCCAACATGGGCCTTTTCCCTGGGCTAAAGTGCTTCATAGCCGCCGTATTCGGAGGGATAGGCAACATCAGCGGAGCAGTGCTGGGAGGGTTCATACTCGGCTTCGGGGAGATCATGCTCGTGGCCTTCCTTCCCGGGCTCGCCGGATACAGGGACGCCTTCGCCTTCATCGTTCTGATCCTGATTCTCCTGGTCCGGCCAACAGGCCTACTTGGCGATAAGCAAAGGGTGAAAGTATGATGGCGCAAAGAAAAGTCGTTCACCCGGCATTGAAGATAGTGGCCGTCTGCGGAGCGCTCGTCCTCTTCTTCCTGGTCCTTTCATGGGGCCAGGAGCACTGGGACGCCTACACCGTCCGCATCCTGAACCTTTGCGGGATATACATCGGCATAACCCTCGGCCTGAACCTCTGCAACGGATTCACCGGCCAGTTCTCCTTGGGGATTGCCGGCTTCATGGCAGTCGGGGCCTACACAACAGCGCTCCTTACAATGTCTCCAGCGATAAAGCAGGCAGTCTTCTTCATTCAGCCTTTGATATACCCGCTCAACTCGATTCAGTGGGGATTTCTGCCCGCCCTGCTCATGGCGGCCGTCGTGTCGGGGATAGTCGGTTTCCTCGTGGGCGCTCCGGCCATACGCTTCCGCGGTGACTACCTGGCAATCACTACCCTGGGGTTTGCAGAGATCATCCGCGTGGTGTTCACGAACATCGTGCCCATCACCAATGGCGCTCTGGGCCTCAAGGGCATCCCGCCCCACACTAACCTGCTATGGAGCTGGGGATTTGCTCTAGTGTGCGTCGCTGTCATGGTTAGGCTCATGCGCACTACCTATGGGCGGGCCCTGAAAGCCATTCGCGACGACGAGGTGGCGGCGGAGTCTATGGGGGTCAATCTCTTCTTCCACAAGAACCTGGCGTTCGTCATGTCGGCCATGATGGCCGGCGTGGGCGGAGGGCTCCTCGGAAACCTCATAACCACCATCGACCCGAACATGTTCCGGTTCCCGCTCACCTTCACCGTCCTGATGATGGCGGTCCTCGGAGGCCTTGGCAGCATCACGGGCACAGTCATCTCCGCAGCTGCCGTGACCGTCGCCATGGAAGCATTCCGCGTGCTCGAAGAGCCCCGGGTCATTCTGGGGCTGTCCATCCCCGGGGTGCCGGGGATGAGAATGGTTGTATTCTCAGTCGCCCTGATGATAGTGATTCTCTTCTATCCCAAAGGGTTCATGGGAGATCGAGAGTTTTCGCTTGAGCGAATCCGGAGGTTCGCGGCCGGGCTGAGTCGCGCAAATACGAGCAAACAGGGGTAGAGAAACATGTCCGACACAAACGCCAAAGCAGCGCCCGCGCTGGCCTGTGAAAGCGTCACAATGAGATTCGGCGGGCTCACAGCGGTAAGCGGTTTCAACCTGCGCGTGCCGAAAGGCGCCCTGTACGGATTGATAGGACCCAATGGGGCCGGCAAGACCACGGTCTTCAACATCGTGTCAGGCGTCCTGCGCCCGTCCGCCGGAGCCGTCAAGCTCTTCGGCACAGACATAACTGGGCTGACCGCGGACCGTGTCGCGCACAGTGGTGTCGCCCGGACCTTCCAGAACATTCGGCTTTTCCGCAACCTCACAGTGCTCGACAACGTGCTCGTCGGGCTTCATCTGAGACGCGAGGCCAACCTCGCGGAAGCCCTGCTCGCCCTGCCCCGGCACTGGGCAGAAGAAGCGCAGATGGCGGCAACGGCAACACAGCTACTAAAGGAGATCGGCCTTGAGGATGTGTCGCATTACCGCGCCAGTGCGCTCCCGTACGGGCAGCAGCGCCGCCTGGAAATCGCGCGGGCGCTGGCCACGAAGCCCGCTGTCCTGCTGCTGGATGAACCCGCCGCAGGGATGAACCCGGCGGAGACCGAAGATCTCATGCGCCTCATCACCGACATCCGCGACAGGTTCAGCCTCACCATACTCCTGATAGAACACGAGATGAAAGTCGTGATGGGCATCTGCGAGCGCATGACCGTCCTCGACCACGGCGAGACCATCGCCGAGGGGACGCCCGAGGAGATCCAGCGCAACGAGAGGGTAATCAAAGCCTATCTGGGGGGCGGAGCAGTTGCTAGACATTAAGGACCTCCAAGTATACTACGACGGGATCCATGCGATAAAGGGAGTCTCGCTCGAAGTGGCCCGGGGTGCACTCGTCACCTTGGTGGGTTCAAACGGCGCGGGCAAGAGCACCCTGTTGAGGACGATCTGCGGTCTGAAGAAGCCGTCATCGGGCGAGCTTCGTTTCCAGGAGCGAAGCCTGCTCGACATGAGCGTGACCCGGATAGTCCAGATGGGCATAAGTATGGTTCCCGAAGGACGGCAGATCTTCCCCGACCTCACAGTCATGGAAAACCTCCGCCTCGGCGCCTATATCCGAACCGACCAGGACGGGATCGCCCGCGACCAGGAGCGTGTATTCAGCCTCTTCCCGCGGCTCAAGGAACGCGCCTCTCAGAAAGGCGGAACCCTGTCAGGCGGCGAACAGCAGATGCTCGCGATAGCCAGAGGCCTGATGGCCAAGCCGTCGCTGCTTCTCTTGGACGAACCATCGCTGGGCCTCGCCCCGATCCTCGTGGAAGAGGTGTTCCGTGTCATCCAGGAGATCCACGCAGAGGGCGTCACCGTGCTCCTGATAGAGCAGAACGCCCAGGCGGCCCTGGCCATCGCCGACTACGGTTACGTGATGGAATCAGGACGAATAGCCCTTCAGGGAAAAGGACAGGACCTACTGCATGACGAAGCGGTCCAGCGCGCCTACCTGGGGCAGGATGTGAGGGTGTAGCCAAGATCCCCGTGAGCAGTCCAAGACCCTCAATGATCGCCCGGGAGTATCAGTTGCCTTGCTTCGCCCAGACCATACGCAAGATCTGCCGTCGATTCTTCGTAAATGTACCACATGGATCCGACGCGGCACATACGGTACATCACCGGCGCAGAAGCCCATTCCCCGCTGAAGTACATCATCTGCGTGCACGAAGCGAATGCTTCAGAACCACTAACAGTAACGTTTCTTCCAACCAGCGACCACGTGGAGTAGTCGTACGCTGCGAACGCAATGGCGTATGCGATGCGCGCTATCTCGTGGCTAACCACAGTCGTCTCGCTGTTGGCGATTCCACGCAAGACTGCAGTATCTATCCGTCACGGTGCAGTCGGCCTGTAGCTTACCATGTTGGCCATAATACGTACTCCGCCGGCTACAAGCGAGTCCACCTGTCTGTAGAGCGAAAGCGCATTGTATATGTAAACTCCTGCACCGTAGTGGGCGACGAGCCAGGCACCCCTGTGCGGTTCTTCGCACGGGTCGGCGCATTCCACCAGTGGAGTGTACTCGGAAGCCCATGATGACGCGAAGTAGAGGCCACGCTCCTGCACCCACCCATGCCAATCCTCGTCGATGAGGCGGTTGGGTTCGGTCATCAAAGCATGCTCCGGTTCGAGCAGTCTCATGGGCACGTCCTTCCCAGTGACCCGTTCTCGACCGATCTGAAGTGGATACGGGGCATAGAGCGGGTTCCATTCCTGGCTCTTGTTGTACTGCACAACCAGAGTGCCGCCATCATGCACGAACTGTAGCAGGCGCCTATTCGCCGATGCCAGCTTTGGTCGGGCGAGATAGGCCCTAATGCCCAACACTATTGTGTCGAATCCGCCCAGGCGGGCTGAGGCAAGGTCGTTGTCGCTGAGGCAACAGACTGACATGCCCAGCTGTTCGAGGCGGTTCGCTACGTTGTCAAGGCCGGTATCCACATACCCAATGCGCAGGCCCGCCCTGCATGCGACGTCAATGATTCCCAACCTGGCGAGGGCCGGTCGGACCACGCACTTGGGAGCTATGTGCGGGTAGGATATCAGCTGAGATGACGTGTTTGACGTGTGTTCCGGGCTTGTGTCGGTAACTGCCCGAGCCGCGACGGAATACACACGCGAACCCTTGGGCCGCTCTATGTCCAGCGACGCTAGCAGGCTAGTCTCTTCATCCTGTTCGCTCAGGGCGAACTCAAGCGACTCATCATCGCACCGGATGCCAACCGGCAGATCCAGTTCGACCTTTCCGCGAACGGCAGTCGCCGTGTTGTTCCTCAGTGTGACGCATAGCACTTCTTGCCGGGGCAATGTAGCCGCTGGAACCAGGGTGGTCTCTGGCCTTACTGCAATGTCTATAGCAGGCGCCACCGACAGTTCCGAACAGGCAGATGACACAATGGCTACATCCGAACCCGAAAGACGCCAGCAGAATTCGGCCGTCACTAGTTTGGGGCTGAACGGCCCGGTAGGCTCAGCGTCTTCTGGTGCAATGACGCGGAACCGCCGCTCTGTACATGAGTTACTAGCAATGATATGTGAAGACTCGCAGCCCACACACGGAACGGTGTCACACGTCCATTCGACCGGTGTGACTAGCCTGCAGTCACACGCTGTTACGGCAAAAGGTCCCCTGTTCCAAAGTCTCACGACCACTTCCACCGCCGTGCCCGGTGTGAGAAGGCCCCGGCTGGCCGTCGCCTCGCACTCCACGGCGCACAGGGCTTCAATAGCATTCTCGAAATCCTTCACTTTGGACTGCATCCTGCATTTGAGCGTAGTTCTGCTCTCTGGCTCCAGCCCTAATGAGCGAGCAGCGGCAAGCATCTGCCTTGACAGTTCAAGGCCTACAGCTAGATGCGGGAGGACGCCCTCAGGTGCTTTGAGAACAAAGCCCGCGGCTGCGGCTCTGGCTGAGCTTTCGATGCGGTCAGCCATGGCGTGAAGCGCCTCCCGAGCCTCCGGCTCACCACACAGGCTGTCCACAAACCCCGTTATAGTCAGGTCAAGTGATTGCAGCAAACATTCCTGCGGTTCTGCCTGCCGTTCTGCCTGGATAGGCTCTGAATTTTGGTACACCAGTCTGTATGGCCTGAATACGTCGCCCTTCACAATCGGGCCGCCCATGCCCTGGGACTTGTGCATGCCTCGCGAAATCTGGCCGAGTTCACAGAATGACATGCCCAGGATGGGGCTGTATGCCCCAACATTAATCTTCAAAGTGGCTTGGTCCGATGGCACACGCACGTAGAATCGCGGTACGCGCCACGGCACAAGGCCCTGTTCCAGCTGCTCCGGGAATGCTGCAGCATCGGCTGCGGCGGTAATTGCGTCCTGAATGATCCATCCTACAGCTTGGTGCTGGCCATGTCCGCTCGCTGTGTCGTGGTGCGTGAGGACGATATCGGGTCTGTACCTCCGAAGCAACGCCACAGTGGACGCTAGCAGGGCGCCTCTGTCCCACCTGGTGAAGGTATCGGCTGCCGACTTCGAGTAGCCAAAGTCGTCCGCACCCATGTAGAGCTGGTGAGCACCGTCGATGCGCCTTGCCGATTCGAGTTCCTGCCGGCGCAGCACGCCAAGGGCCTCGTACAGCTCTGAACCGCACTCGTTCTGGCCGCCTTCACCATATGTGGCCACAAGATAGTAAGTATCCATGAACACGCCTCTAGCCAGATAAGCTAGGAGCGCGTTGTCTTCATCGTCTGGGTGGGCGCCTACCTGAAGGGCCGCCCCACATACCGGCAGCTTAAGAATACTCATTGCCAGACGCGAGTAGCTCCGTCTGCTCCACATTCTCCCAATGCCTACCCCTTCATGCCTGTGAGGGCGACGCCCTCAACGATCTGACGCTGGAATATGCCGTACACAATCATGACTGGGATCACTGCTAGAGTTGCCGCTGCCATTATCAGCTGCCATTCGGAACCTGCCTCGCCGCTGAAAAGGGACATCCCCACCGGTAACGTTCGCATCTTTGAGCTTTCAATTGCTATCACGGGCCAAAGATAGGCGTTCCAGTTGCCCAAGAACACTAAGATCGCCAGTGCAGCCAGGGCAGGCCTGATGTTGGGCAATGCAACATGCCACCATACACCGAACTCGTTTAGGCCATCGATTCTGCCGGCATTAAGCAGGTCATCGGGGATGCTCTGCAGGAACTGGCGCATCAGGAAGACGCCAAAGGCGGATATCAACCCAGGCAGCATTACGCCCCAATAAGTGTCTATCCAGCCAGTCTTGGTGAACATGAGGAACCAGGGTATGATCAACATCTCTGTGGGAATCATCAGAGTGCTCAGGATCAGAATGAACACAACATTGCGGCCTGGAAAGGGCAATTTCGCTAAGGCATAGCCCGCCATGGAGTCGAAGAACAGCTCACTTGCTGTGACTATCGCGGCTATGATCAGGCTGTTCAGAAACCACCGGGGGTACATGGTGTTCTCCAACAGGTGTACGAAGTTCCTGAGTGTAGGCTGTTTAGGAATGAGGCTTATACTGTAGATATCAGCACCCTGTTTGAAGGAAGTGGCAAACATCCACAGGAACGGAAAGACAACAGTCACGATACCCGCGATCAGAATAACGTGAGGCCATATGCGTGCGAACCTGCTTCGAACCGGGCCGGACTCACCCATGCGTCTCCACCTCCTTCTAGTATTCCACTGGCTTGTTCAGAATCTTCATCTGGACAAGAGTGATCAGCAGTATCACTGAGAACAGCGCCACTGTCATAGCCGATGCGTACCCGAACCTGAACTGATAGAACGCCACTCGGTAGATATATACCACTAGCGACATTGTGCTTCCCAGGGGACCGCCCAAGTCTCCCTGGCCACCGCCGCCTGATGTCATATTCATGATCTCTGTGAAAATCTGCAGCGACCGGATCGTTCCCAGCACCGCCAGAAACACGATGGTGGGGTTGAGCAGCGGAAGCGTGATCCTGCGGAACACCTGCCATCTGTTGGCGCCATCGATGGTTGCCGCCTCTTTGAGCTCAGAAGGGATCATCTCAAGTCCGGCCAGAAAGACCACCATGTAGTACCCCAGACCTTGCCACACCACAACTGAAGCCACACAGAACAGCGCCTGGTGTACGCTTTCGAGAAACGGTTGCGGTCGCATGCCCAGGGCAATCAGGATCTGGTTGATTGCTCCGCCGTTTTTGAAGAACAGCCAACGCCATACCCAGCTCACAGCCACAGTAGGCGTGATGTACGGCAGGAAGTAGATCATCCTATACGTTCCTCTTACGCGGTTAACTGACTGGATGAGGTATGCGATCAGCAGCCCCAGCGCCAGGCTGGCAGGCACGATTATCAGTGCGTAGACCAGCGTATTTCGAGCCGCATTCCAAAACTCAGGGTCAGCCACCATAGTTGCGTAGTTCTCAAGACCTATGAATGGTCTGCTCCTGCTCATTATGTTCCAATCATGTAGGCTGACATTGAAAGCCACAAGTGCTGGGTAGATCCTGACCAGCAGGAAAAAGAGCATGGGAATGGCCATGAAAGCCACCCCCCATATGCTCGTACGCTGCTGCAGGGTAAGCCCACGCCTACGGCGGGCGACGCCGCGTCCGGCTGATGTCATGCCACAGGCCTCCTTCCGGCCGCCGCCGGCGGGGCGCTCCCGCCCAGCCTAAGGGCAGGAGCGCCATCAGGTCGCCGGCTCGGATTTGCCCTACTTTACGAAATAGGCATCTCTTATGGCTTGCTGTTTGCGAACCATGTTGTCCAGAGCTATCTTGGGGTCAGTCCCGCGCAGGAGCACTTCATTGGCGCCGTCAATTATCGCCTGACGCTCTTCCGTCTCATCGATGAAGAATGTTGCCCTAGCGTATGACAGACCTGCCAGGAATGGCCCGTAGATCGGGTCGCGCTGCAGTTCCTTATCGTTGGCCAGCACTGTGCGGGCCGGCAGCTCGCCGACATCCTTCAGCCACCTGGTCATGACCTCAGGAGACGTGAGGTATGCCAGCCACTTTGCTGCTGCCGCCTTCTTTTCGCCGGTGGCGTTCACCGTTAGGCCATGCAGCCAGAAGGAAGCGAAGTTGGCTTTGACCTTGGGATTGGCTGCACGGACAGGCAGAACAGTCACGCCCCAGTTAATGTCCTTGGCCTTGCTCGCCAAGGTTCCCAGAGCGAAAGATCCATCGATCATCATTGATGCTTTGCCGGTGATGAAGGCGGTACGGTAGTCGCCCATGAACTTCGGCTCGCCGATCTTGTACTTGGTTGCCAGATCAGTCCACCACTTGAACGCATCATAGCCTCCGGGATTGGAGTTCCAGAGCACCTTGCGGTTATCGGCCGAGTAGGGCTCAATCCCCCACTGCCTGAGCAGGACCTGAACGAAAACGTGATTGTCCTGGCCATCGTGGTTCCACGCGTAGCCTGACTGAACTAGCTGTCCTGCCTTATCCCGTTTGGTCAGGCGAATAGCATAGTCCTGAAGTTCCTCCCAGGTGGTCGGGGGCTTGTTAGGGTCCAGTCCTTCAGCCTTGAAATGATCCTTGTTCCAAAACAGCGCCAAAGCCCTCACTGCTGTTGGAAGACCCCAGTACTTGCCGTCCAGCTTCACAGCCTCAACCAACGGAAGGAAGTCAGATTCGATGACTGATTTGGGGAAAGCATCTTCCGGCACTGGCTGTAGGTAACCAGCATCCACATACTTGGGTACCCAACCGTAGTACAGGTTGACCACGTCAGGGCCCTTTCCTGTGGGGATTGCGATGGCAACCTTCTGGTTGAACTGTTCATAAGGGAAGGTCTTGTGTTCAACCTTGATCCCAGGATTCTTGGCTTCGAATTCCCGGATGAGTTCGTCAACCAGCTTTACCTTGCTCTCGTAGTAGTACTGCCAGTACTCAATGGTAACGGGTTTCGCCCCAACTGCAGTGCCTGCAAGAATCAGGAGCAGGCCTGCCACCAATGTGATTAGGAGCGCCCTCGTGCGTATGTTCTTCACGGTACTGCCTCCTCATGTTTGATTGGGTATCGAACCATCAGTCCAGGAACTCCAGCGTCAGCGCTTCACTTAGGGGACTGCTTGCTGTTCTTCACCTCCCGTTGCCCTGAGCCGAAATCCCTGAAGCCCGGCTTCCCCTTCTATCAAGTTCGCTCATGTAGTCGTGCATCCGTTCCTGCCTGGCGCGCCAGGCTTTACATGCTTTCTCAAGTGACAAGCTCCGCCTCTGAAGACTGTCCTTCATCGACTCTGGAGCAGGCCCGCCCAGTGTTGTCCTCACAGCAACGAAATGACGGGGATCCAGTGCACACCTAAGCTGGTCTTCAGTTAGCACAGTGTTGCGGCCCACAGCTGCTAAGAACTGAGCATCCAGTTCATCCCAACTGAGGGAGACCCATTTGCGCCCTTCGGAAGCCAGCATGTCGACAAGTGTACTCACGATGTGATGCGCAGTGCGGAATGGAATGCGCTCGGCCCGAACTAAGGTATCAGCTAGCTCTGTTGACGTGGCGAAACTTGACTCAGCCCGCGCAGCAAGTATCTGTCGGTTGAACGTTGCTGTGGCAACTACCCTATCCAGAAGGTCGACTGCTGACAGAAGCTCAGCTGCCCCCGCATGGACCTGCCTTTGCACATGTTCCGCTGCATCGTTGACATCGCCAAACGGTATGTTGTGGAGCGTCGTCGCGACGGCGCCTAAGGCACCGACCGACCGCCCTAGCATCGCCCTGACGTGTTCGACTGCCACTGGGTTGCGTTTCTGCGGCATTATGCTTGAGATCTGTATCATAGACGCGTCTAGTTGGACTGTACTGACTTCGTTTGAGCACCAGAACATCAGGTCAGTGACGAATCGCCCGAGTACCGACGCAGCCGATGCGACTATGGCGGCGATCTCGAATGCCCAGTCAGCTGCCGAGATAGCATCGTAGGTATTCTCAACTATCCCCTCAAAACCCAGCAGCGAAGCTTCAAAGTTCCGATCCAGCCCGTAGCCCGTGCCTGAAAGCGCAGCTGCTCCAAGCGGTGACATGTTGGTCCTACCCCACGCGCCGTCAAGACGGTCTACATCGCGCGCCAGTCCTGCCTCAACGCCCAATATGTAGTGGCCTACCGTTGTGGGCTGGGCTTGTTGGTTGTGAGTGTGCGCGAGCATTACGGTATGCATCTCAGATTGGGCCACGCGAAGAAGCGTAACCCTCAACCTGTTGAGAGCATGCGCAACTGACACAATAAGGTCTCGGCCTGCCATTCGGAATAACGCCGCCTCAAGATCGTTCCTGCTCATGGCAAGATGCATGTTGCTTGCGGCATCAGCTCCGACCTCGGCCATCACCCTGTCTTCGATCATGAAAAACAGATCCTCGAAGGCAGGGTCATAGCGCTCGGGTTTCCAGCTAGCGGGCGACCACATCATATTGGTGCACACCCGAGCCAGAGCCTTAGTATGGTCCGGTGGAAGGAGCCCAACATGATCAAGAGACAGTACATGCGCGAGATTGGCCTCGAGCATTGGAACGAAGAGAAGATCCCTGGCAAACTCAAAACTCGGCTCCAAAACAGTACGGACATAAACCTCGTCTCTCATACGCTCTCAAGCACCCTCTCTTCGATGTCCTTGACAGCAAGCGTAGCTGCACCCACAAGACCCGCGTTCGATCCGAGGCGCGATGGACGAATCTCGGGTACGAACGGCGACAATTCACACAGACGCTTGCGAATGGGCTCAAACAGGATCTCGCCTGCTTCCGATATGCCACCACCGAAGACGATTGCCTCGGGGTCGAGCAGCGCGGCGATACTGGCAAAAGAGGCCGCAATTACGTCGGCAATCCGCCTTACGGATTCCGTGGCCCTACTGTCGCCTTCGCGAGCCGCAATAAACAGTTCCTCAGGGGTGGCGCCATCACGCCCAAGGGCGCTCACAGCCAAGGCAGTTATTGCGCCCGAGGCCGCGAGGGTTTCAAAACATCCAAAATCGTAGATACCTGAGCCAGGCCAAGAGGGGTCGATCACCATGTAGCCGATTTCCCCTGCTGCGCCCGAAGAACCCCTGTAGACCCGACCGTCGACGACAATGCCTGCACCAATGCCAGTGCCTATGGACACGAACACGAAACTACTCAATTCAAGGCCGCATCCGTAGTGCAGCTCCGCCATAGCTGCAGCGTTGACGTCATTGTCAATCCTGACAGGAACACTGAACTCGTCACGCAGCATTGCAGCTACAGGCGTATTGTTCCATCCAAACGCGGGAGCGACGCTCACGATGCCAGATGACGGGTCGGTCACGCCAGGCGCCCCAAGACCGATGCCGCCGATGTTGTTCCAGCACCGGCCCGAAGCCTCGATCGTTTCGCGAACTGCATCGGCAATGGCCTGCACCGCAGCATCTCCCCGAATGCCCAGCTTGCCAGGGCTGGGACCTTCGCGGTGGAACAGTATCTTGCCCGTAAGGTCGGCGATTCCCACTCTGAGATTGGTGCCTCCAAGGTCCACGCCCACCGCATACTGACTGTCAGTGTTAAGCTTCAGCATGATGGGAGGCCGGCCTCCCGTAGAACACCCTTCGCCGGCCACCGTGAGCAGGCCAAGCGATACAAGCCCATCGACGGCGGTACACACAGTGGGCTGGCTCAGCCCACTTCGTCTGGCGATCTCCGCCCGCGAAACTTGCCCCGCAGACTCAACGAGTCTGAGTATGGTACGCATGTTATGCCTTCGTACCTCAGCTATGTCAGTGATTGCTTTGCCGGACAGATGATCTGTTTGGCGCACGTCGGCCCCTCCATACTTAGTTGCGGCTATTAAGTAAGTTGTTGACATACATATTCTGCGCCTCCTCCAAAAATCCTGCCGGATGCGTGCAGAAAATCCTCCTGGGGGCCCCAACTGCCATCATGTGCTATCATGGGTCTATACGAATTGACGACCTAGTCTTCAGCAGACCTATTGGAGGCGAATGCATGCAGGACACTCATCTTCCGCTGGTCGCTATCGAGCTGGACAATGGCGCTACGGTGCGAGCAGAGCTATACCCCGAAGTTGCCCCGAACACAGTCAACAGCTTCATCAGCCTCATCAAGAGAGGTTTCTATGATGGGCTGACATTCCACCGCGTGATTCCAGGCTTCATGATCCAGGGCGGATGCCCGAAGGGGATCGGCATCGGAGGGCCAGGCTATACAATCACAGGTGAGTTCAGCGGCAACGGATTCAGGAACGATCTCAAGCACACGCCGGGAGTGCTCTCCATGGCACGCTCGCAGCACCCCGACTCAGCAGGCTCGCAGTTCTTCATCATGGTAGGCACATCGCCACACCTCGACGGCAGTTACGCCGCCTTTGGTAAGGTAGTGTCAGGTTACGAAGAAGTGGAGAGCATCGCTCAAGTCGCGCGCGATCGGAACGACAAACCGCTCGCTCCCCAGAGGATGAAGAAGATCACGGTAGAGCTATTCGGCGTGGAGTATCCAGAGCCCACGATAATGGCCGACTAGCGCTACGCGACCAGCGATGCAATGAGGCCGCCCGGCTCATCGCGACATGGAATGAGTCAGGCGGCCCTTATTGCGTGTCACTTTCGACCCTGCCCGGCCCGGTCCGCGGGCATCGCCCGGTCCGCGGGCCCCGGCCGTTATGCCGCGATCAAGACGACCTCTGCCCGCGCAGATGACTCGCCCACAAGCCTGGTCTCGAGCTTCTCGATCTGCTCGTCATCCAGTCCCACCAAGTTCTTGAGATAGTTCACTACTACGGCCTTCACGTTGTCATCGGTGACAGGCTGGCCGTTGTTCATCTCCTTGAGCTGGTCGTACATTATCTTTGACACTAGCTTGTAGCCTTCAGTGCCCTTCTGCACCTTGTAGTAGTTCTCGTAGGAGACCATGTAGTCTTCGACAATCTCATCGACGGTCGCGCCGCCCAAGCCCTCAAGAACTGCTATGACTATGCCCACCCTGTCTTTGCCTTCCACGCAGTGGACTGCATAAGGCCCGTCGTGCGCTATCATGAACTCCAGAGCAGCCTTGACCTTCGCAGTGAAGTCCTTCGCCGCAAAGTCCACTCCCATTCCGACCGCAATGACATTCCCTTTGTCATTCAGGCCACGGTAATACTCGGAATGGGCGAGGTTCGCCGCAAACTCCTCGGGAGTATCCGACAGGTTCAGAACTGTGTTGATCCCGTGCTTCTCCACCAGCTTGGCAGCGTACGACGACCGATCATCGCCCAGCGATGGGTGTGATGTTCTGTATAGGACCCCTGGCTTTATGTACCCCGCTGTGACCTGTCTGAAGTTCGCGAAAGCTTCGTCGCTGCTATAGTCCTCACGCTTCTCCAACTTCGCGAGGTGACGTATCTCGATTTCGGAAAGATAAGTGCCCTTCGCCCGCAGATACACACTCACTTCAGTCCCTGCAGACACGCCGTATTTCGTGGCAAAGTTGCCGTAGTTTATCGCGAGCTGCACACTACCGCCAGTGACTCTGAGGAGGGGGGTTCCTCTGTCGACATCGCCGTAGATCGTAACAAACGGCACTACAAGCTCGTTTTCACCTATCTTCACGACTACAATGTCCCCTACCTCGGCCCCCGAGGCCGCAACAGTCGCTTGGCTTATGTCTGTCATTGAGTTGCCGTACTTGTCCACCGCAGTGATCTTGCCGCCGAAAAGAAGAGTGCCTCCTGCAGCCTCAGCCGCCGCGCAAGTCCCTAGCGAACCAAGAATCAGGAGCGAGACGACCAACACAATCGACGCCAGTCTTTTCAATATCGACACCTCCAAACCAACTATAGGCTCACGAGTTGCCCTCGGGTTTTCCGTCAGGGTCTCAGCGAAGCCTGCGGGAGAACGGTTCTACCCCATGTCATGATACCATGATTGGCGGCACGGCGGTCTCATTCATGGCCGAATATGATGCTTTGGACGGGCTGGGGCATGGCTGCGGCCACAACCTGATCGCCGCGTCTTGCGTGGGCGCAGCGATAGCCCTGTCCAAGAACTTGGGCGATACGCCCGCGACTGTTATCGTCTTCGGGTGCCCAGCCGAAGAGACCACCTCAGGCAAGATCCCAATGGCAGCCGCTGGCCTGTTCAACCTGGCGGATGTCGGCCTCCAGATGCATCCCGGAAACAGCGTGATCGGCAACTACACTCTCGCGCTGAACCTGATGGACTTCACTTTCACAGGCAAGGCCAGCCACGCCGCATCGGCCCCTTGGGAGGGAAGAAGCGCGCTTGACGGGATCATGATGCTATTCAACGGCATCGAGTACATGCGTGAACATGTCAGGCAAGACGTCAGGATCCACGGCATAATCACAAATGGAGGCCAGGCAGCCAATATCGTCCCTGAGACAGCTGCCGCCCGCTTCTATGTGCGAAGCCTGGAGCGCCCTTATCTCGATAGCGTAGTGAAGCGGGTTCATGCGATTGCCGAGGCCGCCGCCATGGCCACCGAGACCAAGGTGACCATCACCCCGTTGAACCTCCCACGACTGAAGTCGCGGGATTCCTGCTTCATCGACCGTTGCCATTGCTGGTCTTACACGGTTTCCACAGGCGTAACTTCCGGCAGTTCCTGCCGTACGGACTAATGCTAAACCGCGT
>Ga0255344_1004168_pt1 | contig 14995 bp, 17 predicted proteins | sample wastewater_treat_5_FD_192414 | JGI IMG/M metagenome (GOLD analysis project Ga0255344, IMG submission 192414) | Wastewater microbial communities from Lulu Island WWTP, Vancouver, Canada - plant18 | ecosystem: Engineered > WWTP > Wastewater > Unclassified | place: Canada: Vancouver, British... | reverse complement strand
CTGGCTGCGCTTATCCACTCGGCATTTTCCATTCGTTCCGGGGCGATATAAAGGATATCAAGCTCGTTTTGCCGGGCTTTTGCTATGATTTTGTCATTCTCTTCCTTTTCCTGGTTCGAGTTGATGGCTGCAGCGCGAATACCCTTTTCGTGCATGCTTCGCACCTGGTCGCGCATCAGGGCTATAAGCGGGCTGAAGACGATGGTAACGCCCGGCAGTTGTGTTGCAGGAAACTGGTAGCAAAGCGATTTGCCAAAGCCGGTTTTCTCAATGAACAGCACCCGGCTTCCGGCCAGCACATGTTCAATTACCTGCCATTGCAGATCGAAGAAATGGTCAAATCCAAATAGCTTTTTAAGGTGTATTTCGGCCTGGTGGCGGGTCATGTTGTTTGGAAAATCATTTAATCTGACAGTTTGTCCATTGGTTTGTCTTAAAAACGGCCTTCACACTTCAATTTTATAATCAGAATTTTTAGACTCCTTGTTTTAACCTGTTTTTTCAACACAGCTTAAAGTTCAATCGCTTATTCGGCTTAATCAATCTGCAAGGCTCCTGATGACTTTTGCCGGTACTCCACCGGCCAGAACATTTTCAGGAATTGACTTTGTCACCACACTTTCGGCACTATTACTCAATCGTTGCCAATGGTGGCTTCTTCACAATCACTTACATTAAAAAAATATCCATTGTTTGTCCCTTCTAATAATGGATTTTATTATTGAGTACCAGAATTTTTTTGTTTTTAAAAAATCCGGTTTATAATAAGCCGCCATAATATAGTATTTAATGCTTAGATACACCTGATTACTACCTCTTGCTAAACTTAGGCAGCCAGGTGCCATTCTTAGGTGCATCACACGCCTCCTTAATCTGTCTTCCACGGCAATTCCTGTCCGATAAAAGGCGAAGGTCTTAAGAGTCTCAAAGGTGGAGTCAAAAACATGCTTACCACCGGTTGTCTTGCTTTCTTCGTGAACACGATAAGTTGCGATATCTTCGTCGACTAAGACCAATTTTCCAATCTTAAGCAGTCGATAAATTATGTCTCTATCCATCTGATAATGCAAGTCTTTTCTTACAAAAAAGCCAGTTTCAATGATTTTTGCTCTCAAGAAAAAAGACGATGGTTGTGGTAAATACCACTTAGAGTGATCAATTAATGTAAGATCGGCTGGGGTATTAAACGGAAAGTATGACTTTGTGCTATGTGTAAGTGGATTCGATTCCCTATCAATGCTGATCGTATTTCCGGTAATGATACTAGTTTCTTCTGTATTGCATGTTAAATATATTTTCGCAATTTTCATAAAAGCTCCAGGATAGAAATAGTCATCGCTGTTTATCCAGCATATCAAATCACCTGTGCACCAATTAAAGGCCTTATTTAATGCGTCACTTTGCCCTTCATCCTTCTCACTTACCCATTTAGTAATGGACTTTTCATACTTTTTAATTATGTCAATAGTATTATCAGTGCTACCGCCGTCTACGATAAAGTATTCAAAATCCGGGTAATTCTGAAGTATTACCGACCTTATTGTTTCCTCAATAAAGTTTCCCTGATTGAATGAAGGGGTTATTATTGATATTTTAGGCCAAGTAGTCCTTTCGAAATTTTCTTCCATCCTTACTTTATCAAATAATTCTAAATCACAGAAGATTCCGAATAATAGTTTGGGTCTCAGACTTAAATTTGATACCCTTATTATAGCTCAGCATGTAAGTATTTATAAACTTTGCTCACTAAATTATAAGTGCTTTCCCCTAATTTGTCATAAATAAATAGCTTTGCTCGCTTCTTTAGACTTTTATCTCTGATGCGACCTGCAAATAAGGCCTGTCCATTAATTCTTCGTTCACTATTTTCGGGCAATAGAAGTAAATTCAAACGCGATTGATAAAAATACACCAAAGGTGTTAATAAAGCTTGATCGTGTCTGTGGTTAATAAATAGTTCTTCTTGATCATTTATTTCAGCACCATAAGGATCAATTAAAAGCTCTTGTTTAAAAATCATAATCTTTAGCCATTCTTCAATGATGTTACAATTACTTGTCTTTTTCACAATAATAAAACCAGCCATTAACTTTTGATAATCTCTCCATTTTTCATTCTTAAATAACCGATCAAAATATTCACCAGCCTCCTTTTTGATCCAGCCTGAAATTGTTGAATCAAACTGATCACCCCAATAATTGAATCCTTGTTTATAATAAAAGAAAATTGCATTATACCTATCTAAATAGTTGAAATATTTCTCCCACTCATCAGAAGCAAAGACTGAGCAGCCAGCATCTGCATATACAATAATATCTCCTTCTTTAGCCTCTTTAAGAGTTTTGTAAATTATATAAGGTTTCCATAACCAATAACCGCCACCTCTATCAAATGCGAAAGCCGGTGATGCTTTGATAAATATTGGAAGATCTTCTGACCGGTACTTTTTAACCTTGCTAAATTTACCTGTAAGCTTTGCCTCCTTGGCAATGCGATTCAAGGATTTCTTAAATCGTTTATCACCATAGGAAATAAAATAGACATCCATAGCTACTTAATAAAAATAAACCCTGCCCCTTTTTCATAATCAAAAACCCAGCCTGTTTTTGTGGGGAAACCTTCGATATCTATATATATATCTTTTATTGAAACATGATACGTGCTACCTGGTAGGGTTAAAAATAATTCAAGTTTATAAGTGCCCCTGTTAATGTCTTCTGGAAGAAAGATTTTCTCCTCTACATGAAAATTCCCAACATTAAAATCTTTTGCTTTTCCGTAAAAATGACCGGGACTATAAAAAGCAAGTGGCATATTGAGTTTGTCCAATAACCGTAACTCAAAAGCCATTTTAGTCTCAATGAACAACTCTCCATCAATTTCAATTTCAATAATGTTTTTATGATCTTTAAATTTAACTGTTCCAGCTTGTTTATTATTTATTGTGATTGTTTTTAACCGAATATAAGATGCTTGATAAGTAATATTGTTAATATAATTTAAAGCATTAGTTGTTTCATTTTGCAGGTATAATGTAACTGCAGATGAAATATCTCCGGAGTATGATATCGTCCCATTTTTGAGGATTATTCCTTTTTTACAAAGACTTTTCAAAGATGACATATTATGGCTTACAAATAAAACTGTCCGTCCTCCGCTTTGACTGATATCTTGCATCTTACCAATCGCTTTTTGCTGAAATTCAGCATCACCCACAGCGAGAACCTCGTCAACTACCAGAATTTCGGGCTCAAGATGTGCTGCAATTGCAAAGCCTAACCGGACAGTCATCCCGCTGCTGTATCGCTTTACTGGAGTGTCAATATATTTTGCAACTCCTGCAAAATCAACTATCTCATCAAACTTCCGGGTGATCTCTGCTTTAGTCATGCCCATGATTGATCCATTCATGAAAATGTTTTCCCTACCAGTCATCTCAGGATGAAATCCTGTCCCAACTTCAAGTAGTGATGCAATGCGGCCTTTTGATTTAATAGTACCTGTGGTTGGGGTTGTAACCCGACTCATCAGCTTTAAAAGTGTTGACTTGCCGGCACCGTTTTTACCAATAATTCCAAGAACCTCCCCCTGCCTGACTTCCAGGTTTATGTCACGAAGCGCCCAAACATAATCACTATCGCTACGTATACTTCTTTCATTTACTGATCCAATTTTTATATATGGATCCGCCTTGCCACGTACATTAACAGTCCACCAACGTTTCAGATCATGACTTAATGTTCCGGTACCAATCTTGCCTAACCTATATTGCTTGGAAATATTTTCAAATTTTACTGCAATTTCGCTCATGGTTAATTATTATCATGGTTGTTTGCTTTTTCATTGGACAAATTGAGGGAATGAAGTCCTTAGTAGAAAGAATCATTAAATTACATCCATAAAACTCCTTTCCACTTTATTAAAGATGATAATGCCAATCAATAGTATCAATACCGAAAATAAGGCACTATAGCCCAATGATAACCATGTAAATGTGCCTTGTCCAAGAAATCCGAATTTGAAGGTTTCCATCACAGATGTCACCGGATTAGCCTGAATAAGCCACATATACTTCTTATAGCTCCCTTCCATGACTGACAATGGATAAATGACCGGCGTAGCATACATCCACAACTGCACTGCAAAAGTTATCAGAAATTTCAGGTCACGGTATTTTGTTGTCATTGAAGAGATGATAATTCCAAAACCGAGAGAGAGACCAGCCAGAATGAGGATAAGAACCGGAAATAGCAATGCGTATAAATTAGGCCTGACTGGAACGCCTTTGGCGACAAAATAAATATACAACACCGCAAAGAGTCCGAACTGAATGAACATCTTTATCAGGCCTGTAATGGTTATCGACAAAGGTGCAATCAGACGAGGGAAATATACTTTACCAAAGATGGCTTGGTTTGTAAGAAAAGTATCCGAAGTCTTAGTCAAGGACTCAGAAAAATAGTTCCAAAGTGTAATGCCTGAAAGATAAAAAAGTGCTTGAGGGATACCATCTGTTGGTATCTTAGCCAATCCACCAAAAACGAACATAAAAACAATTGTAGTAAATATTGGCTGGATGAAAAACCAGAGCGGCCCAAGGATAGTCTGCTTATAGAATGTAACTATATCGCGCTTGATATACATCTCAAGAAGGTCCTTGTAACGCCATATCTCATTAAGGTTAAGGCTTAAAAGCTTGCCATTGGGTTCAATGATTAATGTCCAGTCTTCGGGAGGGGTCATTGTTTAAGGTTTATTATCTTTTTAAGTGCATTTGGATTACTGTAAAGACTTCTATGATTATTGGAAGTTCAATAAACAACAATTAAGTGAAAATAATTGTCAGTCATAAAATCAGAATGCCAGACCCTGGCAACACTTTTTATACACCAAGCATACTTATCCATTAACTGGTTCTGTTCTTATCAAAGTGTATGGCATTCAGCAGATCTTCAGGAGTATCAACGCTTATTGTCTCCTCAGGAATTATTGCACATTTAATCCTGTACCCATTCGCCAGCCACCTCAGCTGCTCAAGACTCTCCGCAAGTTCCGAAGGTGATTGCGGCAACTTCGTGATCTGCAGCAGTGTTTCATACCGATAGCCATATATGCCGATATGCTTGTAGTTACTGGCCAGCCACCCTTCCTGCGAACCATGACAGCCGGGGTCTTTCACTATGGGAGCTCTGCTGAAATTATATGCCCATCCGTCCTCCTCAACCAATACCTTCACCTTGTGAGGCACCAGCATATCTTCAGCAGTGCCAAATGGTGCAGCCAGCGTTGCAATCTCTGTTGCGGGGTCATTGAAACAACCGCATAATAATCTGATACTTTCGGGAGTAATGAATGGCATATCACCCTGGATATTTACAATTACATCCCCGGACTCTGCCATCCTCATTGCAACCTCTGCACAGCGGTCAGTGCCGGTCCTGTGTTCAGCAGATGTCATGACAGCCTTTCCTCCGAAAGCTTCAACGGCATCCATAATACGTTGATCCTCCGTGGCAACCCATACTTCAGTGAGAACCTCTGAGGCACGTTCATAAACATGCTGAATCATCGGCTTGTTTCCGATCATGGCAAGCGGCTTGCCGGGAAGTCTCGTGCTGCTGTAACGCGCCGGTATAATGCCAATAAATTTCATAACACTGCCTTCCTGACTGATACCAGCTTCTTAATCAGGTCTTCAAGACGGTTCATAGGCAACATGCTTAAACCGTCAGACAATGCTTCAGACGGGCTGGGATGTGTTTCCAGAAAAATTCCGTCAGCTCCGGCAGCAACAGCACACTTTCCTATAGTCTCAATCATCTCGGGATTACCTCCTGAAAAACCACCTGGCTGGTTTGGCTGCTGCAATGAGTGGGTAATATCAACTATGACTGGAACACCGGTTTTCTTCATTAAGGGAATATTTCGCATGTCTACCACGAGGTCGTTGTAGCCAAAGAATGTGCCTCTTTCAGTCAACATTAGGTTTTCGTTCCCTGAGGATCGTACCTTATCCAGGGCAAAATCCATAGTGCCGGCTGAAGCAAACTGTCCCTTCTTGATGTTTACCGTTTTTCCCGTACTACCCGCTGCAACCAGCAAATCAGTCTGCCGGCACAGGAATGCCGGGATCTGCAAAACATCAACATACTCAGCTGCCAGGTCAGCCTCCTCGGCTGTGTGTATATCGGTGGTTACTCTAACCCCGAATTCCTTCTTTACCTTTGCCAGAATACTCAGGGCCTGTTCATCGCCAATACCGCTGAACGAGCTTCCACTGGTCCGGTTCGCCTTGCGATAAGATGCCTTGAATATCAGGTCCAGATCATAATGAGAGGCAATCCGGACTACTTCCCGGGCTATATGCATTGTGATCTTTTCGGACTCAACCACGCACGGTCCTGCGATCAGTATCAATTTCTCCATTTCTCAGTTTGTTTCCAATGTAACCGCCATGATGACGTTTGGCATATTCTTCCTTTGTAAAACCAATCTTCTTCATCATAAGAACCACCAGGGCATCGCCTATTGCGGCCATTACCGTTGTACTGGTAGTTGGCGCCAGGCCAAGCGCGCAGACTTCTTCAGGATGACCGGTATACAGACCTGCTCTCGACCTGGCCCACAGTCTGCTCTTCTCATTTCCAGTAATCAAAATAACAGGCAAAGAGGGGAACAGGCTCTCCACAAGATCAAGAAGTTCTATCACCTCACGGGTTTCGCCCGAGTTGGATACTACAAGCAGGAGGTCATTCTCCTGAATCACTCCAAGGTCGCCGTGCTGGGCTTCGCTTGGATGAAGGAACACGGCAGAAGTGCCGGTGGAACTGAACAGGGTGGCTATGCTGTGGGCTATTTCTCCTGCCTTCCCGAGTCCGCTTGTGATTAGCTTTCCTTTACGAGTGTGTACATGTTCAAAAATCAGATCGATTGATTCAGAGTATTGATCAGTCACAGGTATATTCATTATAGCCCTCGATTCCGCCTCAAATATCCGTCGGATTTCGTCTGTCGGTTTTACTGTCATAGAAAAATAACTGGTTTGTATCTGGCTCGGCGGTCTAAAGTATTGACTTTTACCGTTGGATGTTTTAATTTTATGGTTGTGAAAGTAATTACTTAATCTTCTGAATCATGAAGTCAAAATTCCTTACTCTCGACTGGAAGGATTTTTCAAGGGGTCTGTTGATCGCCTTCCTTACTGCTGTGTTAACGGGTGTCATCAATATTCTTGACACAGGGGCTGTATTTACATGGGTGACTCTCAAACCGGTGCTTATAGCAGGTATCTCAGCAGCTTTGTCTTACCTGTTGAAGTGCCTTGCGACTAATTCGCAGGACCAGATGTTTAAACGGGAGCCGCGGATGTCATAGATTAACCTTTATACTCCTTATGGGAAACCTGCTCATAGTTTATCGTACTCCCTGAAGAAAGTAGTTCGGTCCATTTTGAGATATCTCAAGACCTGCTTGACAATGAATTCCGGAACAGGATCAATATGAGTCTGAATTGTTACAGGTCTTTCCATTCCGGATCTCGACCATTTTTCATGTCCTCCCCTGCCTTTGCTGCCCTTAATTACATTCAATCCCTGACTCTCAAGGAATTTACGGAATTTAACTACCGGTATATTTGATAGTCTCCTGGCAGACATAACAGACCTGGCTTAAACCGGCAATCCTATCTCCTCATGAAAGGTATTTACACTGTACTTATCGAAAATCTCCGAGATATAGTCATTTTCATTGATAACAGTCGTAATGCTTGGTGCAAGCAACTTACGCGGGTGTTTTTCTGAACCTTTCACCTCCCAACCCAAATCGGCCAGAACTTTGGCAATGGTCTTCTTTTTTACAGTATAATCCACAAAATCCTCCATCACAATCTCAAAGGATTTCTTAGCCTGATTTTCATCATTACCGTAACCAGTCAGGTCGAGATGAGGAGAATAAACAAAATGAACCTTGTTCTCATCCTGGAAATGAAAGAGCAATAACTTCACCCTGACGACGGATGTCTTGCCCTGAAACTTACCTTCGAAAATATAAGGAGGCATATTCTTGGAAATAATGATTTACAAACTGATATAATAACAATCTTACCAGGTCATGCGTTCACAGGCCAAAATTACCTGTATCAATCCAGCGCATGTCAAGAATGGACCAGAAGTCAAGGGCGAGGCCGTTCAGTACATATTCATATGGCAGCCAGCCATACCCGTTGTCTCCCCAGTTTCTTCCCCAGCTGTTGCGGATCAGGAGGGCACCCCGGGTTTCACTTTTGCATCTGAGATTCGTGATCCTGCGATCATCATCATAGCCTACCGCCATTACAGCATGACCCCACTGTGCATTCTCACCCTTGCAGGGGTAAGGGATGTCGCCCGGTTGGTCAGAGTCCTCAAATGATTCAAATCCCCAGAAACCGAACATTGACGGAATACCTGCACTGAGATATTTCTTTACTGAGTCAAGTACTGCAGGTGCGGGGGTATCAAATCCCTGCGGGTCGTGACAGAAATATTTTACGGTTGAGTAGTTCTCTGCCAGTGCGTAGACGAACCCGGTGGGCTCCTTATCAAAGTCCTTGACCTTGTATGGCCAGTATTTTTCATCCGGCACACCACAGAGCACAAGAGCCCCCATGGTTTCCCGGAGCCATGCTCCGGTATCCCCTGACACCTGCATCAGGTTGCGGGTTGTCTTATAGAGGAAGAGTCTTGAAGCATCAATATGTTTGCCAAAAGCTCTTTTCTCAAAGTACTCCACAATGCCTGAGGCGGCGTGGGCGGTGCAGGCTCCCAGGTCCAGCTGGTTTTCAATTGGGGAACAATACTCTCTTAGATCAATCTGTCCTGCGGTTCCCGACTCACTTCGTGGTCGGGACTTCGTCTCCGCCGGCTGGCGGATCCTCGCTTGCGGTTGGGGGGTGAAATTTAGCTTCTTGTTGAAGGAGGTTATCTGCTTACTGGCAGGGGTATAGTCACGCAGGTCGGGCTGCGGCGCGAGCCAGCCGGTACCCACTTTGTGCGGGACTCCGGAGACCCATATCTTTCTGTTGAGAACCCTGTTTTTCATTGCTCAACCTCCCGTAATGTTGTACCAGAATCCGTAAAGACAATCTCAAATAACCTGAACTGAATTGCCCGCTCCTGAACATTATCTGTATCCGGCCGGCTGCCTGAGAAATTCTGGGCAGCATAAGCACTTTTTGATAGAATGTCAGCAAAGGCGGCCATACTTTCTGGCAGCTGGGAGTCTGTTGCCACACCATACGACTCAAGAGTGCTGTTGCTGAAAGTCATCTTCAGCTCGCTGGATCCGATGCCCGGTTTGACTTTGATGTACTGCGGAGCTGACAGGTCGGGAAGAAAAACAACCGATGTCTTCACCGTGTTATCCTTATTCGCCATATACTCCACCAGGAGATATGGTTTGAGAGTGTAAAAGCGGAGACCAGTCTCAGTGGTCATTCCCGCATCAGAGTAGACCTTGACCGTAGCACATCCTGTAAACAGGCCAAATGCCACAGCCAGTACTGCAAGAACGAGTAACTTTTTCATAATTAGTTTTGTTTGTCAGACAATACTAATTTAGGAAGAAAAGAAACCTGAGTCAAGTTTTTTTTGGTCCCGACACTTCGAGTACGGGATTTCGTCGCAAGACTCCTCAATCTGAAGGTCTGAAAGTCAATATTAATTAACCTATCCGCAGGTAAGTGATGCCTTCGAGAGCTGTTTTGTCGAAGACACCGCGGCCGTCAATAAGCAGCGGGGTTTTCATCAGTGAGCGGACCTTCTGCCAGTCTGGCATGCGATACTCCTTCCATTCGGTTACATGGAAGAGAACATCCGCGTCTTCCAGGGCGTCATAAATATCAGAAGCGTAACTGACCGTATCACCCAGCCTGTTCCTTGCTTCATCCATAGCCACAGGGTCATACGCCTTAACCGTACATCCAGCCTCAAGAAGCTGACTGATTAGTGTCAGCGAAGGCGCCTCTCGCATGTCATCGGTACCAGGCTTATAACTCAATCCCCAGATGGCTGCCTTCTTACCCTTCAGATTTCCTTTATAAAATTCGCTGAACTTCCCGAACAGCACTTTCTTCTGCCTCTCATTAATGGCCTCGACAGACTCAAGCAATGTAAGGGGAGATCCGTGATCCTTTCCCGTTTTGATCAGAGCCTTTACATCCTTGGGAAAACATGAGCCCCCAAAACCAGCTCCAGGGTAGAGGAACTTGCTGCCTATGCGGCTGTCTGTGCCAATGCCCATCCGTACCATTGAGACGTCTGCTCCAACCTTCTCACAGAGGTTGGCGATTTCGTTGATAAAGCTTATGCGTGTTGCCAGCATGGCGTTGGCAGCGTATTTGGTCATCTCGGCAGAGGCAATATCCATGAAAATGACCCTGAAGTTGCTCAGCAGCATGGGAGCATAAAGGCGCGTCATCAGTTCCTTAGCCCTTTCGCTCTCAACCCCGGCCACAACACGGTCGGGTTTCATGAAATCGTCAATGGCAGCTCCTTCCTTAAGGAATTCAGGATTGGAGGCTACGTCAAATTCAATGTTCTTGCCTCTCTTTGTGAGTTCATTCTCTATCGCACTTCTTACAAGCCTGGAAGATCCTACGGGTACAGTGCTCTTGGTCACCACCAGCAGGTATTTTTCCAGGTTCCGGCCTATCTTCCTGGCGACATCAATGACATAGGTGAGATCTGCGCTGCCGTCCTCTCCCGGGGGTGTTCCCACTGCGATGAAGAGCATCTCCACGTCATTAAGGCTCTCCGTAAGGTCTGTAGAGAAGAAAAGCCGGCCTGCCTTAACGTTGCGGTGTACCAGATCCTCCAACCCCGGCTCATAGATAGGGATGATGCCTTTATTGAGCTTGTCAATCTTGTCTTTATTGGTATCGATGCACCAGACCCTGGCTCCGAGTTCAGCGAAGCAGGCGCCAGAGACAAGACCGACATAGCCGGTGCCGACGATGGAGATATTCATTTTATATAGTTAACTGTATAAGGTCTAATGTCCCGACAACTTCGTTATCGGGATTTCGGCCCGACTAGCAGTCGGGTCTCAATCTGAGAGTCCTGAAGTAACTCTAAAGATCGATAAGGAGGCCGAGTTTCAGGTTGATGAAGCTGTCATGCCAGGGGCTATTGAAGCTGGGGTCATCAAAGATCTCCCTGTCGATCTGGGTGAAGAGCCCTGTCGAAAAAGATAGATGGGTGTTCTTAAATACCGGTACTATAAGTCCCAGGCTCGGATTACCGAAAATTTTTGAATTATCCCTGAAGTTGTCGAAGTTAAAAAGAAATCCTGCCGGCATGGCAAAAAAGAACTTAACTCTTTGTCTGCCCATAAAATATCTCAGGTCAGCGTAAAGGGGGACTGTGTAACCTTCGTTATACTTCAGGAATCCTGTTCCAGCACCAATGGCGAGGCCGCCCCGGAGTCTCCAGCCAATAGCTGAGGTGGCCCCAGTATAGTAGTGTGCGAAGGGAGGCTCAATAATCTGCAGGCCAAAACCGTAGTGTACTTCGGTGATGCTGTACATACCACCCGAGTAAATCGGCTGCTCAGCGGTTACGAAAAGCTTATGGCTCCTCCAGTAGTTTTGCTGATGATCAAGGAACTGCATCCTGTCAAGGTGCCAGCAGCGCTCGGTCACCACCTGGGATGAAGCCAACGATGCGGTAAGAAAAAGTAAGATTGCAAGGGCCGGGAGTCTTCTCATGTCGGATAAGTTTAGTCAGTGAGTGACTTTGTGCTCAAGTTACAAATTATTTCAATAACTCTCTGAGCGGTATTTCCATCCCAGAGAGGTGGTATGGAGCCTTTCTTCCAGTTACCTGAGAGAAGCTTCTGCATGGCGGGAGCGATGGCAGCAGGATTGGTACCCAGAAGTTCATTTGTGCCCATAGTGACAGTTTCAGGACGTTCGGTGCTGTCGCGGAGGGTCATGCAGGGAACGGACATAACCGTGGTCTCTTCGGTAATGCCTCCCGAATCAGTAATGACAGCCCTGGCCTTTTCAACAAGGTAGTTGAATTCGAGATATCCGAGAGGCTCGGTCAGATGAATATTGCGACTCATGAGAGAGTTCGCGGCAGCACCAAGGACCTTCCGGGTGCGCGGGTGAACCGGAAAGATGACCGGTAATCCGCCTGAACAGTTAATTATCTCATCCAGGAGAAGCCGGAGATTTGCAGGGTCATCAACATTATTCGGCCTGTGCAGGGTAAGGACAACATATTTTTTCTCTGTTAGCTGAAGCTCATCCCACAGAGACGGTTTCCTGAACCGGGGACGGCTATGGAGCAGGGTGTCGATCATCGTGTTGCCGACAAAAAATATACGGTCATCGCTGACACCGCACTTCCTGAGATTTGCGTTGGCCGTTTCTGATGTTGTAAAGAAGTAATCGGTTATGCTGTCAGTCACAATGCGGTTGACCTCCTCCGGCATTGTCATGTCGCCGGAACGTATGCCTCCCTCAATGTGTGCAACATGAACAAGCAGTTTCTTGGCGGCTATGGCGCAGGCCATCGTTGAAGTGACATCGCCCACCACGATGCAGAGATCAGGTTTCTTCTGCAGAAGCAGCTTCTCGTAACCCGTCATTATGCCGGATGTCTGCTCTGCCTGGGTTCCGCTGCCGGCATTCAGATTGACATGCGGGTCGGGGATACCAAGTTCCTCGAAGAATGAGCCGCTCATGTTCCGGTCGTAGTGCTGCCCGGTATGGACGAGTCTGTAATCAATGGCATCGCCCTGCGCTGCCCTTCGTTCGATCTCCCTGATAATGGGGGCGATCTTCATGAAGTTTGGACGTGCGCCAACGATCAGATCAAGCAGGATCATGATATCTTGTTAAGGAAGAAATATACGAACAGACTGAATGCTTTCCGGATTCAGGCACACAGAGCCAAGTGCAAACTGTCGCCAGATTGTGTACAGTCTTAAAGGTTCCTGTAAATCCGCTGTAAAATGATCACTCTACTTCAGGTAGATAAGCCCCAGTCTCATGTTTATAAATGAATCCCTGTATCCGGGTCCGTCTTCAAATATGTTGCGGTCCCACTGGGTAAGAAGTCCTGTTGCAAAGGAGAGGTGCAGGTTTTTTGCAACCGGGACAGTAAGTCCGGCACCGGGATTAACAAAGACCCTTGAAAGATCCTTGAAATCCTTAAAGTTGGCCATGAAACCACCTGAGCCCATTATAAAGAACTTTACACGCTGCTTCCCGAGATACCACCTTGCATCAGCAAATATGGGTATATCATATCCTCCGTTATACTGGTGGTAGCCAATACCTCCGCCCAGTGCAATCCCGCTGCCAAACCTCCAGCCTACGACCGTGGTCAAGCCGGCATAGTATTCGGCATATGGTTCATCAATCAGTTTTAGTCCGAATCCGTAGTGAGCCTCTGTCAGGTTGTAGAAACCTCCGGTGATTGTTGATCCTGGCTGTGCTGATGTCGAGAAGAGCTTATGAGTTCTCCAGAAATCCTGCTTATGCTGCAGGAACTGAACCTTGTCGAGATGCCAGCAGCGTTCGGTTACTATCTGGGCTCCGGCATATGAAGCCGTAACTGACAGAACAATGAGGATTGTGAAAAGTCTTTTCATAATGGTCCTTTTATTGATATTGAGTGACTTTGGGTTACAATGTAGTAATTTTATTTTAGGTGATTGTTTAGATCAGGCAAATTTCTTTATTTCCTCCCTTTAAGCTCTAGTCCCATCTTAAAGTTAACGAAGGATTTTCTTGCATTTGCACCACCGGTGGTGACCATTAATCCGGTGGAGAATGAGACCCCTACCCTTTTGGCTGCAACATATTTCAAGCCTATCGCAGGATTAATAAACACCCGGGTATTTTCAACAAGATCAGAGAAGGCCAGCATTACTCCTCCTGAACCTTCAATATACGGAACCCACTGCTGGGCGTTCATGCTGTACCTTACATCAACATACAGAGGAAAGAGAGTCTCCTCCTCGTGCACATGAAATCCTGCACCAGCGCCAAGTTTGATATTCCGTGCGAACTGGTAACCTGCAACTGTGGTAAGTCCGAAATAGAACCTTGACAGTCCGTCCTCGATCAATCCCAGGCCGGGAGCGAATGTAACTTCGGTGATGCTGACAAAGCCCGGCTGCCAGTCGTAGTGCACCTTGGGTATATTCGCAATGCGCTGTTCAGGCTGGGCATAAGCTCCTATTATGGAAAACAGTAAAAGTAAGAGAGAGAGTTTTGTTCTCATATCTTTATGTCTGAAAGTTCCCGATTCACTTCGTGATCGGGATTGAGGTTCCGACTGGTGTCGGACCCTCAACTGGTTATCATTAATCGTTAGAGTAGTAGCCGGAGGATTTGCCACCGCCTTTTGTGTAGTAGTTGCCCGGATCATAGTAGCGACTGCCGTAGCCCAGGGAGTATCCGTAACGAAGGCCGTAGCCGTAGAATCCTGTGGAGGATATGTCGTTAACAAGTATTGCCACATTAGACATTTCCCCCCTTCGGTATATCTCGTCAAGCAACTGTACTGAACCGCGGGTTGTGTATCGCTGGCGTACAACAAAAAGTGTTACGTTGGTAATCTGGCTCAGGAGCAGCGCATCTGTCACAATGCCCACCGGAGGGGTGTCGATTATTATTGTATCAAATTGATTTCTCGCCCTGGAAATGAATTCAGTCATCTTTGGAGAACCAATCAGCTCGGCGGGGTTGGGTGGCACCGGTCCCGAAGGTGCAAACCAGAGGTTCTCAATCTCTGTCGGGATAATAACATCTTCGAAAGTGGCGCCTCCGCTCAGGTACTGGCTCATGCCGTGACCGTTGCCGGCTTTTAGTATGGCATGGACACGGGGTTTTCTCAGGTCGAGCCCTATAATAAGAACCTTTTTGTTCATCATGGAAATGATGGTTGCCAGGTTGACCGAGACAAATGTTTTACCCTCTCCGCTGATAGGTGAGATGATAGCA
>Ga0255344_1004164_pt1 | contig 15017 bp, 11 predicted proteins | sample wastewater_treat_5_FD_192414 | JGI IMG/M metagenome (GOLD analysis project Ga0255344, IMG submission 192414) | Wastewater microbial communities from Lulu Island WWTP, Vancouver, Canada - plant18 | ecosystem: Engineered > WWTP > Wastewater > Unclassified | place: Canada: Vancouver, British... | reverse complement strand
AAGTGAAAGAACTTAAAGCAAAAGTACAAAGACACAAAGCACATCCCTCCCGGCTGCGCCGTACTCCCCTGAAGGGGAGAATAAATCGCAGGGCACATCCCTCCCGGCTAACGCCGTACTCCCCTGAAGGGGAGAATAAATCACAGGGCACATCCCTCCCGGCTAACGCCGTACTCCCCTGAAGGGGAGATTTGAAAGTCATTTAATTTGATAGTACGATATTTTTATAGGGAGGTTTCTTATGAAGAAGTTTATTATGGTTGTTGGAGTTGTACTTCTGTCGCTCAGCATTTTTGCTCTTACTGTAGGAGAAGCTGTGGATATGGTCAAGAAAGCTAATTTTTATGATTATCCAGCTGATTCATACGCTACTGTAGGAGAGGCATTTGATTACTTTTTTTCCAGACCGCGTTGGAATGCATTTGTTTCAAAAAACAACTATCTTATTGTGGAGTTCAATGGAATTGCTCTCGTGGAAGGGAAACCGTCTCATGTAAAAATTCAATTTATGGTTGATCCGTCTTCAAAGCAGTGGCAGGTTAACTATTTGGGAATTAATGAAACGGATATGAAACTAAGTCTTATCGAGGATATTGTAAAAAATGTCTATGAAGAGCCGGTTAATAGTATAGATCAACAGAGTCTTGCTATTATTAACATGATTTATGATGGAAAGTTTGATGAGTATCCTGAATTTGAGATTGGAGAAACATTTGATGATTTTTTTGTTTCTCCGAAGTGGCATGTTTTTACAGCATCGGATGCGACTACAGTTGTGCAGTTCACTGGAACTGCTATTGAAGATGATGAAGGATATGAAGTTGTGATTCAGTTTACTGTAGATACGCAAAAGGGAAGCTGGTATGTCAATTATTTTGAAGTCGACGGTAAACAACAGGAGTTAAGTTTACTGCCTGGTCTTTTGGAGTATATATTTGTAGCTTTTAATTATAATTAATAAACCGGGGATCTTTCCCCGGTTTTATTTACTGCCGTAATTTATACTGTAAAACTTCAGATACTCTCCGGATATTACATTCTCTGTCCAAAGTTTATTTTTTAAATACCATTCTATTGTTTTTTCTATGCCTTCATCAAACATGACAGATGGCTCCCATCCAAGCTCGTTTTTTATTTTTTCCGGAGATATTGCATATCTTCTGTCATGTCCCGGCCTGTCTTTTACATAAGTTATGAGACTTTCGTTTATCATGGGATCGGCGGTTTTCTCATGTAGAAGTCTAATAATAGTTTTTACAATATAGATATTTTCTTTTTCGTTGTGTCCGCCTATGTTATATATCTTCCCTGGTTCTGCTTTCTCAAAAACAACATCTATTGCCCTGCAGTGATCTGTAACGTAAAGCCAGTCACGTACCTGTTTTCCATCACCGTATACCGGAAGTTTTTTATGATTAAGACAGTTATTTATTATAAGGGGGATAAGTTTTTCCGGAAACTGGTAAGGACCATAGTTGTTTGAGCATCTGGTTATATTGACAGGCATGCCGAAGGTGTCAAAATAAGCCTTCACGAAGAAATCTGCGCTTGCTTTGCTTGCAGAATAAGGTGAATGGGGGTCGAGCGGGGTGTTTTCGTAAAAGTATCCTGTCTTTTCCAGCGAACCGTAAACTTCATCGGTGGATACCTGTAGGTACTTTTTTCCATCATCCCACTTTCCGTTTTTGTACCAGAAGGTTTTACATGTATCAAGAAGGGTCTGGGTTCCCAGAATATTAGTTTTAAGGAATATCTGAGGATCATGTATAGATCTGTCAACATGACTTTCAGCTGCAAAGTTTATGACACCGTCTATACTGTACAGCTCAAATATTTCTTTCATCTTCTGGGCATCGCAGATATCGGCCTTTATAAATTCAAATCTTTTTGCGGATTCGCTGTCCAGTGCAGCGAAATTAGCCGTATTGCCTGCATAGGTAAGCTTGTCTATACCTATTATTTTACAGTCTTTGTGAGTGGCAAGATAGTAGTAAAGAAAGTTACTTCCGATAAATCCCGCCACACCCGTAACCAAAAGATTCATGCGTATCCCTCCCTGTTATTGTAAGATAGCTTTTGTTATTTTCGCTGCAGCATCTCCATTTCCGTATATATTGTCTGGATATGCCATACGTTCATTCATTGCTTTTATAGTGTTTTCATATATCTGCGAAGGACTGCTCAGGATATTCCAGCCGCAGTCTGTAAGCTCTCGCCAGCCTGTATCTGGCATTACTATTACTCCCCTTTTTCCTGCATAATAAGATTCTTTCTGAAGTCCGCCGCTGTCGGTTACAACCAGCCTGCTTGCCTTTACAAGAGCTTGTAGCTGAAGGTAGCCTATCGGGTCGGTTACATCAAAAAGCATTTTCTTTCCCAGAGTCGTGGCCAGTTTCTTTGTTCTGGGATGTATAGGAAACAGTACTTTTATTTCTTTTGAAAGCCTGTTTAAACCGTCGATTATCTGAGAAAGTTTTTCAGGGTTATCCGTGTTGAAATCTCTGTGTATAGTCGCAAGAACAAAGCCGTTTTTTTCAAGACCGTACTCTTTAAGAGCTTGTGAGGTATCAAAAAGTTTTTCCATTTTTGTGTATACATCATACATGGTGTCACCGACAAACTCAACTCCATCTTTTATTCCCTCACAGTCAAGGTTTTTCACGGAAAGCATGCTGGGACAGAAAAGAAAGTTTGAAATCCTGTCTGTAAGTACCCTGTTTATTTCTTCCGGCATGTCTTTAGGTTTCTGTCTTATCCCGGCTTCTACGTGGGCAATCGGAACTTTGAGTTTTACTGATGCAATTGCTCCTGCAAGTGTGGTGTTGGTGTCTCCGTAGACCAGAACCATGTCCGGTTTTTCTTTTATTACTATTGCTTCAAAGGCTTCAAGGATTCTGCCTGTCATCTGTCCGTGTGTGGCAGAGCCTACATTCAGGTTATAATCAGGTGATTTTATGTCTAGGCTCTTAAAAAATATATCTGACATATTGTAATCATAGTGTTGTCCTGAATGAACAAGTATTTCTGTTATTCCTTGTTTTCTGAACTCCCAATTTATGACAGCCTCTTTTACAAACTGCGGCCGTGCGCCTACAAGAGATATGACCTTCATTTTTTTCTCCTTTGGATAAATAGTATTTCGAATTTTAATCCGACAACAGATTTATTATATCATGATTTTGACGTTTGACATACCTGCATGCCTGTGTTAGAATATAGGGTGAAAAAAGAAGAACCTTTTCAGGTTCTTCTTTGATGTTTGGCTGGGAGAGGCGGATTCGAACCACCATAGTCGGATCCAGAGTCCGAAGTCCTGCCGTTGGACGATCTCCCAAAGCGTACATGCAAAATTATAACACAAACAACCATGTCTGTCAATAAAAATATTTGAACTTTTTTTTAATTTTTAAGTCTAATAATTTTGGTGCTTCATTTATGAAACTCTTCAAAATTTCTGCAACACAAGGGGGTAATAAGATGGCAAAGCTTCAGACCGGCGACAAAAAGAACAACCTCTCAAAGAAATCTTCCCGTATAAGCAAAAAAGAAAGCATTGAGATCATTGGCCAGATCCCCGAACTGGAAGTAAAAAATATAAATCCGGATTCTCAGCAGGCAGAAGTAAAGGTTATTGTGAGAAGCAGAAAAAATGTTGATGCCATTATACAGACTCTGGAAAAAACGGCAAAATCTAAAAACGGAATACTTACTTATTCCGATATAGACGAGGCTATGCCTGTGGAAGTATCTGATGAGCTTGATACGGAATTAATAGAAAAGATATATGTAGCACTTGAAGAGGCGGGTATACAGATACTTGACGATGAGGACTCCGAAGAAGAAGAAGAAATATCGGATGTTCTTGACGATACTAGAACCGAGGAAGAACCGGCAGATGATTATCCTGATTTTTACGATGATATAGAGCTTAAAATGTATGATAATATATCGCTGAATGATCCTATAAAGATTTATCTTAAGGAAATAAGCAAGGTTCCACTCCTCACCCCTGCGCGCGAGAGACTTCTGGCAAAAAAAGCCCAAAAGGACGATAAAAAGGCAAGAGATGAGCTTATACGTTCAAACCTCCGTCTGGTAATAAGCATAGCAAAACGTCATGTAGGAAGAGGTTTGAGTTTTCTTGACCTTATCCAGGAAGGAAACATAGGTCTTATAAAGGCAGTTAACAAATTCGATTGGCGCAGAGGCTTTAAGTTTTCAACGTATGCAACATGGTGGATAAGGCAGGCTATTACCAGGGCTATAGCCGATCAGGCTAGGACTATAAGAATTCCAGTTCATATGGTTGAGACCATAAACAGGCTTAATAAGGTGATAAGGGAGTATTTGCAGGAAAATGGTGAATATCCAAGTGTTCAGGAACTTTCCAAAGTAATGGGAAAGTCTGAGGAGAAGGTAAACGAAATACTTCTGAGCGCCAGAGATATCATCTCTCTCAACTCTCCTTTAACAAGCGGGAGCGGCGAGGATGACGATTCAGAGACCGGTGATTTTGTGGGTTCTCAGGATCTTACTCCGGAGGAAGAGGCCCAAAAAATGATTCTTAAAGAAAAACTTGAGGAGGTTCTTGATACCCTTCATCCAAAAGAAGCGTTGGTTCTCAAGATGAGATACGGATTTCTTGACGGAAAGCAAAAGACTCTTGAAGAGGTTGGACAGTTTTTCAACGTTACACGTGAACGTATAAGGCAGATTGAAACTAAAGCTCTGAGAAAGCTCAGACATCCTAGCCGTAGTTCGCAGCTTAAAGATATAATTGATAATTAACCAAGTCATAAAAGGCATATGTTAAAAACATCCCGCTTTTGCCGAACTAAAAATCCGGCAAAAGTTTTTTTGTATGTAACATGTTAGTGTAATTTTCATGTTGTTCCGACGAAAGGATATTTATTTGGGATATTATGTGATAAAATATATGTAATTATTGTTTTATGGAGGTTTTATGACAAGTAAACTCTGTAAGTTTCTTGATATAGGTATCTTATTTCTGATAAATATTTTATCCGGAGTACCTGTGTTAGTTTCTTTATTTATTGCCTTTGTGCTTTTTGTAGGCATATATTCTTTCCGGACGTATGATTATGATAATATGAAAAACTTTATACAGAACACCATACGTGTATTTATGGGGGTTGTGTCAGGTTTTGCCATGCTTGCGGTTTTTTATTACTTCTTGCGGGATTATGTTTCGGCGGAATCGGTTTTCTATACATTTGTTTTTGCAACTGTTATCATACCTGTAGTTAACAGAATAAGTTTTGCTCTGTACATAAAGACAGTCATACCGCGCAAATATCTTGTTATAGGAAAGAAGAACGAGATAGGTCATATACTTGATGAAATAACCAGAAAATCATATGGAAAACTCTTGTTTGTAGAGTATATTAACCCTTCTCCTGCAAAGCTTCATAAGCTTATTGAAGAAAATTATAAAAAGAGAGATTTTTCTCCTTTTACCCAGTTTTTTTATCCGGATGAAAAGCCTTGGAAAGAGGGAACATTTGATTCGATAATAATCACTGATCCGATTTTGGAAAAGTTTATACAGAACGATTTGGAAAAGCTTAAGGATAAGGGAATGGACATAGAATATCTTCCGACTGTTGCAGAGTTTTATCTTAAACGCATCCCGGTTGAGGTTCTTGAAAAGTTTGAGGAGCACTATAAGATTGCATTTGGAAGCATTTCAAATTCACCCGCAAAAAGAATGCTTGATTTCATTGTTTCGCTTGTAGCGCTTATAATCCTGTCTCCGATTCTTGCAGTGGTGGCCTTGTCCATACTTATTGAAAATGGAAGGCCGGTGGTTTTTAAACAGCCAAGAACCGGCAAGGACAATGAAGTTTTTATAATGCATAAATTCAGAAGCATGAGGAATCAAAGCGAGGAAGATGTCAAAGGGAAGTTTGCCACAGACGAGAAAAGCCGTATACTTAAAATTGGAAGAATAATAAGGATGTTCAGACTTGATGAAACTCTTCAGTTTTGGGATATTCTTACCGGAGAAATGTCTCTTATAGGTCCAAGACCAGAGCAGCCTCATTTTGTGAGTCAGTATGAAAAGATTATTCCATTTTATTCATACAGGCATAAGCTTAAAACAGGTCTTACAGAATGGGCTCAGATAATGTATAAATATACATCCACCGTCGAGGAAACAAAAGTAAAGCTTAGCTACGATCTTTACTATGTTAAAAACAGGACTTCAATACTTGATATAAATATAATTCTTAAAACTATAGAAGCTGTTATCTGGCGCAGAGGGGCAGTATAAAACGGAGGGATAGATTTTGGTAAGAGAAGCAGATTATTCCATAAAAGATGTTCTTTATATATTTAAGCGAAGGAAAATGTTTTTTTGACAGTGTTTGCGGTTATTATGGCAGGAGTGGTTCTTTTCCTTTTTATGGCCCCTAAAAAATATGAAGCTTTCATGATTTTACAGTACAATAATGCCGAAGATAGCGGAGGAGATGTTTCGAATAGCCTTGCATCGCTTCTTGGTTCCGGTGGAAAGAGCGGAGAAAACGGCATATCCAATGAAATACAGAAAATGAAAAGCGATGATGTACTTGGAATACTTGTAGACAGATATGATCTTGTAAACAGTACCAACAGTAATCCAAGCCTTTATATGAGACTTATGGGAAAAAAAGTAAATAAGAGGGATATGATAGATTCTCTGAAAAAAGATATCGTTATAACCTATCACAGACCTGATGATATCGTTGAAAATACCTCGCTTTTGAGAATATCGTACAAATCTTCAGACAGAAATTTTGCATACAGTGTTGTAAAAACGTTATATGAAGAATATTTGAAAAAAGATCTTATAGGATATCAGAAAAAATCGCAGGACAATATTGAAAAAATATTTGCCCTTTATTCTCAGTATAGCAGTGAATATGAAGATATAAGCAAGCAGATAATAAAATTCAGGATGGACAACAAGATATCGTCTGATCCGTCTAGTTTTGCCAACAACAGCCTTTTTGAGTATTATGGACAGCTTTATTCTAAGATTCTGACTTTGGATGAAAGAAAAACACAGATAGAGATAAGTCTAAAAAGTATTGAGGACAACTTCATAAAAGCAGACAGAGAAACCAAGGAGCTTCTGCTCATGAACGATTCTACAATTGCTTCTACCAAAAAAAGTATAATCGAGAACAAGATAAAACTTGAAACTCTTCGCAAAAACTCACCGAACAGTACCCAGATACCGCTTCTTGAATCAGAGATAGAAACTCAGGAGGAGTTTCTTGAAGAGCTTATAAACAATTATTTTAAAAGTAACGAAAAACTTCTTCTGGGAATGGATTACAGCACATATAAAGAGTATATAAGCCTTAAAATAGAAAAGGAAAATCAGTCTGTACTTAAAGAAGTTTATGCATCCATAATGAAAAAGCTCGAACTGAGTATAAACCAGCAATCTAAGACGTACGAGCAGCTATTTGATCTTTCAAAGAAACAGGCTGAAAGTGAGCTTAAATACAAATCTGCACTTAATGTTCTGGAAAACGAAAAAATAAAATCCGCTTCCTATAATACAAGCTTTACGGTAATGGATGATGTTTTTGTTCCGGAAAGGGAGATATATCCCAGCAAGAAAAGTACAGTTCTTTTAGGGTTTGTGTTGGCAGTTTTTGCTGCCATGGCAGTGAGTCTTACTGTGGATTTTAATGATAAAAAAGTACATGATCTTGTGATGTTTTCAAAAACTGTTGCAAGGGTAGATTTCATTATAAGTAAGAAAAGAAGAAAAATAGAAGAGCTTAAGGTTCTGAACAGTATTAAGACTTCTGAAAAAAATATAGTAGGCATTACTTATGCTCCTGGTATAAAAATTCATGAACATATCGATGAAATGCGTAAAATCCTCAGAGAGACATCTCTGAATTTTACAGACCTTTCCGGACTTTCTGAAAAGGATACTTATAGTGCATATGATTTGTTGGATTCAAATGTAAAAAGTATTTATCTTATGGATGACTGTACCGGCTGGAAAACTTCTTTGTTCAGCGGAAAATGTGACTGTATATATATTCTGGTGAAGGAGAAATCTTCTTTGGTATCTGACTTTGCAAGGTTTTATAACGATTTTGATGAATCGAAGATAAAGATCGTCTACCTGGGGTGATGTATGAAAAAAGTTCTTATTATAATAACCAAGGGTGACTGGGCAGGAGCGCAAAGAGTTGTTTATGAGATTGCAAAATATATCAAACTCAACTATTCCGATACGCTCGAGCTTGATGTAGCTATAGGAATAAAAGGACCTCTTAATGAAGAGCTCAAAAGCATAGGTGTAAGGGTTATTGAGCTTAATAATCTTATATGGGAGGTTTCGTTAAGTAGCGATACCAAGGCTGTAAGAGAAATCCGTAGGCTTATTGAAGAAAATCAGTATGATGTTGTCCATGTCCATAGTACCAAAGCGGCCTTTGTAGGAAGGATAGCCGCAAGGAAAGCCAATGTAAAGAATATAATATATACTGTCCACGGATGGTGGGGAATAGAAAGATTTTCCGGGATAAAACGTTATATGGTAAGCCGTTTAGAAAAGTATTGTGCCGGTTTCACCGATCATATGGTTTTTATCTGCAAACGGGATATGAGTTTTGCATTGAAAAATAAAATAGGTCCAAGCGGTGCATATAACCTTATATTAAACGATGTTTCTATAGACAGTACAGTAGAGCCGTCTCTGAGGAAAACCTTTGGAATAAGTGATAAAACGACTGTAATCGGGAATATCGGAAGGCTTGATGATACCAAACAGCCTCAGGCTTTTGTTGATATAGCCCAGGAGGTTTTAAAAAAGAATAAAGACTATTTTTTTGTCTGGATAGGTTCAGGACTCGTTAAGCCGGTAATAGAACCGCAGTACAAGAATAAGATAAAATTTGTAGGATTTATGAAAAATCCGTATCCTTACTTAAGGGATTTTGATCTTCTTCTAATGACCTCCAAGTATGAAGGAATGCCCATAACCATAATAGAAGCATTAAAGTATAATATTCCGGTTCTTTCTTCTAATGTGGGAGGGATAACCGAATATCTACCTTCCAAAAATCTTTATATGAACAGCAATGAGGCAATCGGAAAGATACTTAAAAAAAACTATGAGAAAAATATAGTTTATTCCGATCCTGATATGGCAAAAAAATATGCGGAGCTGTATCTGAATGGTTAAACTGAATTCAAGAACCATTCAATATTACTTACTTATTCTTTATACATTTTTTTCCGGAGTTGTTTTTTTTGAACCGTCGGTTGGGGATATACTTTTTATTGTTCTTCTTCCAATACTTATTATTCATGTAAAATTTAAGAAAACAGAGTTCTCATTGCTGGCGCTTCTATTGGTTCCGGCATTGTTTTCTTTTTTCTGGGGATTTGTAAAGTTTGGGTTTTTGAACTTTAAATTTGTTTTTATCGATATATATCTGTTTCTTCTCTTTGTTTTTTTCAAAGTCTGTCTTGACAACTTTTATGAGTACGACCGTAATATTATCGATACACTTATGAAAACATGGCTTGCGGTTGCATATCTTAATGTTTTCACCGGACTTTTTTCTTATGCTACTGGAAGATTTAATATAATGGGTCAGAGCATAGTGGGTTTTGGAATAAGACTGATAGGATTTTTTAAAGATCCAAATGTTTTCGGACCTTTTGCATGTGTCTGCGGCCTTTATGTCTTTGAAAAATTCTATCAAAGCAACAAAAACTTGATCTTTGCTATATTTAATTTTGGCTTCATGAGCCTAGGGGTTTTTTTAAGTTTTTCCCGCGCAGCATGGCTTAATTACTTTGCGGGGTTGCTTTTCATAGTTCTTGTATATTCGTTCAAAAATAAAAATATGTATAAATGGAGAACGCTTCTTCTGGTTTTTCTTCTGGTGTTTTTTATGGTTATGCTTATTTTTTCGGATATAACCATAGCAGGAATCAGTTTCAAAGAGTTTTTTAAAGGTCGTCTGGGAATAAAAAGTTATGATGCTCAGAGATTTGCTTCGCAGGGTAAGTCCCTGGTGATGCTTGATATGTCTAAGATATTCGGAATAGGTCCGGGCAATTATGAAAGGATAACAAACTATTCTGCACATAACACCTATCTTAGGTATATGGGGGAACGTGGATTTTTCGGGCTTATAACCGGAGGTCTCTTGGTGGCATTCATTACTCTGAGAGCATTAAAGATTAAGGGGAAGTATTTTTTTCTTGCTGCCTCGCTTATAGGACTGCTTGTAAACTCTTACTTTGTGGATACTTTACATTGGCGGCATTTGTGGATAGTCTTTGCCATGATAGTATCCTATTCTTACAGAAAGGAGCCGTATGGGGAATCTTAAAACCGTTATTATAAGTGCATATTCGCCTAAAGACACTGAAATAGCAGCTTTGCGTATAGAAAAGCTTGCCAAGTTCCTTTCCTGTTACTATGAAACATACGTTATAAGCGGCAGGCCCCGCAGGGAAAAGAAATTTTTTGATACTGCAAAGGCTAAGCTTATAGAAACACGTTTCAAATCGTATGCTGCTGAGAATCTTGCAGTATCTTCCCCTGTTGTACAAAATACTTCTGCAAAAAAAATTAATAAATTTAATCTTTACTACTTTCTTGAATATTTCTTTCCTATAGCGCCAGGAGGCATGAGGTTCTATAAGAAGAGGGATTTTTTTTCAGAGTTTGAAAAACTTATGCTTTCTTTTGATAATAATGAAAAAGTTTTAGTTATAGTTTCTTACGGACCGCACTTTATATTGAAAATAGGACGCAGTCTGAAAAAAAAGTATAAAGACAGGATAATTCTGGTAAGCGATTTTAGAGATCCTTACAGAAACTTTGAGCCACAGAACGACAGCTTTAAGTTTATGCATAAAAGCCTAAAAAAAATTCTTGCATACTCAGATCTTATAACAACAGTTTCATCCATAATGAAAGAAAGACTCTGTGTCAATTACTCGGTAAGGGAAGAAAAGGTACATGTGCTTTATAACGGATATGACCGGGAAGATTTTAATTTTTCAAAAATCATGCCGCAGGAAAAAAGCAACATTGATATTGTTTTTACCGGAAGTTTTTATCCTGAGGATTTTTTGCAGATAGATCCTTTTCTCAAGGCTCTTTCGGAAAATAAAAATAAAAATATGGTAAACTTTATATACTGTGGAAAAGACTCTGATTATGTCAGAAACAGTTTTGAAAAGTACGGTCTTTCACAGAGGCTTACCGATATGGGAATGCTGGATAGGAAGAGTTCTTTGGAGCTTCAGAATCAAAGTGATTGTCTGCTTCTTGTAACTTATACAGGAAATGATCCGGATCAGAGATCATGGCGTATATCAGGCAAGGTTTATGAGTATCTGCAAAATCATATTCCTATACTTAATATAGGAAGTCCTAAGTGGGAGCTGCGCGATATACTCCAGTCCGACGGAGTAAGCAAGGTAATACCGGCTTACGATACAAAAGGAATATCTGAGTTCATCGATATGGCAGTTCAGAAGAAGTTAAAACCTGACTTTGCAGCCAGAGAAAAGTTGTTGGAGGAGTTTTCTTATGAGCGGCTTATAGAGAAGTTTGTTCAAAAAATAGAGAGCTTAAAATTATAAGGGAGGACATATGTGCGGAATATACGGGTGTTTGGGCGAAACATCCATGCATGAAATATCAGAAATTTCAGATATTCTTTGTAATTTAACATGAAAGTTTTTACTTAGGTATTTTATTCTGTATGAAGTATATAAAGTGAAAAGCATTGACAAATAGAGGTGAAAAATGAATAAACCAGAAATACTAATTATTATTAATACTAATAGTATGTATTTCAAAGGATTAAGAGAAAATTTAAAAAAAATTTATAGCGATTACATAATTTCTTTTTTTTCTGTTGAAACTCTTGAATATAGAACTGATGAAGAAATAATTTGGCGTGGTTCTGAAGAGATTAATGTCATTCAAAAAATTTTTTTAGTTCAAAAAGTTTTAAAGATAATGAAGTCTAGAAATATAAAACTTATAAATATAAACTTTGTTTCTCCAAGTCTGTTTTTATTTAATGACATTTTCGAATATATTCCAACCATTGCTACTTTTTGGGGTTCTGATCTCTACAGGATCCCAAGAAATTCTGGTATATATAAAAGGCTGCAAAAATCAATTTTAAAAAGATGTTCCTATATTACTTCCGACAACAAAGATATGGAAGAACTTATATATAAAACCTATAGATGTCAAGATAAGCCTTATCTTGAGACTAAGTTTGGTCTTCCTATTGATTTTGAACTTTTTAAGAAGATATCCCAAGAGGATATAAAAGAGTTCAAAGAAAAATATAGTATTCCCGAAAAAAGCATCGTGATAACCTTGAGTTACTCTTCTGATCCAAAGAAAAATCATGAATATATGATAGATGAGGTACTAAAATTAAAAGATAACTATGATAAATTGTATGTTTTTATTCCGATGGCCTATGGGAATAGAGAGCATTGTTTGAAAATTAAAAATTACTGTAAAAAACAGTTTGGAGGGAACAACGTTAAATATTGTGTGATAGATAAGTTTATTGCTGATGAAGAAGTTGCCAAACTTAGAAAAACAACAGATATTATGATTAATGTTCAAACTACCGATTCAATGTCATCATCGATGCTTGAATCGATTTATGCGGGGAATATAGTTATTAATGGAGCTTGGCTTCCGTACGATAATATAGCCAAAGAAGGAATATATTTTGAAAAAATTGATAATATTCTACCCGGAATGTTAAGCAACAAGATACAGGAAATTATAAAAGATATGTCCAATTATAAAGTAAAGTGTATAAAAAATCCCGAGATAGTTTATAAATTATCAAGTTGGGAGAATAATATAAAAAATTGGAAGAAAGCGTATGATTTTTGTTTAAAAAAACAGATAGGTTAACATTATGGTTTTTATAATGTTAAATTATACGATTTCTTAGTATTTTCAAATAATATGTGTAAAATACAAATTCTATTGAATATAGGGTGAGAATATGTGGAAGATACCGTTGTTTGATCTTAATTTTGGTGAAGAAGAAAAGCAAGCAGTTATAAAATTGATAGACTCGAAATGGATATCGATGGGTGAAAAAACATTTGAATTTGAAAAAAAATTTTCTGAACTTACAGGAATAAAGCATTGTTTTGCTGTGACTAATTGTACAGCTGCTCTTCATATGGCATTAGTTGTAATGGATATTAAAGAAGGCGACGAAGTTATTGTGCCTTCACTAACATTTGCAGCAACGGTAAATTGTGTAAAATACGTTAATGCGACGCCTGTGTTTGCTGATATTAAGTCATATGAGGATCTCACTATAGATCCTGAAGATATAGAAAAAAAAATAAAACCAAATACTAAAGCGTTGATTGTAATGCATTATGGCGGTTTTGCTTGTGATATGGATAAACTAGAAGAAATTTGTAGAAAATACAACTTATGTTTGATTGAGGATGCAGCACATTCTCCTTTTAGCACCTATAAAGAAAAGAAGATCGGTAATTTTGGAGATGTTTCAGCATTTTCATTCTTCTCGAATAAGAACATAACTACTGCAGAAGGTGGAATGGTTTGTACAAATAACGATGAAAAAGCAAAAAGACTAAAATTAATAAGATCTCACGGGATGACCACAATGTCTTACGAAAGATTCAAGGGACATGCTACAAAATATGACATAGAAGAGATCGGATATAACTATAGAATAGATGATTTACGTTCTGCAATAGGTCTTGTACAACTTTCAAAACTCAAACTGGATGTTGAGAAGAGAATAAAACTTGTGAAAAGATACAACGAAAATTTAAAAGGTATTGATAAAATAATAATACCTTTTTTTGGAAAAGAAAATTCTTCGTCTAATTATATATATTCTATCGTATTATCGGAAAAAGCTAATATACAAAGGGATGAATTAAGGGAGAAGCTTGCTGAAAACGGTATACAAACAAGCGTTCATTATCCTGCAGTTCATGAGTTTACATGTTATAAATCAAAAACAAAATTACCGAAAACTGAATATGTGTCTGAAAATGAGATAACTCTTCCTTTGTATTTTTCCATGACAGAAGAGAATGTTGATTTTGTATGCGATAATTTGAAGGAAATAATAAGATGAGCATGAATGATGGGGAAATCTTAGTAAGTATAAACTGTATTACTTATAATCATGAAAGGTTTATAAAACAAGCAATAGAAAGTTTTTTAATGCAAAAAACCCGGTTTGATTTTGAGGTTTTGGTTCATGATGATGCTTCAACAGATAAAACAATTGAGATAATAAGATCATACGCACAAAAATATCCAAAAATTATAAAACCAATGTATCAGAAAGAAAATCAATATTCCAAAGGCAAAAAGATGTTTCTTTTCAATCATAATCGCGCTTTAGGCAAGTATGTAGCCATATGTGAGGGAGATGATTATTGGACAGATCCTTATAAACTTCAGGAACAAGTTGATTATATGGAAAAAAATACTGAATGCAATTTAGTTGCGCATGCTATTAGAATTATAGATAACGATAAGCCGACAGAAAAAGTAATTGCTCCTTATTCTGAAGATAGAGAATTAGAATTTAGTAGTGTTATCTATGATGGTGGAATAATTGGGACAAGTTCAATAATGTACAGGAAAAAAGCTTTTGATAATCCCCCGGATTTTTATTTTTGTGCACCTGTAGAAGATTATCCGCTACAAGTATATTTGTGTGAAAATAAAAAAGCATTTTATATAAATAAAATAATGTCTGCTTATAGAACTAATATTGAGGGTAGTTGGACAGATAATATTTATTATAAAGGGTCTATAGAAAAAAAAATAGAGTTAAATAAAAAACTTATTTGTTTTCTGGAAAAAGCAAATGCTTTTTATTCTTATAAGTATGATTGTTATATTAAATCTGCTGTTAAGAAGAGGAACTTCTACATACTAAGAGTTAGAAATGATCTAAAAACAA
>Ga0255344_1004163_pt1 | contig 15021 bp, 4 predicted proteins | sample wastewater_treat_5_FD_192414 | JGI IMG/M metagenome (GOLD analysis project Ga0255344, IMG submission 192414) | Wastewater microbial communities from Lulu Island WWTP, Vancouver, Canada - plant18 | ecosystem: Engineered > WWTP > Wastewater > Unclassified | place: Canada: Vancouver, British... | reverse complement strand
CGCGACAGCCGACGGGGCCGATCACGACCCAAAAACGTGCCGCGAAACAGCAACGGGGTGCCGCCAGACTTCCGCTTCACCTCGCTCTACCCTGCATACCCCTGTCACTAACCGATTACGCTGTCGACGGTGACGGTGAAGCGCACGATGCCGGTGCCGGCAACCGGCAGAGCACCGCTGAGCCACCATTGCAGGTCAGTCACGGAGGAGGCGGTCGACGGCTCCTCACTGCTCCAGGAGACGCCCCCGTCGGTCGAGTAGAGCACCTTGTAGGGCGCAAGGCCGATCGGGGGGATGTTCACGCTGGCCGCGCTGCCGGCCACGTAGACCGTCCCGGGCGGAATCGAATCCTGCACCACGAGCGGCAGGCCGACGGTCGCATCGCCCAGCGCGACGTCACCGGCATTCGTGAAGGCGACGGAGTAGGTAATGTTGCCGCCCGGCATGACGGTCGCCTTGTCGGCGGTCTTGTCGAGGGTCGCCCGCGCGTCTTTGCTGTAGAGCCGATCGCCGAGCGAGACGCCGTAGTCAGCGTTGAATTTCTCGTTGTCGTATCCCGAAGCGACCTCCTGGTAGGGCGTGGTCATGCTGGTCGCGTTGGGCACCAGAGGCATGAAGTCGTAGCGCACGTAGCCGACCGCGCCGTTGTTGTCGGGAATATGCGTGAAATAGAGCTGGTCCTCGGCGGTGAGGACCAGTTCCCCGCCGCCGATCAGTTTGACGATCACCATCGCGTAGGTCTTGACGAGGCGGAACGCGCCGGCGTCGTACAACTCGGGATCACCGACCGGCTGCATCCAGGCGTTGCGGTCGGGAACGAGGTCGCCGTCGTTGTCAAAGCCGGCACCGACATTGCCGAAGTCGTACCAGAAGCCCTCGGTGACAACGCGCGTGCCGACGGTGCCGTCGTAGTTGGCGTTGGTCCAGGCGGGGACATGCTGGTTGAGCAGATCTTTGTAGTACTGCGGCACCTTGTTGGCGCCGTTCGGGAAGATCTTGTTGGCCGAGGCGGAAATCTCATTGCGGAAGGTCATGGTGCGGGTCAGGTCGACCGTCCGCCCGACGGCGCCCTCACGGGCCGTGGCCCAGACATCGTACTCAAGCCAGAGATCGTCGTGCGGCTTGACGCTATCGCCCCACAGGGGGACGCCGTTGACGTCGAGCTGATCGTAGCCGATCAGCCAGTAAACCGTGACCGACCCGCCGGCGGGGATCGACGCGATATAGCGGGTGGCATCAGCCAGTCCGGCGCTGCCGCCTTCGTGCCTGAAGGCGAAGGCCCCGTCCTCGAGCGGCCCCTCCAAGCCCGTGTGCGTCCGGGCGGGATAGATACCGGGCGTGGACTCGGTGCCGTCGTTGTAGTTGCCGATGTAGGCAAAAACATCGGTCAAGGGGGTGTCCCCGTCGTTGTGGAAAGTGACGCCGACATAAGCCGACCGCGGCGCATACGAGGACGGCGTCCCCGCATTGGAATCGACGACCAGGTTATAGGCCGTGATCACCTCGACCCGCAGTGCGCCGTCCTTTGTGGCCGCGCGGAGGGATGCGCCCCACCCCAGCACCACGGCAAGTCCCGCCAACCGTACCCAGACACCCCTCGTTCCGCCAAGCTTCATGACCGAGCCTCCGTTTTTCTCCCGTTCCTTCGTTCTCCCGTTCGTCCGTTTTTCCCGAGATTCATCCCGCCACACGCCCGTCCGATGGACCACGGCGGAGTAACCCCCATAAGAAAACACCGCCATAATGCCGATTCCAACATGCCGCGTCAAGCAGCATATTCGCGTATTCCATATTTTTTTCCGCCCCCCTTTTTGGGGGGAAGTTTTGGTTTTAACCGCGCTACGTGCGGAAAAAAGAGAAAAGGCGGGATATATGAGTTTGTTGGACTCAACCGCTCAGACCGCTCAGACCGATCGGACGGATTAACCTAAAAGGCCAAACCGATCGGACGTAATCGGTTAGTGACAGGGGGCATGCGAGTTTTAGTGCGTGGTTTGTGTATGCACAGTCGGGCGCGGGCGTCCCCGCCCGCTCTGTGAAAGGCCGATTGAGATTCCGATGCGCGGTTTGGTTCCCAAGGGAAGTGGGCGCATCCGCCTTTTGCAAGACACGTTGTTGCGGGCGGGGACGCCCGATCCGATCCGACTCTCTGCTCCCCTTTTCACCAGAAACGCATGACCTTCGCACCCCCCTGTCACCAACCGATTACCCTGAAAGCCTGAAACTTAGGGCCAGGGGCCTGAAAACGAAGCCCCCCTTCAATCATCAACACGCTTGATCCTGAAGAACGCACGGGCGCGCCCATTGCGCGGAACGCGCACCTCGGTGTGGGTGCCTGAGCCCGCCGTGAACGGTACCGTTGCAAACGGCGTCCAGCCCTTGGCCGTCGGCGCGCTCACAATCTCCGTCCGCCAGGTGACGAGGTCAGTGCTGACCTCGACCTGATAGCGCCGGCCGGGCTCTGTATTGAAGCGCAGCATGACATGCTGCAAATCGAGCCGGACCGCATCCACCTTCAGAGAATCGACCGCCACAGGGGTCAGCGAGAGATGCACGTTGCCGACCTCGTCGATCACCTTGAGGTAATACGCGCCACCCGCCGACAGCCCGTTCGCAACGACGGAGTAGGCGTTCGCGCCCTCGCCCACAACAAGCCAGGCGGGTACGCGGCCGACCTCGACCCAGTCATTATCGATCCACGCGTAGATCACGATATCGCCGCACCCGGCCTCGTCCACCGTCCAAAGCTGGATCGTCACGCCTCCCGGCGTGGCGTGCAGGAGAATGTCGATCGCAGTCGACATCGGATGCGTGATGAACCCGAAGTTCAGCGTTTCGGCCGGACGCTCTTTCAGCACCCCTTCGCCGGAGAACACGGTGTGGACAATCACGGCTTCATCATCACCATAGTTAACCGCCCGGTTGCGCCGCTCGTCGCCGTACGCCGCATGGCCTTCCGCGGGCACGTCGACCAGTGTCGCGCCCACCCGCGAGACCAGCACCGATACGACGCCCGGCGGCACCTCGCTGAACTCGTAGTAGCCGACCTCGTCGGCGTTGGTCAGGGCAAACTCCTTGCCGTCCACCAGCAGGCGCACGAGCACGTTGGTGACCGGCGCGTCACCCATGTTGCGCATCAGGTCGTCGTTTTTGTCCAGGAACACGTGCCCCCTGACCACGGCGGGCAAGGTGTCCAGGAAGTTGTTGTTCGCCGAACGCCCGCCATCGGGTAGCGACACCACGATGCTGTTGTCATTCGTGCCGTCGGAGTCCATCGTGCTGGACCAGTCCGACAGGTCGGTCTGGACGACCACGTAGTCGCCCGGCGGGAGGTTGCCAAAGGAGTAGCTGCCGTCGGTCGCCGTCGTGGTCGTGGCGATAACCACACCGTTGGTGGTCTCAAGCGTCACGGTTACGCCTTCCAGCCCGGCCGCCATGTCCGCTTCGTCAAAAATGCCGTCGCCGTTCAGGTCTTGCCAGACGTGGCCGTCAATCGTGCCCGAACGCGCGTCAAAAAAGTCCCGCCCCGTCACGTTGTCACCAGCGCTGACGCTCACGGAGATCTGGTTGTCGTTCGGGGGAACGACATCACCGGTGCTGATGTAGCCCGGCAGGTCGCTCTCGACCACGATATAGCTGCCGGCGGGCAGGCCACCGAAAGCGTAGCCGCCATTGCTGTCAGTATACGTCTGGCTCAATGCCTTGTCGCCAGCATCGAGCTTGCCGTCACCGTTGACATCCTGATAGAGCGTGACGGTCACACCCTTGATGCCTTTCTCGCCATCATCGGTTGCCCCGTTGCGGTTCGCGTCGTTCCAGACGGTACCGCTGATCGCGGCTTGCTCATTGAGCGGCAGGCGGTAGTCGAAGAAGTCCTGATCGGTGTGGACGCTGCCGTTGGCGACAGTCACCACGATACGGTTGTCGTTGGCCCCCTGCGCATCGCCCGTGCTGCCGAAGCCGGGCGGGTCGGTCTCAACGACGGTGTACGTGCCGTCGGGCAGATTAGGGAACTCGTAAAAACCGTTTGTGCCCACCGTCGTGGTAGTCGCCACCAGATTGCCGTTCGAGTCTAAGAGTTTAATTTCGACGCCCTCGATGCGCGGCTCGCCGCCGTCGCCTGCGGCGTTCTTGTTGAGGTCATTCCAGACATGGCCGCTGATCAGGCCGGCAGTGGTCACGAGCGTGTCGTCATCATCCCGGGCGGGCGGCACGGGATTGCCGTGCTCGTCCACAGAGTAGTCGGCGGCGGCGGTGTTAATGATCGGATTGCCGGCACCGACCACCCTGAAATTAAGGTCGTTGGTGATCGCGCCACCCACGTCGAGACCGCCGGGAGCTGCAATGTTCTCCCAGAAGAGCAAGCCGGCGCCTATGCCGTCGGGCGCGATCGTCGCCGATTCGGGCACGTAGGAGAGATAGGCGGCGCTGAAGGTGTCCTCCAGCGGCAGCTCCGTGATACGCGTAGTGCCGGTATTGGCCACCACGATGCGGTATTCGACGATATCGCCATAGCTGGCAGGATTTTTGGACGAGATCAGCGTCTTGGTGACGGTGTGGCCGGCATCAACGATCGTGACGGAGGCGTCGTCGCTCTGCGAGCCGCCCTGATGTGTGGCAGTGGCGGTGTTGGTCACCGAATTACCGGCGGCCAGCGCCTCGAAGGTCAGCTCGAACTCGCGGATATCGCGCGGGGCGAGCGGACCGATGTTGCTCCACGTCACCACACGATTCGTGCTGTCGTGGGAGGTCGGCCCGGGCACAGCCGAGACGAAGCGCAGCTCGGCGGGATAGGAGTCAGTCAGAGCAACGGGATCGAGTATCGTCGTTCCGGTATTGGACACCCGGACACGATAGACCACCTCGCCGCCGATCACTACCGTGGTGACGGATGGATCGGCAAGCTGCTTCTGGATGGTGAGCCCCGGGGTCTCGGGCGGGTGCGTCACGATCGCCGTGTCACTCGAAGTGTCGGTCGGATCGAACTGATCGACGTAGACCACATCCAGCACCGTACCGGGAGGCGCATTGAGCGTGCCGTCACCAGACTCGCCGCCGACATTCGCGCCGGCGGGTACTGCGGCGGTGAAGATACCGGTGTTGGGGCCGGTCTCGGTGAGCGTGATCGTCTCGGTGTCGCCGGTGCTGGTGGTGACCGTCACCGTGATTGTCTCGGCCTCATCGGGATTGGTGTTCTGATCCAGATCGGTCACGCGGATATAGACCGTCTGGCCGGGGTCGTAGATGTTGGTGACCGCGCCGTTGTTGGTGATGGTGAACTCGGTGGTGCTCGGCGTGCCGAAGTCGAGAGAGGTGACATGGAGCCGCGTTGCGGCGACATCGGTGATCCCCTCGGTGCCCTCGTGCGCCGTGACCGTGACCGAGTAGCTGCCATCCGTCGGCGGGAAACAGACGTATTCGTAGGTTTTGGTGCCCTGTGTGGAGGCGACGACCGCAGTGTCGTCCAACTTCACATTCACGCCCATCTCCGGAACGGTAAGGTCAAGACCGGTGATGTCGTAGGCGCCGAAGGGGTCGCTGACCGTTGCGCGCACATAAGCCTTAGAACCGGCGATGATGGTGTCGGTCGGGCTGCCATCGGGATAAGGGGCGTCGAAGATCGCCAGTGAGTCAACCTCGATGACGGTATCGGCGGGCAGACTGACGAACGAGGGGTAATCAACGCTGTCGTAGAGGATCGCGATGGGCGTGCTATCGGCGCTGATGATCTCGAGGGTGACCGCCTGTCCGGCGGGTATCGTCACCTTGTTGTCCAGAATGGTACTCCACTCGAGGTCGTAGATCGTCTCCGAACCCGTGCCGGGGCCCACCAGCTTAGCCGTGGGGGCGCTGAGAGTCGCGAAGGTCATCCCGCCAGACTTCAGCTTGGCACTGATGGAGGGGTTCACCGGCATGGCACCCTCGGTGGCCGCCACATAGATGCTTGCGGAGAGGTTGCCGCCCGCAGGCATCACGAAGTCCGAGCTGAAGTTGGGCAACTGCGTGAACGTGATGCTCGACACGGCGTCCATCGAGGGAATCGACTGCTCGGTGCCGTAGTTGATAAAGGTGTCGGTCATCGCGGCATACTGCGCGTTGATCCAGTTGGCGCTCCGCACGACGCTGGAGACGCGCATCTCGTCGAGCGAACCATTGAAGAAGCTGTTCGAGGAATTACGAGAAGCGATATAGTTGCCATCGCTAGCCGCTGCGGAAAAGCTGGCGGGGGTTCTACTCGTTCCGGGTACGCCATTGACGTAGAGGGACTCGGTGGTGCCGTCGAAGACCCAGGCGAAGTGAACCCACGTTCCACTCGATACGCTTACGGCCCTCTTCGGAACAGGGGTGGCGGTGCCGTCGAACCGTGCCACATTCAATTGGCCGGAAGTCCAGACAATCTGCAACTCGCGACCTGACGCGCCATGCGTGAAAATACGATCATAGTCTGCGGATGCCGAGACATAAACCCACGACTCGAAGGTCACATCCGTGCCCGTGCCGATGATATTGCCGGTTTTAATCTTCGTGTAGTTGGAGGCGCTGTCGGGATACCTGTCGGCGCCATTGATCTTTGTGACGCTGTTACGCTGAACTCCCGATGTGGCGGTACCGTTCCAGCCGTTGCCGGTGGAGTCGCCGACGGCGGTGCCCGAGGTTTCGTCCATGTGCCACACCGCCTGAAAGCCGCTGTTCCAGACGTTGGTAGCGGATTGGGCATCAGTGGCCAAGGGATTACCGTACTCCATCCAGATGCTGTCGGAACTCGACGATTGGTCGATTTGCGGCACCTTGACCCAGATGTAGGCCTGCTTTGTGGACGCATTCCACGACTCGATCTCGTAGGCCAGCGCCGTGGTGCCGTCGGCGTCGTAGAAGCGGATGTCGCTACCGTCATTCTTGGCCTTGGTGAAGTCGAAGTTCGAGTTGGTCAGATGGACGAGCACGGGGAAGTCCTTAAGATCTTCGGCACGTGTGCCGTTGAGGAAAGTGAGCTGTTTCTTGTAGAGCCACTCGCCCGCGCTGGTGTCAGCTATAATCCCGGAGCGCGCGGTCGTCGCGTCGTCGGCTGCCGCCGGATCAACGCGGTCCAGCGCATTGACGATGACGGGCGGCGCGTTCTCCTGCTCTTCGCCCATCGTAACGAAGGTACCGTTCATCGAATCATACTGCGCACTGATCCAAGCGGCGCTCCGGGCGACGCCAGAGATGCGCATCTCGTCAAGCCGTCCGTCGAAAGCGGCTGATCCCGGCACACGTGTACCGATATAGTTTGATCCATTGCCGGTTGCAGTATCCGTATAGCTCGTATAGGTACTGCCAGCCACGCCGTTAATGTAGAGAGTATCGCTGGTGCCATTGAAAACCCAGGCAAAATGGAACCATTGCCCCGCTGACGCTCCGATGGCGCGCTTGATCGGAGCAGCGTAAGAGGATACACCATCATTGCGCGAAACTTGGATCATACTATCATCACTCCAGACGACTTGGCAGTTACGACCTGACAAATCTTGGATGAAGATACGATCATGGCTCGAGGGTGTAGTGAGATATAGCCACGACTCGAAAGTGAACGGGCTTCTGACGGGCACTATCTCGCCAGACGGCAATAAGGTATAGTCATCTGTTCCAGCGGGATACCCATCGGCGCCATTCACCGGACCATCAACATCGCGTGTGACCGCAGTCGTGGCGGTGCCGTTCCAATTGCCCAAAGAGTCGGCCACCAGGGTGCCCGAGGTTTCGTCCATGTGCCACACCGCGCGGAAATCAGCGCTCCAAACGTTGGTGGCGGACTGGGCGTCGGCGGCAGCGGGATTGCCGTAGTACATCCAGATGCTGTCGGTGCTCGACGAGGCGTCGACCTGCGGCACCTTGACCCAGATGTAGGCCTTGCCTGCGGTCGCGTCCCATGACTCAATCTCGTAACTCAGCGACGTGATGCCGTCGGAGTCGAGGAAACGGATGTCTTGTCCGGCGGACTGGGCCTTGGAAAAGTCGAAGTCCGGGGCGGTCAGGGTGACGAGCACGGGGAAATCCTTGAGCGCTTCGTTGCGCGCGCTGTTGTCAAAGGTGAGCAGCCGCTTGTACTGCCACGCGTCGGTGTCGGGGCCGGCGGCATCCAGAGGGTAACTCACTTCCTCGCCGAACGTGGCGAAGGTGTCGGTCATCGAGGCGTATTGCGCGTCGACCCATTCGGCACTCCGGGCAGTGCTGGAGATGCGCATCTCGTCGAGCTTGCCGCCAAAGGGGAAGTTCGAGGAATCGCGTGCTCCGATGTAATTTTGTCCCAAACTGGAAATTTGCGCGCCCTGATGGGGGGTCGTCGAAGTGGAGGAGCGTTCGCCATTGATGTAGAGTGCGTCGCTGCTGCCGTTGAAAACCCAGACAAAATGGAACCAGCTCCTGTTTGCCGGCACCGTGGCAGCGCCTTTTAGCGGGCAATCAATGGAGGAGCCATCAGAGCGCCCGACTTGAACGATGTCGCCGTGCCTGATGACCTGAAGATGCCGGTCTGTCACAGCTTGCGCGAAGACACGGTCATAGTTTGAGTTCGGCTCAACATGGAGCCATGACTCAAAGGTGAACGGGCTGTTCCTGACCGGGACGATCGCGCCGGTCTTATCCAGCTTTGTGTAGCCCTGCACCCCGTCGGGATAGGCGTCGGCACCGTTGATCTGTCCGGCTGCGTTGAGCACAACGTTCGCATTGGCGGTACCGTCCCAGCCGTTGCCGGTGGAATCAGAGACAGTGGTGCCCACCACCTCGTCCATGTGCCAGACCGCCTCGAAGTCGCTGCTCCAGACAGCGGCGGGCGCCTGCGCATCGGCTCGCAAGGGGTTGCCGTAGTGCATCCAGATACTGTCGGTGTTCGATAGTTTATCGATTTGCGGCACCTTGACCCAGACATAGGCCTCCTGCGCGACCGGGTTCCACGACTCGATCTCGTAGCTCAGCGGCGTGGTGTCGTCAGCGTCGTAAAAGCGGATGTCGTGTCCGTCGCTCTGCGCCTTGGCAAAGTTGAAGTTCGTGCTGGTCAGATGGACGAGCACGGGGAAGTCTTTGAGATCTTCGTTGCGCGTGCTGTTGTCGAAGAAGATCTGCCGCTTGTACTGCACCGCCTCCGGCTCCGGCTCCGGTTCTTGCGGATCATCCGGATGCGGCAGGATGCTTGCATCGGGATCCGATAGATAGAGCTTCTTCTGCTTACTGATCACGGAGAGCGTCGCGGTATCGCTGCACGAGTCGCCGTAGAGCGGATCGACATAGTACACGGTGAGATTGTCGCCCGCGCGGGCGTGCAGGGTGCCGTCCTCGACACCCAAACCGGAGGAGGGCGACGACGGTATCGGATCGGTCGTCACGAAGATGCCGGTATCCTCGCCGGTCTCGGTAAGGGTGATGGCCTCGTAGTCGCCGGTGGTCTCGTTGTGGATGATCAGGGTGATGGTCTCGACGGCGTTGGTATTGCGGTTGGCGTCGAGATCTTTGAACCACAGGTAGATGTCATCGCCCTCGGGATAGACGTTCACGTCGTTCCCATCGGCATCAACAAACCTCACCTCGCTCAGGTGGCTGCCGGTGGGCGGCAGAACCTCGGCCTCGGTCTCGTCGTAGATCTCATATTGCGGCACAGCGCCCCGGTTGACGATGCTGCCCGTGCCGACAATGGTCGTCCGGTAGGTGAAGACGCTGGTGCCAGCGCGCAAGATGATCGGGATAGTGTAGCCGCTCTCGTCCAGCGGGAAGGGGGTCGTGCCGGGGGCGGTGTTGTCCGGCAGCGTTTCGCCGTCCAGCGTGGTGGAGTTGGCCACGTAGTCCAATTGCGTCGGCAGGGTGTCGAGCACCAGCGTATTGCCCAGCGGCAGCAGCCCCTTGTTGTCGATCACGATGCGGTATTCGATCGTATCGCCGAGACTCGGACCGGCGGGATCGACATCGTCCACGATGCGGGCGGTCTTGACCAGCTTCGGTTCGGGGAGCGGCAGGACGGTGGTGCCCATATCAAGGAAGGGATTCCACGGGAGCGCCGTAGCCGGATCCTGACCCCATGCCGCAGTGAAGAGCGCGCCGTCGGTGGTATAGATGCGCATGGCTGTTTGATCCCCGTCCGGGTCGAAGATGGTCTGCGACTGGAGCGCGGCCAGGTCGTAGTGTACGTCGTACTTCCCGCCATTGGGATCGGTCTCCGTGCCTTGGCCGTCACCATTGTAGTCCACATAGATGCGCGTGGCTGTTGAGGGCGAGACAAACACCGGGCTGCCGTTGCGCGTCATGTCGCTGCTGCCGGGACCCCAGCCGACGACGGCCGTGGAGGAGAGCGCATCCTGAGGGATCAGCGTGAACCCCCAGTCGTAAGCGTCGTTCGCACTGCGGTTGGCGCCCACGGTGGCCACGGCAAAGAAAGGCTCACCGCCCGCGCTGGCGAACATCGCGCCCGAATTCTGCGGCATCTGCCAGCGGAGGGTCTCGCCCGGCTCGACGGTCAAACTCTCCGAACCGATGCGCGAAGTGGCGTTGATGGTGATCGGCGAGGCATTGTGGTTATACAGGAAGATATAGCACGGCTGCCCGTTGGGAGACGTGCCGACCGGAGACATATAGCGGTTGAACCAGTCTTCGACAGGGATGAGCGTATACCAGCGCGTCTCGTATGTGGCGCCGATGTCGCCCGTCAGCAGATGGGCCTGCACCGGTTTGGTGGATATGACCTCGGCGCCCGTCATGACGCCGCCGTTGACGTAATAGCTCTCGCCGCGGTTGAGGGTGACGGTAATCGGGCCGGCTCCCCCGGGGCCATCCTTGTCGATCGACACGACGGTGTTGTCCATGTCGGCCATGACGGCAAGGCCGACGAAGTCGAACATACCGTTGATGGAGATATCCTCGCCGATCGGCGCGACGTAGTGCGTGCCGTGGTCAATTGTGGCGGTCACCTCGACGGCCTCGGCCAGCGTCGGGCCAGTCGAGACCGACCAGAGGGCACGTGAGATGACCAGCGCCTTGCTGGCGGTCACGCGGTCGCGTGCATCGTAGAGAGTCACCGTGGGGTTACGTGGTAAAGGAACATCATTGCGCAGTGAGATGACAGAGCCCATCGGCAACCCCAGAGGGTCGAACGCATAGCCGGGCGGGATGCCGTTGGCGTCGTTGCCGTCGCCCCAGATTTGAGTCGTTGGCTGGGTCGGATTGTTGATGTCGGCCTCGTAACCGTCTTCCCAATGATCGTAGTGGATGATGGTGTCCGGACCGGTGACAATGATCGAGGTGACGCTCTCGAGGGGTGCCTTGACCCGATTATAACCGTCGAATGTCCTAAATGTCTGCAACACCTGCGCCTCAGGCAGCGGCAGGTAGAATTCATGCACCATAAAAACCGCCCGAGCGGATGCCGCCAGACACGCAGTCAGCAACGCTAGGCAAAGAATGCGTTTGTGTCTCACCATCGTCTCCAGTCTACTATGAGGCACATCGGACGTACCGCTACCCCACACGCTTCCAGCGCAAGATACACCTCACGCTAAGAAATGGGGGAGGATTGCATATTTTTGAACGCTTGTCTACTGCCTCATTTTTGCGCAGAATCGATCGCCAATATATTCCACCCCTTTATCTGATGTTTGATGTTCCTAGCTCCTCCAACGGCTGTCGTGCACGAAGTCTGGATTGAAGCGCGTGCGGGGTGCAGGCGTTTCCGCCGGTCGGCCGATGGAGATCGCGGCAATCGGCAGGATCGCTTCGGGCACGCCGAACAGGCGGCGGATGCCGGTCACGCGGTCTTCGTTCGGATGGACGCCCAGCCAGACCGCGCCGAGCCCGAGCAGATGCGCGGCAATCAGCAGGTTTTGGACCGCGGCTGAACAGTCTTGCAGCAGGTAGGAGAGTTCTTGGCGATTGGCCTGCGCCTGATCGCCGCAGACGATGATGCCGAGGGCTGCCTGACGGAGCATCTTGCCGTACGGCAGCAGATCCGCCAGCGCATCGAGGTCCGCGCGCTCGCGCACCACCAGAAAGCGCCACGGATCGCACGCCCTGGCCGATGGCGCGGCCATCGCGGCCTCCAGCAGCGCACGCACCTCATCGTCGCTGACAGCCTCACCCGGACGGTAAACACGGACGCTGCGCCTTTCCAAGAGGGGAAGAATCTTATCGTTCATCGGTCACTCCTTCTTTCATTTTTTGTTCCGAACGATCATAACAAAACCGCCCCAAAGAGCAAATTGCTGATTGCGGCTCTTGCGTAATCGGTTAGTGCCTTACGGCTCAAGCGCGATAAAAAACAAGTTGTTTCCTCACACGAAGGCGCAAAGGGCACTAAGGTTTTTTGGGTTTCGGGTTTCTGGGTTTCATCCAAATCGGGATCGGGATCGCTATCGGTATCGCTATCGAAGAAAAACAATGAGCTTCGGACACGAGAAATTGGACGTCTACCGTCTGGCGATCCGCTATGTTGCTTGGGTCTACGAAAAGGCCGGTACGTTGGAGGGCATACACCGTGCGGCGCATGACCAATGGCTGTGCGCCAGCCAATCGATGCTATTGAACATCACCGAACGGAGGGAGAGGGTGGCGATGCCGATAGCGATACCGATCCCGATAGCGATGAAATCACGCCCCAACCGCAAGGTGACGGCGAACAGCCTTTGTGTGAGAGAAAACCGAGCACTGCTTTTACACTCGAACCGATTGACAATCAAAGTGCGACACGCTACGCTGACCCGCCTCATGAACGTTCTGTGCCGCCACAGCCTATCCTGCGGTCTTCTGGTTGCGTCCTTGCCGTGCGTCGCCGTTGCCGACGCACAAACCGTCCCTGTGCCGCCGGACACCAACTGGGTGATTCACGTTGAGGCCACGCCGCTCTCTTCTGCTGTGCGCCCCGGCCCCTCACTGCTCAGCGAGGTTCCCGGCCTGACGGTTCGCGACCAAGGCGCGGGCAGCCCGCAGGCCGATCTCTCGGTGCGCGGCAGCCCCTTCAACAGCACGGGCCTGCTGCTCAATGGCCTCACCCTGCGCAACGCCCAGACCGAGCACTGGCATGCCGACATGCCCGCGCCGGATGTCTGGTTCGACACGCCCACAGTCCTGACCGGGCTCGACCGCTTCCGTACTGCACCGGGCCATCCATCGGGCTCGGTCAGTCTGAACCTTGCCCCTATCCGTGAACGCCAGCGCGTCATCACGGCGGGCGCGGGGAATAAAGGCGTCCTCTTCGGCAACGTGCTGGCCACCGAGACCGGTACGCTCGACGGCGGCGCGACGGCCGGTGTTTCGTCGTTCCTTTTATTCGACCATGCCGACCAGACCGACGGCGAAAGCGACAATGATCTGATGCGCGTCGCTGCCGGCGCCCGCGTCGGTGCCGCGAGCGACGCCCTGCAGGGCGACCTCATCACCGCCCTCTCTTGGCGCGAATTCGGCGCGCGCGGCTTTTACGGCACTGACCGCAAATACCCTGCCGAGGAGCGTAGATCGGACGCCCTTCTCGCGGGGACGTTGCGCTTCACGGAAGATCCGCTTCAACCCGCCCGTCTCTCGGCCGCCTGGTCGCGTACCGACGACACCTACTGGCTGGATCGTCACCGGCACTCTTTCTTCGAGAACGACCACACCACCGATTTTCTGGCGATCCATGGCGACACACGCCGGACCTTCAATGAGACATTCTCTGTCGACCTGCGCGCCGACGCCGACTTGGAGACGATCGACAGCTCGTCGCTCGGCGACCACACGCGCAGCCACGCCGCGTTCGCCGCCTTGCCGAATCTCACCACGGGGCCTTTCGTCTGGACGGCGGGAGGTTCGCTGGATCTCTTCTCCAGCGATTCGGCCGCCTGGTTGCCTGCGGCGGGCGTCGAATGGATGGTTTCAGACACGCACATCCTTTTCCTCTCCTACACCGAAGCCGTCCGGCAACCCTCCTACACCGAGTTGAACTACGAATCTCCGTCGTCACTCGGTCATGCCGGCCTGAAACGTCAGCGCACGCGCACGGCAGAGGTCGGCTGGAAAGGTCAGACCGAAAGGCTGACGTGGCGCACGGCCCTATTTCATGAACGCGGCGCGAACATCGTGGACTGGCTCAAACGCAATCCGGGCGGACGCTGGGAAGCGGTCAATCTGGACGACATCAAGACCTGGGGCGGCACGGCAGAAGCGCACTTGGATCTTACGGCCGATACCGGCGTCGGGGTTGATTTACTCGCCCTGTCAAAGCGGTGCGACACCGACTTCCACGCCAGCCGCTACGCGATGGACTATCCGAATGCCGAGGCGGGGGTGAGCGTGCGGCACCGTTTCTCGCGCGACCTTTCAGTGCGTGTCAGGCAAGGTGTCTCGAACTATGCCAGCAACCGTGCGCGCGCCCATGACGACTGGTTTTTCGATACCGGTGCCGAACTGCAGTGGCGCGTACCCGCCACCGAGCGCGCCACCCTCAACGCGGGCGTCAGCAATCTGCTGGACGACGACTTTCAACTTTATCCCGGCCAAGAACCCGCCGGCCGCCGATTTTATGCATCGCTCACTTATGCGTGGTAGGCTGGTTGAGAGTTGCTTGCAGGTGTGGCACGGGCATCTTGCCTATGTTTCATGGGCGGGACGCCCATGCCACGAGGGATTTTGCAAGAGCCCTAGTTGAAAGTTGACGTGCCGACTCCAATGCTCCTAGCTCCCAACGCGGACGAAGTCCGCAACCCCAAGGATAAGGGCGAAAGCAATTCCGTTTTTATCGCACTTGGCGAGCTATAAAGCACTGGAGTGCCTTTTATTGGGCATCAATGCCCAGTATGACAAGCGGAACCGACGGGACACCACGACCCTGCCTGACGATATTGTAAAACTCGCCTTCGTAGTAAGCCACGCCAGAACTCATATGTTTTTGAAGTGACTTCATGGGCAGTATCTCAATTCCGACGTCAATTTGATCGCGGACGAAAAAGGCCAGGTGCTTGACAAAAAGATCGTATGCCACAAACGAATATTTGCCGAATTGCACCTCAACGGCTACACGATCCTTCACGA
>Ga0255344_1004148_pt1 | contig 15081 bp, 13 predicted proteins | sample wastewater_treat_5_FD_192414 | JGI IMG/M metagenome (GOLD analysis project Ga0255344, IMG submission 192414) | Wastewater microbial communities from Lulu Island WWTP, Vancouver, Canada - plant18 | ecosystem: Engineered > WWTP > Wastewater > Unclassified | place: Canada: Vancouver, British... | reverse complement strand
GGAAAAATTTGAGCCAAACCAGAAAGGCTGGGTCTTCTTGGTTGGCATAAAAATATCCCATCTTGAAGAGATGATTGTCTACATCTCTTTCCAAGAGAGCATCTGAGAGAACATCCGCCTCAACGCGTTTCGCAATCCCCTTGCGAAACGCGTTTCTTTTTATAAAATCAAACCGCCAGCAGCCACCTTTTTTCAGATAAAAGCCAAAGGCTCCCAATCATTTGCCGTTGGAAATTAAAAACAAAGGACGCTCCTATAATTAACTAACTAGCCAAACAAAAGCCACTCCGGCCTAAAGATAAGAAGAAGACCGATGATAACCATCAAGACACCTCCCACTAAGCGCGAGACCTTGGAATATTTTGTGGTTACCCCGGTCAAACGAAGAGTTATCATGGAGACAAAGAACACCGCTAAGTCATCTAGCATAAAGAAAAAGATATAAAGCAAGATGTAGAGATGATATCGCCAAGACGAAAGACTATTTAAAACCAAAACTTGCGTAAAGACAGCCGGCAGGCCGGCTGAACAAACCAACTCCACCAAATTAACCGCAAAAGCCAAGGCGATGATCCCTCCCAAAGCCAACCACAAATTTTTTTCTTGAGCGGCTCTTTTTAATTTTTTGAGGGTGCCGGCCTGGTTTGGACTTTCTGATATCTTGCAAGTCCCGCTCCTGTTTTTAAAAAATTCCCACAAATTGTACCCGCCGCCCGTCACCGCGACCAGACCAATCAAAAGTTTAACCCACGGAACAAAGCCCAAGAAAATTATAAGGTTAAGCCAAGCCGCCATAAAAATAAAATAAACCGCGGCCGAAGTTATGATAAAAGCCGAACCCAAAAGCCACATCCGACGACGATTCTCCATCCCTAACAGCAGACTAATTAAAAATAATAAAGCCCACATCGCGCAAGGGTTGAAACCGTCCAAGGCGCCCAAAATTACCGCTAGCGCGGGAAGAGAATAACCAGAGAGGTTCAGTGAACCAAAAATCGGCAACTTCAAATTATCAAGTGGCGAAGTAGACGCGACAACCACCACTGGCGATGTCGTAGATGTAGTAGTCACCAGTTCTTTCTCGGCTACCCCCTCTTCGGCCGGAAAAGTCGAATTGGAAACTGGGTCAGATGACAAAACTGGCGGCTCAATTAACGAAGCGGTTTCATCCGGGCAACCCGAGACCAGACATTCCTCCACCCTTTCCTGAATCAGATTATCATTAACCCCCTCCGAAAATCCGACAAAAACTTCGTCACCAACAATAGTCAATGGCACCCCCAAAGACTCTATCTTTAACTTCTCAACTATTTTTTCCAGCAGTTGCTGATTTTTTTTACTAAAATAAATCTCAAAACGTTTAATCTCCAACTCTGGATATTTGGCTGAGAGTTCGCTTAAAAATTCTTTCTCTTTGGCGCAATGAGGACAACCAAAACCCCAAAAGAAATAGAGATTTGTCTCCTGTTGGGCCTGAGCCGGAACAGCGCCAACCCAAAAACCACCTAAAAACAAAAACAGGAAAAGTAAATTGAAAATTTTTGACTTCATTATTCTTCGTTAATTCTTATTGCTTTGCCATTAATAAAAGCATCAGCCACTTTTTTTCGAGCCACCGCCAAAATACGCTGAAAAGTGCTCTGCGAAGTCTTCATCTTTTCCGCTGCTTCGGTTTGTTCAAGTCCGACAAAGTCCTTTAGTCTAATTGCTTCCATTTCTTCAAGCGAAAGTTCCACTTCATCAAGCAAACGAAGCGGAATGCCTTGCGGCTTAAAATATTTGGCGGTCGGGTTAAATCTAACCCGCCTTCTTAATCTTGGACGTGGCATAGTTATAATTATATATTCAAAATTATTAAACGCAAGCAAAAAGCGCGACAATAGGCGCGCTTTTTGCCAAGCGATTACTCATTGTCCAAATCTTTCAATTCTTCTTCAATCGCCTCTTTTTCTGTTTGGAGCCATTCTTTTTTCTCGTCTTTAGTCATAGAAGGTTGGTTTGAATAGTCGCGGCCGAAACCGCCACCCAAACCAAATCGACGACCAAAACCCCTAAAATAACGACGCCAGCCAACACGCGGCCTTCCATCAGCACAAGGACCCAGACCACGACCAGTCATCGGGCCTTGACCATTGGGGCCAGTTCCGTCAAATCTAGGCATAATTTTGTCTAAGTTATGAGTTAGTAATCACGACCTATTTTGAGTATATACCCATAACTAATATTTGTCAAGTTTTTGGTTAAATAATTAATGAAAAATTAGGCCTTCGTTTCCAGGGCCAAGCGCGCCAAAAGATAAGAAATAGTTGATTCGGCTCCCTGATTAAGATTAACCTCTTTTTCTTGCAAACCATCAAAACAGCCGCCCGACAGATGAGAATACATGAAACGATTCAAGATGTTGTTGCCCAAAAACCAATTGAATGCTTTGTACATTTTTGCTTGATATTGTTCCTCTTCGCCCAAATCATACATGGCCCGCAAAGCCAGGACCAAGGCCGCCACCTCCTCCGGTTGTTGGTCATAGAGATTCTTCTTTTCTCCCCTTTTATACCAACCGGCCTGACCGACTGGCACGCAAACATCACCCTGAAAATAATTCTCTGACAAAAAATCCAATGATTGTTTCCCAGCCTTGAAATAATGGTAATTGCCGGTGACTCTATAAGCCCAGAGCATCGCTTCCGGCAGAACCGCGTTTGAATAAGTCAGATAATTTTCAAACCAAAGCCAGTTTTCATCGCTGTGATGATTAAACAACTCAAGCAATTTGTCGGCATATTCCGTCAGAAGCCCCTCAATTTTTTCCTTTTCCTCTTTGTTTTTTTCAACCAACCGATAATATTTGGAAAGGCCTTTAATCATAAATGCCATCGCTCTGGGCGAACTTATTTTCTTAAAATTAAGATTGCTCTCCAATATTTGTTTAGCCGTTTTTTTGAGACCAACCGGTAAACTGCCACTGGCCGCCACGGCCAAGGCCCAAATGGCGCGAGCCGCGGAATCTTCCAAACCCTGCTCGTTATTTATTTCAGTCTGGTTTAGGTGTTTGGTTTTGAAATAGTTTTTAAAACCACCTTTCGGGTCAACCGCTTTTTTAATAAAATTTAAATAAACCTCTGCTAATTTTTTGGCAGTGGCGTTTTTCGTTAAATCATAGTACCAAGAAGTCACAACTAGCGCGCGGGCATTGTCGTCTAAGGTATAGCCCCATTCAGAATCTGGCTCATCAAGAATGGCAAATTGAAAAATCCCAAATTTGTCAGTCAATTTAGCCAAGTGCCGCATCTTAATCGCCGGCAAATTCTTTTCTCTTTTACCAAGTTCCGGCAACAACTCTATAAATTCTCTCATATAGTACAAGGCAACATTTTTCCAAGTCATCTTTCTGGTTTTGAAATAAGCGGTTTTGCCCAAACTGGCCATTTTGGCTGGGTCCCCCAGAATAGAGATTATTTGGTCGGCGATCCCCTCGCTAGTCCCAAATTTTATCAAACTACCCACATCAGGAGTTATGATTTCTTCCGCCTGTGGAAAAGGTGTAGAAATAACGGGACGCCCAGCGCCCAAGGCGTAGCTGAGAGTGCCAGAAACCGCTTGGTTTGGGTCCTGAGACAAAGATAAGTAGATATCGGTTGCTTGCAAAAATTTTAACAAGTCTTCTGTCGTTAAATATTTGTTATAAAAGCGAATATTATTTTGCAGTCCCAAGCTGTAAACTTTTTCAATTAATTGATTCCGATAAGTCTCCCCTTCTTGCTTCAAGACCACTGGATGAGTGGCGCCAATGACCAAATAAAGAACGTCCGGGAACCGTTTAACAACTTCCGTCATCGCTTCAATGGCATATTCTATCCCTTTGCCCTTGTTAAGCATACCGAAGGTAGAGATTATTTTTCGCTTGGACAACCTTAATTCTTTTTTAAGGTCACTGCCATCATTATAGGCCAGAGGGTGGATCCCATGGCAAATAACCCTGATCTTCCCTTCAGGCGCGCCGTAAATCTCAAGCAACAGCTTCTTTGCCCTTTCGGTCATAACGACCAAACAATCAGCGCGCTCAACAATCTTGATAACCACCTCTTTTTGACTGGGAGAGGGTTCTGGCAAAACTGTGTGAAAAGTCACGACGACCGGTTTATTTATAGTTGCCAAAAAAATCAACAAATTTTTCCCATAATCAGAACCGTAAATACCAAATTCATGCTGGACAGAGACCAGCTTAACTTGAGATAACCTATTTAATTTTTCAGCCACCGCCTGATATCCATCTGGGTCATTTTCCGAAATTTGAGCAATAACCTTGCGCGGGTATTTGTACGTCTGCAAATTATTATTGATTGCCACAACCTTAGTTTCTTCTCGGGGGGAATAAAGTTCGTCAAAATTATTGGTCAAATCAGCGGTAAAAGTGGCAATACCGCATTCACGTGGCGGGTAGGTTCCCAAAAAAACAATCCAGGCTTTATCTTGTTTGATTTTTTCCATCTTTTCCTTTTAAATTTTATATTTCTTTAATTCCGTCAAAAGTTCGGACAATGAGCCGGTCGCCAAACAAACATAACGGTCCGAAGCGCCATAATAAACATGTAAAACATCTCCTTGGACAAAACCCCCGGTCGGAAAAACAACTTTTATCTCGCCGTTTGTCTCATGCGGCATATCAGGAGCCAAAATATCATAAGGGATTTTGGCGATTAACCGATTTGGATTATCCAAATCGGCCAGAGCCACTCGCGCGGTGTAAATGAAAGCGCCGGTGTTCCAATTTCGCGATACATGATGATAAATCAGGAGCCAACCATCAGGCGTTTCTATCGGCGGCAAGCCCGCGCCAACTTTTTCATCCAGGTGATGTTCGGGCCAAATCAAAAGTTTGTGGTCAGTCCAATTTTTTAAGTTATCAGACCAAGCCAACCAAACGCTGGGCTGGTCTGGCAACCTTTCCACCGGACAAGGCAAGCCTTCATCAACAAATTTTTCATAGGAAAAGGAGAACCATTCTTTGGACCAACGGTTTGGGCGATGCAGCATGGCATAACGGCCCCTGATTTTTCGGGGGAAAATAACCACATCTTTATTATCAGAACCGGCCGGCGAAATAATACCCACTTTTTCAAAATTGGAAAAATCTTTAGTTTTCAATAGAGCGGAGGCAGTCTCTAGGGGCAACGGCCGCAAAATAGACCGACCATTTTTCATTATCCGATCGGCCACTGCGACATAAGTAATCAAAAACTCGTTGTCTATTTTTACAATCCGAGGGTCTTCGGTAGACCAATGGTCAAAAAATTCACCCGGACCAAAAACTGGGTCGTTAGAAACACGCTCAAAGTTTATGCCATCGCGGCTTTTGGCTAAACCCAATCTGGAGATATAAGATTCTCTTTCACCAACCGCCCGATAAAGCATTATGATCTCTTCGCCATCCTTTATCACCCCAGGATTAAATACCCCCTCTTTTTCCCAATCTAGATTTTTGGCCGGACTTAAAACCGGACCACCACTGTGTTTTTTTAACTTAAACATGGTAACAATTAAATCCTGCCGTATTTATCTTTGTAACGCACGATGTCCTCTTCGGCAAATTCACCGAGCGAAATTTCCAGAACCTCTAGGCCGTCAGGGCCGGCGGAAAGTTGATGTTTGGCGCCCAAGGGAATTTCTACTTCATCACCGACTGAAAGAGGTCTCTCCCCCTCGCCCACCTGAACAAAACCGCTCCCCGCTAAAACCCGCCAAAACTCCGATCGTTTTTGATGACTTTGCAAACTTAATTCCGCATCCGGCTTGAGCGAAATTATTTTTACCGTTGATGAGACATTGTCGGTAAAACGCCGAAAATGCCCCCAGGGCCGTTCTTCTTGATATATATCAAGGTTGGACATACCGAGATTCTAACAAAAAAAAGCTGAGATAGCCAGCCAAAGCTTTTGCCTTGGGCTATTTTAGCTTAAAAATTTTCCAATTAAATCACTAGTTTCTAGCGGATTTTCCACTTTGACTGTTTCAAAACCAGCAACAAAGGCCGAATAATCGTTTCCGCCCGGAAAAAGCGCGTCACCCACGAAAATCAAGTCGTTTTTTTCTAAAAAGAGCAGGTCAAGCAATTTTTGCAAACCAACAGCTTTATTAAAACCCTTGGGCAAGACATCGATGGAGGTGGCGCCGCCAATAGAAACGTCCGCCTCTGGAATTTCTTGCTCTAAAAATTTTTTTATTTTTTGCCGCTTGACCTGATTCGGATCCCAAATTTTCTTTTTTCCCAATGGCGCGTCTTGGCCTAAAGCGGAAAAGGTAATTTGCGTGCCACGATCTTCCAGTTGCTCGCCATAGGATTCGGTCGGAATGTCGTAATCAGCAGACTCAACAATAGTCTCGAAAACTTTTTTGACTTTTTCTTTTAACTCGGCCGGAAAATCTTCTTGCGCCAAGATTTGCCAATCCCCCATTTTTTGATTATAGCCGTAAATCTGACTGCCGCTGGTTGGCAATAAAAATAGATTTTCGTTCAAACTTTGTACTTCTTCCGCTGGCCGTTCATTTAAAATCTCTCGCCAAGTTGGTAAAAATTGTTTTTGAAACTGCCGATAAGAACCGCCGGAAATAACGGCCACCTTTTTCTGCCCGGCCAATCTTGCCAGTAACTCCGCCATTTCTAAACCAAGGACTTGTTTGCTCTCCGCCAAAGTCCCATCAAGATCAAAAACAATAATTTTTTTGTCAGAGGTATCAATCATGCACAAGACTATTTTCTGCTAAAACGCAAAATAAAAAAACTTAAAATAAAAGCTATCAGAAAAAACAACGCGCCATAAAAACACGGGGTCAAAAACGGATTCACTGGTTCGGCACTGATAACACAACCCGTTGGACAAGGTTCGCTATTTAGCCAAGCGACCAATTCCCAAACAAAATTTGCCCAAGCAAAAATTGTTCCCAATAAAAGAACCACAAACTGTGAAATAATTAATTTTTTCATATAAGAATATTATAGAACTTTTTGTCCCAAATTAAAAAGCAGCCAAGTCCGGCAACGTCTTGGTTTAGAGAAAACACATCGCAAATAATCCAATGGATGAGAAACTCAGTTGGGGTCGCGGCTTGTCCAGTCTCATAACCGTACTCGAGGACAAGCAGTATATGGTTACAGTACGCGAAAAAATGAACAATATCAAGAAAGTTGCCAAGTTTTACAACTACGACTTCCTGAATGCCGGTAAGTAACCGATTTTCGCCCACTGTTTGCCCTTATGGCGAGCTTTGTGCCCCGGGTAGACCTTTGACACCTCTTGCGCCCGGACCAAACCGTAAGACGAAATTTGAAAGCTTGGGACAATTTGCTTAACTTCGGAAAAGTTAAGCAAATATGACTCACTTATTTATTTGGCACATCTTCCTTAATAGAGTTGGCCTTAGCTTTAGTCCTTTCCGCTTGCCACTGTTCAAAGATAACTTCGGAGAGCATGCGAAAACCGTCCCTAATCTCTTCGACTTCTTTGTCGGAAAGGCTTGGATCATTTAGCAACTCTTTTACTCGTTCAATGCTTAACATGGGATTATAAGTTAAAGCTTCGCTTATTTCGTTTTATTTTGCGCGGCCACCCTCTTGTAGTCCTCGGCCCATTTAGCAACCTGCTGGTCGTATTCCTCCAACTCGCTAACCGGTGCGTCCTTTTCAATCTTAAGAAATTTATAGTTATCTTCTCGCAGAAAAACAGTAAAGTGTGGTTTGCCGGCGTCATTTAAAATTACCCGAGCCTTAAGTTCACCCTTTCGAACAAGCGAACGAGCAGTATTTTGATGAATGCCAAACATATCCCTCAAATCGTCGAATGAAAAACGCCTGCCTTTATTTCTGCAAACTGAACTCGGAATGACTCCCTCTCTTAATGCCCTTTGGCAAAATTTACACTTATAGCCAAATTTATCAAACCAAGACTCCTGCATGGACATATAACAACCGCAAAAGCTACACGTACCCCATTCGACACTTATTGGCCACCCATCAGGCTCTTTTTCCAAACGCAAAAAGTTATCAATATCTTTCGAAGCCATTTTAGCCAACGTGCCATAAAATCCAGTCAGATTGAAAGCGGCTTCGTGCAATTCCTGATCAGTAAGGTCAGCCTTAAAATCCTCTTTGAATATTTTTCTCAATTCTTCGAGTCTTTCTTTGGAGATTTCCATAATTTTCATTTTTTCTTTAACACTTCTTTCAAACCCCAAAAAGTATTACTACCCCTCTCGATGAGGGCATTGATGAGATTTTCAACTGGTTGTTTTAAATCATTATTTTGATAGATGATTTCTAGCGGCTCTCCAATCTGACGAGCCGCGTCAAAATACATGCGATGGTGAGGATTTAGATTTCCATTGAGCAACAATAAGCTGGTGATTATTTCCAGAGTTTTTTGAGGGTTTATTTTTGCAAATTCATTGATGTGCTTCATCAGCCCAAACTCCCAATCAATTTCGCCATTTGCTTTCTTGAGGGCTGAAGCAATGTTATCAATAACAATTTTATTACTGATAATTTCCTCATCGGGACTGATCCAAAAGCCGAAGCCTGTGAATACTTTGGATTCAATTGAAAGAGGTGTGTGAAGCATCCAGTTCCAAAAGGTAATAATCTTGTCTTTGTTAACTTTATGCTCTTTGAGCCATTCGCTTGCTTGGCTACGAGTAAGATAATGTCTACCCATGAAGGATACAAATTCATAATGTCTTGTTTCACTTGGCGTACTCCAAAAGGCGTCAAAGATTGGATCGCCTTCCTTGAGCGTGAATTCGGTATATGCGAGGGCGATATGTGCGGCCAAAGTCTCATCAAGACCTTTGAGATACTTCCTGTCTGGATAATCTTCTTTCTTGAGTGTTATGGCATAAAGATAATAATCATTAAGTTCTTCAAAGAGTTCCTTATAAAGAGCGTTCGCCAGGTATCCCTCCCATGTAGCGATAAAAATCTTTTCTTTTCCCGCTACACCTTTCGGAAATATTTTCGGCATCATACTTTGGATGAATGGAGTATCTCTGAAATAGAAGGATGCAAGAAAATGGCCAATCACAAAACGGACAGCATTCGAAGGCTCCGTATCCAATAAATGCTCATATAGAACCTTCACATCATCAGCAAGGGTCTTACTGTCGGCATATGTAAATTGAGTCAATGCTCTAAATGCTTGGCCCCGAACCGAATTAATTGCCACACCAAAAGGCTCACCATATTCAGGCTTCTCATCTTCAACATTCGGACTGCTTTCAATTGAGAGCAGGTATTTTATGAGTACAAAGAATGTGTCCCTGTTCATTCGGAAGAATGGAGAATCTTCGATGTCTGCAAGCATATTCAAGATGATATCGGCCATCATCTTATGGACAGTAATCCAGTCTGCTAGATAGGAACGTTCGCCCGATCTTTCGAACTTCGTTACCTCGCCTGATTTGCAAATCTGACTGAAGAAATTGATGAGTGACTGATACTGATCTTCGGTGAGGGGTTTCTTGTTTCTAAGCATCTCATCGACTTCCCGAAGTATCGAATAGATATAGCTCGGATCGATAAACTCCCTATCAAAGAAGCCACCTATGTTTGCAAGATACTCAGGCATACGCTCCTTAGTATCGTTCTTGAGACCTTCTCCAAGTCCTTCCGCTCCACGCTCTATGAGAAAGCTATCTTCTTTGAACCTCTCCTTTAGCAAAGCCGGTGTCCAATCTGTTTTCAAATGTTCGATTATCTCCTTTACGGAATATTCTGGGAGATTAAATGGTGATTTATGCTCAACATATCCGCTAATGATACCCGAGGAACGAGGCTGAGGCTTAAGGTCTTCTGGGAACGGACCAAAGGTAGTTTGACTTTGTGTAATCTCTGCTTTCGTAAGATACTTTTTTATGAAAGTGAGAACTTCAAGGCCACGACGTTTCCGCCATTTCATCATCTCCTTATCTTCAAGCTCTACAGCAAAATAATCAAAGACTTTCTTCACATAGTCTCGCTTCTTTTCTTCCGGAAATGTACCAAAAGCCGCAATAAGTGCGTGCCCATACTCTGTCCCACTTGTAATATCTGTATATCTCTCACCAATATCAAAAAGTCGGAATAATTCCTTTTCAAATTCCTTACTAAAGATCTGAGGAAATCGGCTCGTTATGTATAACTTAAGCCGATAGATTGTATAGCTGTCAGGCAAAGAGGTAATGTATGTGTCATAAATTCGCTTTATCTCGGTATCATTGTCCGCCATGTCAGAAACGACCGAGTCGATTAATTTTTTGCACGTAGCTACAAAATTCTGAATATCTGATCGTAAGTGCGAATGCCGGAGAGTGTCCAATTCAATATTGAATAAATCAACGTCCGGAAGGTAAAACGGCTCATCTTCATCGAAAACGGAGTAATCCTTTTCCTTGCCGAGCCTAACAATCTGACTTAATTGGTCAGAGAGGATCTTGAGAGACTCCTCTTTCTTAGTGTTGGCAGGATCAAGAACTGCTGAAAAAATGCCAGTGTCACTTATGTCACTGAGGTAGAAAAGCTTATCAGAAATTGAGAAACGTTCTATTTTTGCAAGTTCCTCCTTCGGTCTAAGCGTAAGCAACATCTGTGCCATAAGGTTCATTGCTTCATAATCCTTCGAAGTAACAATTTTCTCCATCATCTTTTGATATTCATATCCCGACCTGTGGAACGCTGACATAAGCTGAACCCAATTTTCTTTCAACACCTTAGGCAATAGAAACTTTATCTGCTCTACCGGAAGCAACCCCATGATCCACTGGAAACGGTCTACTACTTCCGGATTGAATGTTGATTGTGAGACAGGTATTGTGTTGATGATTTTTGCCACTGTAACAGGATCTTTTTCGGCCATCCGGACCAGATAATCAAGCTCGGGCATCTTGTAGCCATACTTAGTTGGGTCATCAGACGGTTCTTTTAGGCATACGAAAAAACAATTAGTCCAAAGCCACTGAAGCCATGTCTCATCTATAAGAGAGAGGAAATAAATTTTTGAATCTCGGCTATTGGCAAAAAACACTTTGACCAAATCGACATCTCGCTTGTTATTCATAACGCAGTCATCGATTTTTTTATGCATATCCAAAGCGGTAGCCACGAGTAGTTTTAGGTATTCCTTGTAAAATTTAATAGCTTTGAAGTAATCTTCTTTGGTGAGAGGATTAATGCCAATCTCAAGATTCTTGTCAATCAAATATTTTTCTGTGGCCTTATCCTGGACTTCGGAAAAGTGATGTGTTAGATCGTTAAAAAGTTGATAGAGGCGCGCGAGGTACGAACGATATTCATTAACCTCCTGCGGTGTAAAAGATTTTGAGAAATAGTCGTTTAAAATTTTTTCTAAAGCACCGGACTCTGTTTTCTGAAGAATGTATAAAATTTCACGGAAAGAGTTTGCCGACTGAGACATCCAGTCTGGATTCTCTAGTCGGTTTTGAGTTCGAAGAGCATATACACCTCCTCTGTATATCTCAGAATATTTTTTATCTAATTTACCGTTGGTCTTTAAGGAATTGAGCTTTGAAACTAGGCTTTGATCTTCAAAATCCCGAAGTTCTATATCTTCGGTCGCGCTTTCACCTCCAACGCCTTGTTTTTTTATAAGATCGTCCTGCATTATTTTATAAAAGGATATTAGTGTGGATAACCTATACTTGTTTAGGTTATGTTTAGGTAGTATACTGTACATATGCAAAAGAAGTCAACTATAAATATAGGAAATCCATCGAAGCGACAGGCGGAAATATTAAACTTCGCTAGGGAGTACCGCAGAGAAAACGGGTACTCGCCTGCTTTAGTTGAGATCGCAAAACATTTTGATATTTCTATTCCAACTGTTCACGAACACATCTCACATTTAAGAGAGAAAAATCTACTCACTGCGGAGAGAGGCAAAAAAAGATCTATCCAATCATTGCGTGATCACAAATCATCAGTTGTAGAAATCCCCTTAATGGGTCTTATTGCGGCCGGTGGTCCAATTGAAGCAATAAGTGACCCAAAACCTATAGAGGTCCCGACTTTCATGCTTCCTCCTGGATCTGGCTATTACGCATTGAAGGTATCAGGAGTAAGCATGATCGAGGAAGGAATTTCAGATGGCGACATTGTAATAGTTCGCGATCAACCAACCGTAGATGATGGAGAAAAAGCAGTTGCCTATATGCCAGATAGAAACGAAGTTACTCTCAAGAAAATCTATCGAGAAAAAAATCGTATAAAACTTGTACCCGCTAATAAAACAATGAAGCCATTTTACGAAACCAATGTTTCAATCCAAGGAAAAGTCGTGGGGGTTTTAAGAAAAGAAGTTTAAAAAATGATAAAATAATTTTATGTCTTTAGTATCTATACCAGAAGCATCAAAGTGGGCAACCAATTATCTCGAGAAGGATGTGTCGCCGACAAATATTTCTTACCTAGTTCAGTACGGTAAGGTTAAAAAGCATGGCGAGAACGGTTCTACTTTGGTTGATTTGGGAGATTTAAAAAAATACTACGAATCTTATAACGGAAAGCGTGAGATTAGTTGGAAAAAAAATCTTGGCAACGATTTAAATTGGACACTTTCTTTCGATAACCTGCGAGAAAAAGATACCACGAAACATGTACATCGGTTACATCCTTATAAGGGAAAATATATTCCTCAACTCGTTGAGTATTTTATAGATACACATACGGATGATTTTAAAAAAGAGGCATATTTTAAATCTGGCGACATTATTCTTGATCCATTTCTAGGTTCGGGAACGACAATCATTCAGTCATTAGAGATGGGTATTCATTCAGTGGGCATAGATGTCTCTGAATTTAATTGCATGATTGCAAGTTGCAAAGCAACTCGCTATGACAATGAATATTTACAGAAGGCAATAAAGAAAATGCTGACATCTCTTGATACGTTCGAGCATGATAACAAAATTCAAGAATTTGAGGATGAGCTTTTAGCGGAACTTGCAAAATTTAACGGTGTACATTTTCCAGGTTATGATTTCAAATACAAAATCAATCAAGGAAATTTTAATGAGAGTAAATTTGCTTTAGAGAAAGAAAAGGAATTTTTGCCCGTTTATAATAAATTGCTAAAAAAGTATTCGATCAAGTTGAAGCAAGATAAGTCTAGCTCATTCCTTGATGTGTGGTTTATGGATAATGTTCGCAAAGAAATAGACCATGTATTCCAAGCAATCAGGCAGGAAAAAGATGTTAAAACTCGCAAAATTCTTGCTCTTATCTTAAGCCGAACAATTAGATCGTGCCGTGCCACAACACATAGCGATTTGGCCACACTTAAAGAACCCCAACTCACTACTTACTATTGCTATAAGCACAAGAAAATTTGCAAACCTCTCTTCTCTATTAAAACAATGCTTAATCGTTATGCATTTGATACATTCAATCGTATCAAGGAATTCGATAAACTACGTAAGCCTGTCCATTACTCAGCCATAACCGGCGACTCAAGAACGGTAAACATTTTTGAAAAGGTAGAAAAGCAAAACCCAGAATTCGCCAAAATTTTACAAAGACAAAAAATATCAGGCATCTTCTGTTCACCTCCATATGTCGGACAGATTGATTATCACGAACAACATGCGTATGCTTATGATCTGCTTGGGTTTAAGCGAAAGGACGATTTAGAAATAGGTCCCCTTTATAAAGGCCAAGGATTAGAAGCACGTAAATCATATGCACAAGGTATTGCGGATGTATTAAATAATTGCAAACAATACCTCAAGGAGGATTTTGACATTTTCCTAGTGGCAAATGATAAATACAATCTTTATCCTGAGATTGCAGAAAAATCTGGTATGAAAATTGTAAATCAGTTTAAACGCCCAGTATTGAATCGTACAGAACGAGATCGAAACCCTTATTCAGAAATAATTTTTCATTTTAAATTAAAATAATTATATGGCCTTATCTAAAGAACAAGTCAAAAATGTAGAAGATGTTTTGAAAGCTAGTTTGCGCAACAAATTTCAAAATTATAAGCCAGAGCCAGCATCAATGCCCTTTCATACCAGATTACTCGGTAAAGACAGGCTTGCTTTATATGCCTTTATTCACTCGCTCAACACAAACTTCGGTTCAAGCATTTTTGAACCAGTAGGGCTTGCTCTTGCACAAAAGAATTTCAAAATGGCAACATCACAGGCCAGAGCTGGTGAGCAGATCAGTAGTGCGGCTCAAGTAGAGATACAAAAAATAATTGATGGTTTAACTACAGCCGTAAGTACTCCAAACAAAAAACAAGAGATCGAAAGAATAAGAAAAGTTTGTCAGACAGGAGAAATGGTTACAGTAAAACCTACAAAAGTGGACTTAATGTTTGAATCAAAAGATGGTGCTTTTTTCCTTTTTGATATCAAAACTGCTAAACCGAATGCCGGTGGGTTCAAAGAATTTAAACGTACACTTCTTGAATGGGTTGCTGTAATTTTGGCAAACAAACCAGATGCAGATGTGAATACTTTCATTGCAATACCTTACAATCCCTACGAACCGGAACCATATACTCGTTGGACAATGCGAGGAATGCTTGATTTGGAAAACGAGCTAAAGGTAGCAGACGAGTTTTGGGATTTTCTTGGTGGAAAAAATACTTACAAAGACCTGCTGGATTGTTTCGAAAGGGTTGGTATTGAACTAAGGGATGAAATTGATGCCTATTTTGGGCGTTTTAACAAAAAATAGCCTATTTAAGTTAAGAGGTGCTTGATCGGTTCGAGCCAAACTTTAGTGAATGGGAGGCACAAAATGGGTCCAATTCACTAAAGTTTGGCATTTCAGCAATAAGACAAAAGTGTCTCATATCGGAAAAGCGTACTGGAAGTAAGGTTAAAGCTAACGTCCAGTTCAGATTTGAAAAGCGGTTTTTGTCCAGTTGGATCACTGTAGTGGGCAAAACCGGGACTTTTTGCACAGTACAGTATGCTAAAAAAGGAAAATAAGCATAGTACAACGTGAATACTACGCTTCCGAGAAATTTTTAACGATGCTATAATAAAATCAACAATTTAATAATTTTCGCCTCAAGGGGCAACCTGAAC
>Ga0255344_1004147_pt1 | contig 15084 bp, 20 predicted proteins | sample wastewater_treat_5_FD_192414 | JGI IMG/M metagenome (GOLD analysis project Ga0255344, IMG submission 192414) | Wastewater microbial communities from Lulu Island WWTP, Vancouver, Canada - plant18 | ecosystem: Engineered > WWTP > Wastewater > Unclassified | place: Canada: Vancouver, British... | reverse complement strand
TAAGAGCTTGAATATTGGTAAGGCAGTTGATAAGTTGCAGGGGAATGAGAGGGAAGTGGTAGCAGAAAAAGAAACAAAGGATTTTTCTCATCATAAAGGTTCAATGAAGGGCAAAGAAACTACACTTGATAATAAAACACAAACAACCACGATAACCGAAACAAAAGGCACTTCTGAATGGGAAGGATGGGGTACTGCTCTTAAACCTGCACTAGAACCTATTACAGTTGCTAGAAAACCTTTGGAGAAAGGACTTACCATAGCCGAGAACTGTTTGAAGTGGGGAGTAGGTGGAATAAATATAGATGGTTGTAGGGTGGGGACAGAAGAGAAACTTGGTAGGCAAGCAAGTTCTACAACTATGTTTGGAAATGGGAAGATGACAAAAGAGGATGTTATTGATAATTCTAACGCTGCTGGTGGTCGCTTTCCAGCCAACCTAATCCACGATGGTAGTGATGAAGTAGTAGGGTTGTTTCCGAATAATAAATCTAGCGATGCAGTAAGAAAAAATAGTGTTTGCCCTACTTATTGGGGAACTAATGGGATTTACGGAAAGGGTAACGCACACGATAAGATTAAAAGTCAGTTCTACCTAAGTTATGGTTATTCCGACTCAGGTTCAGCCTCTCGCTTTTTTTATTGTGCCAAAGCAAGTAAGAGGGAAAGGAATATAGGGTGTGAGGGGTTGGAAACATCTAAAAAGTTTACCGCTGGAAATTATAGTCAAAGTCCAACTTGTAAGACTTGCGACTTAACACTAAATGGAACTAACGACCACTCAGAATGTTCTGGCGAAGTTTACTATAAAGAAATGGAAAGTAAGAATACAAAGAACAACCATCCAACAGTCAAACCTATTGCTCTTATGGAGTATCTAGTTAAACTTGTAAGCAGAGAAGGACAGGTGATACTAGACCCATTTATGGGTTCTGGTAGCACAGGAATTGCCTGTAAGAAGTTAGGCAGAGAGTTTATTGGTATTGAGAAAGAAAATGATTATTGTAAGATAGCTGAAGCAAGAATAAATGCTTTTAAGAAAGAACCGGAACAATTAATGATATAAAAATACCGCCACTTGATTTTTAAATCTTGTAGCGGTATAGTGTATTTTACTGTGATACAAAAACATTCTAACACAAATCAAACGTCCTCGCAATAATGCGGGGATTTTTTTGGTTCACAATGCTGTGAGGAGTCTGTGAAATTGCTTAATAATTGTCAAGTGGTTAATTCTTCAAGTCGTTTGAAAGCATAATATATAGAAGCCCGGTTATATGGTTTCCCATTCTTTGGGTTAATATGTCGCTTTGCTAATTCAGCAATGGTTAATTCTGGATCGGCTTGATATTCGTCCCACCAAGCTAACCATTTCTTTTTAGCTACAATAGTTTGTTTGCGAAGTTTGTTTGGTTTGAATTTCATGGCTTATTATAACGTGTTGTTTAGTCAATGTCAAATTAAAGCCTGTTGAATTGAAATATCACGTTTTACTTCTTTTATTTCTTCTTGTCTTTTTTCTTCTTCTGATTTGATTATTAATTCTAATTCGTTTAATGGATATTCGTATAAGTATTTTTTATCACTAGCCTGATACAGATAGTTTTGATTATGGTATTTTTCCAATATAATCGGATTAATTCTGTAGACTCCATATTTAGTTACATTTACAACTATCCCACAATTATCTTTAATTGCTTTATTTACCATTTCTGACGAGATACCAATCCCGGCAATTCCATTTTCCCAACCATAGCGTTGGTAAGCTGACCAGTAAGGTTCATGCAATCTTGTAAGATAATAATTATCGTCTTTTTTAATCCAAACTTGATTTCTAATTTTCATCTGACTTTTGTAATTGCTAAAAACTTACTTGTTAAAACCATTTCCCCGACTTTGATTATTTTTTTTCCTCTTGCTAATTCTTGTAAAAAATAATCTCTTTCGTGGTCATTGATAAAAACGTGATGGCTATAACTAACATCTACTCTCCAACGTCTAGCACCTGACCAAACCGACCTGTCTATGTCTTGCTCTGGTGGTTTAACTACTAAATAATTAGATACTGACTTCACTATTTTGTTTTCCATAGTCTAGTTTAATTTTTAATGAATCACGTTTTACCCAAGCTCTCAAAGCTGATAGGTAATTTTTATAGTGATTTTTTTGTGGATTTTTTTCGTGCCAATTAATTAGGTCGTCTAATTTAGACATAACAAAAGAAATTGGTACTTGATATTTTTCTGCTATATTTTGAAAATCTTCTTCTTCTAAATTTTCTATATTATTATATTTATTATTTATGATTTCTGATTTATGATTTATAGTAGTATCTGATTTTGACGATACACTATCGTTATTATCTGATACCCTATATTCTTTTTCGTAATATAAGGCATTTTTTATATTTAATGGTATTGAGTTCTTTTCTTTTTCTAATGCTCTTTCATTTTTAGACCCTCTATAACCAGAATAAGATTCAGCATTTACAACATAAACCCAGTCTTCATAAAATCTAACTTTTGGAATTAATTCACTTTTTACCTTATCTAAATTTTTTATCCTAGTATCGAATAATAAAACCCTTTCAGATATTTGATAACAACCGCACATATTTATTCGACTATTAGTTAATAAATATAAAAATAATTTTTGTGCATTATCAGAGAGTGATTGAAACCAATCATCTTCCCATATTTTAGTCCAAATTATACGTGTTTTCATTTGACCTCCACCAAACAAAAAAGCTCCAGACAAAAACTTTGCACGGAAGCCATATCTGGAGCTTGTTTCTTTGGTTGAAATAAATATTGACTGTGCATGTCTTAATAATAAAGCTTTTTTATTTTAAGTAAACTGGGATAATCTGATATGTTTAATAACAAACTATACCAATTAAATTTGATACATTGTCAATATATCTAAATTATTGTATATTTAGATATGAGAATAAGTGAAGTCGCTAAAAAACTTAGAGTACATCATTCAACAATTAGACGATATATTAAGATTGGAAAATTAAAAGCAGTATTGATACAAATGGGGGATAAAAAGAACACTAATAGCTGGTATATAACTGACGAACAATTAGAAGATTATCTAAAAAAACACAATGCTAATTAAACTACTTTTATCAATAGTTTTAATCAATGCTATTAAGTTTATATTAAACGAAGAATACGGATTTGACGTAAAAAAAGGACAAACCAAAGGTTGGTATCACGATCTCAAAGCCGAAAGAGCTTATACCACCGGCGGATTAGATAATTTATTAAAAAGTGTGATAAAATAATGGCATTAGAGGAGCTATCACATGAAAGTAAAACCACGCATTAAAAAAGTATTCAAGAAAGTGGTAGAAAATGGTGGAATTGGGATAGGTAAAGCAATGATAGAAGAAGGTTATTCTCCAAATACTGCTAAATCACCAACTAAAGTAACTGAAACTAAATCTTGGGAAATATTATTAGAAGAATATCTACCTGATGATCTACTAACTAAAGTAACTAAGGAAGGATTAGAAGCTACTATGGTTAAAACATCACTTACTGAACCAGACAGAACTTTACCTGATTATGCTGTTAGACAAAGATATTTAGAAACTGCTTTGAAAATGAAGAACAAACTAATTGAAAAGAAAGACATAACTACTAATGGAAAAGATATAAGTCCTGTATTAGTTAAGTTCATTGATAAAAATATGGATGGATCAACAAACGATTGAGATTCCATGTGAGTTTAAAAGATTGTTTGATGAAGATTGGAGAGAGGCCGCAATATATGGAGGACGTTATTCTCTTAAATCTCATACGGTAGCTAGATACTTACTTATTAGAGCCAGACAGAAGAAAACAAGAATAGGATGTTTTAGAGAGTTTCAAAATTCTATCGCTGAAAGTTCATATCAATTATTAGTAGATCTCATCCGCCAATATAATCTAAATGATTTTGAACCAACACAAAATTCAATCATAAATAAGATAAACGGATCGGACTTTCTATTCAAAGGATTATGGAATAATGAACAAAGTATTAAATCTATCGAGGGAATAGATGTAGCATGGGTAGAAGAAGCTCAAACTGTTAGCGAAAAGAGTTTAGAGGTATTAACTCCAACAGTTCGTAAAGATGGATCACAAATAATATATACATATAACCGTATATTAGAAGAAGATCCAATTCATAAAAGACTTGTAATGGAAGGAAGACCTAATACTCTAGTAATAAATGTAAATTATGATGTAGCTTTGAAGTATGGATGGATGCCTGATGTTGTTAGACGAGAAATGGAAGATGATAAAGAAAAACGTCCGGCACTATATAAACACAAATGGTTAGGAGAACCTTATAATCAAGAAAGAAAGATTTATAAAGATTGGAATTTTATAGACGAGATACCACATGAAGCAAGATTAGAACGATACGGATTAGATTTTGGATACTCAAATGATCCAACAGCTATCGTTGCTATCTATAAATATAACGGTGGATTTATCTTTGACGAGATTTGTTATCAAAAAGGATTAAGTAATAAACAAATTGCGGATGTATTAAACAATCAAGAAAGAAAGTGTTTAGTTATTGCTGATAGTGCTGAACCTAAGAGTATTGATGAAATTATGATGTATGGAGTTAGTATTCTACCAAGTAAGAAAGGTCAAGGATCAGTCTTACAAGGTATCCAATATGTTCAAGACCAAAGAATATCAGTTACTAAACGAAGTATTAATATCATCAAGGAATACAAGAACTTCTTATGGAAAGTAGATAAAGATGGAAAGATAATCAATGAACCAGAACATAGTTATAAACATAGCATGGATGCTATATCGTATGGATTAAATGATCTCAGGCCTAATGATGAAGATAATGGATCACTACCAGACGATACTCAAATGTTTAATGAAGGATTCTACTAATGGAACAAATAAATCTTAATCCAGCGAATAAACAAGCTCATTTAGATATTGAGAAAGAGATACAGAAACGTAAAAATGGACTCTTTACTATGACACTAAGAATAAATGGTAAACAGATTGTTGATATAATATTTAGAGAAATATGGAAAACAACCTAGCCTTTCATGCCATATTAGAGAGAGAAGTAAATCAATTAGAGTTTGGTCAAATGGATGTAAACTTTATTATCCAAAATGGTATAGTAGCTCTCCCTACAATTAATATACTTAAATCAATGAGAAAGAAATATAAAGACGGAAGATGCACTGCTAGTAATAACAATATGATATAATTAGTACAGACGATACAACATACGTATTGTGAGTCCCCAGATGTTGGGGGCTTTTTTTGTTTAAAATATGGAAACTAAAGAACAACCAAAGAACATAATATTAACTCGTAAAGAGGCATCATATAATTCACTTACTCAGAAACGAGAGTATTGGGAAGAATATGAGAAGTTATTTCACAATGAATTAAACGACACTCAATCACAATCTACTAAGTCCCAAGTCTTTGACCCTAAGTTAAGCACAATGGTATTAGAGAGAGAAGCAAGAGTTATGGCTCAATTACCTACTGGTAAAGTCAAGGCTATAAGTAAAAATGATAAATTCGGTGAGAAGCTAATGAACTTAGTCTTAGATAAATACGTCAATGTAAATGCTAACGATAAATTCCCCCTATTAACTAAGTATCGAATGGTTGACCGCTATTCTAATATATACGGTGCTTATCCAGTCTTTGTTGATTGGAGAATAGATGAGGGTGGTTATGTAGGTCCTGATATGTATTTACTTAATATCAGAGATGTATTCCCTCAACCAGGTGCTAGTTCAATTCAAGATTCAGATTATATTATTATTCGTACTTGGCAACCAATATCTTACTTTGAAGGTTTATTAAAGAATAAAGAGTTTAAGAATATTAAAGAAGTAGTCGAGAAGCTAAAGAATAAAGCAGTCCAAAAGAGTGATGAAGATAAAGACGCAAGAGAATCAAAAGACTATCCAAGCACTCAAGTAGCTAAAAATACTGGATTTTTTGAAGTCTTATCTATGTATGAGAGAGATAAATGGACTGATTATGTAACTGATGCTGATTTAGTTATCCGAGAAATGGATAATCCACACGATAACGGAGAATTACCAGTAGTTATGAAATATAGTATCCCCTTATTAAGTGATTTTTGGGGTATGGGTGACTTTGAAAGAGGTAAGAGTATGCAATATACCCTCAATTCACTTTGGAATCTCTATTTAGATGGAGTTAAAGTCTCTATCTTCCCTCCAACTTTAATCAATAAAGACTATATCGCCGACCTTAGTTCTATCAAATGGAGTGCTGCTGCTAAATGGTTAGTTAAAGGTCCTAATGGAACTTCGCAGGCTGCTCAAGCTATGAATCTAAGTCCCTCTGGTCAACAAACATTTAACAATGTCTATCAAATAGTAACTTCTAGCTTATTAAACATGATGGGTACTACCGATACTGCCGTATCAGCTCAAACTGATCCCGGATTTGGTAAAACCCCTGAAGCTCTTAGACAACAGAGTGCTAGAGAATCAGCTCGTGACAACGTTGATCGTTTCTATATGGAGCAGTTCTTAAAGGAAGTAAATAAGAAATTCGTCAACTTAATCTCTAAGAAGATGTCTAATAGTGTTCAATTCAGAATGTTTAGTGATGAGATTGAAGAATTGGCTACTCAATATCCTGAAATAAGTGATATTTATGACGATAAAACTGGAAAACTAACTGTTAATAAAAAATCTATTGGATCAGTCTTATATGATTATGAAATTATCAGCGGTTCTACTTATGCCTTAGATCAACAGGAACAGCAACAGAACTTGCTTAATATGCTTAATATGTTTACTCAAGCTCCAGCAATAGTTGAAGCATTAAAAGCAGAGGGTAAAGAAGTAAAGATTGGTGAACTTATGACTCGTATCTTAGTCAACTCAGGTATCCAAGATTATGAAAAGATAATTGAAGAAGTCGCTAATAACCCAGATAGATTAATGCAAGACCAAATGAATAAATTTATGAGTGTTATGAATGGAACTAATGTCAACGCTATTCCAGCACAAGGTATGCCTCAAGGACAGCCTCAACAACCTATGCCACAAGGAGGTCAATTATGAGCGAAGCTATAAAACCAACTTTCTTTAATGACTTTAGTTCGTTAGAGATATTTAAAGAAGCTGATAAACCAGTCAAAGACCCAGAAATGGAAGCATTACAGTTTTTAAAGACTTCTAGTGGATGGGAAATAATCAAAGACCTTATAGACCGAACAATGACTGAATTAGACCAAATGTTATTAATTAAAATGGCGAATGGTAGTCAATTAGACCAAATAGGTCAATTAGCTATCACTAATCAACTAATTAAAGATGTCCTCAATAGAATCAAATCAAGAGTCGAAGACACTCCTGACAGATGAGGAAGTCTTGAACCTTAAAAGAGAAGAACAACCGTATAACTTTGATAATCCAGAGTTTACGTTTATACCAAAAGGTGTTCATAATTGGCGACAAGAAGGACCATATTGCGTTTGTCGTAGTTGTGAAATTCACCATGCTGTCTTTATAGGTATAGACAAAATGATGATTGGTATCGATGAGAACGGTGTTCCTATATTAAAGTCTAGGTGATTGAGATAAGTCTAAGGATTTATCTGAGTCAATTAGGCTCACAGGTCTCACATTCCTGACAATTAAGGTGTGTATAAATATGGACGATTTAACCAAACAGGTGTTAAACGAAATCCCAGAACCAGTAACTGAGGAAGTAGAATCACCAACTACTGAAACAAACGATATAGAAGTTCAGCAAGAAGAAACGCCGGCCAGCGAATCAGAAAGCGAAGAAACTATAGAGCAACCTACTAAAGAAGTCGATCAACTTCCTAAGAAAGGAGCTGAAAGCAGAATCAGAGAGTTAAACTCTCAGGTTAAAAAGGAAAGAGCTGAAAAAGAATCTCTAGCTCGAAAGATTCAAGAACTTACAGGTTCAGTAGAACCTCAAGGGTATCAACCACAAAATAGTGGATATAACCCAAATGTACCTTTAATTGCCCCTGGAGAAGAGGTAACACAAGAAGAACTCCAAAGGCGTGTAGCCCAAAGAGATCAATGGTTACTTCAGCAAGCCAATAATATGACTCGCTTCGAGATGGCAAAAAAGGAAACCTTAGATCGAGTCAATCGAGAATCAGAAGAATCAATTAAGGCCTATCCTCAATTAGATCCCGATTCTGATAGTTTTGACGATGAATTAAGTGAGAGTATCTCTCAAGCTACTTTAGCTTATGTCAGAACTAACCCAACAGGTTCTGTAAAGAAATTTGTTGATGGTTTAATGAAACCTTATATGAGGTCATTAGACAAGTCTGTAGCTTCTCAACAGACTGAAATTGCAAAGCAGGCCTCCCAAACTGCTATGCGACCAAATAGCGTACCTTCTACTGATAAAAAGGTTGAAGATATGTCTACAGAGGAACTAGAGAAGAAATTGGGTGTTGTTTATTAATTATTATTAAATTATGGCTACACAAACTACGTCTACACTTTCAAATGAAGTCAAGACATATTACGATAAAGTCTTCTTAAAGAGGGCCGAATATGAATTGGTTGCAAAAGAAGGTGCTCAAATGCGTACCCACAGCCAGAACGAAGGAAAAACCATTTGGTTCAACCGATACACTCCAATTAGCAATACTCCTGCTAATTGTCTTTTGAGTGAAGGTGAGAATCCAGCTGTCAGTTCAATTACTGCTGCTAATGTATCCGCTGTTCTTGCCGAGTATGGTATGACTGTTAAAATTTCAAAATTCTTGACTCTCACTTCGATTGACAAGAACAACGCTGAAAAAATCGCTGTTGTTGGTCAACACATGGGTGAAGTTTTGAACGAAATTACTCTCAACGAACTCGACAATTCAACTGCTAGATATGGAAATGGTAAAGCATCTTCAGCCGTTGCTGCTTCTGATACCTTAACCGGTGCAGAACTCCGACGTGTAGTTCAACTACTTGAAGTTGCTAAAGCTCCTACCTATGAGGATAATACCTACATTGGTAAATTTGCTCCACAAACCAAAACATCTTTGCTTTTGGATAGCACTTGGTTAAATGCCAAGACCTATTCTGATGTGCGAAAATTGTACAATGGTGAAATGGGTGAATTGTTCCAAGTTCGTTGCTTGTTAAATAAAGCTCCTCATTCTGGAACTGGTACTGGTGCTGCATCAACTGTAACTGTGTATAACAATTACATTCATGGTGCTAACGCATTCGGTTGTTTTGATCTTGAAGGCGACAAACCAAAATTACATATAGTAGCTAACAGCGTTGATTCTGGAAATCCAGCAGGGAGATTCTCTCTTGCTTCATGGTCTGGTTCATACGTTGCTAAGTTGCTAAATTCTGCTTGGTCCTATGTCTTAAAGACTCCTGGTGCTGTCTAAGCATTAATTATTAGGGGGTAGAGATTACATCAAAACCCCCTATAAAGGGAAATATGTTAGATAGAGGAAGAATAGAAGATATAAATTTATTAAAGAGAGCTTGGAACTTAGCCAAGACTCAACAGGAAAGAGATATGCTGGATGACGTTGCGTATAAAATCCTAAACGAACCTGAATGGATTAGAAGTGCCAGAGAAAAACTTATTGATGAAAAACGTAGAGGTAATACAGAAAACATGAAAGATGTTAGAAGTGAAATGAAAAGGTGGGAATCAAAAAGGAGGGGATTCTAGTGGAGAACTCTATCAAAAACTTAATCCATCAAACGATTGTGCGTTTAGAGATATGTTGACGGTGAAATAATACTATGAACAAAAAATGTGGTGGTAAAAAGAAATAGTTATTAAGGTGGTATAATACGGTATGAAAGTTGGTGTTGGAATTACGACTTATAACCGTGCAAATTATTTTAAGCAATCTTTTACAGCTGCGATAGACAAACTCCACAACGTAGTAGATGTTTGGTGTGTATATGAAGATGGAAGTGATAAAGATGTTAAAGAATATGATGAAATTTTCAAGTGGATAGAGAAAGAATACCCTTTTGTTAAAATCTTTCGTCCTAGGGCAAATGGTGGCGTTGCTAAAGCTAAAAATACTCTATTAAAACATATGATGGACGAAAATTGTGATTATCTTTTCCTTTTAGAAGATGACATTATAGTAAAAGACGAGAAAGCAGTTACCGGATATATCAAGTCTGCTGAACAATCAGGGTTTACTCATTTGTGTTTTGCTTATCATGGGCCAATGAATAAAGAACCAATGTATAAAGACCAATGGCTAGAATATCATGGAGCGTGTATTGGGGCGTGGTGTATGTATACCAAAGAGATTATTGAAAAAGTTGGATATTTAGATGAAAACTTTAAAAATGCATGGGAACATTGTTTAGGTGGTAATACTAATATATTAACTAAAAATGGTTGGAAAAATATATCTGATATTAGTGGAACTAACCAAATTTTATTATCAAAAGGTGGTCAATGGATAAATTCTGAAATTAAAAGTTTTGGTGTTCAAGATACTGTTATCTTAAATTTAAAATATAAGAAAAGTAAAAAAACAATTATAACGACTAAAGACCATATTTGGATATTAAAATCTGGAAAAGAAAAGATAACTTCAAAACTTAAAAAGAAAGATATATTAAAAACTGTATATGGGTATGGTTTAAGTGATAAAGTCAAAATATCCCCTATTGGAATACAACACGGAATATGTGTTGGTGATGGATATAATGATAGAGGAAATGTAAAGTTAAGTCTATATAAACACAAAGCAGAGTTAATAAAATATTTTCCAAACTTTATTAGTAAACCAACTCACCATGAAGGATTTAAAATAAGTGGATTTCCTAAATCTTTTAAACAATTACCTTCTATTGACGAGTCTAATGAATACCTTTTAGGATTTTTGTGTGGTTATACAGCAACAGACGGATCACTATCTAAAGGTAAGGTAACTATAACAAGTGTAAAAAAAGAAAATGTTGATTTTGTTAGGGATATTTGTGGAATTTTGGGAGTAAGATGTGGTGAAGTTAAAAAGTATATATCTAAAACATCATATGTTGGTCCTACTACATATTATTCAATATCTTTTTCAGCAGAAAGATTAGGAAAAGAGTTTTTTATTAATCCACACCATAAATTAGAAGATAAAGTATATAAACCAGTTAATTGGGAAGTAGTGTCAATAACAGAAGGAGTAAAACAAGAAGTATTTTGTGCCATTGTTCCAAACAAAAAAAGTTTTGTTATTGAAGGTAATATTTTAACTCATAATTGTGAATACACTAAACGTATAGGTGATCAAGGATTTTGTCCACCATTCGGATTATTTATTGACGCTGCTGGTTCAAAAGATTGGTTAGAAGAAATACCAGGGTCGATAGATTATTCTGCTATTCGCCCTCGTGATGATTGGCAAAAGAATATAGATGAAGGGTTAGCTTACTGGAAGAAAAAAGACGGAGTTGGATTACCTAAATTATAATTTAATAAAAATATGAAAACTATTTGTATAACTGGACTAAATGGCTTCATCGCTTATTATGTTACCAAAGAAGCCTTGGATAGAGGATATAATGTCATCGGAAATACTGAAAATGGTGATTATATCTATAAAGAAGATTTTAAAGAGTATGGAGATAGAATTAAAATCTACTACAACTTAGATGTAAGAGATGCTTCTTTTATGTATCACATGATTGAGAGGTCAGAGGGTGTTATTCATTTAGCTGGATTATTAGGAACTAAAAATGTAGAAAATGCTTGGAATTTTTATGATGTAAATGTTAGAGGTGGAATTAATGTATTAGAAGCATGTAAACAATTCAATATTCCTACTGTATTTATTGGAGTTGGTAATTATTTTGAAACCAATAACTACTCTAATACAAAATATGCCCAAGAAAGAGAATGTATTAAGTATTCAAAGTTTTCAGGAGTTAGAGGTAATGTTGTTAGAGCGTTAAATGCTATTGGTCCAAGACAAAAATGGTTAAATACAGGTAAGATACTTCCTACTTTTATAATGAAAGCTCTACATAACGAAGATATACAAGTTTATGGTGGAAAAGACCACTGTTCTGTCATGGATTTAGTCTATGCTGGTGATGTGGCCAAAATTCTATTAAATGTACTAGAGAAGACAGCTAGTGGTGAAATGAAACCTGCTTCTAACACTTATCAAGCTGGAACTGGTATCACACCAACTGTATATGAAATAGCACAATGGATATTAGATGCGATTCCTGAAAGTAAATCTAAAATTATTGAAGTTCCTATGAGATTTGGGGAAACACCTAATTCAAGAGTAGTCGCTGATAACCCATATCCTATGGAATATAGAGACATTAAAGATGTTATTAAGGAAGCAGTAGAATACTATCGCCATGTCTAAAATAGCCATATTTATACCTAGCCTTAACCGACCAGATAAACTTGAACCTCTAATTAATAATATTAGAGAAAATACTAAAGTATCTTATAAATGTTACTTTGTAGTATCTGATAATAAGAGTATTGAGATATTAGAAAGATTAGGACAAACATTTTTTAAAGATAATGGTGATTCATATATTAATCGTATGAACTTTCTATATAAAAATACTACTGAACCTTATATGTTTATGGGTAGTGATGATATTTGGTTTACTCCTAATTGGGATACTGAATTAATGAAAATGACTAAAGAATTTGATGTAATTGTAGGTGATGATTGCCTTAATCCAGTTGGAACTATGGCTTTAATTTCAAGAAAATATATTAAAAAATATTCAGGGTGTATAGACACACCAGATGTATTATTTTATCCAGGTTATAAACATAACTACGCTGATACCGAACAATTCTTTACTGCTAGACATAGAGGAGTATTTACTAGATGTATGGATTCTAAAGTAGAACATCGACATTATATATCAGGTAAAACATCTTTTGATGAAACATATTCTAAGAGTAATAATACTTCAGGATATGATAAATTATTATTTGAATCCAGACAACATTTATGGCAATAAAAATATGCGGAATAGAGACACATTGGAAAACAAATGGAACAAAAGTAGTTACATCAGGCGTGGACTTTGCTCGTATAGTTCAACCATTACAAGAATTAAGTAAAAACCCAGACTTTGAGATTAAGATAGTCCAAGACCCATTTAAAGATAATAACGAGACTTGGGATAGCCTAACTAAATACTACGATATAATCTACACTTCTTATATAGACTCACCAGAGGGTTATATAAACATGAAAGTTCATGCTGATAAAAATAACTGTAAAATAGTAGTAGATGTAGATGACAACCTACACGAGATTCCCCCTGCTTCACCAGTCTATGAAACTTATCATATTGGTTCTTTCCCTTTAGATGTAGTGAGTAAAATTATAGAAGATGTTGACTATGTAACCACGACTAACCAATTTCTTAAGTATTCTATGTGTCAATGGTATGGAAAGAAACCAGAGAATATACATGTCTTACCAAACTACATAGATTTTGACAGATACAACAAAGAGAATATTCCAGAAGTTAAACGAGATAAGATTGTAATAGGGTTCTTTGGTTCTAATACTCACGTTGTAGATATTATGATGCCAGAATACCTAAATGCTATTGAAAGACTATGTAAAGAGTTTCCAAACGTAGAATATAGAACGATAGGACTGTTCTTACCTCATATTAAGACTAAACTTGGCAGTCAATACTCTTTTTTGCTAGGTCAATCAGATGTTTATGCTTGGGCTTCTACATTATGGCCTAAGATGATGAGTGAGTGTGATATTTTTACTGCTCCACTACTTAATACAGACTTTTCTAAGTGTAAGAGTAATATTAAAGCACTCGAAATCGGAGCAGGTGTTAAACCAGCAGTTTTTAGTAATATTCGTCAATATCAAGAGATGATTAAAAATGGAGAAAATGGATATTTAGCTTCTAGTGAATATGAATGGTATAGATACTTAAAAGAACTTATATTAGATGAAGAAAAGAGACGAGTAATGGGTAATAATCTATATGAGAAAGTAAAAAGAGATTGGCAAATGAAAGATGGTGTCAGAAGATATAAAGAATACTTTAAGAGTATTTATAATGGTGAACAACCTAAATTCTTGATTGACAAGTAAAAAAAGTGTATAATTAACTAATTCAACGAGACAAGTTCCTCGTTATATCCGCCAAGGGATTATTTAATCCGCTTTATGGCGGATTTTTTATTATTTAAAACAAAAAATATGGGATTTTGGCAAAATTTATTAAACGCTACTGACAATAATTATTATAGTACTTCTGGTTTAGACCAATCACAAAAACAAGGTAACTTTGGTGACCCAATACTGCCAACAGTAGTATCTCCTCCACAATCAGCTTACGATGCTAATGTTTATCAAAATTCTAAGAAACAATTTGTAGGACCTATGCCACCTGCATATACATATCCAAAAGACGTAGTTACTAATAAACAAGTTACTAATAACCCAGTTACTAATACCGGTACTAATTTTGACTCTATTTATGCTTCTATGTACCCTGGTTGGGATAGAACTGCTGCTGAACAAGATTGGATAGCCAAAGGTCGTCCAACTGGTGGAACTTCTGGTGGTGGTCAAAGTCTAAGTGATTATATGAGAGGACAAATAGAAAGTGGTTATAATGACTACTTCTCTAAATTAAATGATTTGTACAGTGGGTTAGATACACAAGCTCAAGCACAACAAAATATAGCTCAAAATTCTTATAATCAATCTATTGCTGACTTATTGGCTAATAAACAATCATCTCTAGGAGACTTAGGACTAACTGAACAAAAATTACAAGCTAATCAAGTTAAAAACTTACGAGATATTGCTTCTAATATTCAAAATCAATATATGGCTGGAAATGTTATGTTAGGAGCAAGAGGTGCTGGTGATTCTAGTGCTGCTAATCAATATTCTTATGCTCTTAATAGACTTGGTTCTAAAGCTCGTGGTGATGTTATGAATCAAACAGCTCAATCACAACAAGAGATAGAAAATCAAAAAGCCAAGTTAAATAATATCGTTACTCAAGAAACTTCAAGATTAGATACTGAGTTTGCT
>Ga0255344_1004137_pt1 | contig 15121 bp, 11 predicted proteins | sample wastewater_treat_5_FD_192414 | JGI IMG/M metagenome (GOLD analysis project Ga0255344, IMG submission 192414) | Wastewater microbial communities from Lulu Island WWTP, Vancouver, Canada - plant18 | ecosystem: Engineered > WWTP > Wastewater > Unclassified | place: Canada: Vancouver, British... | reverse complement strand
CCACATCGTGGATGTATCCCTTGAAATCGGGCATTTTTGTAATCCGCTCAGCTTCGGCGAGGACGGACTCCTCACTTCGGCAGGTAACTCGTCTTCCCTGATGGAGGGCGATGGAGCAGAAGTTGCAGTAACCGAAACAGCCACGGTTGTGAGTGATGGAGAAGCGCACTTCCTCGATACCGGGAACTCCTCCCAGCGCCTCATATGACGGGTGATACTGCCTTGTATATGGCAGGGAGTACACGTAGTCCAGTTCCTCCGTAGTCAGGCTGTATGCAGGGGGATTCTGCACCAGCATATACTTGCCGTGTCGCTGGATTATTATCTTGCCGTAGACCTCGTCCTGCCAGTCATACTGTATCTTTACAGCCTTGGCATATTCAGGCTTGCTGTCACGCACCTGCTCGAATGAGGGACACTGTGCCGCACCGAGTGGAGTATTCACAGGCTCGGTAAGGTAACAGGTACCACGTATATCGTGGATATCACGTATGTTTTCACCGCCGGCAAGTCGGGGGCAAAGCTCCTGTATCTGGTGCTCGCCCATGCCGTACATCAGAAGGTCAGCACCGCTGTCAACGAGGACGGACGGTCTTACTGCGTCGTCCCAGTAGTCGTAATGGGCAAAACGGCGCAGAGAGGCTTCAAGTCCGCCTATGGCTATGGCGATGTCACCGAAATATTCACGTATCTTCTGACAGTAGACTATCACCGCACGGTCGGGACGTTTGCCTGCCTGTCCGCCTGCTGTATAAGCGTCATCGGAGCGCTTTCTCTTGGCGGCGGTATAATGCGCTACCATTGAGTCGATATTGCCTGCGGTGACGAGGAATGCATACTTAGGCGCACCGAAACGCCTGAAGTCACGGTCGGTATGCCAGTCCGGCTGAGAGATAACTCCCACAGTGTAGCCCATTGCTTCGATAAGACGGGTAATGATAGCCGCACCGAAGCTGGGATGATCAACGTAGGCGTCCCCTGTTATGTATATGAAATCGAACTGCTTTATGCCCAGTTCGTCCATTTCTTTTTTCGTGGTGGGAAGAAATCCCTTGTACATATCATCGTACCTCCCTGTTCAGTAAGCAGTAAAGAACTTACGTTATAATTCCTAAATATGCACAGGCTCTAATTATTATAACGACTGCAAAAAATAATGTGATGATTAATAAAGGGAGTATTTCACTTTTTTCTCCGCCACCCTCGGATATAAGGGTAGGAAATTTCATCATTTCAGCATTATTGCAGATACTGTCTATCCTTTCTTTAAAATACTCGCTAAGGCTCTCCTTTTCACTGTCCGAAAGCTGTCTGATCGCTTCTTTTCCGCCTGATACAATGGATTCAAAATGCTCATCCATCCCCACATATCCGTCGGGAACAAATATCTGAACTATGTCGCCTCTTTCTATCATCGACGCTCTGAGCCCCGATCCACATACCTCATAGGTCTTCCCGTTTCGGGCTTTTACAATAAAGCTGTATACAGTCAGCTTTGAGCTTATTCTTGTTTTTCTCACCGACTCCACCATGGCAGTCATTCTTCTGTTCGTCCCGGCATATTTCAGTTCACGCCGTATCTTGGAGACCAGCATTATGATCAGGATGATCTCAAGTATTATCATGACCACGAAACATATAGCTTGAAAACGTTCATATGCTTCCATTCCGCTCACTCCTTATCTGTCCTCTGCTTGTTTCAGAGTGCCATAATGTAGATCTGGCAAGGGTTGTCCTCGCCCCATATTTCCGTAATGACTTCCAGTTCCTTGAATCCGCAGGCAAGATAGAAGCGGTTGGTCTCGTCGTAGTCCTCATACATTCCCATCTTCACCGTCTTTACCTGCATGAACTGATAGCCCATTTCCTGTGCAGTCTTACGGGCTTCTTCAAAAAGCTGACAACCCAGACCGTGGCGGTGATACTCTTTCAGCACACCCATGACTGCTATCTCAACAGTTTCACGGCCTGTCTCTTTCAGACAGAGGAATCCCACATATCTGCCGTTCTCCTCAGCCGCAAGGAAGATCCGGTCAACACTTTCAGCGATGTACTGCTCTCTGCTCTCATCCACCTCGAACCAGTCGTGGAGCGCCTCAAGAACTTCCCTTGCTACGGCCTTTTTCGTTTCGTTATCTTTTATCTGCTCTATCATTTTTTCTCCTTTATTCAAACGGCGGATGATATCCGCCCCTGCACAGCACTTAGCCGTCCATTTCCATGCGGACACGGCGCTCGTCGTACTGCATCTTCGACATGAGAACTCGTCTCGGCTTTGCACCTTCGCTGGGGCCTATAACTCCACGCTCTTCCAGTTCGTCCATGATACGTGCGGCTCTTGCATAGCCAAGTTTCAGCTTTCTCTGGAGCATGGATGTGGAAAGCTGTCCTGCATCGACCGCTACCTTTATGGCACGTTCAACGAAGTCCTCGTCGCTTCCCTCAGCATAGCCTGCATCGCCGCTGTCACCGTGATCGCCCTTAGTCGCAGGAACGAAATTGTTAACGGCTTCCTCGATGTTCTTATCGTAAACAACACCCTCGAACTGACCCTTTATGTAGTCAAGGGTAGCATTGATATCCTTATTTGATGCGAAACATCCCTGAACACGTACAGGGTCGGTGGCACCGATAGGCATATACAGCATATCGCCGTTTCCGAGAAGCTTTTCTGCGCCTGCACAGTCAATGATAGTACGGCTGTCCACCTGAGACTTTACCGACAGAGCGATACGGCTGGGGATATTAGCCTTGATGATACCTGTGATAACATCGGTGGTAGGACGCTGTGTAGCTACAACAAGGTGCATACCTGCGGCACGTCCCATCTGTGCAAGACGCTGTATAGAATCTTCTACCTCGTTCTTTGCGACCAGCATCATATCAGCCAGCTCGTCGATGAAAATGACTATCTGAGGCATCTTGTCCATGTCGCCGTCCATCTCGGCAAGCTCATTGAATGACTTCAGGTCGTTTGCGCCGTTGTCAGCGAAAATGGTGTATCTTCTCATCATCTCGTTGACAGCCCAGCCAAGAGCGCCTGCCGCTTTCTTTACGTCCACGACTATGGGGATGAGAAGGTGCGGTATTCCGTCGAACACCTTGAACTCAACTATCTTCGGGTCGATAAGGATGAGTTTTACCTCGTCGGGGTCAGCATTGAAAAGAATGCTCATGATTATTGAACGGGTACATACAGACTTACCCGAACCTGTAGTACCTGCGATTATTACGTGGGGCATCTTAGCTATATCACCAAGAATAACATTGCCTGTGATGTCCTTGCCCACAGCGAAAGTCAGCTTGCTCGAAGCATTTCTGAATTCGGGGACTGAGAGTATCTCTCTGAGAGTTACCATGTCCTTTGTGCCGTTTGGTATCTCTATACCCACAGCAGCTTTTCCGGGAACAGGAGCGATACGAACTCCCTGAGCGGCAAGGCTGAGAGCGATATCATCAGCAAGTCCCGTTATCTTCTTGACCTTTACTCCCACGCCCGGCTGTACCTCGTAACGGGTAATTGCAGGGCCACGGTAGATGTCCTTTATCTTTACTTCAACGCCGAAGCTTCTGAGAGTATTGACGATAACGTCTGCCTTTTCACGCATTTCCCTCATTGCCTCGTCCCTGTTCACTCTCACATCCGCATTGGTCAGCAGATCAAGCGGCGGACGGAGATACAGCGGCTTGATGGGCATTTCTTCCTGTACTGCGTCTTCCTCGTCTATATCGAAAGGCGGAAGATCGTCCTCTTTCTTGTCAGCGGCCTTGCTGATAAGATCTTCAAGGCTTGCGCTGTCCTTGCGCTGAGGTTCGGGCGCTTTGGCAGGGAATATCTCAAAATCGTCGTCAACATTATGTATCTGATCATCAGTCGGAAGCTGTATATCCATGAGGAATCCGTCATCTTCGGGAACGGACTTCTGCACAGGCTGAGAGAATCTGATATTTCTCTCGGGCACCGGCTTTGACTTTGTCTCGCTTATCATGTCCACAGCCTCGATGTCCTTGTCGAAGCTTCTCTTCTCACGTTCGTCGTCAATATCGTCATCATCGATATATTCGTCGCCGTATTCCGAACCTGTCATGAGATTGCTTATGCCCTCGCCCATGTGACGGAAGTGCCTTTGTACAGCGTTGAACAGGTCGTTCATTCCGTTGCCCGAAAGGAACATTATCAGCACAAACAGCGCAACTGCCGTAAGTATCCTTGCGCCAAGCCTTCCCATGAACTTCAGAAGCGGCCATGCCAGTATACCCGAAGCCACTCCGCCGCCCTTGAGGTGCTGTCCCTCTGAGTAAAGCAGTTTTATTACGTGGATGAATCCGCCGTCGGGAAGCTTTCCCACGGCGAATATCTGTATCGCAGAGCTTACGAGTATGGTTATGCCTATGCCGCACCATATTCGGCTCGATGTTTTCTCGGTATTGCGCTCCATACCTATTTTTACCGCCGAGTACAGCAGTGAAGCAGGAAGCGCCAGTGCCGCCCAGCCGAAAAGGCCGAGCAGTATATCATGCATCCTCAGCCAGCCCTTTGTGCCTTTGACCAATATCATGGCGGCGAGGATAACTCCCAGTGCAAACAGCACAACCGAAGCGAACTGTCCCGTACTCTGGCGAGGTTTAGTCTTTGACTCACTCGCTGTCTTTGCAGGCTCTGCCGCTTTTCTGGCAGGTTCAGCAGTCTTTTTGGCAGGCTCGGACTTCTTCTTAGCAGGAGCCGCTTTTTTCTTTTTGGATTCAGCCATTGTTTCCCTCCGTCTTTTTGCTACACATATCTTTTATCGGAATTTTCGATCATATCATAAAGGCAGTCCATAGCGTCCCCGAGACTTCCGCAGCTGTCGATAAGTCCCAGTTCCACGGCCTTTTCGCCTTCCACAACGCTCCCCACATCCAGCACAAGTTCCTCGGTGTTCATCATCAGCGAGCGGAAGTCCTCCTCGGATATTCCGCTGTTGCCGACCACGAACCTGACTATCCTGTCCTGCATACGCTGAAAATAGGAAAGGGTCTGCGGAACTCCGAGGACAGTGCCGTTCATCCGCACGGGATGGATGGTCATGGAAGCGCTTGGAACAATAAAGGACTTCTTTGCGCTTACCGCAAGGGGAACGCCTATGGAATGTCCGCCGCCTACCACAAGAGAGACCGTGGGAGTCTTCATGCCTGAGATAAGCTCAGCAATGGCAAGACCTGCCTCAACGTCACCGCCAACGGTGTTGAGGATGATAAGCAGACCCTCGACGCTTCTGTCCTGTTCAACAGCGACGAGAGCGGGGATGATATGTTCGTATTTTGTAGTTTTATTCTGTTCCGAAAGCACATAGTGTCCCTCTATCTGCCCGATTACGGACAGGCAGTGGATGAGGTGCTTTGAGTTCTGCGAGACAGTTTCGCCGTTTTTCTCGGCGAGAAGTGCCTGCCGGAGCTCTTTTTCTTCGGTATCGTTCATAATATCGCCTCCTGACTTGACAAGAATATTATGTCCGCCAGTCAGAAGCGTATACATATTTATTATACACGCATTACCGATCAAAGTCAAGCCTGCAAGCTGACGGCAGCTTGACCCCATTTCACGATTCGGCCGCTGAGCGAGCGGCGGCGCTTTTCACGATTCGCTTGCTGCGCTCGCTTACTCTGTACGTTTCGCATACTCTGCTTTCGCTCGTTGGCACTTCTTATTTATTTAGGCTGATGCAGCTTTTTGTAGGTGCGCACAGTGTGCGCCCTCGTCACTCCACCATAAACGCTTGTTGTGAACGCAATATGTAGGGAACGCCGCCCTCGGCGTTCCATTTAGGTGCGATGGGATCTGTGGGAGCCCGAGGGCGGGCTCCCCTACAAAGATCTGTTTCTGTAGGGGCGCACAGTGTGCGCCCTCGCCGCTCCGCCATAAACACCGTTGTGACCGAGATACGTAGGGGCGGATATGATCCGCCCATGATCGGTTTGTGATTTTGTAGGGACGGCCTTTGGCAGTCCTTGCAATAACACAGAATGTCAGGAGGGCCGCCGAAGGCAGCCCCTACAAAAATCTTTCGTAACATGACATTATATTTTGAAAATCGACTTGCATGGATGTCACCGGCGTTCTGCAAATCAACCGTTCTCACAGGAAAAGGGCGCACAATGTGCGCCCACAGCTTGTCAAAGAAGTCATACATTATCGTATAAAATGGGCTGTCGAGGACGCCAGCCCCTACAATTTTGCTATTCTTCATGAATGCTTTTGTAGGGGACGGCGTCCTCGACGTCCCAAAATTAGTTTTTCGACAGCCTGAGGGCGCACAATGTGCGCCCCTACGTGTAATTATTTAGCTATGCCTTATAATCATCCTATTTTTTCGATGTGGAGTTCATACAGCGTGATGTTGCTGTAGTCCTTTCCGCCCATCTGAACGATAAGCCTTGCCGCCTTATCGGTACCTGTTGAAGTGAACTCGTCCGAGAACGGAGTCTTTTCGCCTTCGATACCAACCTTTGTGCTGTAAAGCTCAGTCTTTCCGTCTGCGCTGACTATGGATACAGGTATCTCCCTGCCCTTGTCGCCTGTCATTTTGAAAGATATACGGTACTTTCCGTCCTTCTTCATGTCGATGCCCGAAATGTCCATGCAGATGTCGTCAGCCTTGGTGCCGCCTGTTACCACGTTCACCCAGAAGGACTTGTCGTAGTCCGAGAAGAAAGTGGAAGCATTTGCTCCTGACTCCTCATTCTTGGTAATGTCGTACTTTGCATCAGCCGCAACGTCAATGCCGATCTGGTCGGACTCGATACCCAGCACCTGACAGATCTTGTCGGAGAGTACGGCCGCACTCTTTTTATGTGTCACTTCTGACGGATGCCAGTCTGAACCGAGGCCGTCGTTCTGCATATCCTGAACTGCCGACTGATAGCTCATGATCTTCTTGTCGCCGCTTGCCTTCTGATAATCGCTGACAGCGCCTTCTATGTAAGGATAAAGCTCAGTACAGCCCATAGTTCCGAGAGTGCATATGATATACGCATCAGGATTGCACTTGCGTACCGTTTCAAGGAATTTAGCGTACTCGGTGCGGTATTCGGTCATCTTTTCCTCGTCCTGACCGCAGTAGCTGCTGTCATTTGTACCCAGGTTGATAACAACTATATCGTTAGGCTTGGAAGTGAAATCCCATGCCTTTTTGTACTCGTCACTCTTAGCCACATACTCATAATAAGGCGGTACAAGTGAATCAACATTCTTCTTTCCGTCGGAGGTATAGCCTGAGATTATACCGTGGCCGCTGTAGCTTACTGCGCTGTAGTCGGCATCAAGCTTCTCAGCCACAAGATAAGCATATGACTTCATGAAGTTCTCTGTTGTGGTCTTGAAGTTCTCGTACTGGTCCTTGCCCTCAACACCGTAAGCGCAGGTAATTGAGTCGCCTATGAACTCTATCCTGTACTTCTTCTCAGCAGTCGGTGCTATGGGCATCTGTGAATCTGAATCAACGGTCACGTTCTTAATGCCTATCGCTCCGTTGTTAGCTTCGGAAAGATGGATCACCTTTACAGTCGCAGTTCTTGTGGCGGTGCCGCTGAACAATTCGATCTTCTTCGACTTTTCGCCCATTGTATCGTCAACTATGATCTCGCCGTCAACAAGAACAGCATATCTTGAGCGGTAGTCAGCGCCGTTGGATGTACTGCTGTCGCCTGCAAGTTCTATCTCTGCGGAACGTCCTGTTACGGTAAATTCAACAGCACTTCCGCTGTGTACCAGCCATGTAACACCTCCGCTTTCGAGATTTCTGCCCACATAGCGGACATTGCCCTCGTTGATCGGGAAAGTGGAACTTGTGTACTCGCCTGAGGGCTGGGCCACAGCCTTACGCATTTCGATAAGGTCAAAAACGTCCACTACTTTGTCTCCGTTCACATCCTGTTCTGCCGTTATCGCAGATTCACCGTGAAGCGAATGTGCCAGACCGATAAGGTCGTTGGCAGTGTACTTCTTTGCCGCAAAAGCTGTTGTGCCTACAGCTGAGACAGCGGTAACGACTGCGATGGCAGATAAAAATTTTTTCTTCATGTTGATCACTCCTCATAATTTCCGTTACACGGATATCCATTATAATTTAATTATACCATGTAATTATGTATTTTTCTACTTTCAGATTAAAACATGGTATCAATTAGCTAAAGCTGTTAACTCAAGTTAAAACACAGGGGCAGATGAGAATCCGCCCCTGATAGCTTAGAACCTGTCCACATAGGATGAATGTACGGATTATCAGGCATAATTTTGTCGGTGACAAGGCAAAAATCCGCCGACGGGCTGTCGCCCTTCAAGGATTTTTAACGCAGTCACCGGCAAAATTTGACAATAAGCCGTGCATGAATCCCTATGTGGACAGGTTCTTATTTAACGTACTGTGAAAGTCCGTTGATATTCTGTCCCTTGACATCATTTGCAACAAGGCCTGCGATTATATTCGCACCCTTTTCGCAGAAGTGTGTGCCGTCGGTAGAACCTGCAACTGCGCCCATGAGATGATAGCTCTTGGCTGTATCGTATCCCACTGAATTGTAGTGGTTGACCATAAGAGTATTAAGGTCGATGCATGGGATGCTGTACTTGCTTGCCAGCTTCTTGCAGGCATCGCAGTACTCGTTGTAGTTGTTGACGAATCTGCCGTTTGAGTAGGACTTCATATTGATCGTAGTGGTCACAAGGATAGGAGTTGCGTCCTTTGCCTTAGCGCCCTTGATGAACTCTGTCATGTACCATTCATATGAACCTGATGACGGATTGTTGACATTTCCGCAGATAGGAGCGTATCTGTCAGCATTTGCCTTGCCTGCGTCGTTGATAGCGAACTGTATCATAACGAAATCGCCTGCCTTGAGGCTGTCCTCGATGGTCTGCCATCTGCCCTCGTCGTAGAACTTCTTTGTGCTTCTGCCTGCGATGGACTGATTCGAAACTGTCACATTGTCTGTGAAGTAGTCGCCCAGGTAGTAGCCCCAGCCCTGCTGAGGAGCGTACTGTGCACGGTAACTCTGAACTGTTGAGTCGCCTGCGATGTAGATAGTAGGCTTGTCGGATGTATTGCCCTGCTGTTCCTGTGAAGGATCGTATGTCTCGGCATATGGCTCGTCTGTCTGTGTCAGTGTGATGTAGTCCAGATTAGGACCGCCCTCGGATGTGAGAGACTCAAATCTGATCGTATTCTGTCCTGCCTTCAGAGGAAGAACGATTCCGAATTCAGTCCAGTCTGTCCATGAACCTGTTCCTGTGAATGACTGAACCCAGTAATTCTGAGTATCGCCGTTGACAGTGACCTTCATCTTTCTATCGTTGGCTGAACCGTTTGCGAAACGGATATGTGTCATATAGTTGCCGTCCTGAGCAGCATTTACGGTGAAGTCAACACTGCTTCCCACGGTATTGTCAAGGTTGAGATAACCTCTCTGATCGGTATAGCCTGCATTTGTGGTCTCGGTCATACCCTGATCCCATTTCCGGTCAACAGCGAAGATGTGCGGTGAAGCCGTAGTCTCGGTAACTGTTGTGGTTTCGGGCTCATAGTAAACTGTTGTTGTTTGAACGGGTGCAGGGATAGTTACGTTAACGTATTCAACAGGCGGAAGCTCAGCAAGACCCAGACAATAGCGCTGTATGAACTGTGCATCGAGAACTGTTACACCGTCGCCTTCGCCTGTAACATCAGCGTTTACTCTGCCCTTGTCGGTAAACTGATACTTGCTGGGATTAGCCATAGTCTGCATGATGAGTACGGCATCGGAAATATCAACTATTCCGTCGCAGTTAGCGTCACCGGGGAACTTCTGAACAGCAGTTTCAGACTGAGGAGGTACTGTTTCCGTAACTGTAGTTTCAATTGCAGTAGTCGTTGTGGTTGTGGTAGTTTCGGTCGTGGTGGTCTCCTTTGGATAGTCCACTTTTTCAAGTACCCACTTCTGGCAGTTGTGACCATTAGTCTCCCACTGCTGGATATTTGCACCGCTTTCGGTCTTGGCACTTACTACCTCCACGGCACAAGCGTCACGGGATGACCTTGTAAGGATAGTATAGGTGTCGTCGCCGTTGTCCTCGAACTTGAAGAACTGGTCGCTGTAACCGTTTTTCTGTGCTATAACGATGTTTCCGCCGTTTTCTCTGCTTCCCTGGTCAACATAAAGATACCATGTCTTACCGTCGCCGAGATTTGAGTTGACGTAGTAGTAATCGCCTGTAGCCTGAGTAAATGTCCATGTATTATGTGCAGCAGGCTCGTTTGCGCCCCACTGCTGAACGTTTGCGCCTTCCGAAGCATCAGCGCCGCCGACTTCCATGTAAAGTCCGCTGTTGACATTTTTTATCATGAAGCTTGCGCCTGCTTCCGGAGCGAATACTTCCTTGGGAGTAACATTTCCTGCATTAAGAAGGAAACCGCTCATCAGCTCTGCCAGCTTTTCAGCACCCTTCTTGCTCTGGTGGAGGTCGTCGTTTGAGCCGTTAGCCTGTATTGCGTAATATGAAGCCATTCCCTCATAGCCGACGGAAAGGCCGAAATCCTGCCACTTTGTAAACAGGTCGAATACCTCCACATTCTGAGCCTGACCGATGTAGTCAAGCTGTCCGCCGAACCATCTTCCGCCCAGCTTCGGGTTTCTCTGGAGATCGCCACGTCTGCCCTGCTGTTTTACAAGATATACGGTCATTCCCTTAGCCTTTGCCTTCTTGACCATATCTGTAACAGTTGCGGTATATTCGTCTGCATTGGAATAATTGGTATCGTTGATACCTATGGAGATGATGTAGATATCGCCCTGTTTTCCGTAGTATTCCACAGGCTTGAACTGTCCTGCATCCACGAATCCCTTGGCATACTGACCGCTGGCAGCAAGATTTCTTATCTCATAGGTCTTGGTGTCAACATAATTTCCGAGGAACTGTCCCCAGCCGTGCTGAGCAGTATCTGCTGTGTTGTAGTAATTTGCAACGGTCGAGTCGCCGCATATCCAGATAGTAGGCCTGCTTTCGCCTGTAGTATTGAGCTGAGTGATCTCCATAGCGGATATGGAATACTCACGGTTAGTCATTCCTGCAACAGCCTGAACGTTCAGCTGTCCGTCTGTAACGGGGATCTGAATAGTCTCAACTGCGTTATTGCCCGTCAGATTTATCATCTGGGGCATCCCCTCCATCATAATGGTGGTACGTGGGGAATTACCTGTGATCACCTTGATCTGGTAGAGTCCTTTCGGAAGATCAACGTTGAAAGTATTGTTTGCGGAGCCGTTTGTGAATTTTACAGCATCATTGAGTGCTCCCGAGCCGCCTGCGCTTACATTGGCAACTCCGTTTGTCTGAGCGAAGCCGTAGCCTCTGCCCGAATTATAGCCGTCGGAAGCAGATACACCTGTGTATCCTCCCGCAGCACCTGCGCCGCCGAAATCGAATTTCCAGTTTCCCTGAGCGGCATTTGCTGAAATGTTATTAAGCGGTATTCCTGCAAAAGCAGAAAGTGACAGTGCCAGCGAAGTAAGTCCGCTGAGCAGTTTTTTGTTTCTCATAGAATATCCCTCCTGATATTTGGATAATATCTGATCTTCACTTTTAATTATATCATTCCTTGTTCATTAAGTCAACCGATAGCATATGATTATTTGGACTTTTTTTCAGACTTTTTGTGCCATATTACCAACCAATATGATTTATGATATCATACTTTCGCAAGTCAACTGTGACTGATACGACATAACAATTAATACAACCTACGTTTATTTATACATTATTAATAGAATCCGATTGATTATGCCGCAGGCTTTCATGTATAATAAAGGCAACACCGCATAAAGCTGTCAGGCGGGCTTTGTGCGGTGCTGCCTAAAGTGTAAAAGGAGATGATACCATGGCTGACAGACCCGTCCACAGCGGTCACAGACAACGCATGAAACAGCGGTTTCTCAACTATCCGCCCGAATTCATGTACGACCACGAACTGTTTGAACTTGCACTTTTCTATGCCCGTCCCGTTGTCAACACCAACAACAGCGCTCATGCCCTGCTTAAAAGCTGCGGCTCTGTCAGCGGAGTTCTCTCCTCCGATATAAGCAAACTTGAAAAGATAGACGGTATAGGCAGAAATTCTGCTGTTTTCCTGAAAATACTCAGCGAAGGAGTTATGCGTTTCCTTGCTAAGGGCTGTGAAGATATGGTGCTCGATACCTTTGACAGCATACGCAGTTTCTTCACGGAATACTTCTCCGATGCGGACTCCGAACTGATGTGCATTGCTGTTGTTGACGCATCTATGGCTCTTGTGAATACTGTGTGCCTCCCCTACAGCGATGTTATATCGGGAGCTATCGGCCACCGTGAATTAGCGGAACTTCTCATAATGCGCAGAGCCTTCCGAATTCTCATTGGCGTTTATCATCCGCTGGGCTGTGGATTTCCTCAGTCCGACGACTTCGGTATAACTCATTCTGTCTCCGAATTATGTTCCACCCTCGGCATAGAACTTGTGGACTCCGTAGTTTGCTGCAAGACCTCAGCATATTCAATGAGGAGCAGCGGCGCTTTCAGTTTCGGGAGGTGAGATATGGCAGACAAGCACCCGTATCTGGATAAATTTCTCAGCGAGGGCGGTCCGGCGCCGACTGACAAGGAATACCTGACGCTTCTTCTCAGCTATTGCAGCAAACTGTCTCCCGAGGCGGCTGCGGATGAGCTTCTGAAGGTTTACGGAAGTTTCAGCGCCATAGCAGATGCCGACTCAAAACTGCTGGCGAACACCATCGGCTCTGTGGATGCCGCTGTTCTGTTCAGACTGATATCAAGGCTTTCCACACTCTATGTTACCGAGGAAAACGGTGTTCTGCGCCTGAAAAGTTCCAAGGACGCCAAACTCTATTTTTCGGGAATATTCACATGTGCTGCTACCGAGAAAATGGTCATCGCCGCAGCGGACAGAACGTTCCGTATCACTTCAGCCCGCACTCTTTATTCCGATTCTCCGCTGATGCTGAAAGCGGTATGCAGAGACATTGCCGACTTTGTCGTAACATCGAAAACCGACAGAGTGTTCCTTGCACATAATCATCCCATAGGAAGCGCAACGCCGTCCGCCGAGGATATAATGTCCACGCAAAAAATAATTGCCGCTCTCAGCAAACTGGGAACGGCATTGATAGATCATATTATTATCGGCAAGAACGGCGCTTATTCAATGAGGGACCGTAAAGTCTGTCCCCAACTGGATGAACAGCCGTCCTACGGCTATAAATAGCCATGTCAGTCCTTTTTGACGATGGCGATGGCTTGTCTGCCCATTTCGGCATAGCGCACTTCAACCAGCGGACGTCCGAAAACTGTTGCAGGTCCGGAGGCTGACGGATCGTTGAAATAGTAGAAACTGCGGTCATGTCCCACAAGAACAAGGCAATGCTCGTTTGAGTACCACTTGAACTTCTCGCCTTTTTTCTTGCCGTCCTCAATGAACCACTGGTTCACCTCGTCGAAGTAAGTAGGCTCCATATTAAGGCTTCCCCAGAAAAGAACGGGGATATCGTTGTTGATGTACTCCCTGCATATCTCGTCAACGCTCCAGCCTTTTAGGTCAACTATATCATATTCATCCTTTGGCAATATGCGTTTCAGCGCAGAAATTATCGCTCCGCTGTAGCAGCCGTAGCCGTCGTCCTCAAGCGGATCACCTATGAAGTACATATCAGGGTCGGGGCCGTATGGATCGCCGTGCTTGTCAAGATAAACATCTTTCGTCTTGATATAGCCTTCCTTGATGATATCATCTGCTTTTATATCTATACCGTAGCAAGCCAGAAGCATGGAAGTGCTGACCAGTTCGCAGCCTGTTGGTAATTCCTTCTGCGAATAGAACGGAACGTCTATCACGTACTTCTCAGCCCTTGCGTCACGTTCAGCTGCGTCCTTTGCATCTGCATCAGCCTTCTCGATATCCGAGACCTTATCGCTTATGGCCTGAACGGCCAGTCCCTTGTCCAGTATCTCATGGACAGGCACGAACCTGCGTGGCGCACCTGCACCATTCTGCCGGAAATAAAATTCCGACAGCAGGGAGGATAGCAGTGCCAGAAGAACAGTAATACTGAACAGGACAGCCTTAAAGCCTGCAAGCTTTCTCATTTTCTTAGCAGCCTCGCTGTTTCCCGAATAGCTTTCACGCCACTCGCTCCACTTCAGCTTTATAGCCTCAGCACTGAAATTCTCTTTCCAGAAGCCCTCAAAACTGATATGCTCAGCAGTCTCTGACGGCTTTTTATCCTTACGGAAAGGCAGCTCGTCCGCACTGAATATTTCGTCAAGTCTGCTCAGGATATCACGTATACTTTTCATATGGCGCTCCTTACTCAAAAAACGTAATAATCAATCCAAAATCAACAAACAGTAATATTTCTCCATAACGCACACAAAGCCTGTCAGGGAAATTGTTTTCCTGACAGGCTTAATATGTTAACTGTTGCTTTTTGTCTCTGTGCGTGATGTCTTGCTCTTAGTGAGCGTGAATGCCGTGTGGGACTCTATCTCCTTGCCGGGAGCGCCCTCCACGGGAACCGATGTGTTAATGGACATTTTTATATCGCTGAAACTGTCGATAACATGGGAAAGACGAAGCATCGTCTCACGGAGTATCTCCTTCTGATGAGCCATATACGTTCTTCCCATGGTGCTGTCAGCGTTGCTCTCAAACAGCGCAAACATCAGACTCAGTACCTGCTCGGCATTATTCGGAGGATCAAGGGGAGGCTCCACACGAAAGCGGATATCCACCGATCCGTCAGCGGATACGAATTCCGCCATAGCAGCATTGTCGGCATAGTGGCTGAAAATATCTATCAGCACCGCATTTGTGAACCTGATCTGCGCATAGTTTTTAAGCTTATCCATATTATTAACTCCTTATGCCAGTGCAGCCTTGAGAGCGTCAACACGGTCTGTCTTCTCCCATGCAACACCCAGATCTTCACGGCCCATGTGACCGTATGCAGCCAGCTGTCTGTACTGAGGCTTTCTCAGGTCGAGCATCTTGATGATAGCTGTAGGACGGAGGTCGAATACCTTTGATACAGCCTCTGAAAGCTTATCCTCGTCAACCTTGCC
>Ga0255344_1004123_pt1 | contig 15163 bp, 18 predicted proteins | sample wastewater_treat_5_FD_192414 | JGI IMG/M metagenome (GOLD analysis project Ga0255344, IMG submission 192414) | Wastewater microbial communities from Lulu Island WWTP, Vancouver, Canada - plant18 | ecosystem: Engineered > WWTP > Wastewater > Unclassified | place: Canada: Vancouver, British... | reverse complement strand
ACAGACAGGACAGATATAGTCATCTGGCAGATCCTCAAAGGCAGTCCCAGGCTTGATGCCATTCTTCGGTTCCCCTCTGACAGGATCGTAAATGTACCCGCAAATTTCACATTTATAAGGTTTCATCCTCTGTTTCATACTAAAACCACATCACAACTTATACTTAGTACATGTTGATAAAGGATGGAATTTCTATTAAAGATTTCCAAATTGATCTCCCTGATAACCTGCCTACAGACATTATCTGAAGATGAACCTGGCTCCTGTTTAAAATTCAGGGTTATTTGTCCCTCTGATTTGACAGACCCTGGTAAATAAATATGAAACCGGAGGTCCTTTACGAAAAGATACCTGTTGACTTGTACCAGGAAAAAAAGGACCGGAATTTCCGGTTGATTTATTCTTTCACTTCTTTCTATACAGTTTACCGTACACAACCTGTCCCTTGGACTTGGAGTGGCGTTCACCCAGGTCACCTATATATTCTGCAAAGGTTCCCTTGTACCCGTCAACTTCAAGCTCAACGTCCTGTGTGTATTTGAACCCTGGCATCATGTAATTCATGTTACCAAAGATATATATGGTCCCTTTTACCATCTGCCCGCCAACACGACGGTTGACGTCGCCTTTGATGATGATGGTTCCGCCTTCCTGGTGGGTTCCGATATGGACATCTGCGTCTCCTTCAACGATGAGGGTTCCACCGTTCATAAAGGTTCCAATATCACTGCCAACATTGCCCTTTACCCTGAGGACTCCGCCCTGCATGCCACGCCAGTCACCGCGGTAAGATGCGCCGATATAGTTCTCGCCATTGCCTTCGACAGTAAACTCCCCGCCTTCCATTCCAAGACCAGAGAAAGAGTCTACATTGCCTTTGATGGTGAGTTTTCCTCCTCTCATCCAGGCACCGGTGTACATGTCGGCGCTGCTGTTTACGATGACCTCACCGGCAGACATCTTTGCACCGATGTACTTGACCTTGCTGCAGTCACCATTAACGACTATCTTCGTGTTCTCCGGAGTATCTCCGATTTCACCGGCGATCTCGAAATAATCTCCAAGCTTATAACATTCTCTTCCTTCATAGACCGGAAGGGCCAGGATCTCATCCTTGCTTTTTCCTGCAAAGGCATCAGGGGTAATCACGTCGGCTTCCAGGTACAGGGTCGGTGTGGTTTTCAAAGTAATAGTTGCTGTTTTCATTCCTGTTCCTCACACATTTGCGTTTGCTTCAATGACGAACGGGTTTGGAGCATATGAGTCCGGAACCTCGTAGTTTGCCTGCGTTACAGTGTAGTACCGGAGGAACTTTTCCCTGACGTCACGGTTAACCTGCTTGCTCTCAGGAGCCTTTGCATCAACCCAGAATGTTCTCTTGGTACCTGAATGAACGATCTGACCATCCTGGCAGACAATCTCTCCATTCTTGAGGAAGTAAGCGCTCAGCGAGAAGGCCTTCTCTATCTCTTCAGGATCGGTTGGCATCTTGGCAGGGTTAAGGTTGTAGATGGCAACATCTGCATTCATACCTGGTGCAAGACCTCCCATCATGTTAGCAAGACCCAGAGCCTTTGCCGGACCTGCACGGGTCATCTGTGAGATTTCGTAGAGTGTGAGTTCACGGTCAATCTCGTTCAGGATGGTCGCATCTGCTACCTTGCCACTGTGCTTGAACGATGCCATCTGTTCATCACGTGTCTTCTTACACATCAGCCACTTGAATACACGTGGGTACCTGGTGAAGGGACCTGCATTCGGGTGGTCGGTTGTGATCATGGTCCGCATTGGATCCTTTGCAAGAAGAGCAAGCTCAAGACCCACTGCCCACTGGACTGCGCAGGGGAACACATTCGGGCTGTAAATGAACGGAACAACCCCGGAGCCGGTCTCAAGTTCGACATCAACATTACACCATTTCAGGTGGTTTAATGCACTTAAGTGGTGTTCGAATGGACCATCGGCCGTCATGGTCGTTGTTTCGTCAAGGGTTACGTTCCCTGTGTCAAAAGTAATCTCCGGATGTTTATTGACATAGTCCATTATTTCCTTGGCATTAGAGCAGAAGTCTCCCCAGCCTGTACCACCATAGGAGTGGAACTGCAGGTGAGTCATGTGTAAAAGCTGTTCACGGCCAAATTTGTTCTTTGCTTTATACCCTTCTGCCAGCTTCATGGTGTCTATGGTGGTCGGTGCATTGCCCGGGTCTCCAAGCATGTTTGGATGAATATGAACAGAATGTGGCAGACCAAGATATTCGTTTGCCTCAATTAGGCCCTTGGTGATCTCTCCAGGAGTAATGTCAAAGAACGGGACTTCATCATTAATTCCAAGACAGTTAAGACCCCATCCCCAGGCTTCTGTTCCACCCGGGTTTACAACCTTGATACCATAACCCTTGGTCACTTTTAAAAGCCAGGAGATATACGCTGCAGTCTTCTCGATATTGTGTTCTTTTAAGTATTCAAATACAAACCAGTTGTTTCCAAACACTGGAAGAGCAGCTTCGTCCACAATCGGGGTGTCTTTTATCTCTTCATGGACATGCCTTGCATAAAGCGGGGGCATTGCGGCTTCCATTGCGAACCCGTATCCCATACGGGCATATGAGTACCCGGTTCTGAACACCGACGGGATTGAGAAACCCTGTTCCATCCTGGTGGTTTCCTTGACAATACCGCCACGCATCTCACCGCGGATCATCTTGTCTTCAGGTCTGAACCAGCGGCCAAGGTTTACCTTTGGTCCTGCGACGTGGGCATGAATATCAAGCGCACCGGCCATGACGGTCTTTCCGGATGCATCTATGGTCTTAGCCTTGGATGAGACCTTGTCAACAATCTTGCCATCCTTGATGGCGATATCAGCCTTGTCTCCTTTTATGCCAGTGACTACATCAAAGACATGGCCATTTTTGATCAGAATTTCACTCATTTATGCATCCCCCATGATACCACAGAGCCGGTCGTACACCTTCTCAAGAAGCTCTTCGTCGGTGAGCATACCTTCTGGAGGTTCGACGACTTTCCTGCATGCAATCGGGACATTGTCCATACGGTAGGCACATCCCTCAACCTCGACTCCGACAAGGGCGACCGGTATGTGGACGTCTGAAATCTCGGTTGTCAGGTTGATATGCGGGTCAATACAGACCGATGGAATCTGGGCCATGTGTCTTGTAGCCTCAATCGGGAAGTGAGCACCGATATCAGATGCGATACAGATACAGGCGTCAACTTCCTTTCTCCGAAGCAGGTCAACTGATGAAGTCTCACCAGGGTTGTACCTGGCATGAGTCCTTCGGGTGAGGTCAACACAATACGGGAACCCGTACTGCCATGAGAGAACCTGTCCGGAACCTGTAACGTTCCAGTGTCCTCTCATTGCAATGATGGAGAACTTTGTATAGTCGTTTAAGTCACGGGTGAGGTTGATTGCGATATCGATATTGTGGTTTCTTCCAAGTGTGTGGGTCAGGCCCATCCCGAAGAAGATAACACCAAACCGTCCTTCCTTTAAGGTGTTAACTGCAGAGATGATCTTCTCCTTTGGAACTCCGCCGACAACGTCAGGAATTGGTTCTCCACGTGCAACGGTTCTGAACGCATCAAGGAGTTCGTAGTCATAACCCTGTTCAACCTGGATGAATTCATCTGCACATTTTGCAGTGTCAGTATACCGGCAGTCAACACAGATGATCTTTCTTCCCTTGTGCCCCTTGGTTGTAAAGAAACCACGTGGGAAGATTGAGTACCTGGACATGTGACGCGGGTGGGCATGGGCCGGGTTACATCCCCAGAACACTATCCTGTCTGCACGGTTCTTGACCTCTCCCAAAGTACAGCTTGGGACACCAACATCCTGTATTGCAAGAAGGGATGAGCCGTGACAGACGGTTGCACAGTTGTCAACGATGGTTCCGGCTTTTTCTGCAACCTTGTGCCCGATTGCCATCGCTTCACAGCTCGTTGATGCCCAACCATACCAAAGGGTTTTTTTGGCTTTTGCAAGCATCTGTGCGGTATATTCAATAGCCTCATCGTACGAGATCTCTTTATAAGATCCGTCTGGCTGGCGTTTTCTTGGACGGGTTACCCTGCCTTCCTTGCTGACATGAAGAAATTTTTCCGAACCGATTGCACAGGCATTCTGACAGTCAATAATCTCCTTGCCATCATCAGAGACTGTGATCTCAAGATCATCACAAAGGGTTCCACAAAACGGGCAGGTCACATCGGTAACTACTTTGGACATTTATTACTCCCTTGCCGGTGGTTTTCTCTCTTCTCCATAACACAGAGTCTGGATAAGTTCAACCGCTCCCATTACCTTCTCATTTTCAGCGGGTTCGATATCTACAGGAAATCCCTTAAAGCAGGGTTCTCCGGTGGAGTAGGTATATGCAGAAACGATTGCATTAGCCCAGGGTCCCATGGGGATATGTGCAAGGCCTGGAACAAGGTCTTCACGGGTCCTTACTGCTTTTACCACGATGGTACCATCCTTGCTGGTGACCCGGACATTGGTATTTGCCATGATTCCTGCTTTTTTCATATCATCCTCATGCATGTGAATGATTGAAGCAGCGTCATAGTACTTCTGAGAAGTCTTTCCTGTCTCCATTGCAACTCCCTGCTGAATGGTCCGACAGGTAATAAGATTCAAAGTTATCTTGTTTGTCATTCATCTCCTCCGTTTCCCAAACCCAATACAGGATCAAGGAATCATCAGAAGCAATTCTTTCCGATGAAAGACGGTTACACGAACCTGGCTACTCAGATTCTGATGGTACGAACGTGGGGATCAGCATACACCAATGGTTTATATGAGAAGACTGGTGATGGGATTGTCAGGAGCATCCCACCATTCAGGTTTCCATCCATGGTCCTGACCCGAACAGGTACCACTTGTCAACCGAACAAGTAACGGTCGACGTGGGAATAATAAAGGATTTGGGTTTGCATTGAGTTATTTCTCCGAATGCAAAAAAATTCTCTATTTAAAGTTATTGTTATATTCCTGCAAGTTGGGCACAAGCACGAATAAAAAGATCCCGACATTCATGGCCATGAGAACAGGTCTGAATAGGCAAAATCCTTTTGTGCCCACACGTTGATCAAAAATTTCTGATAAATTTGAGAAACAACGAGTAATTCTGCATTGATGTTGTGCCTAATTTTTTTGGATCATGTATCTCATCGGTTTTGCCTCATCCACATAGTTAGGCACAAAAATAAAATTCATGGAAAAGTGGCAGTTATCCAAAAGCGCAATACCCGGCGGTTAAAAGTGAAACAATCATAAATGACAGGAAAGTTTATTTACAGCAACAATGAAACCCATCAAAATTCAATTAAAAATATTTAACTTTTCTACAATGAGCATGCAATTACATTATATTTCGTCTCCATGCAACATTAAGCCAGGTAACCCGGTCAAACAGACTTATTCCAGGAATTTAAAATAACCATGACTCATTTTTGAGAAACATGAAAAAATCAGCCATGTTGGAAGAAAGGTTTACAACAGGGTACAAGTCAATATCTGTTGAAAATTCATCTTGAAAAAAATTAAAAATTCGATAGGATTTAACTTGCGCCGGTTTATATTCAGTCCCGACGGACAAATACCCCATATTTCTGGATAGATACTTTGCACTCCGGGCATCTCCAGGTTTTGGGAAGTTTTTCAAATGGTGTTCCGGGTGGGACATTCTGGCTTTTATCTCCCTTTTCAGGATTATACATGTATGCACATTCCAGACATTGCCATTTTGCCATACTCATAAGTTCTCCTTTTGTGTTAAAAACCTTGTCAGAGATAATCCGGGTTTTCAGTCTCTTCTGAAGGCCATATCTGCCTCTCTGCATACTGGTCACGAATCTCTCTTTTAAGTTCGTTATATTCAAGTTCATCCAGCTGTTCAGACAGGAGAACATCACTGGAAGCCAGCTCATAGGTCCACTTGATGATCTTTCCAACGATCTCCAGAACCACTTCAGGGTCTGACACGGTTACAAGCTCCCGTCCGACCTTTGGATGGCGCCCTCTCCTTCCTCCCACGGTGATTCGGTACCTGGGTTCGCTCCCTCTTAAAACATCAAAGGGACAAGGCATAACACACATACCACATTCAACACACAACTTCTTCTCAAGTACCACCTTGCCTCTCCTGATGACGATTGCATGTTCCCTGCAGTATTTCTGGCAGGTTCCACATCCGGTGCATTGATCATGATCACGAAAAGGTTCCCTGATTCCAGTGATCCCAATCTCGTTCATCCGTTCACTTGCACAGCCGTTTGGACAGGCAGATATGGCAATCCTGACCTTGACAGGCATCTCCTTTCCAAAAAACCGCTCATCTATCTGTTTTGCAAGTGCAAGCGAGTCAATATTTGCGTATTTACAATGGTCAGTTCCCATGCAGGCAGTTACATTCACCACCTCTTCCCTTTCCGAACCAAGAGGAGTTCCATTAGCTTTTAGTGCAGTCAGCATGGGAACAATTTTGCCAGGATCAACGCCGGGTATCTCGACAGTCTGCCTGACTGTGAGGTGAACTCTTCCATCACCATAAGTTCTTGCAATCTTTCCAATACCGATAGTCTGCTCAGGAGTCAGCATACCGGCAGGGATTCGGAGGCGGATAATACACTTTTCAGGATCACGTTCCGTGATGATACCACCACGGGAGTATAAACGGGGATCAACGTTCATTAAGATCATTCATGTGGGCTTAGAATACATAAGTGGATAGGGATAAAGAAATTAACCACAATGGTGGTTTTTGAAAGTGCCTAACCTGTTATCCCGATATGTTTATTGTCTGAAGGCCTGACCTTAATGCATGGCAGATATGTCTGAACACATGGAGGCCTTCTTTGGTGTCAACCTTGAGGAAAAATACCTGGATGCCCTCCGTGAACTTGACGAATACGTAGACGATCTCAAAGATATCTCCAAAAACTTACGGGAACTTACAAAAAAGGTTAATGATAAAGAGGTAATAAAGATCCTGAATGAAAACCGGAACGTTCTTTTTGATATTGCCCAGCAGATAAGGGACATAAAATACTTCCACGAGTTCTATTTCAAGGAAGACAGCGGAGTCAGGCATATTACCAGAGAGCGTGATACTTACATGCTGCTCTACCAGATCATGAAATGGGATACCATAGATGTCAGGGATCTTCTCAGGTGGCTCAATGACCTGAGGGCTCTTTGCGATGTCATCGGTCTTCGGGCCGAAGATCTTGTAAATTTTAAACACCTGGATACCCAGCCAATCCCGGAGGATATTGCATCATACCCGGTTTTGGTAAAAGATAAACGCGGGTACTGCCTGACAGGAGAAAAATGGAATGTAGTAATTCACGAGGACGAGGTCAGGGACGAGATGGAAGAGAGATCAAATAATTAAAGATGCCATAAAAAGGGAACATCTTCCCTTCCGACCATTTATGGATAATTCAAAATAGATGCCACGAAAAACGATGGACCTGATTATTCCGTCAGGGTCGGTTTTTATGTTTCACAGTGCGATATCGTAACAAGATAATCATTGCCGGATTCTTCTTTTTCCATGAATAGGTGAAACCGCTGATTTATTCCTTCGATTTGAGCATATTGTTTTCTGGTGAGCATGATCTTTTTCATTTCGCCCTGTTTTAGCCGTTTCATAATGAGCGAAAGCTGAATCGAGACATTGGTGCATGTTTCATCCCTTAAATCCCGCATTGAACATTCAACATTACCATATAAGCACTCTGACATGATATCCTCCGGCTATTAATTTGTTTATGAGTGATGTAGTTTCATCAGGTCCTGATACATGAAAATCCGGGACCTCGTAATCGGTTTGAATCCCCCGCTCTGATAACGAACATTCAAGTACTGTATATTCAAGCAGCCCGGGTATAGCAGTCGCTTCAATAACTCCGTGAATGTCACGGACGGTGCCAGAAAAGCGGCTATCCGGGGCTGGTATGTAGCAGTAGGCACCATCTTCAGCAAAGATAACATATGTTGGGATATTTTTTCCCGCCAGTGCAACAGCAAAGGATATGGCACCAAATGTATGTTCTGTTCCATATGGTGTTCCGGTTATCACCATGACATATGCTTCATTTCCTTTCCCAGGGATGTCCATGCAGTCAGCACTCAGGACGATTTCAGCAGATGAAAAGAAGGGGATCAATTTGGACAGTCCGGAGACTTCCACATTTTTTCGAAAACAGGGCGCTACCTGTTCTTCGGTTCCCGGATGCAGATAACCCCGTGCCTGGCTGCACCGCTGACAGGCAGTAATAGTTAGAGAGATCCCAATATCCATCGCCTTGTGCTGAATCTGGTCAAGGCCCTTTTCGATATTTTCAAATTCTGTTGTCATCTGGTTTGTATGGCAGAGGTGAACACCGTCAAGGTAGAGAATTACAGAGAGCGGAACAGATAACGAGACCGCATGGTCAACACATGCCAGAAACTGATCGGTGTGACTGTGCATGTACGGACTGTAGAGATGAAGAAATCCAGCTGATGAGACCGGGACATCTCCTTCTTTTAAAAAAAGAATATCTGGGTTTCCTTTCTTTACAGGCCCAGGTTCCGTAGTCCCGGTGAAAAGGCCCAAACTGGAAAGGTCTAATGACTCTGCAATAATCTGAACACCCGGCCTTCTTCCAAGTTCCTCCCACATTGGTGCAGTAACCGGGTGGACCAGACTATAAAGGGCATCCCCACACAGATAAAACGTGACAGAGGATTGATTGTCCAAAAGAGGAGCATCTGCTCGGAGAGGGACAACAATCTGCAGCCAGAGCAGTCGCTCTTTTGAGATATTGCCTGATAGCAGTACTTTAACCGGTGGGTATACGGTATCTGGTTTTTTCACAAAATCGCCAAAAAATTATTTTTTTATGGATAATTCCCAGAGCCCGGGTTCAGTTGGCCGGACTGAACACACAAATCCATTCATCTGGGCAAATGCCGGGATAGAATCTTTTGCTGCTGGTGGATGATCGCTGATAACAATCAGTTCATCCCCGGCATTCATCTCATCAAGAGCGGTTTTCACTTTCAATACGCAAAACGGGCATACAACCCCTTTTATATCAAGTTTTTTCTGAACCATATCAGAGCCCCATTGATTTCATCAGTCCGACAACAAATCCTGCCGTTACAAGGTAGAATATGACACTTCCTACAGCCATACCAACAACAAACCAGAGCGATTTCATACTCCCTTCAGCAGTCATGACAAACTGTCTGAGCGGACAGCCGCCGACATATACGCCGATAGCCCCCATCCCAATACCACCGATCACTGCCAGGATAATATATGCCATCTGCGAGAGATCTGCCGGCGCCCCGGGAACTGAAGATAATACTCCTTTCGTCACCAGCCAGGGGAAGTTCTCAAATGCCATGGGAGTAATCATGTGGAAGAAAAAAAATGCTACAATGGCAGTTACTATCATGGCAATGAATCCATGCAGCAGGCGGGTGTGCCTGAACATGATGTAGTCACGAAAACCGCCAATTGCACAAAACCCGGTTTTTTGCGCAAGGTACCCGATGATACAACCAGATACCAGGGTGATCAAAGGAACAAGAATTACTGCAAGTTCTTTTGAAATCCATCCTGCTGCCATTAGTTACCTCCTTTAAATGAACGGGTTATCAGTGCAAGAGCCAGCCAGACACCGAAGACAATTCCAATGATTCCAAAGAGTGCTACAACCTCACCGTACCCAAGCCGTAATGCAGCCCGGTACGGACAGGCACCAAACAGAAGTCCAAACTGCATCAGGAGCACTCCTCCGATGAAATAGATCAGAACATCCTTTATCTGTGCATGTTTTATCCTGAACTCGCTGCTCATTTTTGCAGCAATGACTCCACCGATGAGTACTCCTATCATGGTCAGAACCGGCAGAATTGCAGCTTTGGATACTGGGGCAAGTCCATAGCTTGTGCCTAACGCTATGTTCAGAATTCCATTCACCAGGTCACGGGTATGACAGAGTGCACAAAACCCGTATGCCTCCGGCCCTCCTGCAGAGATGGTCAGTCCCTGAACAATTGCCGCAAGAAAACCGATAATTACTCCGAGAACTATAGGGCCTCTACAGCCGGATAATAAATCATTTATATTGTTCATGATTCTCCTACAAACGATTAATAGTCAGATTGAGTGGGATTGCGTGCTGAATTGTATACATTGCCATACAACCTTCAAGTGCAGCTCGTTTTAGTTCTTCAATTTCAACATCAGTCGCTTTTGTATCTACACAAAAAAAGACACGATATTCAGAGATGAGGGGTTCCTCTCCCAGATTAAACTGCTTTGTGTAGTTCAGATCAGCTTCAATTCTCGCCTTTAGAGACCGTATATGGATTTTTTTCTTTTCAGCAGCGGTCATGAAGGTGGAACAGACACATCCTACCATCCAGAACAGGCCATATGACATCGGACTTGGAAACGGGCCCGGGCCTGAAAAGTTCGGGTGTGATAAAGAAAAAGTTACAGTTCCCTGGCTGGTCTTTGTATCTGCAATAAACTGGGGGCCTGATTCATCATACAACCAGGTTCCCTCCATTTTCGTTGTAAATAATGCCTCTTCCCTGTCCTTTAGGATCTCTTCCTCGTATTCATCTACCTGCTTCAGGTCAATATTATTGAGTGTCATTGCCTCGCAATTGTTTCAGGAGTCATAGGATAAATATATTTGATAAAAAAGTTAACCATAAGAATACTCAAAATTATTCGGAATTTTGAGTGTTAAAGAGAAAATAATTCGGAAGTTAATGTTTTTATGCCTAACTATCCACAAGATCAGACATCTCAATTGCCAGGGCCATGAAATCTTTCATCAGGAAAAAAACTATTAAAGGACATGAGTACCTCTACGAGGTAACTCCATATTATGATCCAGATACAGGCAAGTGGCGACAAAAGACAAAGTATCTTGGAAAAAATGTAGACGGGGAGCCGGTTAAAAGAGATCGAAGCGGAAAAGTCGGCCAGATTTTTGAGATTGGTGAGTACATCCCTGCGTACTGGGCAATTAAAACACACAGGATAATGGAGTCCCTTCTTACTTCATGCTCTCCGGATGAGACGGCAACCGTCATCCTCCTTACAATTAACAGGCTTGTTCATCCCTGCCCCCCGGCAAACCTCTCAACATGGCTTGAAAATACATATCTCTCTAAGCTGATTCCTGGAGCAGATTTTAATGAACCTGACCTTTTACAGATCCTCCAGAAGATATCTGACCGGCCGGTGGCCGAAGTATTCTCACGGATGTTTGCCTCAATAAACGATCTCTCAAACAAACGGGTTTTATTTACCCTAAGGCTGCATGACATCGCAGAACTTATGAAGGAAAAAGGAAGCGGGCTTTTTACCGAGGACATCCTTGAGCGTGAACTTGGGGTTCGTATCCATTATGATCCAGAAAAACAGATCCTGGCCGGTTTTGATGCTTTCCAGTTCCAGCGAGCGGTAATAGAAGATACAATTGACCAGATATCCTCCGGGAAAATTCCCGATGGTATCATCGTTCCACACTGGGATTATCTCTCCCCTTCCCTCATGCTCAGAATTGTAAATGCAGGATGTTCGTTCATCACAAGGACCGATGTATCCTATGGCCCTGTCTCTTCTCTTATCTCATCCTGGGGGGAACAGATGGAACATCCGGCAAATATCAGATATTACCGAGGAGAAGCCTGTTATGTCCGCCCGCTTTCTATCTCGTACGGGAAGAACCAGGTCCATGGATATATCCTTCATGATATCAGAAGAGAACAGGCGGACCGCCTGGCATTTCATAAAAATCTTCAGAATATTCGTGACCTGGTTCAGGAGACGAAAGATTACCCTGGAACAGTTGAAGAACTCCTTGATGAAAGCGCAGGATCATTTCGGAAATATTTCACCATCGATGATTCAAAAGGAGTTCCATTAGTCAGGACCGACCAGGAAGAGGTTCACCAGGCAAACAAAAGACTTGGAAGGACCTGTGTCCTGCACCGCGGTGACTTTACCTGGGAAGAGTGTTTTGCCCTTGCTGACATGAGAGGAAACCTTGAGCAGCAGATGAGCACATTCATCTCTGAACTGGAACGGGATTTTAAGGGATACCGGATTGAACGTATCAGGAAGGGAATTTTTTTCATCTGTTTCCTTGCCGTTCTCATCAGGGAACTTATCGTAAACCGGCTTACATCTGCCCAGATTCCTGAAGTTCCTTCATTTGAAGCCCTTCTTACTGAGCTCAGGCCTGTTCATGTAATAAAGTCATACCAGCCTTCAATATTCCCATACCGGTTTACAAAGACTCAGAAAGCTGTCCTTTCATATTTTGGTGGAATCCCACCACTGAAAGGAGACTGATCCTTATATCGCATTTAAGCAGTGATCATTTATATTGTCCTGGATGCAGATGACCATAAAATGGTGAAAATATTGGCATTATATTGATAAAAAGATAGAAAACTCGCGACCTTCCAGTGCCTAATATCTGACATAATAAATCATATATATTGTACCAGTGGGAATATCATGTAATGATCAGGCCTTCATGAGAATGCCAGGCCGGTTGAAATCTTTGGGTTGGTTTCAATGGTCTGGATAAGGAAGGTGATCCAGAGATGGAAATTGCCAGCTGATCTCATGAATGTCACTTCATGAATGTCATGTCTTGTACAGCCAGTTTCAATCAACCACCGCCTTGCTACAGGACAATACGTTTATGTTGTATTCTGATAATCCTGGTCTGATCAGTGCTGATGTTATGAAATTGAGGTTCAGCGCCGAACCTGACTCAGCAAAAAACGTTGAACATGATGTCCGGGCAGATAATTATCAGGACACTTTCACGAAAATTTTCGATATACTATAAAGAACACGATGAATAACCAGTAAGGGAAATATCATGTCAAGACCAGAACAGGAAGATTACAGGCCGTTTGACTCTCTCAGTGATGACGAACTTAGGAACGCAATGCAAAAACACATCAAAATGGGGTACATGTTAAAATTCCCTGGTAAATCAAAGGAAGCTGATCAGGTGGCACAGGATATTGTAAGCCGGCTTACTATTGAACAGTTGAAAGAGATAAATCCAAGCACTTTTTTCTTTCACAAACCTGGAAGTGAAAAGCCAAAAAATCCCTACGATCTGGCCATGGAAGTTCTTGGTGAGTAAATACTCCTTATTTTGTCTGCTCTCTCACAACAACTTTTTTCCCCTGCAAAACGATCGCCAGGTACCTGACCTGTTTCGTGGCTGAAAAGGCATCTACTACATGTGCATCATACTGCTTATCCACGATCCGGCTAATTGCATCCAGGGAAATTATTTCCATGTCTTCCCCGGCAGATATTGATTTAAATTCGATAACATATCCAACCGGGCACCTGCTGGTTCCTGGGATCATGAGAATATCTGCCCTTTCAAAACCCGAATCTGCATTTGACCTGATATCATATACCACCCTCAGGTTTGCCAGAAGGCCAGAAACAAACGCATGAAAAACCGCTTCTGGAAGTTTTGCAAGGTCATACATGCTTTCCAGGTGCAGGACAAGGCTTTGTAACATTAACTGAAGTTCCTGCCCTGGTTTTGCATAGATGAACCAGTCCATGAGTGCATCGAGATCTCCTGATAAAATAATTGTGAATGAATTCGAATGGGTTTTGGGTATAATATTTCTCTCTATAAAGAGCGGAAAAACTTCCACTTTTCCAACCCCTGGTGAATGATTCGCAAGAGAATTTTTCACAGGCACAAAACCGATGGTTTTTCAAGTACCAGGTCACATCCTTAATCTGGGAAAGAGAATGAAAATTATCGGAATTAATGCAAGCCCAAAAGGTAAAGAGAGTAAAACCCTTGAACTCGTAGAGTCAGTCCTAAGGGGATCTGAATCTATGGGTGCTGATACTGAGTATCTGGATCTCTACCAGTATACTATTCAGTACTGCACTGCCTGTGGAACCTGCTATGCAAAAGGAGAGTGCACTCTTTTTGATGATTTCCCCGAACTACTTGAGAAGATGCTGGATGCAGATGGAATCGTTCTCGGTTCTCCCAATTATATCAACTCTGTTTCAGCCCCTATGAAAGCAATGTTTGACCGGATGGCAGACGCAATCCATTGTCAGATGTTTCGTAAAAAATTTGGATGCTCTGTCTGTACCGCCGGTGGGAGTCGTGAAGATGATGTGGTGGCATACATGAATGATGTCCTGGAGACCCTTGGGGCCACTGTCGTCGGAGGGGTAGGTGTGGCTATCGGCCGGGACCCTTCAAAAATGGAACCTGCAAAGGCACAGGCATATGACCTTGGCAAAAAGCTTGTACAATCAATCCGTGGGGAGATTAAGTACCCTGAGCAGGATGCAGCCCGTGCAAACCGCCTGGACTACTTCCGCCAGCTGGTAATTGATAATAAAGACCGTTTTGCACATGAATATGACTGGTATGTCCGGATGGGATGGATAAAGGAATGAAAGAAAAACCAGGCCTGAAGATATTCCACCCTGATTGCAGATCGCTATCACTCATGATTATCACCCGCGATTTAACATGACTGCCATTCAGGTAAACAATCTTGAAAAACGGTTTGGAGATCTGGCCGCATTACAGGGCATCAGTTTTTCCGTTGCCAAAGGAGAGACGTTCGGATTTTTAGGTCCAAATGGTGCAGGGAAGACGACAACCATCAGGATCCTGACCGGGATAAGCAGGCCTACCAGTGGTTCGGCGACTATTTTCGGGAAAAATGTCGTTACTGAGACCATTGCAGCCAGGAAAGAGATAGGTATTGTTCACGAAACATCGAATGTCTACGATGATATGTCGGCCTGGAAGAACCTGATGTTTTCTGCCGAACTGTACTCGATCAGGAGAGAGGAGAGAGAGTCCCGTGGAAGATCACTGCTTGAACTATTTGGTTTATGGGACCGGCGGCATGACCGGGTAAAAGGTTTTTCAAAAGGGATGAAAAGACGGCTTACGCTGGCAATGGGCCTTGTTAACAATCCAAGGCTCCTTTTTCTTGACGAACCCACATCAGGTCTTGATGTTCAGAGCAATCTTATCATCCGGGATGTTATCCGGGAACTTAATTCAAAAGGTGTCACCGTCTT
>Ga0255344_1004112_pt1 | contig 15202 bp, 7 predicted proteins | sample wastewater_treat_5_FD_192414 | JGI IMG/M metagenome (GOLD analysis project Ga0255344, IMG submission 192414) | Wastewater microbial communities from Lulu Island WWTP, Vancouver, Canada - plant18 | ecosystem: Engineered > WWTP > Wastewater > Unclassified | place: Canada: Vancouver, British... | reverse complement strand
AAAAACTCGGCTTGTGCGCAATTTTACTTGTTTCATACTGTCCTTTTTTAAGTTGATTTTTGGTCAACCTATGTTAGGGACGTACAAAGGATACAAGATACAGGATACAAGAGATTGAAGGAAGGCTGTTAGGTTGTATTTCACAAAGAGATTTTTATGGGCCACAGATTACGCTGTTCTCGTCTTGCGACGAGAGTGGGAATAATTTAGAACCTGAGTGTTAGCCTACTAGTGCAAATTAGTCTTTGGAATTAGATTTTCTCTAAACTGATCAATGATATTTATTTTGTCCAGAATTAAAATCCTTTTAAATCCATTTTTATCCTTTCATCTGTGTTCCTCTCGCCGAATGGCGAAATTCCAGAATTAAAATCCTTTTAAATCCATTTTTATCCTTTCATCTCTGTTCTTCTCGCCGAATGGCGAAATTCCAGAATTAAAATCCTTTTAAATCCATTTTTATCCTTTCATCTGTGTTCCCCTCGCCGAATGGCGAAATTTAGAACTTAATCGATACCTGCCCCAGCACATTAAACGGTGCTTGCGGATAGTAGAAATTTTCTTGAGTGCGCGCACCATCTACATAATAACCGTAAGTATATCCGTTTGATTCGTAAAGCGCATCGAGGATATTGTTTAGCGTAATATCGAATCTAATTTCTTTACAGAATTTATTCTTGATGCTATAGCCAATTCGGCTATCAACAGTAGTATATGCACTAATTGATCTTGCATCATTTTCTGTATTATCGAGGTATTGCTTGTCGACATGTTTAGCGATAAATCTTAATTCAAGATTTTTTATCGGCGACCAACTAACACTTCCCATGGCAATAAGAGCCGGCGAGAAAGCGATATCAGTATTTTTAAATTCAATGGTGCTTTGTCCGATATATTCATAGTTGCCATCATAACTGTCGGTGTATTCAATGAAATTATTCAGTTTGTTCATGCTTACAGTTAAGTTTCCGTCGATAGTTATTTTTTCGATTGGCTGATAAGCTGCAATAATTTCAATTCCACTTCTAAAGCTTTTTGCCATATTACTTCTGGTATAATTTCCAACATCATTTACTTGTCCTGTGAGCACTAATTGATTTTTGTAGTTCATGTAATACGCGTTAATATTCGCGCTGAATTTCTTCGAGAAAAAGCGATAGCCTAATTCTAAGTCTGTCATGCTTTCTGCTTTCGGTCGACTATTACCTGTCGATTCAACATAGTCATCGCGATTTGGTTCTTTGTTAGCAACACTCACAGAAGCGTATAGCTCTTGGTGATTTTTTAAGTCGTAGCTGATGCCAGCTTTAGGATTAAAAAATGCCATATTATCATCCTGCGGACCTTCACTGCCATCGTCGTTAAGTCCGGTGAATTTGTAGCTTACATTTCTTCCTTGTAAATCGGCAAACAAATGGAATTTCTTAATCGATGTTTCGAAACGCACAAAAGCATTTACATCATTTTTAGTTGCATCATTATCGTAATAACGGTGACGTATATCCGAATTTCCTGCAAACTGCGCCCAAATTACTTCTCCGAAATGCGCTCCTGAATATTGATTCGCGGCACCGCCGATGACTAGTTTGCTGTTAGCGCCAATATTACCAGTGATATTCCATGTAGCTCCGTAGAAATCATTGTCGAGCCATTTTCTTCTAATCAAATCTGATTCAGTAATCGTATCGTTTGTTGTGATTGCCGGAGCAATTAAATAATCTTCTAACGATTGTCCTTTTTTATATTCCTCATAAAATCCTTTTCCTTTGGTGTAGTGGAAGTTTAGAGAAGCAAGCCAGTTGCTACTAATCGAAGTAGAAGTTAATAATTGATAATAATCTTGTTGGTAATCATCCACCTGATTATCGTACGTATAATAGTTATAAGTTCTTCCTGAGTTTAAAAGATTCGCGGCATCTTCCTCATCGAGTCCGTTGTTAATGATAAAGTTTTGCATTCCTGCAACATCATTCTTTATTCTACTTTCAGGAACGCCATTCCAACTCTGATAAGTAATTTCATTTCCCGAAAACATGTTAAATCGAACTAAAGTTTTCTTGCCATAATAACCTCCTGAAAAGTAATATGATTTCAAATCAGATGCTCCTCTGTCGACATATCCGTCCGATTTTATTCTCGACAATCGTCCTTCAAAAGCGAAATTATTATTGAGTAATCCGCTGCCAAAACTGACATTGTTTTTAATAGTATTGAAAGAGCCAAAACTATTAGACGATGCTCCGAATGCAGTAGTAGGAATTGAATTGCTAAGAATATTAATACTTCCTCCAAAAGCTCCTGCTCCGTTCGTGCTACTTCCTGCTCCGCGTTGCACCTGAATATTCTCTGCCGATGAAGCGAAATCGGGAAGGTCGACCCAATACATTCCTTGTGATTCTGCATCATTAATAGGAATACCATTAATAGTAACATTAATACGAGAAGGATCTGAACCGCGAATACGAATGCCGGTGTAGCCAACTCCTGTTCCAGCGTCACTAGTAACAACCACCGATGGTAGTAATTGCAATACATAAGGAACATCTTGACCGAGATTCATTTTTTGAATATCCTCTTTACTCATATTCGTATATGCCATTCCTGATTTTGTTCCTGCGCGAGTTGACGAAACATTCACTTCATCAGTAACAATACTTCCACCTTTCAATTTTACATTGATAGAAGTATTCGTTTGCAAGGTGATGGTCACAGGAGCATCTTCGAATCCAATCTTGCGTATCAACAAAGAGCAAGCACCGGTTTTTCCGACATTGATGCTAAACTCACCAGCAGCATTCGAATGTTTTTGTAGCAATGAGCCTTTCAAAAATATTTCAGCATCGGCAATAGGTAATCCCGATTGTTCACCGGTAATTTTTCCGCTGATAATTTGAGCCGATGCCAATGTAGAGCACAGTAATGCTACGAATAGGATAAAGAGATTTTTCATGATGACGATTATTAGAACAAAGGGTGCTTTGAAAAAGCGTCATCTCACTTCCTACGCCGGTATAGTCCGGATCAGGTTCGATGGGTATAATCTCAGCCTTATGCAAGGCACCCCAGTGTTGGGGCAAAGGTATGCTTAGTTTTTTCATAATTCCAATTATTTGTCGAAATATTTCAATTTTCTGACCATTAAATGCTACTTCATTTTATTACGTCGAATGATTTATTAGCTTTGTTAATCCCAAAACATTTAAATTATTATGAAAAGACTATTACCCTTTATCGTTTCGGCACTTATGTGGGCAGATGCGAATGCAGGATCAATTTTATGGAAGGATGCGGCTCCGACTGAAAGATCATCCTTGGGCACATTTGATATTGTAACGAAAAGTAACAGAGTATTACAGCTCGATTTAAACGAGATGAAGGCGCAGTTATTAAATGCACCTGTAGAACGTTCTGGAAAGACAGGTACTCAAATTGAGTTGCCGTTGCCGGATGGTACGTTTGAATTATTTGCTGTTACTGAATCGCCGATTATGGAATCTCCATTAGCAGCAAAGTATCCTGAGATCAAAACGTATTTATTGCAAGGAATTACGCATACTTCGGCAAGCGGAAGAATGGATGTAACTTATCTCGGATTTCATGCTATGATCTTGAACGACGATGCAACCTTCTTTATCGATCCGGTAAATCGTAATACCACTTCATTTTATCAAGTATATTATAAGTCGGATGCAGTGAATGTAAATAAGCCTTTGTCGTGTGGATTTGATGGTGGTACTCCGGAGAATATTGCGCGCGCTGCCGAGATACAAGATGATATTCAACGTAACGGAGGACAAAATCAGGTGCAACGCAGCATTGCCGGTACTTTAAGAACGTATCGTTTAGCTATTGCTTGTACAGGAGAGTACGCTGCATATTTTGGCGGAACCAAGCCTGCAACATTATCTGCAGAAGTAACGAGTGTTAATCGTGTAAATGGAGTATATGAGCGTGAAGTAGATGTTCGTATGGTTATGATTGGAAATACGGACACATTAATTTTCTTAAATGCAAATACAGATCCTTATGATAATTATGATGGTTCTGCAATGCTTGGACAAAATCAAAGTACGGTGAATGCGTATATCGGAAGTGCTAACTATGACTTCGGACATGTATTCAGTACCGGTGGTGGTGGTATAGCAGGATTAGGAGTTATTTGCGGTTCGTCAAAAGCACAAGGAGTAACAGGTTCTCCTGCTCCAGTAGGTGATCCATTCGATATTGATTATGTAGCTCATGAAATGGGACATCAATTTGGCGGGAATCATACCTTCAATGGAAATACAGGTTCATGCTCGGGAAATAGAAATGCAAATACTGCTTATGAGCCGGGAAGTGGAACAACAATTATGGCCTATGCGGGAATTTGTAGCCCTCAAGATGTAGCTAACCATAGCGATGCTTTTTTTCATACTGCCAGCTTCGATGAAATTGTAAATTATACAACATTAAGTACGGGAAATAATTGTCCTGTGACATCAGCCACAGGCAACAATGCCCCTGTAATAAATAGTATAGGCACTAACGTTAGTATTCCTATTTCAACACCTTTCATGTTAACGGGAGATGCAACAGATCCTGATGGAGATACTATTACATATTGTTGGGAAGAGTATGATTTAGGGCCTGCCGGTGCTCCTTCAACACCTACTGGAAACGCTCCATTGTTTAGGTCACAAGCACCATTACTTAGCCCTACTCGCATTTTTCCTAAAATAAATTATATAATAGGAAATACAGCCAATCCATTAGGAGAAAAACTGCCAACTTATGCTCGTTCAATTAAATTTAGGTTAACAGTACGCGATAATAAAGCAGGTGGAGGAGGTGTAACTTATGGCAATACTCCTCTAACATTAACGGTTGTAAATACCATTACTCCGTTTTTAGTTACAAATCCCAATGTTATATTGACATGGCCTGCTTTAAGTCAGCAAAATGTAACTTGGGATGTTTCGGGTACTGATCAAGCGCCAATATCCGCAACTAACGTAAATATTTTATTGAGTACGGATGGTGGTTACACTTATCCGATTACGTTAGCAAGTTCAGTGCCTAATAGTGGGTCATATACTGTTACATTACCGAATTTAACTACAACTACTGCTCGTATAATGGTGAAACCGGTGAACAATGTTTTCTTCGATATAAGTAATAAAAACTTCACTATCTCTTCGCCACAAGGTTTGTCTGATAACCCTATCGAAAATCAATCAGTAAGTGTATTCCCAAATCCTACTGAAGGAGTGTTTACTTTCTCTTGGGCCGGAAGTTATAAAGGTGATGTTGATGTAATGATTACAGATGTAACCGGCAGGATGGTAGCCCAAAAGAAATTGTATAAATCGGAAGCAGGACTTATAGAGTCGTTTGATTTATCAAATTTTGGTAAAGGAATCTATACATTAGTAGCGCAAACTCCGGAAGGTAATGCAGTTAGAAAAGTAGTGATAGAATAATCAAAAATATTCATGAAGCTAAGGCTATCTCATAACGGGGTAGCCTTTCTTTTTTTGATTAAGCCAAAAGTGATTAGTTGCAAAAAGCGTGCAAAAGCGATTAAGTGATTGATAGATAGTATTGTCCGGGGTTATGTTTGCAGCTATTTTAGCTATTCGGACTTGAAATGAAGCCTGTAATATCCTGCACTTAAAAAATCCCTTTTGCTTATTTATTACGTAAATTTGAACTTTCGAATTATATGCAAGTCTTACGTAAGTTTATTTACCTCTTAGTGTTTCTTATCGTCGTTTCGGCGGTGGGATTGCTAATCTATCTTACTTCTCAAAAGCCACAGTATTCCGGCAGTATGCAGGTTGCGGGTTTAAAAGAACAAACAGAAATTATCTACGATTTTTACGGTATCCCGCATATCTATGCCGACAATGAAGAGGATGCTTATTTCGCATTAGGTTATGCGCATGCACAAGATCGATTATTTCAGATGGAGATGGTTCGTCGAGTGGCTTCGGGACGATTGGCTGAAATACTTGGACCTGATTTCGTAAAGGTAGATGCTTTCTTCAAAACACTGGGACTCGAAGAACATGCGAAGATGTCGCAGCAGTTATATCTGAATAGCGATTCATTGCCATATCAACGAGCAGCTCGTGCTTACTTAGCGGGCTTAAACGAATTCATTGATAAAGGAAGAACTCCGGTTGAATTTATGATGATGGGAATTCCGAAGCATAAATTTACTTTGAGTGATATGTATTTATCGGCGGAGTATATGTCGTTTAATTTTGCGATGGCGTTTAAAACAGATCCTTTGATGAGTTTTATTTATCGTCGTTTAGGTAAAGGATATTATCAAGATTTGGTAACGTCGTTTGTGCCAGGTACAGAAACTATTCCTGTTCATTCTATTCCCGATACTTCATTGTCGCACAATGTAGCATTCAATACTATTCAAAAAATTCTCGATCAGATTCCAGTTTCTCCTCTCACAGGAAGTAATTCGTGGGTGGTTGGTCCTTCGAAGTCGAAGTTGGGCAAGGTGTTGTTTGAAAACGATACACATATTGCATATGGACAACCTGGTGTATGGTACGAAGCACATATTGAATATCCTGGATTTAGTTTTTATGGAAATCACTTAGCAGGATGGCCATTCGCTGCTATCGGTCATTCGAAAAATCAAACATGGGGATTAACAATGTTCGAGAATGATGATCTCGATTTCTTCTCTGAACGAATTAAGCCAGGTGATAGTACACAATATTGGTCGGACGGAAAATGGGTATTCTTGAACGAATACAAAAAAGTAATTTATGTAAAAGGTGGCGATGATGTAACACTAACGGTGAGGGTTACCCGTCATGGGCCATTAATGCAAGAAGTAATGCCAGAGTGGAAAGCGGTAACACAAAATGCAGTAGCGGCATCATGGACTCATTTAAAGTTTCCTTGTAATTTATTGCAAGTAACCTATGATTTAGACCATGCTAAGAACATAGATCAAACACGCTATGCCGTTTCGCAAATTATTTCTCCTGGATTAAATGTGATGTATGGCGATTCGTCAGGAAATATTGCGTGGTGGGCCGCGGGACGACTAATAAAGCGAGCGAAAGGTGTTGATCCTGTATTGTTGCAAGACGGATCAAGATACACGATTGATCCTTCGGGCTACTATGATTTCAAAGATAATCCGCATGCAGAAAATCCTCCTAGCGGATATGTGTACAGTGCCAACAATCAACCCGACACAATGACGGGCGGAGTATATTATCCCGGCTATTATACTCCCGAAGATCGAGCAGTGCGAATTAATCATTTGCTAAATGAAAAACGCAACTATACCATTGACGATATGCAACGAATAAGTTTTGATGCTGTATCGCCAAATGCTCCTTTGATTGCACGTGCCATTATAGAAGGTACGAGTAAATCAATGATTAAAAAGTCGCAAATTTATTTTGAAGCATCTCGCAAATTATTGTTGTGGAATGGTGATCATCAAATGCATGATGTAGCTCCAACAATCTACTATAAGCTTATCTACAATGTACTTCAAGCTGCGATGGAAGATGAGTTAGGAAAAGAAAATCTTAAAGTGTTCGTTAATACGCATGTGATGAAAAATACTTTAAGTGCATTAATGCAAAATGATAGTTCGATGTGGTGGAATGATGTTACCACCAAAGATGTAGCTGAAACACGTACGATGATTTTTGATAAGGCATACGAAAAAACGATGGTGGAGTTAGTTCAAGAGCTCGGAATGAAAGTTGGTGGATGGGAGTGGGGAAAAGTGCATGTGCTTGAACATGTTCATCCGATAGGAATGAAAAAACCATTTCATTTAATTTTTAATGTTGGACCTTATGCAGTTCCTGGTGGACCAGAAGTGATTAATCAAAGCGGATTTGAATTGTCGGATGAAAAGATGCACAAAGCAAAGTATGGTCCTGCTATGCGTATTGTACTCGACTTTGCCGATGTGGAAAATTCAAAGAGTGTATTGCCAACCGGACAATCGGGGAATATAATGAGTCGCTATTATTTCGATCAGGCTGTTTTGTATAACAACGGAAAGTTCAGGAAACAAAAAATGAATCGTAGTGAGATTGAGAATAATAAGATTGGGCGATTTATACTTCAGCCTAAAGTGAATTCCGGTAATTAAATTGATTGAAATAATTTCACAATTTTATTGACCATAGTTTGAGCAATCTTCTCGTTCGATTCGTGCGTCCATCCTCCAATATGAGGAGATAAAATTGCGCGATCACTTTGGATAAGATATTGAAATGGTTGCGGTAATTTCGTGGCATCTAAATTTTCAAATGAAATCGATTCGTATTCCAAAACATCAAGTGCAACAGTAAGAACTTGTCCTGATTTCATTGCTTCAGTGAGAGCAGCTGTATCAACTACTTTTCCTCTGGCAGTATTAATTAATCGAATTGGCTTTTTGAACTTGCTCAAAAAATCAGCATTCACCATTTTAAGCGTTTCTGCTGTGAGCGGTACATGCAAACTAATAATATCTGCTTGCTCAAAAATAGTATCTATAGATACTTGCTGAACATAAGGATATTTTTGTTGATCGATTGAGATATATGGGTCATATACCAACATATTTACCTCGAAGCCTTGAAGCTTTTTAGCAAATGCTGTCCCCATATTCCCGAAACCGATAATGCCGAATGTTTTACCTTGAATTTCGTCGCCTCTGTTCTCTTCGCGTTTCCAAATACCGCGGCGTACTTCATTGTCGGCACGTAAGAGATGGTTCATCATTGCCAAGAGCATTCCGATAGCATGTTCGCCAACGGCATCTCTATTTCCTTCGGGTGCATTTATTAAATTGATTCCGTATTTAGTTGCAGCATCGGCATCGATATTTTCCATTCCCGCTCCTGCGCGTGCAATAAATTTCAAATGAGAAGCTTTCGATAAAAACTCGGCATCAATTTTAAAACGACTTCGGATAGCCACACCGTTATATTCTTTGATGATCGACAAAATCTCATCTTTACTCATAGCATAACCTTCATCGCATACGAATCCTAGTTGTTCGAGGTTCGACTTGAAAGAAGGATGTAAAGTATCGATTAAAAGAATTTTCCCTTTCATTTTATAAAAGAGTTCCTTTAAGAATAGTTGAAGCGAAGCTAAAGTAAATAACCAGTCCGGTTACGTCAACCATTGTTGCGATAAATGGAGCAGAAGAAGTTGCAGGGTCTAATCCCAGTCGCTTTAAGAAGAGTGGCATCATTGATCCCATGATAGTTCCCCAAAGTACGACGCCGAAAACGGAGAAGCCGATAGTAAGTGCAATCAAGAGCCAATGTGGACCGTATATATCAGTAAAGAAATGCCAAGTAGTTACACGCGAGAATCCAATGAATCCGAGAATTAGTCCGAGGTATAATCCCGTAACAATTTCTCTTCTCATAATTCTCCACCAATCAATAACAGTAATTTCGCCAAGTGCTAATGCACGAATAATAAGCGTAGACGCTTGAGATCCGCTATTTCCACCACTCGAAACGATGAGCGGAATAAACAATGCTAATACAACGGCTTTATCGATTTCATTTTCGAAAAACGACATTGCAGAAGCCGTAAACATCTCACCGATAAAGAGGATGATGAGCCATGGTGCACGTTTACGTAACATCTGCGTAAGCGAAACATCCATGTATGGTTCTTCGAGTGCTTCAACCGCACCGATTTTCTGAATATCTTCTGTATCTTCTTCTTTCGCGAGTTGTAAGATATCATCGACAGTAATGATGCCGAGAAGCAATCCTCCAGCATTCGTAACAGGCAAAGCCACTCGATTCGATTTTCCGAAAACTTTAATGGCAACCTCTTCATCGTCGGTTACCAATAATGAAACATATTTCCCATCGAGAATATCTTTCACGGGAATATGATCTTCAGAAAGAAGAACATCACCAATTCGAATGTCATCTACCAGATAACCTTTTTCGTCAACGATATAAATTACATCGAGCGTTTCTGAGTTCTCTCCATGGCTGCGAATAAAATCGATGATCTGCTTTACCGTCCAATCTTGATTCACGGCCACATAATCGGGCGTCATCAAACGACCAATAGAATCTTCGGGGTAACCAAGAAGTGATAGGGCTACGCGACGCTCTTTCTGAGTAAGAAGTTTGAGTACTTTATTGAGATGATCAGGGTCGAGTTGCTCTAAGAATGCCGTACGGTTATCGGGCGACATATCATTCAAAATAAGCTGTACTTGCCTGTATCTCAGTTCGTTAATCAGTTCAACCTGATCGCCGAATTCTAGTTCCTCGAAAGTTTGGTAAGCTTGCTCCCTGTCGATAACGTTAAACACGAAAGCCTGGTCAGTAACGTTTAAGTCACGACAAAGCTCTGCTAGCTCTTGAGGAAGCCAGGTTTCTAACTTTTCCTCGAGAGTATCCTTATCTCCTGACTCAATCAGCCCAATAATCAATGGCTTTTCGATTTCCGGTTGCATAAGCTAGCTCGTTAGGATTAACAATTAATACAGTACCAACACTCGCGTTGACGGCGCGAAGGTAAGGAATCACCCTCTTAAAAACACCCTTAACGAAAAGATAATCTAAAGAAGGATTACGCCGGGCGTTCTACTGCTTTTTGTGGGTGTTGTCCGTACGCAGGACATTTTTCTCTTGATTTGCAAGATATTGCGCAGGCAGCTATAAGCCCGAACAAAATAAATAAGATGGATTTGCGCATGTGGCGGTTTAATTCAACAATTCGTCGCAAATTAAACGATTTTTAAGATGAAAAAAGTCTTAAGTTCAATATTTTCTTACACACTGGTTTTCAGATTTCTGTGGGAAACTTTTTTGCTGCCGGTGAAATTTGGTCTGTTTTAGCTTCATTTCTTGCTTCCTTTGCACTCCAAATCTATTCAACTTTATGAAATTTTATTCCATTTCAGCTTGTTTGCTGCTACTATCAGCATCAATCAGTTTAGCTCAAACGGTAAAGGAAGTCCAGTTAAATGAAGTGCAGTCGACCGCTGCTCGATTTTCTCTTCCAACCGCCAATGTAGCCCGTACCATTCAAATTATTACTGCCGATGACATCCGAAAAAGTGCAGTGAAAACCATCGACGATGCCTTAGAGTTGGCATTAGGTGTTGATGTTCGATCTCGTGGGCCTTTCGGCGTACAAAGTGATATTTCTACAGCGGGAGGGTCGTTTGAACAGACTTTAATTCTCGTGAATGGCATTCCAATGACTGATCCGCAAACCGGACATCATATGATGAATTTGCCCATCACTTTAGATCAAATAGATCATATTGAAGTAGTGCAAGGCGGAGCTTCGCGTGTGTTTGGAGCAAAAGCATTCACCGGAGCTATCAATATTATCACTAAAAAAGTGGAGGATAATAGCGCTGCTGTTCAAATTGCAGGAGGCGAATATGGTTATTACAATGTGCAAGGTAGTGCTTCCGTTAAGTTGAATTCAACAGGATTAATGATGTCGGCGCAAAAAGCTGCCTCTGACGGATATATTACCAATACCGACTTCGATAACCGAAATTATTCGGCGCAATGGTCGGGGAAAGTGAAATCGATTTCATTCAATGTGATGGGAGGAATCAATCACAAAGCATTTGGTGCTCAAAATTTTTATACTTCAGCATTCCCCACTCAATTCGAAGAAACGCAATCGCGAATGGCAAGTGCGTCGTTGGCTTACGATAAAGAAAAATTATCGGTGCGAGCAGCGGGATATTATCGTCGACACTTCGATCGATTTGAATTGTATCGTGAAGGTGATGATTGGTATAAACGCGTAGGAAATTTGTTTATCATGGGAACAGATACTGCACCTTCGTGGTACACCGGACATAATTATCACCGTACAGATGTGCAAGGAGGAAATTTAAATATTGCTTATCGTTTAAAATCACACTTGATATCTATCGGTGGTGATATGCGTCACGAGGAAGTATTAAGTAATGTTCTGGGAGAAAATTTATCATCAACGGTGCAAGCAGCTGGTGAACCCGTCTATGCAAAATACACAAAGGGAACATCTCGTGATGAAATGAATTTGTATGTTGAAGATCAAATTACCTACAATCGATGGATGGTTTCTGCGGGATTGATGACGGCGATAACTAGCGACTATGGAACACGACTTTTTCCTGGTGCAGATTTGTCATTTAAATGGTTTTCAAATGTTCGGCTATACGCAAACGTTAATACCGCTGTGCGCTATCCTACATTCACCGATTTGTATTACAACAGAGGAGGAGCTGTGGGAAGTAAAGATTTGAAGCCTGAAACATCATTGAATTATGAAGGAGGATTTCGTTATTTCAACGGACCATTATCGGCGCAAGTAGCAGTATTTAGGAGAGAAGCAAAATCGTTAATTGACTGGATTCGTGTGAACGGAGAAACAACAACGAAGGCAGCTAATATTACCGAAGTGAATTTTACGGGAGTAAATGCATCCTTCCTTGTTGATTTCAAGAAAATGCCATCAACTAATTTTGTCTTTACTAGCTTACGCATCAATTATTCTTATGTAGTTGCAGATACTGCGAGTAATAATTTCGAGTCAAATTACGTGCTAGATTATTTAAAACATAAGTTGTCGGTCATAGCAACGCAAGAATTGGCGGGGTCATGGACATTAAACTGGACAGTAAACTATCAAGATCGTGAAGGAGGATACGTAAAAACAGGAGCTTCTAACGAGACCGCATACCCTGCCTTTTACACACTTGATGGAAGAGTAAAGAAGTCGACACGATTTGCAGATGTTTATGTTGACGTAAATAATATCTTCAATGCGAAATACGAAGACTTAGGCAATATAGAACAACCGGGAAGGGTAATATCAGCAGGAGTTGCCTTTCGAATTAATTAAATAAAGGAAAACTTGAAATGAGAGTCGGTTTTAAAATTCCGGCTCTCATTTTTTATAAGAGAGCTATTTGTATCTTCACAAATAAATTAAAGTAAAAATGTCGGGGACTGAAGACGTAAAGATTGAAGAAAGTTGGAAGAGACATCTTTCAGATGAGTTTGCAATGCCATACTTTCAACAATTAAAAACATTTCTGAAGAACGAGAAAATCTCGGGACAGGTAGTTTATCCTCCGGGCAATAAAATATTTGCTGCATTTGATTACACTCCATTTGATAAAGTAAAGGCCGTAATCATTGGACAAGATCCATATCATGGAGAAGGACAAGCCAACGGACTATGTTTTTCTGTTGCCGATAATATTCGCAAGCCTCCTTCGTTACAAAATATATTCAAAGAATTGCAAAGTGATGTTGGGGTGCCAATACCGAGTAGCGGAAATCTGGAAGCATGGGCGAAGCAAGGAGTATTATTGCTCAATGCCACATTAACAGTAAGAGCGAATACGGCAGGATCGCATCAACAAAAAGGATGGGAGCAATTTACGGATGCAGTAATTAGAACGATATCGGCACAAAATGAAGGAGTCGTGTTTTTATTGTGGGGAAATTTCGCAAAACAAAAAGCGCCGATGATCGATACGTTTAAGCATTTCATTCTGGAAGCGGCTCATCCATCGCCATTGGCGAGAACCGGATTTGCGGGATGTAAACACTTCTCGAAAACAAATGCAATTTTGGAGTCAATTGGGAAATCACCTATTGATTGGAGTTTGTAAATTGAAGAAAACTTGAATAAAAAGAGCATATACATGATTTTGTTTTTGCTGTCGCAACTAACGGTGACGGCACAACGAAATATTATGTTCATGACAACAGAAAATAATAGAAAGCATCAGGTAGAGAAGGCGCAAAGTAAATTTGAAAAATTAATTACTGCCGACACACTTTCCATACTTTCTGCAATCAATAAAGTGCAACAAGATTTTTTTGCGGAAGGATATCTCACCGCAGGTGTGGACAGTATGCCGGTGAATGGGAATACGCAAGTAGTTTGGTGGAAGGTAGGAGAAACTTATTCGCTAGTTCAATTGCGAATGCTGCCGGAAACTGCATCCATCTTATCACAATCGGGATTACGAGTGGTTAATTTTGAAGGGAAAGCTTTTTCTCCCGGTCAATATTCGCGATTGACAAGTAATGTTCTGAAATATTGTTCAAATAACGGCTATCCCTTTGCGTTAGTAAAACTAGATAGTGTCGAAATTAATGGTGCAAATATTTCTGCTTCATTTGTACTCGATAAAGGTCCGTTGATAGTTTTAGACACAGCCATTGTAAAAGGCAATGCAAAAATCTCGGAAGCATATTTGTTTAATTATCTTTCATTGAAGCCGGGCTCAGCATTCAACGAATCGCAGTACAAAAAAATATCATTAAAATTAAAAGAGCTCCCATTTGTTGCTGAAGCGAGGCCCTTTGAAATAGAATATATGCCTGGATTAGCTCGTCCCGTATTTTATTTGCAAAATAAAAAGGCAAGTCAATTTAACGGAGTGGTAGGAGTACAACCTGACAATGCCAATGCAGGGAAAGTGTATGTGACAGGAGATGTAAAATTGCGATTGCACAATGCGTTTGGTAGAGCGGAATTGTTCGATTTAAATTGGAATAATCCTTTGCCAAGAACGCAAGATTTGAAAGTGAAAATGAGTTATCCATTTATATTGGGGTTGCCATTTGGAATCGACTTCGACTTAACACTCTTTAAAAAAGATACGATTTTTTTAGAGATTAATCGCCAATTAGGATTTCGATATTTGCTTGCAGGGAATAATTCAATTCGTGTATTTGCAGGAAAGAAAACCAATGATTTGATAAGTACAAAAGGATATTCATCGGCAACAACATTACCGGAATATGCCGATGTAACGGGACTGAACTACGGATTAGGATTGCAATTAGAACACCTCGATTATCGATTAAATCCGAGGCGAGGTTATGCGCTTGACGTTTCTGCATCGGCGGGCACGCGAACCATCAACAAAAATGCAAAGATCAAAGCCGAATTATATGATAGTCTCGAATTAAAGACAACTCAATACAAAGCCGAAGCCAACGCCGATGTGTTCTTTCCGATCGGGCAACGAGGGGTCATTGATTTTGGAGCAATTGGTGGATTTGTTGAAAGTCCTTCGTTATTTAGCAACGAACTCTATCGATTCGGAGGATTAAAAACGCTACGTGGATTTGATGAATCATCATTAACGGCATCGCGCTATGTAATTGGTAAGGCAGAAGTGCGAATGATATTAGAGCAAAACGCCTATTTG
>Ga0255344_1004086_pt1 | contig 15284 bp, 9 predicted proteins | sample wastewater_treat_5_FD_192414 | JGI IMG/M metagenome (GOLD analysis project Ga0255344, IMG submission 192414) | Wastewater microbial communities from Lulu Island WWTP, Vancouver, Canada - plant18 | ecosystem: Engineered > WWTP > Wastewater > Unclassified | place: Canada: Vancouver, British... | reverse complement strand
CATTGCTGGTCCACCCATCAAACATATGTAATCCTGACATCCTTCTATGATAAGAATTCTATCTGTCACAGAATATGTCTTGGCTAATGCAGAAATGTACTTCAATAACTCACAGCCGATAATCTCCCCAGCATAGAAAACTTGTCTATCAGAATGAAGGAAGTCATCGAATCCATCACACATCTGGTCGATTGTTAATATTGGATAAAGTTTATCCATTAAAATTCACCACGTTTCGAAGAAAGTTTGTTTGGACTGAAGGGGCGGGTTGCCCCGCCCCTCTAATCCATGTTAATTTGTAAAGATGATTGATTACCTGAATACACGGTCGAGGTCGATATTGGTTACGCCGCCATAGCGTCTCTTATCGCCTACCAGTGCGCAGAACCAAGCGAAGTCTTCTGCGTGACGCATCTTTCTGTAGTCGCCCTCGGGGAATGCGACCTGCTGAATTTCATATGATGCATCGCTGCCGTCTTCTAACTGCCACTTGTTGGTGTTCGGGTTCTTCAGCATTTCACCGATTACCTTTTCTGCACGAACATAGATGCCGAACAGATTCTGAGTCTCATCCCATACGAAATCGGAACCGCCTCTGATGATCTCATCGAGACGAGGCTCAGTAATTCCTCTGGACATATAAAGCTCACGAAGACCAGGGTCTTTCTTTACCTTGATAATGTCCTTAGGATATCTGAACTTCTCGATCTCCTTTACGAATGACTCTCTGAACTTGTTGCCTGCACCGTTGTCCAGAAGAATCTTCTCTGCCGGAGTAAGGTCAGCCGCATCTTTCTTGGTAAGGATGTCGTCGGGGTTGAAGCCGAGTCTCATTCTTACATAAGAACGATTCGGGTTAGGTGCGAGCCACACACGGAAGTCAACAGTTACTCTGAAGCCGAAGACTTCGTTCTCGAGATAATTGATGAGGTCTGAGGGATAAATGTCGTAATACTCAACATTTCTCTTCTCGATATTTGCATTGTTTGCCATTGAAATTTCCTCCTAATAGTTAATTTTGTAACAATGAGTATATACTCAGAACATTTATAATCGCTTTTGATTTTGGAAGAAGTTCATTATACAGTTTGCCATATAAATTGTATGACATGTAATTTATCATTCCATCAGGAATTTCATCTTCTTCTGTCATCTCATGAAGCTTCTGGTCAAGTTCCGTTTTGTTGAACTTATCAAAGAATGCTTCAATGTATGAAATGGAGAGGCTGTCAAACCTCTCCACTTTGTTAGCTAAGTTCGAGCATATATTGTAGCATATTGTCTGATACTTTGGCGGGACAGCCAATGTATTGCTATCCGTCTCGAGATTAGATAAATCTATCTCGCTTGTAAAATTCTCACAGAACTGAGCAAACGATTTCATTATCTATATCCTCCACCAATTCGGTGATCGAACGGATCATCGTTCTTATTATATGATGGATTCGAGAATGCTGATGATGAACCAGATGTCGGATACTTACCATAACTCTCGGATGTGAAGCCTGCTGATGCTCCGCTGAAAGACTGGTAGTCATTGCCCCATCCATTGGAATATCCCGGATTTGAATATCCAGGATTGGTATATCCGGGAGATGAGTAATAATTAGGATTACCACTGAAATATCCCTGATTGTTATAACCTGGATTCTGCTGTTGAGGTGTTGGGTTGAAGTAACCCTGATTCTGGTATCCGTTGTTCGGCTGCTGGTTATATCCATAACCATAACCCTGATTGTTAGGATACTGCTGTGCAAATCCCATATTTCTACGAGACTGCGGGTCATTCATCGGATTGAAGTATCCTGAGTTGTTAATACTCTGGGGATCCGAGAATGCGTTTGAAAGAGCTCTGCCAACATTGACTACTCCTTCGGTCACATCGAATAAACGATCTAATGAAATATTTGAGTCGTTCATTTGAGTTTCCTCCTTTTTAAAATATTTTTTATAATTAAATGCCAAGATGATTCAAATATTTATTTGTGTACACCAACCATCTTAAGCACATAATTAACTAAGATAGTTGCTTTAAGCTAAAGAATAATTTGCGTTTATAACAGTATGCGTATTCCCATAATAATTGGGACTCGGACAATCACCTGCAATACATTTTTCATATATTCTCTTTAAGAAATTATAGAAAGATTCACCATTATATCTCTTATATTCATTGAGATATTGATTATATGAAATCATCGCAAGTTGAGATGGCAGGAATATCTTACATCTATTATCTTTTACTTCTTGGAATCTCATATTCAATTCTCTAATGAAGCAATCGATTGTGTTTGATGGAACTCTTCCTTGGTGGATATCCCATTCAATATCCTGGATAGCCTTATCATATTCTACCGAATCATTCTCTATAGTTTTCTTCAGGATGATTGTATCCATTAAACTGATATCGAAATTATACTTATAACCTGTGAACTGATTACGATATTCAAATTTCGACATATAACCCAATCTGGTTTTTACTGACACAAAATTATCGGGAAGATCAATCTTGGTATAATTCGCAAGTTGATCCTGTTTAAACTCACACATATCAAACAGCCTACTGTTCGGATTATTTGGATTAATCCATTTCGGATCAATAGTCACTGTTCCATATGGTGCAGCCTTTACAGGAATGATGTTCTTGTTACCAAAGTCAACCGAATATACATATGGATCCGGTTCTGTTGATAACGGGATTGGACCATATCCTGGATTCTGTATTGGTCTTGGTCCTGGTAAACAAGCACCATAGTTCGGTACTGCAGGTGTAGGTCCAGGACCAAATCCATTACGTGAACGACCATCGTTTATGATTACAGGTTGGGGACCTGCATGATTGATGGCTCGTTGTACCGCCGCCGAATACATTCGTTCGCGGTTTATTCTTTCTACTTCTCGTTCTTCATGTGATCTATGACCAATGGAGCCAAGGAAGTTAAATATGCCTTTGAAAATTCCGACAATGAATTTGCCAACGGCTTTTAAACCGCGGCCAATCATTTCAAAGAATGCTAACATTGTAAATACCTTCTTTCATAAAATTGTTTATAACGATATCCCCGACGTATCATTATTTCAAATGAAATATATAAATATATAAAATAAAATTATTTTATTCCCGGGCCGAAGCCCGGGATTATAACTTTCTTTTGTTTTTATTTCTATTTATTTTTCTGAATTCTTCGAGATGAAGTCTTCAACTATTTCCGATGTATCATCATATCGTCTTTCGAAATATGTGCTATGAGTATCCGGGGTTGTTTTGAATGCTTCTATTATCAATATAGGAAGATGCTTATGAATCTTAACTGATTCTATTATGGTATCACCTTGATTGATTGCCGCGTTTAATGTAACCAATTCATTTGGAGTATTGAGAATCAAATTGTTTGGAACATATAAACGATAGAAGTCATATGATGTTAAAGATTTATCTTTGTAATCGATTATCTTAGAACACAATACTTTGGAATATTTGGTGTATTCGAGTATTGGTTCAAATGCTTCCTTCTTATCAGTTGATTCATACATATTCAATGGACGGAACATTTCCATGAATGCAACTTCCAATGATTGTGCGTGTAATGATTCAGATGATATATCCTTATTGGTATCTTCTCCTAGGGAACCAACCGGATTTATGAGATTCTTGAACATCTCGAATATATCATCGACTGATGCGGTTTTCAACCAATCTTCCTTTAAAAGTGTTGGAGAGCATCGAGTGATCAGCATAATCACTTCACTCAAATTGATTTGGAATCTCATTCCAACATCTTCATCATTGAGACCAAACGATGTATCAAACCTTCTCAAGTATTTGCATAAGAAAGTCTTGATACCAACAGCATCCATCAAAGATATATCGGATACTTGAATCCGAAACGTTATCTGCTCTTCGATGAATTGTGATCTATACCCAGTTTCCAATATTTTTGAATACATTGGTACATATGGATTATCTGATGCTGGGCCATATAAAACTTTTAATTTCATAACAAACCTCCTGCTCATTAAAAAGATATTTTAATGTATTAAAGTATAATAGTATAAAAATTACGCATCGATAATTTTTATATACTCAAATAAAGTATATAAATATATAAAATAATTTATGAAAGAGAGGTAGATAATATATGGCTATATTGATTCCCGGATATAATAATGATACATCAACCGAGTCCGTGTATCAAGCATCTCCATTATTACATAATTATTCGCCACGTTTATTGGGTGCTCCGCCACAGTTAACCTCATTGAACGATATGCGACTGTTAAGTGCAAATGATACAATGGAAGGACCAGTTGGTGATTACTATTTGAACAAGATTCTTCGTGATGCTCAAATTGCAAACTTTGTCGTTGGTCGTGCAATCTTTACAGGAGGAATGAGTTCTTTAGCAAATGCAATTCGTGTATGCGGTCAATATGCATATGCTTTATCTAAATATGATATATACGCATCAAATGGTAATGAGTCATCTTCCCAGATATCCAATCGAAATGCATATTCAGAAGCATTAACACAAATGAATCTCGAAGCATATAAGAATGCATTGAATACCGGAGATGAAGGCGATGATGCTTTTAATGTAAAAGAACAGTATTCAACCGATGGTTCAGGTTCAGGTTTGGCTAATATCGATGATGGTATCGGAATATACAAACTTCCTGAATCACAAACAAACTTAATCAAATCAATTACCAATATACTTGATGCTGGTGGAAATGGTGGCGCTGCAGGAGGAACATTGTATTCGATGTTACTCACATCATTATCTGTTCAGCAACCATTCTACACATTCGAATCAGATTGGAAGACATATATAAACAATGTAAAGATGATGATAAACACTGCAGTCATCATGCTTGGTTTACAGAAAGCTTGCGTTCGTATTGGAGATAATTATTATCCAATTGGATTGAATGTAAAAGAATCTCCAGAATCAGATTGTTGGGCAAATTATCGATACATTACTCCGAGTACTGGATTGGGTGATGTAACAGCAACTGATTCCCAAACCGGAGATACAACGCAATATGTTTCATTTATGGTAAATGCTCCCGCATCTATAGCTGAATCATATACGAACACAGTTGGTCCTTCCCAGATATATGCGAATATCATCAATCAAGGTTCATCCATCGGAAACGAGATTGCATTCTTGACAAATACATCAAAAAATAAAATTGATGATGCTGTTATATCATTGGCTGGTAAAGCAACCAACATTGCTGAAAAGATTGTTGGTTCTCTTACAGCTGGAACTGGTAGATTCTCTGCAGCTATCTTGGGTAGTATGTCTCGTTCGTTTACTGGAGACCATACAATCTATCCAGAGATATTCCAGTCCAGTACAACAGCACCACCAGTATCATTCACAATAAATCTGAATGCTTCTGGTGGTGATCCATATTCATATCTCGTGGATATTCTTGTTCCGATGTTTTATATGTTTGGAATGGCATTACCTCGTTTATCCAAGAACAATGCTTCAGCATATTCATATCCGCCAATCATACAGTGTAACATTCCTGGATTGTGGGGAACACGTTTGGGAATGGTTACTGGATTATCAATCACAAAGAATCCTTCTGGTACTCAAGCATCCGTTAATGGATGGCCAACATCAGTATCAATGAATGTTACAATAACTGACCTTCAGCATGTACTGATGACTTCTCCAATGGATGAAGTGTCTACATTCTTAAACAACAACACAATGTTTGATTACATTGCTCAATGTTGTGGTGTTGATAAGTATCGTGTAAATGGTTCAATTCGTCAAGTATCCAAACTTACACTTGCTGCATCATTTGCCAATAATTTTCTTGAGAATATCGGTGATGCTGCATTAACGGATTTACACGGACTTGGAAACAAACTATCCGGCGTTTACAGATTATAAAAAATATTATGTACGGGGGCGAAAGCCCCCGTATCATTATAATGAATTCGTCATGAACATTTGATGCAATTGCAATGATACATCATTTGGATCAAATGTTGATAACATTTCCGATATCGATATCGCATCTTCAAGTGGAATGTTTATCGGTTGAGATGATGTGATATCACTGGTTATGATGACTCCTGGTTGTGTTTGTTCAGCGTTTGGTCCATCCCATATACCCGGAATTATCGCCATCCCCATACTCGATTCCAGCTTGGATTGTTTAAACTGTTCTAATTCAATCTCGGATATATTGAATTCCGGTGAACCTATACCTGGATACAGCTTATACAAATCCTCGGATATCGATTTCAATGTGTTCACCAATAACTTTCTGAACGCATAGAAACGATTCTGCGGGATGAATATTGACTTATCCATCCCAGGATTATTCTTGTCAGTAATCTTTAATGACAAAGAATATCTCGGTGTATATGCTATATAAGAATTCGGTTTTACGTAAACACTTCTAAACTTATCACCGGGGTCATTTGTCATATCATATGCGAATGTCACATCTAATCTTTTATCTATATTTCCCCGATATAATCTTTCATATATCCTCATCTAAAACTCCTCACTTATTATTTATTTTTATTCTTTTTCTTATTCTCCTTCTCTTCAAGTTCTGCCTGTGTAACAACCTTAGTTCCTCTGTTTGGTGTATAAGTCATATCGATTGTTGAATGCGTTGTTAAGTTATCAAGAATCTGATTGTATTCCTCAAGGTTGTTTGCATTAAATGTCAATGCTTTCGAACCAGGGAATTCAGCATCTATAAACTTATACAGTTCGAACTTAATCGAAGGATACTTATTTACATCTATCTTCTGCATATCTGATAAGTCAGCATGTGGAGATATCATACCTGTCTGACCTACATCTTTCGATGTTGCAAACAGATCGATGTATCCGATGAAACTTGGTGCAAGCTGTCTGTGTGCATTTGATATTCTACGTTTATCAGTATTACCCAGAGAATTAGGTCCAGCTGTAGTATACTTGAGATTCTCACAGAAATCGAAATCGTTTGCAAAGTCGATTGATTGTACAATCTCAACCTTGTGAAGATTATTCAGAATGAGTCTTGACTTCATCTTTGTCTTTGGCTCCAAGTCTGATAACTTCAGCAATGAACCAAACTTGAATAATCCTTTTAACTTTGCAGATATCTCAGCAGTTACAATTGTTGCAATTGCTTCATTCAAACGGAAACGTTTATTCTCAGCACAGAAGATATCAACCTTATCAAAGTTTGATTGAAGTATATACTTCAAGAATGTTGTCATTGTACGTTTGTCTACTTCCGGAATTGGAAGATTTATTGCAGATGAAGTATCAAGCATACGAGCAACATGCATCTGATGACAAGCTCCACGTTGTTCAATGAATTCCGGATAATATGATAATCTCCAAATCCACCAGTTCGGATTCATCATATTCTCATATGTTTCCGGTTCATATGTACGAATCATCTTACAAGCCATCACGAGTATGTTTCTGACATATGAGAACTCAGGCTTATCGATTGCTTTTCTATAAGCCTTGACATATATCTCATACTCTTCAACTGGTTTGAAGTATTCATAATCTTCAACGTCATCTGCTATTCTGGGAGCAAACTGTAACAGTGGGAATACTTCGAGATATGACAGAACACATGGGATATGCATGAAGCATGGTAATGCATTCTCCATGGTTTTGAATATCTGAATATCACATACATCTCCATCAACGATGTAGCCCGATGTAACAGATACTTCCTTTACAGGTTTCTTCTTTATTACAATGGGAAGAAGTGACTTGAATACTCTGCCACCATCCTTTGTAGGATATAAGAGTTTATCTACAAGCTGGAACTGAGTATACTTGATATCATCCAGCAAGTATCTACCATGTTCATCTTCTATTGGTATATACATCTTTGCCGGTACAACCTGAGTATCCAGATTGCCATATTTATCACGTGCACCAATATAGATATCGAAATACAATATTCCCAAACGTGATGGTTTTGTTGACTTGGTCTTTATCTTTGTTCCGGTCTCTCTACGTCTATCCTGTATCTCATCTAATGGCGGATGAGGATCCCATTTAAAATTAATGATGTGAATGAATGGAGTTGTACCTTCATCAGTCTTATATAAAGATAAGATATTAAGTATCTCTATATCCTGGAGAGCCTTCTTGACATACACCCACAATGGTATGTCCTTGCCAAGCTCAACTTTGATGTCGGCAAATTCATTTGATAAGTTTTTGATGATGAAATCCTTCACAACAATCTCCTCCTTTTAATATAAAAATAATATAGAAAGGTATTCATACCCTTTTCATTTAAAAGATATAAATACAAAATCAAAAGAATTGGTTCTATCTAGAAGCCGGAATGACGCTGAGATAACCTCGATTATATTGAAAGGAGTTGTTATTTTTGAAACGAAAATACCCTTTGATGTCTCCGGATTCATTGAGACAAATGTTGCATTTAAACAAGAAATTCTTCAGTTTATTTGCCAATCAAGATGTCGGATATGTCGATAAGAATGGTTATCAATATTATGGAAATATTCACAATTATGGTGGGGAGGTTTATCTTGAATCGAGGAAACTGTTAATGCAGAAACCTCCAATCGACATGTTACATGTTTCAGATACATTTTCATATTATTTTGATATCCGATATGCTGAAGATGTTAATACGATAAATGAACAAAACATGTTGATTTGTTCATTGAAGAAGAATGTATTTCTTGAGAATCACACATACAAGATTAAGTTTCCAAACTGTAAGAATGAATTGATTTGTCGCTCCGTTAGCCGGAGCGATCCTAACATCGTTGCTGAAGAAGCCGTTGTTACAGAATCAAATCCTGTTCTTATTTTAGATGGAAACGAAGTTGAACTTGTTTTCTCAGATATCGGAAATACAAAATTCTATTTCATGAGAAATGAACTCACTGAACCTTTCATCAACGATGATATTGACGAAGAACCATGGGAAAGTATAACTGATGATGTCATAACAATTGAGTTGACTGATAAGGATTGTGATCTTCCATTTATATGGGTTTATAATGATAAACTCCGTACGAAGGACGATGCTTCATTCGGCATATATGACCCAGTATACAATCGCCCGGTTATGTTATATGGAACCGATGGTCATGACCAGAATTATCTGTTGCCTTTGGTATATGGACAATGGCCGTTGCAAATGAACGTTCAAACAGAATGGTTCGTTCGTGTATATCCTGCAGATACATATGAATTCACAATTCCAACCAATGAACATGACATCGAAAAGAATCTGTTTGTTGTATGTGATGAGTTGTGGTTGTATACATCATCAACGGATCATACTGAATATGATCAAAGAGTCATATATAACTTGCACACATCTGACTATGTTTCTCACTACGTATTGAGTGATGTTAATGGATACATGGGCGATGACGGAAAGTTCTATGCAACTGCTCTTCATACTCAACCAATCACACCGGATAACATTCATCGTTACTATGATAAAGGAAATGATGTTTATTATGTATACGATCCGAAACTGAAAACTTTCCATGAGCTTGATGAGACTGTTGAACAGGCAACTGGTACACAGAATCATTATACTGGATGGAAGTTTGATACGGATGGTGATGGAAAAGTATACGCATACATCAAACTTGATCAATTCTATTTGAATTATCATGGAATCAATACGTACAGTTTGGGATTGTTCAAAACAACAGTTCGTCCAGAATACAAATACGAGACAGAAGAATTATCAATCAATGCAGTATCTGGTATACATGTTCATTCTGATTCAATGTATTCGGATAATGGTATAATCGAACATAATGGTTTGATTCATAATCTGTATGAGTTCGATGGTTTACCAGCATACTTCCAAAAGTTTGATAATGATAAGAATCATTGTTTCAATCGTATTGAGTTATATGCAATTCGTGATAAGATAAATGGTAAGAATCTTCATGCTACAGATAAACCCACAGCGGCATTGATACTTGATTCCGGTTATCCTATAAACTTGGAAGACATGGATCCTTCATATGATTCATTAGAATCAGGAATCCGTTACAATTATAACCAGAAACGTTATGATCCTTATTACGTTACAACCGATGATGTCAAGAATGTTTTGACAGATATCGGATATGTTGATAAGTATCATCTTGCAGATGTCAACATTCCTCGAGCAAACAAGAAGTATCGCTTGGTATATCATGGAAACAGATTCTTCTCATGTGAAGTCATTCAAGATTTCGAATCTAAGAATTATGGTAGAATCTATCATATTTCAAATGATCCTGCAAGATATGAGAACAATGGTTCTCGTGGATTACCGGGTTCTACACTCGCAAGAATATGTGATATCCCAACAGACTTTGCTCAGTTGACTCACGTTACAAATTATGCTCCAACATATGTTGTGGATATCCTGTATACACGAACTCAGAATGATTTCTCTAATACAGATAATGAAGATATCTGGAATAAGCATGTTGTATCGTATGTTCATGATGATACAATGATATTCGATAAGTACAATACTCTCAATATGATTGATCTCAATCAGGATAAGTATTATACTTGGAAGAATCTTAATCCATATATCGAATTAAGTGAAACTGTATATCCGATAACTGTTGCCGAAGGTGGTTCTGGATATGAAGTTGGTGATGAATTCACATTCATGCTCGGTGGTCAAACAATCATTGGTGAAGTTACTGCAGAGACTGGGAATGTTGTAACAGCTGTCTCTATTCCGGAAACATACTTGGTCAATATCTCATTCTTGAAACCCGTTCAAGTATTCGATACTGTTGCCAGAAGTGGTGTTGGAAGTGGATTGAAAATCAATATCACGATAACCGATTATGCAGATTATACCAAGACTCGAGATGAATTGAATGACGAGTTATTCCTTCTGAAGTTCGATGACCGTGATAATCTGTGGATGTATCGTTATAACACAACTGATTCAGTTTGGTACAAAGACTTCCAGTTGTTTGGTACCGAAGGATTTGATAATCCTTATTGGAGTCAATATGATGATTCCATTGAAAATGTATACGTAAAGAATCTCACACAAACAACATCTTTCATTTCAAACAAAGAGGATGTTTATGAGTATACAGATGGAAAAATCAAGATACCATATTCAACATGGTCTCCATTTATATCAACTGACATAATTCCAGCTGAAACGAATCTTGATACTGATTTACATGTTGAGATGAATGATGCTGTTATCAATTCCCAGAATTCATACTATTATCTGTTCAAAGAATCATTCGAGAATTATGTTCGTGCGAGAGTGTTTGAATTGTATCCAAATGAAGATGCGAACCACATTCAACTTCCCAAGGGTCATCAATTCAATATGCAGGATTATACAAATCGAACATGTGCATTCTCATATGTTAACGGAGATAACATGCAACCGAATATCTGTATATTCGATTCTAAGTCTACATACATCAATGGTTATGAAGATTACGAAGCAAACGTTGTCATCAATCACAAAGAAACATATACAACAAAACATATCATTGATTCTTTTGATAATCCGACATTCAAAGAAGCAATATGCGATTCATCGTATGTGTTGAGAAAGAATCTGTATAGAATTGATGAGACTACTCCTTCATTCTATAATAAGATGAAATCAACATATATCGATACTCATAACCGTGAATGGTTATTGGATTATATCGAAGAAAGTATATCCAAATATGCAGATCCTGTCGTTGTTGAATCTTTCTATATCGAAACTCTTTCGGACAATCGTCCAAGATGGAGATATTCGACAGAAGAAATCAAAACGTATGCATTGTATAATGCATACTACAGACATGGAGAACTGTCATGGCCAGATATAAATGAGACTGAACCAAATCCCGATAACGGCAGATATGATCTCGGATATCCGTTGACTCAGTTGAACGAGATTGAATTGTTCCAATCTATCAATACATCTGCTAAATCTGGAACAATTCAACCCAAGGGAGATTACGTTATACTTGATGCAGAAACATATGACCCAACTGTTCATATCAACAATGGATTGGAAACATCTCGAATGGATATTCTTCATGTATTCGAGATTGATATTCATCCTGCAGATATGAATAATTTCAGAATGTATGATGCAAATGGAAACGATATATCCAAGAATTCATTATTGATACATGGAACAGATTTATTCTATTTCGATGAAGATCAATGGGTTCTTAAAATATAAAGAAAGGCAAGGTATTCTTATATGAGTAATAAAGTTCCAGATAACATAGTATGGCATGCTGGTTATAATACACTGAGCATACTCATGGATCAAGAACGAAAGCATTGGTTGATGAAAGTCAATGCGAATAAGACAGTTCAAGACAAAGACACTGGCGATATGTTCAAAGGCGTCATCGATAATACAGGTGGAGAGATTGTTCTCTCCACCGAGAAACTCGGAGAGGATTATTCATACTTATCCGAATTGAAGTTTAATGCTTCGGCATCATCAGCATCGGATATAATAGAATTTGCAAGTTCGGTATTTCCGTATTCTCCGATGGTCAATGGATTCATGTTCGGTAGAATCAAAGCTTCAAAGTATACAATTGAAGCAGGTGATGTCGTTAATCATTATAACTATGCATTCCGTCTCAAGAACTGTACCGAAGTATCGATTCCTTTCGGTATATCGAAGAACAACGAAACTGAAGTAATCAATACAAAATGGATACGCACAACAACAACTCCGGAGATTATACTCTATGAAGATACAACACAACGCTCCACCATTTCAATCCCGATGGTTTCCGAAGTAACAAATGTTGTTTACTATTATCCATTGACACAATCAATCCAACCGATACCAATGACGAAGTCTGGTACAACATACACATCTTCTGCAGTTATATCAGATACTCAGATTGGTTATCCATTATATTGGTTCACATGCGATAACAGCAACATTGGTCCAACGATATCATTCACCAATAATACAAATGCGAACAATGATACATTGGTATTGTCGGGAATGCCCGGAACGAATTCAAAGTATTCTGGATTCTTGTATGTCAATGTCGATGGAACAAATGATGCAACGCCGGATACAACGAGTTCAGCTAATTACAAAATATACTGCCATCCATTCAGCGGTGAATTCTCGAATAATGATTCAGACTTTTCTAAACCATTGGCTTGGCAAGTTGGATTCTTCAATACAACGAATGATACGGAGACATTGATTCCAGTTACATTCTCACATCCAGAAGATGATGTAATCACAATGGTTCAGAATGAATCATGGGAATACATCAACTCGACAACATATGGAATCGATATGTCAGTATTCGATAATAACTGTGTTGAGAATGAAGCTTTGATTCCTGCATTCAGATATCATTTATATGAGTTCATTCCATTTATGAACACAACACTCGATACTGGATATGCCGGAATACAATTCTCATCGATGAATCCGGATAATGATCTTCTTGAGAAGTATCCATTCGATTTGAACAAGTGGGATGGATTGCCAACATGGTTAGCTGAAGAATCTTCCGTTCGTGAATACATGGCAATGTATGCAATTCACAACACTCCATCCTACCAGGAAGAAGATCCTACATCTCGTCAAACAACTGGATTGTTATTTGATTTGGGATACAATAGTCCTGAAGCAACAGAAGATGAAGCCAAGGGTAGGATATATTATATATCCAATGACCCTTGTGAATATGATAACAACCAGACTTCAGAACATCCAAAGCCGGGACGTACTCTCGCACGTATATGTGATATACCAACGACAGTTGTTCAATTGACAAACATAACCGGATTGGCACCATCATCAATCGTTGATAAGAAGTATGTTCGTACAGAAGCAGACTATTCGAATGATGATAAGGAAAGAGTATGGAATACTCTTAAATCCAGATGGGTTCGTCCTTCCAACTTGGATGTTGAAGGTAATCCAATATCAACTGATGAACCTTTCATATTCACATCGGAAGAAGATCTCAATAAGGTTGATCTTATAACATACAACGATTTCCGTTATCATAATAATATAAATAAACTGGTAAACGTTGGAGATGTTAAGATTCATACAATCGAAAATGGTGGTTCTGGATACACTGTTCTTGATACTGTTCTTCTTGTTATTGGTGGATTCTCATTCACTATCACCGTTACAGAAGTTGATTCAGATGGTAGTGTTGTTGGATGTGGTATTGGTTCTGATGAAACCGATGTAACAGCAATCAACATATCTAACTTCGATCTTGCTGATTCTGATATCGGTATTACTGAGGTATATGGAACTTCTCCACGTTCAGCAACTGGTACAGGACTTCGAGTACGTATCGGAATATCAAATTATCAATCATACAAACCAACTCGTGGTGGAATATATGAAGATATATTTGCAATCGTTAAAATATCCGAATATGATACCTCCGATGATTCGGCTGAACCTGGACTGTACTTCTACAAGTATGAGATTCCTTCACCTAATAGAGATATCCTTGTTAAAGGAAACTGGGTTCAATCTACACTCATATCCAAAGTAACTAAATCAACATCGCGTTCTTCACAAGGAGCACTCTCAATAGAAGATGCGTATGTAAATGGAATAGTTCCAACCAATCGAGTATATTCCATCCAGCAAGTTCAATCTGACCAACCTGCAGTTGGAGTACTTGGCGCTGGAACAAACACTCATATTGCATTATACAATAATTCGTTATATAATCCATTCAATTTGGATATTAACAAATTCTATTCGAATGGTGCAATATACAATTTGGAATTCTCTGATTCTGAATATATTGAACCGGGTTCAATTGCAAATAAATTAGCCAAGATACATCGTTTATATTATGATTCATTCATACTGTGGAGAATCTCCGATGATAATCATAAGCTGGTATATTATACATACATCCAGCGTTCACTCAATAACGATGTTACTACAGACTCAACAACTCGTCTTCCTCGTAACGATGTTCTTGATGTCAAGGATTTCGTTAACACAAATCCTGCAACAACAGTAACATGGAATACTGATTCAACAACATTCGTATTTGCATTTGATCCAACATACACAAAACACGAGCGTTATTCGATTGATTCGTTTGGCTCTATATCGATGGAGAATACAACTCCACTCACATGGGAAGATGTTGATATTCAAACTTCAACTGATCCTACTGTACAGAGTGTGAAACTGTTCGATGATAACGGTCTTCTCCAATGGAACATCTTCACAACTAATCCAACATATCGAGGAAAGTATTCGGATGATGT
>Ga0255344_1004061_pt1 | contig 15354 bp, 10 predicted proteins | sample wastewater_treat_5_FD_192414 | JGI IMG/M metagenome (GOLD analysis project Ga0255344, IMG submission 192414) | Wastewater microbial communities from Lulu Island WWTP, Vancouver, Canada - plant18 | ecosystem: Engineered > WWTP > Wastewater > Unclassified | place: Canada: Vancouver, British... | reverse complement strand
GCCGACGGTGAGGTCGGCCTTTTAAAACTTTCAGAGAAATATTATCTATGAGCAACAACTAGTTTGTAGCTGTTTTTCACTTTGTTGTTACTTACGTAAGAAGCGAAATAAACACCTGATTTAAGATCAGAAGTGCTTAACACTAAACTACCGTTTTTACCTGTTACATCCATTGTTTTTACTAATGAACCAAGCATGTTGTAAACTAATAGCTTATCGCCACTATTATCATTCTGTAAATTATAGGCAAAAACAGTAAACTGATCTGCAGGATTACGAAGTGGACGAGACATGCCGAAAGACTCAGCATTTTCGTTCAACCCAACAGTACAGAAGGCGAAATTCAATGTTAAAGCAACGCTATCAGCAGGATTATCTATATCGTAGAAATTATACTTAATAGTTGCTGTTCCGCAGTTACCATTTGGAAGAACATCTGCTTTGAATGAACTGTTTTGAGCTCCTGGATTGATGATTGTATTGTATGAAGTTACAGCAGTTCCCGGAGGGTTGCAGTAAATACCAAAACAGAATAATTCATCCATTCCAGCAGGCAAATTAATGATCGTTCTTTCAACTTGAACATTCATTGAATTTGCGCTGTTATTTTGAATTCTAGCGAAAGACTCTAGAGTAGTTTGGTTACCCGGGTCAGACACAGTTAATACGTAGTTTGAAGCTGAAAGACTCTGAGCCTGAGCAGCACCAAAAAACGCAAGAAACATAGATACTAAGAGTAATTGTTTTTTCATTTAAGGCAATATAAAGTTGTTTGGATTAGTAAAAGTAACAAATAACCCGTTCCAACACAAACTTAAAATCAAAAAAAACAGAAGAATTTTGGGAATACAATTCCAAAGCCCTTCAAAAGCATCATTACAGCCACAAAATGAACTAGTTATAAAATTTTAACGAATGTTAATCTTCGGAAAATCCATACTTGTATTTTTTAAAGATTTTTACGGCTTTTAAGCCCTAAGCCCCAGAAATTAATGATCTAAACAGCCGTTCAAAATTATACTTGCCGAGTAAAGGAATTTAAGTATTTTTAACCTCCCTAATTTCCTGAAAACAATAGTTTATTATTTCAACGATAATCCAGTTGATTACATAAACATCAGCTTAAGTGATTCGGAACCACCCGAATCATCATTAAAAATTCAGGTTCAAAATAAATTAAGGTACAACAATTGATATGCGAATCCCTGCATGACAAATGTGAAGCATTTGCATTAAAACCATTCAGCCTTTACAAAAAAACAACTCAAAAAATCACAATGAAAAAATTAGCGTTAGCAGTTGCTCTATTAATTGGCAGCACATCGTTGTTTGCACAAACAGCAACAAAATCAGATGTACCTGCGGCAAACATTAAATCTCTCGACGGAAAAGCGTTTAACACAGCAACTATCAGCAATGACGGAAAGCCATTCATCATTGACTTTTGGGCAACGTGGTGCAAGCCTTGTGTATCAGAATTAAATGCTATTAACGACGATTATTCAGACTGGAAAGAAGAAACAGGAATTAAAGTATTTGCAGTATCAATTGACGATAGCCGCACTATGAATTCTGTAGCACCATTTGTTGCGGGTAAAGGTTGGGACTACACAATTTTACTTGATCCTAACGGAGATTTTAAACGTGCAATGGGAGTTAATGTAATTCCGCATACTTTCTTATTCGACGGTAAAGGAAAATTAGTTAGCCAACATAACAATTATTCACCCGGCGACGAAGACCGTCTTTATGAAGAAATTAAAAAGCTGACAGGAAAATAATTTCCCGAAAAGCAAATGATATAATCAGGGAACTCAGACTTATTAGTTCCCTGATTTATTTTAACTAAAAAGACCTTCTAATCAATATGAATAAATCTACCCTAAAATACTTATTGTTTAGTGCAGCTGTTACTTGTTTGGCGAATACAGCCAGTGGACAACAAGCGCCAAACATGTCGAATATTTCCGGCAACTTCGAAATCAATTCTCAATACTATATTAAAGATAGTTTAATTGATGCGCCTGATGTTCCAGAGAAAGTACTGAGTAACGGATTCATGAATTTGAATTTCGACTACGGAAATTTCAAAGCAGGAATTCGTTATGAAAGTTATTTAAATGTCCTTCAAGGATTCGATCCGAATTACAAAGGAAGCGGAATAACGTATCGCTATGCCAGCTTTACTAACGACGGAATTACGATTACAGCAGGAAACTTTTACGATCAATTCGGCAGCGGACTAATCTTCAGAAGTTATGAGGAACGTGCACTGGGAGTTGATAATGCAATGGACGGACTACATGTTAGATATACACCTTTCAAAGGAATTACATTAAAAGGATTTATAGCAGAGCAAAGAAATTACTTTGCAAAAGGCCCAGGTATTGTGAGAGGCTTCGACGGCGATTTGCAATTGAACGATTTTATTCCGGGTTGGGAAGCTAAAAAACTTCGTATAGGTCTTGGCGGTAGTTTCGTAAGTAAATACCAAAAAGACGATAGCCCATCACGTATTCTACCTGAAAACGTTGGAGCATACGCAGGAAGAACAAGTATTGCTTATGGAAGTGTTTCTTTCGATGCTGAATATGCATACAAAATCAACGACCCTTCAATTGTAAATAAATTCATTTACAAAAATGGAGAAGCATTATTGATGAATTTATCATATGCTAAAAAAGGAATGGGAGCTAAAGTTTCTGCAAAGCGAATCGACAATATGAACTACCGTTCAGATCGTGGAGCAACAGGAAACAGCTTATCGATTAATTATCTTCCTGCTATTAACAAACAACTTACTTATCGTTTAAGTACGTTATATCCTTTCGCTACTCAACCAAATGGAGAGATGGGAATATCAGGTGAATTCTATTATAACTTTAAATCGGGATCACCACTTGGAGGAAAATATGGAACAATGATTAGCTTAAGCGGATCAGCAATTAGCGATATTCAACGCGGACCAGTTTCGAATGATACATTAGGATATACATCAGACTTTTTCTCAATCGGAGAAAACAGATACTATCAAGATGCTACGGTTGAAATCAATAAAAAGTTGAGCAAAAAAGATAAATTGATTTTAACTTATATCTATCAAGTTTATGATAAAGATGTAATCGAAGGAAAAATTGGAGAGCCTCAAGTAACTGCTCATATTGCTGTTATTGATTACACTCATAAATTTAACAGTAAGCATAGTGTTCGCACAGAACTTCAGCATTTAATGACTGATGAAGACAAGAAAAACTGGGCGATGGCGTTAGTAGAATACAGTTATGCGCCACATTGGACAATTGCAGTATTCGACGAATGGAATTATGGCAACAAAGATGAAAGTCACCGTTTCCATTATTACAATGCGAGTTTAGCATACAACAAAGGAGCAACAAGAATCAGTTTAGCATATGCACGTCAGCGAGCAGGATTATTATGTGTAGGCGGAGTTTGCCGATTTGTACCTGCAAGCAATGGATTTAACGTAACTATCACTAGCAGATTTTAACAGAATTAAACATCGAAAATGAAAAATATACTCTCAAAATTAGCACTGGCAACAGGCATTGCATTAATGCTTGGAAGTATCGGTTGCGATAAAGTAGAAGGACCTTACGGAGTAAAAAGCACAACAGGAGGAACTGATACAACTGATACAATAGTACGCAAAGTATTGTTGGAAGATTTTACCGGACATACCTGCCAAGCTTGTCCTGCTTCACATGCAGAAGCGCAGCGACTAAAAGATATTTATGGCGATCGCCTTATTATAATGAGTGTACACGCAGGATTCTTTGCAAAACCTCAACCGTCATATAATCCTCCTTTCCCTGCTGATTTCAGAACGCAAGTAGCTACTGATATTGCAACCGACTTCAACGTAATTAATTTGCCTTTCCCTAAAGGGATGGTAAATAGGTTATATGATTCAGGAACAGGAGTGCAAAAAATTCTTGAATATGCAGATTGGGAAGTAAATGTAGATACCATGTTACAACGCGGTGCTGATGCAGGATTAAAAATCAGCAATAGCTTCTCAACAAGTGATAGCATGATGACTGCTACTGTTAATGTAACGATGGTTAACAATTATAGCAATCAACTTAACCTAGCAGTATATTTTGTAGAAGACAGTATTGTTAGTCCGCAGAAAGACGGCACTAATAATATTATGAATTACATACATCGCCACATGCTTCGCGGAACCTTTAACGGAACATACGGAGAAAGTGTTGGAACAGGATTAACATCGGGGCAAGAAGTAACTAAAACCTATTCTACGAAATTAACGCCAACAGATGCGGTTGTTAACCAAGTATATGTATATGCACTTTTGTTCGACAATGTAACGAAACAGATTGTACAAGTAGAAGAAAAGAAACTGATTCCGTAAAATAATTCACAAAAACAGGAAACCCCGTTCATCATTTGAGCGGGGTTTTTTATTTCTATATATTAACAAATTGCTGTTAATAGCTAACCGTTTGCAAACGGATAAACTATTAATTATGGGTATATATTTGTCCTGTTCAAATACGCTTTTCATCTCTAATTTTATACATAAACACTATGCAACAAAAACTAAGGCGATTCCGCACGCCATAAAACGGAAAATAATATTCTTAATTAGTCGGGAGGCTGATAAAGAAAAGCAGTCGCGGCTCAACAGCGAACAAACTCATACTTCAAAAAACCCCTTTTCTAAAACTCAATTTAAAATGAAAAAAATTATCGCATTTACATTGCTTATTGTTTGTGCACTAACAAACATGACAAAGGCCGAGAGCCCTGTTAAAACCACCGAATCACATTTTCGTCCCATTAAAGTTTCATTCTTAATTGCATCTCGCAAGCAGAACTGTGAAGCAGGAATTGGCATATGCAAACTAACAATTGAATCAGACATCGGCGTACGCAACACAGGAGTAATGGTAAGCGCTACACCTTCCTATTCAAAAACACAATTACTATTAGATATTCAAAAAGGCGACATGGGATCCGGAGCATTGGCAACAATGAAAACTGCTACCTCCTTCCCTATCGAAGATAACTTTGTCATTCCTTATGATGTAGCTAGAGGATTTGGCGCTTCTGGAGATGTAACTGTATTGATGGGAAAATACTCCATTAAAGAAACTGCAACTTCATATACAATTATACTTAACTGCAGATAATCCATCCTATGAAAACGAAATTATTAATCCTTCTCATTTTAATGATTGGAAGTGTTGGCGCTATTAGTGCAAAAAATGCAAAGCCACCTATTAAGATTATTGTCAAATTGTATAAAAAGCGAACAGGATGCAGTGAGCCTAGAGGAATGTGTTTTGGAGGAATGGATATTGTTGCCGCAAAATTTTCAGACCCATCGTTAACACATTGCAATGCGACTTTTGAGTTCAACACTTTAACTCTTGAGATACCGAAATTGACTATGAATGAAGCGGCAAAAAAATCACTAATTGGATATAGTACCTTACCAATTGATGAAGATGTATCATTCACTGACGACGCCTCGAAAGAACTAGGTTCATTTGGCCCAATTACAATTAAAGCCGGCGAATATCCAATTCGTGAATCAATTGATAAATACACATTAATATTCCCAATAAAATAACATTAAACAAAACAGGGGTCAAAGTACCCCTGTTTATTCTTCATTCTTATGAAAATTAAAGCGATAATAATTGGAATGATTGGAATTATGTCCCTATCATCATGTACAGATATCATGTTTAGACTTGAAGGGAGACGTGTGTTCCATCTTGAAACTTCAAAGAAAATAAATTCCACTTTGGAAAAATTCAAGCTACCCGAAGACAAATTGCTATTTACTCATTCGAATGATGAAAAAATTATCACTTCAGCATTTTTCGAAAACACTCCTGAAATTTATATTGCCGATTCATCTGGGTTTCAAAAAGTATATTACGAAAAAAACCCAACATGCCCCGGTCCGGTAGAAAACTACTTGAGAACTCTATGTACGAACCAACCGGAATGGATAGACAGTTCAACGACCGATTTCACTTTAGAAAATCATCTTTACAAAAGAGATAGCTCGCTATTTAAAATCACTAGATCTGAAAAAACACGTATTTATATTGCATGGAAAGTTTCTGATCATAATTTTCTCAAAGAAAAAATTCAATGGGAAAGCACGTTAAAAAATTTAAACGAATGTCGATTTGAAATTTATTGGGTTAATGTAGATATTCTAGCAAAAAACATGGGATACAGCAGAAGAAAAAGAATTAAACCTGCTATACCTATGTGGAAAATGCTAAGAGATTCTAAACATAAAAAGCAGGCTAGTCACTAAAATTCGATTTCCAAAAAAAGATCTTTCTCATCCCTAAACCATTTTAGGCTGGGTTTGTTTCCATAATTGCTCAAAGCAACGTACCTTTGCGCGGCAAATAAGTACCCCTTATTGGGGGTGACAAACAAAATATTATGGCAAAAGATCGTTTCCAGGGACATGATTACTACTTGATGGATGAGCTTCTTACTGAAGAGCACCGTTTAATTCGCGATTCTGTAAGAGAGTGGATTAAGAGAGATGTATCCCCTATTATTGAAGATTACGCACAGCGTGCAGAATTCCCTACTCAAATTATTAAAGGCTTAGCCGATGTTGGTGCTTTTGGCCCTTATATTCCTGCTGAATACGGTGGTGGCGGATTAGATCAGATTTCTTATGGTCTAATTATGCAAGAGGTAGAGCGTGGCGACTCAGGTGTTCGTTCTACTGCTTCGGTTCAGAGTTCTTTGGTGATGTATCCTATTTACACTTATGGAACTGAGGAACAACGCAAAAAATATCTTCCTAAGTTAGCTACCGGTGAAATGATGGGTTGCTTCGGATTAACGGAGCCTGATCACGGATCTAATCCTTCAGGAATGACAACTCATTTCAAAGATGCAGGTGATCATGTAATCTTGAATGGCGCTAAAATGTGGATTTCTAATGCTCCTTTTGCAGATATCGCTGTTGTTTGGGCGAAAGATGAGAATGGAGACATTCGCGGTTTAGTTGTTGAACGTGGCATGGAAGGCTTTAGCACTCCTGAAACGCATAATAAATGGTCGCTAAGAGCTAGTGCTACCGGCGAACTTGTTTTTGATAACGTTAAAGTTCCAAAAGCAAATATTTTTCCTACAATCAAAGGACTTAAAGGCCCATTAGGCTGCTTAAATTCAGCCCGTTACGGAATCGCCTGGGGAGCAATCGGAGCGGCAATGGACTGCTACGATACTGCTTTAAGATATTCTCAAGAAAGAAAGCAATTTGGTCGTCCGATTGGAGGATTCCAATTGCAACAGAAAAAATTAGCTGAAATGATTACAGAAATCACTAAAGCTCAGCTATTAACGTGGCGACTTGGCGTTCTTAAAAACGAAAATCGCGCTACCCCTGCTCAAATCTCGATGGCGAAACGTAATAATGTAAACATGGCTTTACAAATTGCACGCGAAGCTCGTCAGATGTTAGGTGGAATGGGAATCACGGGCGAATATCCAATTATGCGCCACATGATGAATTTAGAAAGTGTGGTGACTTATGAAGGAACGCACGATATCCATTTATTAATCACCGGAATGGATGTAACTGGATTTAACGCTTTCACATAAAAAGCATAACCTCATAAAAAAACCCTCGCTAATAACGAGGGTTTTTTATTTGATATCAGAATGAATAATTGGCCTCCCAGGCATTAAATAATTCATTCAAGAACAGGTTCTCTTTAGGAGTAATTTTTTTGTCGGCAATCGCCAATTTCACAGCGAAATCGAGGAAATGATTTCTTTCCTCTACAGTTGAGTCGAGGTAAAAATCGTTCATCGCATTATTAAAATGTATTGCATACTCATCTTGCGGAAGCGCTGCCAAAATTTCCATCTCATTATCGAGATTGGCCTTGTGAGAAAAGTTCTCAATAAGGTATTGCTGAATAATTTTATCCTCTTTCGCATTAAAAATACCATCAACAGCTGATAAAATCATCAGCATTTGATAACCTGCCACCGCTTTTGTCTTTCTCTCGGTACTCATATTCTTATTATTTAGTGTAGCTAAGATAAATAAATGTATCTGATTTTAAATGTTTTTCGGCTGAAATATCTTACATAACTGCTGAAATGAAACTTTTTCATGACGAAATTGGTTTAAAATGTGGTTAGAGATTAAAAATGCAAGGGTAATTCATAAATTTTTTTTATGTTTGCCCCACTCAAAAAAGGTCGTGTGGCCGAGCGGTTAGGCAGAGGTCTGCAAAACCTTGTACAGCGGTTCAAATCCGCTCGCGACCTCCACATAAGCATCCTGTTTCGTTAAATCGAGACAGGATGTTTTGTTTTCAACCATTTTCTATTCCAAACTCCCTTCGATTCAGATCAGTACGCTTGATGAATATCATAGCCGCAACGCTTTTGTTTTGATAGATTCGTCGCATGAATATGAAGTCCCGAATCAGCTACGAACCACAATTAATTATTGTGATCTGTCTGCTCGCGGCTCTTCGTGTTTTTCTGTACTCAGCAGCCTTTCCCTTTTTCAGCAATATTGATGAGCAGGCTCACTTCGATTTGGTGATGAAATATAGCAAAGGGTATATCCCTAAATCAATCGAGAATATGTCGATTGAATCAGCATATTACATTCCTAGATATGAATCGCCGGAGTACTTCAATGCACCTGAGAATCAACCTAATGGAATTTTTCAGTCGCCCCCATGGACGAAACCCGAATCGGCCATGCAACGCTACTATTCAGAAGGGACAGTTTATTGGAGCAACAACTATTTAAACCACGAATTGTCGCAAGCACCACTTTACTATGTAATTGCCGGTAGCTGGACCAATTTGGGCAAGTTGCTCGGAATTGGCGGAGGGTACATGCTTTATTGGATCCGGTTCCTAAACATCCTTTTTATGGTAGCATTAGTAGTGATTGCCCGAAAAACCGCTATTGAACTCTTTCCGGAAGATCCTTTTTTCAGAATTGGCATTCCATTATTAGTGGCCTTCATCCCCCAAGACAGTTATTACTGCATTCAAAACGACGTTTTATCGCCAGTAGCATTTGGAGTTACATTTCTTCTGCTCATAAAATATATTAATACCGAATTTAAATCAAATATTTTAGCATTTGGCGCCGGGCTTTCATTGTCATTAACGATGTTGGTAAAAGTTTCAAACCTACCATTATTCCCGATTTGCATTGCATCTGCACTACTACTCTTTGCTCGAACTCAACGTATAAATAGAACTCACTATATAACGTTTATGTTATTTATTAGCAGTGCAATAATTCCGGTCGCTCTTTGGTTCCTAAGAAACTATTTAGTTTTCGGCGACCTAACAGGGTCAGAAGAAAAGATTAAAATATTGGGTTGGACACATAGAAACATAAGCGAATGGTTTCAACATCCAATTTTTACATTTACAGGAATAACTGAATTTACGACCGGCATAATTTCCACATTTTGGAGAGGAGAAATGATCTGGTGGACAAAACCAATAGCAGATTCTATAAGTGATATGTTTTTCATCCTATCTACCCTAATTTTCATCATCGCAGGCATCTTCATAAATAAAAACAACAACAAATTATTTAGTCAATCAAATAAAATAGCAATTGCATCTTTTATCTCGGTTATCCTCTTCATGATTCTATTATCAATAAGTTTCGACTTTGGCAACTGTGAAAATCCGTCGAGAATGCACCCCTACTTTGTATCAGGACGATTAATTAGCGGGGTACTCATTCCATTTGGAATACTTTATTTACAAGGAATGAACACGATTTTATTCAAGATAAGAGATCAGAAAATTAAATTATATATATTAGCTTCGGCAGTTGTAATAATTACCGCACTTGAATACATCAATCACATACCAGTTTTTGAAAGTAAATTCAACTTTTTCAATTTATAATTTGACTTGAGTTCTCCATAATTTCTCCATGAGAAATCGGCTTTAATCAACCTTGGGTGGACGAAATACAATAAAAACCGAACCTGAATTACTTTAAAAAATTGTTAAATCCCTAGAATTAGGCAAGTAAATAAATTGGGTTAGGGAAAAATTAACAATTTCATTCCAGAGACATCAATATTTTCGAAAAACGACTTCATCAATTAAAAACGTGACATTTTCACTCCTCTTCCGCATCCATAAACAATTGATTTTCAAATTACAAATAAACCATTTGACAATAAAATATAAAAAGGGCCAAAAATAATATGGGGATCAAAAATGCTTCTGAAAAGAAGCTTATCTGCGAAAAGGCAGACTTTCAGCCCATTAAAAACGACGTTCGTCCATAAATAGGTGTTTCCCCACCAAATAACTATTGACTTGTATCATATTTTTTTATAATCTTGATACGTTGAAATCAGACTATGCTTTTCAGATGCAAAATATTGAAAATGAAAGTGTAAGATTGACTTCAAACATATTTAGTAAAATAAATCTAATAATAAATCTTATTCTAATGTTCCCAAACCAAACTCTCATCCGAAATTTTCGATTATGGATTTTGTTGACAGCCTGTATGTTGATGAGTTCACAGTATGGCAAAGCTCAGCTCGCCATAACTGATTATGTACTATTTAGCGGAAATGGCACAATACCTGGCGCTACATCCGCTGTACCGGCTTCACCCGGTTATGCTGTACAATTATTTTCATCAACCACTGTAAATGGTGGTTGGATAGGAAGTAATGTTCTTGTAAAATCTACCGGATCATCTACAATGACCGGATCGATTCGAAGCGGTGGTACTGTTGTACTAGCAAATAGCAACACAATTGGAGGTGGCATTGCTGCTAACAATAACGGTCTTCAAACTGGCACAAGCATATCCGTTGGATCGAGTGCAAAAATCAGCGGGAACATTAACGCAAACGGAAATATTGTTGTTTCCGGAGGAAAAGTTTATGGATCGGTAACACATCCGACTGGCACTACTTATTCAGGCCCTAATCCATCATTAGGAAATATTGTAGGTACTCCTTCATTACCAGCTATTCCATCGTTACCAACGCCGGCAGTATTTCCATCTGCAGGAACAACAAATATAACTACAACTCAAACAATCACTCCGGGTTCTTATGGAAACATGACCTTAAGTGGTAGTAAAGTTGTAACATTTGCAGGTCCAGGAGTATATGTATTTAACTCAATCACAAATACGGGTTCTAGCAATACGCTAAAATTCAACTTTCAAAATTTAGCTACTGGCAATATAATTATTTATGTGCATGGAAAAATCGATTTAGGTAAATCTGCATCATCAATAATTAATGGAGGCTCTGCAGGTAGAATTTTCTATGAGACTCATAGCAATGCTGCAACAGCATTCAACATAACAAACGGTGCTAATACAAGTAGTGCATCACGATTAGATGGAAATGTTTATGCTCCTTACGGTGCAATTTATATTGGATCAGGTACAGGATGTTCTCAACTTTACGGATCACTTTGGAGTGGCACACAAGTTACTATCAACTGTGGAGTAACAATCAATTATGTTTGTCCGGCGGCATCATGCACAACACCAAATGTAAATGCAGGAGCAGACTTAACAATAAACTGTAACTCTTCAACAGTTACACTTAATGGATCTTCATCTACCGCAGGTGTATCTTACAGTTGGGCAGGACCAGGAATCGTTTCGGGAGGCAATACTGCTTCACCTGTTGTTAATGCAGCAGGAACTTATACTCTAACAGTAAACAATGCTGGATGTACTGCTACAGATCAAGCTATTGTAACTGTTAATACTACTGCACCGGGAGCAAATGCCGGAGCTGACCAAACAATAACTTGCGCTAACACATCAGTTATACTTTCAGGATCATCAGCAACATCGGGAGTTAATTACGCATGGAGCGGACCTGGAATTGTATCAGGAAATAATTCAGCAACTGCTACTGCAGATGTTACGGGTTCGTATACGCTTACCGTTAGTGACCCTTCGAATGGATGTTCTTCGACTGATGTTGTAGATGTAAACATTAATACAAATGCTCCTAATGTTGATGCAGGATTAGACCAAACATTAACATGCGCTAATTCTTCAGTTACCCTTTCAGGATCATCATCTACATCAGGAGTTAATTACTCATGGAGTGGACCTGGTATTGTTTCAGGAAATAATTCAGCAATAGCTACTGCAGATGCTACAGGTTCGTATATACTTACCGTTAGTGATCTTGCAAATGGATGTTCGTCAACTGACGAAGTTCTTGTAGGAAGCAACTATACTGTTCCTACAGCTGATGCAGGACCAAGCAATGCGCTTACATGTTCAATTTTAGAAGTATCATTATCGGGAATTACAACAACTACGGGAGGAACATTTGAGTGGACAACCTCAGGTACTGGAAATATTGTTTCAGGTGCAAATACAGCAACGCCTCTTGTAAACGGATTAGGAATATATACTTTAACAGTAACAGAACCTAATAGCGGATGTACTGCTAGCGACACATTAGAAATTGTTGAAGGACCATGTATTTTACCTTACTACACTCCATGTCCCGGAGGAAAATACAGTGGAGTATTAGGATGTGAATTAAGTTCACTCTTCACAAACTACACTGTTGGAAGTGACACAATAAATGATGTTTATTTCTTTGGAGGTGATAGCGTTTATATTGAGATCATCACCAACGAAGGACAAACTCAAAACGTATTCAACTTAATTTACAATACTTCTGGTTACGGATTAACTGATACTATTCCTAATGGATTAAATCCTTTGATTATTACAGGAAGATATCCGATAGCGAACTTAGGCAACTTAGCAACTGCACCGGTTGCGAGTATGATTAACTATGTTCGACCTGTATACCCTTCAATTATGAATACGGGAGTAGCAACAACACAAGGAGATCAAGCACAAAACACAAACAATGTACGATCTGCATTTAATGTAGATGGAGAAGGTGTTAAGGTTTGTGTATTATCTGATAGCTACAACAGTATTATTGGAAGTCCTGCAACAACTGATATTGCTAACGGCGATTTACCGGGAGCAGGAAATCCAGATAATCATTCAATTCCTGTTGACTTAATAAAAGAATATCCTTACGGACAACGTTCTGACGAAGGTCGTGCGATGTTACAAATCATTCATGATGTTGCTCCAGGAGCTTCATTAGGATTTAGAACAGGATCGATCAGTGAAGGAGATATGGCATCAGGAATTATTGAATGTGCTAACAAAGGATGTAAAGTTATTGCAGATGATATTACTTGGTTAACATCACCATTCTTCCAAGACGGAGTAATTGCGAAAGCTGTTGATTCAGTTTCGGCGATGGGAGTATCTTACGTTGTAGCTGCAGGAAACTTCGGATCGAAATCATACGAAGGAGTTTATGCTCCTATGACAACTCCACTAGGATTGACAGGTACAGCGCATGATTTCGGTGGTGGAGACAATTTATTAAGTGTAACATTAGCACCGGGTAATTATACAATCGTGCTTCAGTGGCAAGATTCTATTTACTCATTAGGACAAACACAAACAGGATCATTAACTGATTATGATATCTATTTAACAAACCAATACGGAACACAATACTTCGGATTTAATCGTAATAACTTAGGAGGTGATCCATTGGAAGTATTACCATTTATTGTTCCTGGATCGACACCCGTACAAGCGAACATATCGATTATACGTGCAGCGGGATCATTAAACTCTCACTTCAAGTTAATCGTATTCAGAGGAGAAATGTCGTTCAATGAACATACAACAGGATCTTCAACAATTGTAGGACAAGCAAATGCTGACAAAGCAATTACCGTTGGAGCTGTTAACTATTTCAACACACCTGCATTCGGAGTAAATCCTCCTACAGTACAAAACTTCTCTTCACGAGGAGGTACATCAATCAACGGTATTGTTCGCAGTAAACCTGATTTAATTGCACCTAACGGAGGAAATACAACTGTTCAAATGGGAGGACCAAACGTTGATGGCGACTTATTCCCTAACTTCTTTGGAACATCAGCAGCGGCACCACATGCAGCTGGAGCGGCAGCGTTAATGATTAATGCGAAACAGAAATTCTACGGTGCAGACTTATTACCTGCAGAAGTAAAATCAATACTAAACACAACTGCGCTTGATATTGATGCTCCGGGATACGATATCAATACTGGTAACGGATACATTCAACCTTATGCAGCGATGATGTCGTTTGCAGCACCTACACCAGATGCAGAAGCATTAGCTTGGGACACAACAATTGTTCCGGGAACAGTAGTATTCTCAGCAGGAGTAACTGGAGATTTCTTCACCACACAATCCGTAATTATTTTTAATGGAGATACATTACCAACAACTTTTATAAATTCAAATCAAATATCGACTACGTTCCCTACATTCTTCGGAAACTTCCCGATTTATGTTTATACGCCACCGATTGTTCCGTTTATTAATGACGGAGGAAATTCAGATACTCTTTATTTCTTCTCAACAATTAAGAAACATGTAAAAATTGTAGCTGATAACAAAACGAAGAAATACGGAGAAGTACTACCTGCATTTACAGCATCAATTTATGTAGATGATGTTCTATTAGAAAACACAACATTAACATACGCTGATTTAGGATTAACTCCAATAAACTTCACATCATCAGCAACAAGTTTAAGCAATACAGGGATTTACTTTATTAATCCTTCAGCAAGTGTTGTTGACACAGGATACAATACATTCTTTGAATACGAGTTTGTAAACGGATTATTATCGATTGATAAATTATCATTGGTAATTACACCAAAAGATACGACCATAACATATGGTGATAAAATTGATGTTAATCATTTTAACTATCAATATGACGAAACCAATATTGCTCCTGCCGATCGTGCAGCAGTATTAAGTTCATTACAATCAGCACATGAAGCAAATACTTCAGATGCATTAGCGATTGTAAATGGAAGAGCGATTGTAAACGGTAGAGCAATTGTAAATCTTGATCTACTTAACTTAAGTATGTTAGTTAGCGGTAGAGCAATTGTAAATGGAAGAGCGATTGTGAACGGAAGAGCAATTGTAAATGGAGTAACAGAATACGACACTACAAACATCATCGATGTTTCTCCTGGATCAATCTTCGATTATCAAGTAAATCCTGATACAGCGAATTTAATTAGCGCTAACTCTCTGGTGAATGGAAGAGCGATTGTTAACGGAAGAGCAATTGTGAATGGAAGAGCGATTGTGAATGGAAGAGCAATTGTGAATGGTTCACCAATTATGAATAGTTCTAGTGTTGGCGACACAACATCGAATGAATCACCGATAGTAGTTATTATTGATGAAGACGA
>Ga0255344_1004052_pt1 | contig 15372 bp, 8 predicted proteins | sample wastewater_treat_5_FD_192414 | JGI IMG/M metagenome (GOLD analysis project Ga0255344, IMG submission 192414) | Wastewater microbial communities from Lulu Island WWTP, Vancouver, Canada - plant18 | ecosystem: Engineered > WWTP > Wastewater > Unclassified | place: Canada: Vancouver, British... | reverse complement strand
GGTGGTTTGTGCTCGCCCTGGATCACGGGCTTCGACCTCCAGGAGAGCCAGGACCTCGAGGACTGCCGGGTCGTCAACTGCATCGCGGCCTCGAACTGGGAGTCGGGGTTCCACTTCGAGCCCGGCGCCCGTGCCGACGCCTCGGGCCGCGAGATCGGGCCGCGGACGCGCTGCGAGAACCTCTCGCTCGAGAACTGCATCTCCGTGGACAATGGTTGGCGGAACACGGACCCCGGCCGGTTCTTCATGTCGGGGTACTACGTTCACCGGAACGCGAACCTGACGGGCTGCCGCTCGGTCCACAACCGGAACGCCGGTTTCTATGTTCAGGGGGGCACGGAGGCCCGGTTCGAGGACTGCTCGGACGAGGGCTCGACCTACGGGTGGATGCTCGTGAAGTCCACCCACGACATCGTCCTCGACGACTGCCGCTCGGACGACGCGCGCATCTGGGCGCTCTGGGCTGCGTACGCGAGCCGGCTCGCGGTCACGGACTTCACCCAGGAGAACGCCGGCGCGGCCCGCGGCGTCCAGTCCATGCTCGGCTGGTACCGGGACGACGGACGGTACGAGCGGCCGGTCACGGACTCCTCGTTCGAGATCGCGGCCGCCGGCCCGGCGGGCTCGGCCCCGATCACGCGCGAGGGCCGGGGCAACCGGTACTCCGTCACCGCGGCGGCGTAGCCGGCGCGCTTCCCGGCCGTCCCGCAGCCCGCCCTCTTCCCACGCGCGTCGAAACAGGCGGGCCCCGCCCGGGTTCCCGGTTCCGCGACCGCTCGTTCAGGATCAACACTCCCGGTTCCACCGGGACCATTCAGAATCTTTTACTGTCCCCCTGCGAACAGTACCAGTACGTGATGATGATCGAGGGCCGAACTGGACGTTCACGGGTTCCGCCTGTCGAAGAGCAGACCGGCCCCGCCTCCCGCGCCGGGCCGGGAGGAGTCGTCCCGTGACCTGCCCGCGGCCGCTGCCCCCCGGTCTCGCGGATCTCGCCGACCTCGCCGGGAACCTCTGGTGGACCTGGCACCCCGAGGCCCGGGCGCTCTTCGCCGACCTCGCCCCCGCGCTCTGGCGCGAGTCGGGCGAGAACCCGCTCCGCCTCCTCCACCTCGTCCCGGAGGACGCCCTGGCGCGCGCGGCCGGGGACCCGTCGTTCCGGGCCCGGTACGACCTGGTGCTGCGACGGTATCGCCAGGACCTCGGCGGCCGGCGCGGCTGGTTCGAGGAGGCACACGGCGGGGGACCGGCGGTCGCGTACTTCTCGGCCGAGTTCGGGCTCCACCAGTCCCTGCCCCTGTACGCGGGCGGGCTCGGCTTCCTGGCCGGCGACCACCTCAAGGAGTGCTCGGACCTCCACGTCCCGCTCGTCGGGGTCGGGCTCCTCTACGGCGAGGGCTACCTCCGCCAGCGGATCGGGGCCGACGGCGGGCAGGAGGACACGCCGGAGCCGCTCGACTTCTCGTGCGCGCCGCTCGCGCCGGTCCCCGGGCCGGGGGGCGAGCCGCTCGCCATCGAGGTCCGGATCGGCGACGAGTCCTGCGAGGTCCGGGCCTGGCGTGCGGACGTCGGCCGGGTGCCGCTCTACCTCCTCGACACGGACCACGAGGGCAACCCGCCGGCGCTCCGCGCGATCACGCGCCGGCTCTACGCGGGCGATGTCGGGCTCCGGCTCCGCCAGGAGGTCGTGCTCGGCGTCGGGGGCTGGCGCCTCCTTGCATCCCTCGGGCTCGGCGACGCGGCGGTCCACCTCAACGAGGGGCACCCGGCGTTCGCCCTGCTCGAGCTGCTGGGCGGCCGGCTCGCGGCCGGCGAGCCGCTCGAGGAGGCCGTCCGCGCGGTCCGCGCGCGGTCGGTCTTCACGACCCACACGCCTGTTCCGGCCGGCTTCGACGTCTACGACGACGCCCTCGTCGAGGCCGTCCTCGGGCCGTACGCCGCGTCGCTCGGCCTCGCGACGGCCGAACTCCTCGCGCTCGGCCGGCACCCGGACGCGCCGGACGACGGGTTCAACATGGCCATGCTCGCGCTCCGCCTCACGGGCGGGGCGAACGCGGTCTCGGAGCGGCACGGCGAGGTCTCGCGCGACCTCTTCGCGTCGCTCTGGCCGGATCTCGCCACGGCCCGGGTCCCGGTGGGGTCGATCACGAACGGGGTCCACCTCCCGACCTGGCTCGACGCCGCGATGGCGACGCTCCTCGACCGCCACCTCGCCCCGGTCTGCCCGGGCTGGCTCGAGGAGCACGACCTCGAGGCGGTCTGGGGGCTCGTGGACGCGGTGCCCGACCGGGCGCTCTGGGAGGTCCACCGGGGGCTCAAGGGACGGCTCGCGGCCCGCCTCCGCGAGGGGCAGCGGCGCGCCTTCGCGTCGGGCGGCGCCGTGCCGGCCGGCCTCGCGGCGGGCGGGGCGCTGCTCGACCCGGACGTGCTGACGGTCGGCTTCGCCCGGCGGTTCTCGACGTACAAGCGGGCGGACCTGGTCTTCTCCGACCCCGAGCGACTCCGCCGCATCCTGACGGACCCGGAGCGGCCGGTGCAGCTGGTCTTCGCGGGCAAGGCCCACCCGGCGGACGAGGCGGGCCGCGCCCTTCTCCGCCGGGTCCAGGGGTTCGCCCGCGACCCGGCGTTCGAGGGGCGGATCGCCTTCATGGAGGACTACGGCGCGGCCTCGGCCCCCGACCTGGTCCGGGGCGTGGATGTCTGGCTCAACAACCCCGTGCCGCCGCTCGAGGCCTCGGGGACGAGCGGGATGAAGGCCGCGATGAACGGGGTGGTGAACTGCTCGGTCCCGGACGGGTGGTGGCTCGAGGGCTACGACGGCTGGAACGGCTGGGCCTTCGGGGGCGACAGGCCGGCGGACGGCGACCGGGCGGCGGCCGACGCGGCGGCGCTGTACGACCTCCTCGAGAACGAGGTTGCGCCGCGGTACTACGAGCGGGGGCCCGACGGCGTGCCGCACGCGTGGGTGGCGATGATGAAGGCCTCGATCCGGACCTGCGCGCCGCGGTTCTCGGCGCGTCGGATGGTCAAGGAGTACGTGGACCGGTACTACCCGGGGCTGCGGGCGGGGACGGCGGCGGCCCTGGCGACGGCCCCGGCGCTCGCGGCGGACGGGGAGCCGCTGCCGGCCGGCGGCGGGACGTAGCCGGCGGCTTCTCCCGCTCTATTTTTTTCCGTGAGGCCCCGGGGCCTTCCGCTCTTCTTCGCGAGCGGCCCCCGGGACCTCACGGCGTTTTTCTCTCCTCGCGCGACTGCTCCGCCCCGATTCAGGCGGCCATCAAAGGTTTCAGGGGGACCGAATAGGGTGAAAAAGGGAGAAAGTACTTAACCATCCCCGAACCAGTCCGGGCCATGTCCACACGCTATCGCGCGGCCGCGATCGGTGCGGTTCTCCTGGTCGCCGTCGCGGTCATGCTCTCGGGCTGCACCTCGGCCCCGGAGACGCCGACGATCCGGATCACCGCGCCGGCCAACGGCGCGACCGTCCTGGCCGGCGACGTCCGGGTCGATGTCGATGTCGAGAACTTCAACATCGTCGACAAGGCGGGCCAGGCCCCCGTCCTGGGCGAGGGGCACGTCCACTTCTACATGGACCTCACCACGCTGCCGAGCACGGCCGGCCAGCCGGCGACCCCCCCGGACCCGGGGATCCTCTGGGCCCATGTCACGGACGATACCTACACGTTCACGAACGTCTCGCCCGGGGTGCACACCTTCGCGGCCCAGCTCGTGAACAACGACCACACCCCGGTGGTGCCGGTGGTCTCGGACACGGTCACGATCACCGTCACGACACCGGGCTGACGGCGGCGGACGGCGCGGGGGCCGGTAGGGGAGGGGATGGCCTCTTTCGTGCCGGCTCCCGGCGGCGATGACCTTCGAGAGCGAGGAGGGTTCCGACGAGGCTCGGGACTTCTTTCTCTTTCTCTTTTCTGTACCTGAGTACGTACTGGACCTTGGATCCGTGTCAAGAGAGCTAGTAGCTCGAGAGCTTGTTGCTCTCTTGACACGGATCCACGGTGATTCTCTCTCTCTCTGTTGTACTGGTACTGTGTACACACTTGTGTAGACAATGCTGTTCTACACAAGTGTGTACACAGCAAGTGGAGGTGGTGACCAGTGAGAGCCGATGTGATGATCATGTTTCATGAAAATGCTCTCTCTCTCTCTCTCTCTCTCTCTCGTACGATCCACTGTGTACACAACCAAACAACCACTGTGTACCCTGTGTACACAGTTCGCGGAAGCGGTTACCGTTGAAGACCAATGAGATGATTGTGACCGGGTAATCGCCCTTCTTCTCTCTCAGTTCGTACGGGAGCTGAGAACAATATCCAGTGAGGATGTCGCTCGCGAGCTACACCGGCACTGGACACCTCTTTCACTGGTGAGGGGACGGTGGTCCGGTTCGCGTACTGTCTCTCCATAGTCGCTGTTTCGAGCCGGCCGCACCGTTCCCGCAAACAGGGGGATATCACGCCGCGGGAGACCGGCGGGACTCTCCCGGGGCAGCGGTCTTCCGGGCCGCTGGGATCCTGTTCAGCCTTCGAGCACACCCGTGTATTCCAATGAAGATCAAACCCGCTGGCTACTCGCTCCCTTTCTCCATCGCGGGAACGAGGTCGGCGAATACGAAAACAAATATTTAAGTCAACCTCTTGCAATAACTATCACTCAGGTGGCCTGCGTGGGTGGTGGCTCGAACGAGGACGCGCTCTCCGAGATCGTCGGGTTCGTGCTGATCCTCGCGCTGGTGGTCGTGGCCTCGACGCTCTACCTGATGTACGTGGTGCCGGCCGAGGGCCGCGAGGACGAGATCGAGCATATGAACAAGGTCCAGGACCGGTTCGTGAGCTACAAGACGTCCGTCGACGGGCTCTGGATGCGGTCTCTGGCCGACCTCTCGATTCCCGGGACCCGTGGCGTCTCGCTCTCCACGTCGTTCGATCTTGGCACCGGCGGCGGCAACACGCAGTCGAGCGGCCTGTTCCTCTCGTTCATGCGGCCGATCGGGACTGCGGCTCGGATGCAGACCAAGCTTGGTATACCAGCCGACGATCCCAATGATGATCGGATCGGTCTACAAATAAACAACGAGAATCTCTTCCCGGAACTGGATCCAGCGGGCGAGGATGCTTATTATGAGATGCCGGTTGGCTCCCTGAGCTACCACACGGACAACTACTACTGGATCCAGCAGAACTATTACTACAAGCTCGGCGGGATCTTCCTCGAGCAGCCCGGCGAAGGAGTCTCGGTCAAGGTCGCTCCGCCCATCGCGATCTACCAGGTGACAGATGCCTCCACCGGCCAGCAGGTACCGAAGGTCAGCATCTCCCTGGTCAATATCAACAGCGATCCCTCCACCGTTGGCGGAACAGGCCCGTTGCGCATCGAGACCCGCCTCCGTGAATCAGGAAAACCGCTCTACCGGAACGAGAAGGTCGATAGCGTCTTTTTATGGGTCTACGCCAAGGACCACGAATGGGCCGAGGCGTGGCGACAGGTATTCTTTGACGCGGCGTGGAAGAGCGGATTAGCCGGTCCCGACGATGTCCTTGACGATCCCACAACTTATCACGATTGGTTCTACATACCCAAGCTACCCAACGACGAAGCCCATCTCGAATACAATATTGCTAAACTCTATGTCCGCCACTACCCTCTGGACGAGACAATAAAGGATGTGTTCCTCGATCTGACCGAGGCGAACCTCCAGGTGACGTTCGAGTATGACGAATAAGGAGGACGCCGTTTCGGGGGCCATCGGTGGCGTTTTGCTTATCGCCCTGGTGCTCATCGGTGCAGCCATCGTGGGTACCTACGTGATGTCCCAACCCCTGCCCGAAAAGATCCCGAAGGTACAGTTCAGTGTCAAACAGAGCGGTGACACACTGTATCTCATACATGAAGGGGGGGAGCCTGTTCTCGAGGGAACAGTGAGACTTGACATTGATGGGGTCAAGTCTGACCATCCCATCTCCGATTGGAAATTTGGAGGAGAGCCCGTCACGATCGATGTGAGCAGTGCAGGTTCTAATCCGCATATCTCGGTCGCCCTCGTTTACACAGGGAACTCCGGTGACACTCTGCTTCGCTCTGTCAAGTCGCCCGATGGTTTCGAGTACAAGTTCCCCGTCTATGATCCGGCCGAAGTCGTGGATCTCCCCGCTCCCTGGCCTACGTCCGGCCCGTATACCGGACCTCTCCCTACCTACCCTTGGCCAACAGGAGGGTTCGTTCCGCAACCGACAATCCCGCCCCTGACCGGCTCGCAGCACGTCTACGTGGCGGCTGCGGATTCGACGGTGATACCGCCCGTCCCTCCCCTCTTCGTCTGTGACGGTGACGATGATGAGCGGGAGATCAACGAGGCACTCGGCTCAAGTCGGGGCGTGACCGTCGAATTGCTCGACGGTACCTTCCACTGCTCCGGCCGTATCATCATGCGCGAGTACACGACGCTCATCGGACAGGGATCGTTTGCTGACGATGACTCCTTAACAACCACGATCGAGATGATCGCCGCCAGCGGTCGGACGAGGTATCTACCAATCGAGATCGGAGCCGAGAACGTGAATCTCGGTGGTGTCGTTGGTGACGAGCGGAAAGGGTTCACAATCCGCGGAAATGCCTTCGTGATGATCACGAGGAGCCATGTCCGGGTCCAGGATATCTACGCGAGCAGCGTTGACCTGAACGGAGTCCGCCACAGGGCCGCAGGAAACGGGATGTTCTTCGTCTGGGTGGCCGACCCCGTGGCGGTAGTCGATGATGTCGAGTTCTACCGGTGCGAAGCCTACCAGTGCTCGACGCACGGGTTCAACATGAACCAGGACTACGACCCCGACAGTCCCGTCTATCGCGCCACCACCAATATCCGGTTTGTCGAGTGCCGGGCAGCGCTCTGTGGATATGGTCTCGAGGGTGACGCTGTCTATGGCAGCCCCGGCCAGACGGTGAGCGCCGACGAGGCATCGCGATCCGAGTGGATCACCGGTTTCGACTTCCACGAGTGGCAGGATCTCGTCAACCTCGAGGTCATCGGCTGTGTGGCCGAGGATAACTGGGAGTCAGGCTTCCATCTCGAACCTGGAGCCCGGTATTCGAATCCCCCCGGGCTCCGCACCATCTCGCAGAACATCGTCTTCCGGGATTGCGTGAGCAGCAACAATGGACAGCGGAATACCCATGCCGGCCGGTTCTTCATGTCCGGCTATTACTTCTCCCGCGATACTCGCCTGGAAAACTGCAGATCATTCAACAATCGAAATGCTGGCTATTACATTCACAGCGGTGAGGACTGTGAATTTACCAATTGTGAAGATGAAGGGAGCACCTACGGCTGGAAGATCTGCAAGGATACCTCCGACGTCACGATCGATGGATGTCGATCACGGGATAATTCCAGGTGGGCTTTCTGGATCTCGTTCTCGGATCATATCACGGTGACCGACTTCCAGCACACCAGTGTTACGGGAGACCGGGGTTTCCAGAACATTCTCGGGTGGTACAAGGACGAGGCGAAGTACCAGCAGCCGGTCAGGGACTCCGAGTTTCATATCACGGCCATCGGGAACGGGATACCGATCATGAACCGGGCCGGTAGCAACAACGAGTACTTCCTCACGTACGGGTGATTCGGGAAATGCAGAGCCATTGCAATAAAGCACGGGAGCACCGGTCCGACGGCATCTCCGAGGTCGTGGGCTTCGTGATCATCCTCGGTGTAATGGTCGCCGGCATGTCCCTATACCTGACGTACGCGGTTCCCGTCCAGGGCAGGGAGGAGGAGATCAAGGTGATGGACAGCGTGCGGGCATGGTTCGTCGACTACAAGAGCGGCGTCGACCAGCTCTGGCTCAACAGCCCGCTCGCCCCGGCGAGCTTCGACGGAGAGGACTCGACACTGCACGGTTCGACGATCGGCCAGGTGACCCTCCGCAACGTGATCGATACGGGAACTGTTCGTGAGAAGGGATTCGTTGGCCGATACCTTCCGCTCCTCGCACCCATCCCGGCTTCGGCAGAGGTGTCGATCAGGAGTAACGAGTTTCTCACCATCGAGGTGAGACCGGAAGGCGCCACGGACCCGGAAAAAGTGTACGACAGTAAAGTAGCTCCCGCGTTGTCGTACTCCTCGCATAACAACTACTACCTCCAGCAGGAGTATTTCTATCAGCTCGGCGGGGTATTTCTCCGGCAATGGGACATGAAGGGAGGACCGAATGCCGAGCGTGTGACCCTGATCGCATCGCCGCCCCTCTCGCTTCACCTGGTCGAAGAGGGCGGCGAGTTCAAGACCACGGTCTCGTTCGTAATTGAAAACCTGGACGTGACGACACGGGGGATCGGATCGATGTCGCCGATCCGTGTCTCCACGCGGCTCAAGGAGGACCCGGCCATACCGCCCCTGACTAGCGGCGGCCCGTTAGCGCGTACTTATTCAGAGGTGATCCTGACCGTCGCGGCAGCCGATGACAGGGCCGCGGAAGCATGGGGGCAGGCCTTCTCCCGTGCCGCGACTCGAAACGGGTTCGATCCAGGTTATTACACAATCTCCGTGGATCCGAGTCAGAATCTCGCGAGGCTCAGCGTCAATGGTCCAACGGGGGAGAACGACGTCTATCTCGAACTGCTCGAGGCGAACTTCGAGCTGGGCCTGGAGAATGTACCGACAATGATCGAATAGGAGGATTGGGATGAATTCTATGAAGAGTAGGGAAACGGCCGCGTCCGAGGTGATCGGCGCCGTGCTGCTGATCAGCCTCGTCGTGATCGGCGGCGCTGTTGTCGCGGCCTTCGTATTCGGGCAACCCGCACCGAAGGAGCTGCCGGATGTGAACTTTGGCGTTTACAAGGAGAACCCAACGAAGCTGGTACTCCACCACACCGGCGGAGACTCGCTCCAGTGGGGTGACTATAGCGTCTACGTCTATCCGACAGGTCCGGGGAGCGGTTCCGCTGTGACAGACCGCGTCGATGACCACCACAAGGCGAATCCATGGTCCTCGGGCGACGATATGACGATTGATGCTACTGGATACCCGGAATATGAAGAAATCCTTCAAGGAGCCGGAAGAGTCGTGCTTTCGTACAAGGACGGTAGCGCCGGCGAGACAGTCCTGAGAAAGGTCGTTATAGAGGATGGCGTCTCTCCTGTCTTCCCTGGAAAAATATCTGGACATAAATATGAAACCACCGGGAACGGCAATGACGATAAGGATAATCTCAGATTCCCTGGTGTCGTGGAGATGATCCTCCTCAGGGAAAATTCCGATGGAGATTTCGTTCAGTACGGACCTACCAAGTGGACAAGGGTGGGGGATGGTTACTACGAATTCGACAATCTGCCGACCGAGAACGAAAAATATATCGTTAAAGAGAATCTGGCGTCTCTGACGGGCTGGGAGGCTGTAAAACCCAACACGGATGGAACCTCACACACGCTCACTCTCAGCAGGGGCAACCCGACCAGGGAGGTCGACTTCAAGAACAGGCGCGCTCCTCCCACGACCACCGTTAACACCCAGGCGACGACAACAACCTCCACCACTACAACGACGCCGACCGTAACCCAAACCGAAACGGTAACCGTTACGCCGACCCCGATACCAGCCACCATTTCGGGTCATAAATACCGCGTGGACGAGAACGGCGTTGAGATGGCCAACCCCTATGTCAGCGGCATCACGATCTACCTGGAAAAACTCGTGCAGGTCAATAACAACAAATGGGAATGGCGGGTTGTCGCCTCCAATCAGACGGACGCCAACGGCTATTACGAGTTCCCGTCCCCCACGGACGGGGGAACCTACCAGCTCCGCGAGGACCTGAACAGTGCCCTCTACACTGTGTACAGCCCGGCGGGGGGCATCATCAGCGGGGTACTGCCTGGCGCAACGAACCAGGACTTCAGGAACACGCCGATCGTCGGAGACGGGGTCGTGATGTACCTGAAAAAGGATGTCCAGGATAACAACGACGGCATCGATAACGATGGAGGGTACGTCGTCGACGGGACATACCTCCAGGGCGAGGCGTCCGGTGGGGATACGGTGACCATCAACGGGTACACCTACGTGTTCGATAACAACGAGGAGTTCCGGTTCACCATCGACGGAGACCAGTATTCGGGCGAGTTCATGCTCACGGAGCATGACATCACCAAGCTGACATTCAGGGTCAAGTTCCAGGTGCGAGCGAAGAATGGGAAAGACTGGGTCACGCCGGAAGGCATGGGGTCTGATCCGGTCATCGGCAAGCCAACGTCGCTTCTGATCAACCAGCTCAACAAGAACACAATCAACCCGGAGTCCACGCTGACCTACCGGTTCCCGCAGTACGTGGATACCGATACCCTGCTCCGGCTCAACGGCAAGGTCAGGATCGACAGCCCGGCAGACAATACGTACCTCGAGTTCACCACCCTTCACATCGTCCACGACAACCGGTACGGCGAGGGGTTGAACACGATCTGGATCATGCTCGAGCCAGGATACGACTACATCCTCGCACAGGGGGACTGCCTCTCCCCCTGATCTTTTGACCTATGGTGACCTCACGACCAGGAAACGAGACCGCCAATGCCGAGGTCCTCGGTGTCGTCATACTGATCGCGATCTTCGCGATCACGGCCGGTATCATATCGGCGACCACCTTCGCGTCGCCGCAACCGGTAAAGGTACCGGCGGCCTCGATCGAGATAACCCAACCTTCCCAGACCTCGGTCCATTTCGCCCACCGGGGAGGTGATCCACTTCCCCTGGCGCACCTGGTCGTGCGATGGATAAAGGCCGATGGCACGTCCGGATCGACCGAAGGAACCGACGAGCTCCGTGCCCTATTCCAGCTCGCGAGCGACGATATCGTCCTGGGCAACGGGCTCAGCAGGGAGATCCTGGAGGACTGGGACGCCGTTGCGCTGAACTGGAGGAGCGACGGCGGAGAGGCTACAATCGCGGTCTGGGACCCCCAGAGCCTCGGTCTGGCCGGCTCGGGCGCTCCCTTTACACCTGGAGCACCGTGGAAACCCCGTACGCAGCCCGCGCTCACCCCGCTACCCGTTCCGTCCGTTGAAGCGCTCAGCGCGGAGTTCGTCGTACCAAGCTCGCTGACAGTTGGCCAATCCTTCACGTTCACGAGCACGGAGGCGAGGGCTACGAGTTTCCTATGGAATTTCGGTGATGGCACAACCTCGACACTGATGACCGAAACGCATGTGTTCCCTCGTGTCGGGATCTACTCCGTCTCACTCACGGTCTCGAATGCGGATACCAGCGATACGGTCGTGCATACCATTAGCGTCGGTCCCGGATCGCCGGACGAACCTCTCAGATTCGAGGTCTCCCCAACGCTGGGCATCGGGCCGCTGGAAGTCACCTGCACCGATACAACCCATATCGGCCAGACATTGTGGCAGTGGAGATTCACGGATGGTCTCACGGGCAGGGTTCTGGAACAGACACCCCGACTTACCGAGGGCGTGGGCAGATCCTATCATTACGTATTCAATAACCCGTCGGTCGTGAGTGACAACGTCTGCACGGTCGACCTCACGGTGTGGTCCCCCTATGCCGCGGATCCCATCGCCTTCGAGACGCAGACGGTGACTGTCGCGCCTCCGCTTCGGGCGGACTTCATCTCGGACGTCACCGTTGGCATATCGCCCCAATCGGTCCAGTTCACGGATACATCGATCGGGCACCCCCAGACCTGGGCATGGGACTTCGGTGACGGTTCTACCTCGACCGAGCAGAACCCGGTCCATACATACACGGTTACCGATCCGAACCTGCCACAGACCTTCACCGTGACTCTCACGGTTACCGGCTGGGGCCAGACCAGCAGTCTCTCGAAGGATATCGTGATATGGCCTCCCGTAGTCGCGGATTTCACAGCCGATAAAACAGAGGGAGAGGCAGGGCTCATCGTCCAGTTCACGGATCTCTCGACCGGGCAGGTCAGCAAATGGCACTGGGACTTCGGGGACGGTACCAGTTCGGATGAACGAAACCCCCAGCACACCTTCATGAATCCTGGCAAGTACGATGTAACCCTGTTCGTGGAGAGGGAGGCGGAACCGCACAGCGTCGATCCGAAGACTCTCCCCATATACATCCGTGTCGGGCCGGAGGTCATGACCGACTTCACCGCGACCCCGACGACAGTTGCCACGGGGGTAGAGGTCCAATTCACTGATCTATCCACGAGTGCCGACCCGGTCGTCAGCTGGTCATGGGACTTCGGAGACGGGTCGATACTCGAAGGGACCGACCCTGCCGTTCATAAGAACCCGAGACATGCCTACACGGCGGCTGACACCTACACCGTCACCCTGACGGCCGAGAACCAGTACCGGAAGAAGACGATGACGAAGGTCGGGTACATCACCGTGTATCCAGCGGTTGTGGCTTCGTTCACAGCAGACCATACGGCAGCCCCGATTGGCGGGCTGATCTCCTTCACCGACACCTCAACCGAGTCCCCGACCAGCTGGTCATGGGACTTCGGCGACGGCACGATCGAAGTAATTCAGAACCCATCACACACATACACCGCGGCGGGCGTCTATTCTGTCACGTTGACTGCGTCGAATGCCTACTCGACCTCACCCCCCAAGACCCGCATCGACTACATCACTGTCTTCGAGCCGGTCACGGCCGCTTTTACCGCGGACCCGCTCGAGGGTTCCACCCCTCTCACCGTGACCTTCACCGACGGCTCGACCGGCGATGTGGACACCTGGTCCTGGGACTTCAATGGCGACAACGTAGCGGACTCTGACCTTGAAGCCCCGTCCTACACCTTCAGCGCGGCGGGCGATCACGTGGTGACCCTCACTGCCTGGAACAAGCTGCGACCGGACCTCACCTCCACGGCGAGTGCCACGATCAAGGTTGACAGCCTGCCAACCGCGTCGTTCACAACCTCCACGTCGTCAGGTTCCCGACCTCTCTCGGTGACCTTCACCGACACCTCGTCCGGCAACCCGGTCTCATGGTCGTGGGACTTCGATGGGAATGGTACGGTGGATGACACGACCCGGAGCCCGACGCACACATACGCGACGGCCGATACCTATACGGTCAGACTCACAGTCAGCAATCAGGCTGGAGGCTCCTCTCCCGCGACCACGACGATCGTGGTGACGTGACCCCGATCGATATCGGGGCCGGCTCTGCCGGTCTCCGATCGATTTCACCACCGTCGGCGAAACTCTCATGCTCTCCGTCGTCGGAGTAAACACCAGTGCCCTTTTACTGCCTTCGCTGCGGTGAGTGTTGCTCGGCCATGGGCGACGTCCATGCCATCGAAGGTGACCTGCGCACAGGCCGCTGTGTCGTTGTCAACCGCTACACGGGCGAGCGGACACCGGTAGCAGTCGACCCGGACAAGATCACCGTCCTTGACTCTCCGGCAATTCCCGGTGCCTGCCCCCTTTTCCGCCACGATAACGATGGACGCGGTATCTGCCCGGTCCATGAAACGTGGCCGGAGGTCTGCGCCGATTACCAGTGCTGGCGGGTCCTGGTGATGGATGGCGCCGGCCGTCGGGGGGCGAGGATCATGGGCACCCGTCACATTGCCGTAGACGACCCAGGGCTCGATGTCGTACTTGCGCCATACCGCGAGCGAATGGCTGGCATTGTCGATGATGCCACATGGCAGGATGTTCTCGTCGACATCCTCGAGCGTGCCGGCTACCGGGTCATTCAGTGATATGGCGGGCGTCGGAATCTCGTAAGAGTACCGGCGAAACCGAAAAGGGAACCTTCTCTCGATAAGCAGACGAAAGGCATTCTCTCAGGATCACTCGATGCATCTGCACGGAATCCGTTGATCCAGAATTCGCAAGGGGACGGGTTCCCATGCTTCGGTTCATGCCGGTCGGTATGGGTTGATACCGGTCAAATCCATGTAATTGGAAAAAGGATACAGAATTTATCCTGGAAAATGAGAAACATCCAGGATTGCCGATAAATAAAATAACAATATTTATGATTTTGAGGAATTACATGTCCAGTAGAAACACTTGCCGGCCGACACCGCGATGTCGGATCGTGATGCAGGATGGATGACAATGACAGACAACAGGAAATATCTACGCGCGGCGAACCGGAGAGGTTCTCTTATCGCTGTGTTGCTGTTTTGCGCTGCCCTATTGCTCGGGACTGCCGCACCTGTGATGGCGGATCAACCGGACGTAATCGCTGTGGGAAGCTCCCTTGATCAGGTGAAGTTCGTCGATATAACCGATCCTTCAGCGGGTGTGACCACGATACCGCAGCCGGTACCAGTTTTCAACAACCCCGCTGATGTCGCCATCAATACTGATTGTGGATTGGTATTTATCGTACAGACAATCTACGGGCTTCGAACTACCACTGGGTACCTCTTCGTCGCCGATCCCACGCAGAACCCTCCGATCGCGACCACGTTAAACTTGGGCACTTATATTCCAACGCAGATCGCCCTCACCACGGCAGGAGACAGAGTAGTTCTCGGAAATGATAGGGATAATAAAATCAAAATCATAGATCCTCGCGCTTCCACGATTCTGCAGATTCTGACCATTTACAAGCAGTCCGGGACTAGCTCGTTAAATGATCGACCACGGGCAGTCGGGTATACACACGACGGCCGACTCGTGGTCGGCGTTCATAATCCCGGGGGGAACTTCGTAAATATTTATGGTGTAACGGTCGACGGTTCGACTCCTGAAATCCCTGATAAGACCATCGGCATCAGCGCGTCTCCTGGTAGGCTGGCGATCGATGCATCTCCTTTCGGGAAGACCGCCGTGATCTCATCAGAGGATGGCGATACGATCTCGATAGTGGATCTGGAGACCTTCAGTACAACCGATCAAACTGGTAGCCAAACGGGGATCGACGAACCCGGTGATCTGGATATTACTGCCAACGGAACGCTCGCTCTCGTCCCGAATACGGCCGGCACCACAATATCGGTCGTTTCTCTCAGTAATCCCACGGAGCCTCGAACTCCCATCGAGGTCGGAACTTCTCCCCAGAGTGTGGCGGTCATTGACAACAATCATGCGATCGTCGCGATGAGCGGGGGTGGAGCCAAGATAGTCGATCTCCGGACGTCCCTGGTCGTCGAGACCGTCTCCGATCTCCCGGGTATCTATCATATCGCAGTCGCCCCATGGCCATCGTTCACCGAGTCGCCTTTGCTGACTGCAGATGCCGGGGGACCGTACTCCGGCATCGAGGGAACCGAGGTTACACTCTCGGCTGAGGGTTCTTTCGGTAGTGATATCGCGACGTACGAATGGGACTTCGACGGCGACGGGAATTATGAGTCTACGACCACGTCTCCAACGGCAACGCACACATGGTCCGATGA
>Ga0255344_1004044_pt1 | contig 15406 bp, 15 predicted proteins | sample wastewater_treat_5_FD_192414 | JGI IMG/M metagenome (GOLD analysis project Ga0255344, IMG submission 192414) | Wastewater microbial communities from Lulu Island WWTP, Vancouver, Canada - plant18 | ecosystem: Engineered > WWTP > Wastewater > Unclassified | place: Canada: Vancouver, British... | reverse complement strand
TGTGGAGATGGCATAACCGCCACGCATTCGGGAGTTATGGTGACTCCCTGAGCGCGTGGCTTCCGAACAACCGGATTGATTGATGGTTTACCAAAACAAAAAGTGCGAAAAATTGTTGACACTACCAGTACTTATACCTTTCGCGCGCGCAGCAAATCAATCTCTACGCTGCTTTCCAAGTGAAAGTTTCGCCTAATTATCAGCGGAAATCAAAATGATTTGTTAAATTATCTCACAATTTTAAAAATATCTTTTGCCTTTGGATCGGCGGCGGAGCGCAGAAGTTCAAACAAAATCATCTCTGCGCTGGCTACCTGCGCACCGGCTCTTTTCATGGCGTTGATACCTATCTGGCGGTTTTCCGGCGTGCGCGAGGAAACGGCATCGGCAACCAAATACACACTGTAGCCGTTGGCGAGCAAATCCAGCGCCGTCTGATAAACGCAAACATGGCTTTCAATTCCGGTTAAAACCACATACCGGCGGCTAAGTGACTCAAGTTGTTCACAAAACTGCGTATTGAGCCAACAACTAAAACTTTCTTTAGCAATCGGAGTAATATCTTCAATCTCAACAGCAACGGGAGGTATGGTCTTACCCAGCTTCTGCGGCGTTTGTTCCGTAACGATAATCGGCAGGCCCAGCGTTTTGAATCCTTTAATCATCTTGATGGTGTTGGCAAAAATATTTTCTTTATCGAACATGGTCTGAGCAAGATTACCCTGAATATCAATAACAACCAGAACTGCAGCAGTGCGGCTGAGCATAACAATACCTTTTTCTTTTTATCCAAAATTATTATTTTGCCGCAAAAAAATCTTCAAGCATCTTGTTGACTTGTTCGGCTTCTTCATGCTGTATCCAATGCGTTGCTTCAGCAAATTTCGTCAGTTTACCCTGTTTGCAGTAAACCATGCTTTCATCGGCCATTTCATGAAGCAACGCGATGTCTTTCATGCCCCACAAAAAAATCATGGGCATTTTTACGTCATAGCTCATTGGTGGTTCCGATGGCACCTGAATCAACGCACGGTACCAGTTGACCATCGCCGAAAACGCACGCGGTTGCGCAAAAGCTTTCCTGTACTCTTCAAGTTCCTGTTCGGTAAAAGCCCCTTTGTTGCTGGACTTAGCCAATATTTGCACAGGCCATTCATAATTACCAGCAGAAGCGAATTTTTCCACAACCCCAGGCAACTGAAAATAAAAGATATACCAGCTTTTCTGCATTTGCCGAGGATTGCCAAAAAGATTTTTAGCCATCACTTTGGGATGCGGAACATTCATAATTACAAGCTTTTTTATGCGTTCGGGATACTTGAGCGCTACCCACCAGGAAACAGAAGCGCCCCAGTCATGACCGACGAGAAAAATCTTATCGCGCCCGTAAGCATCAATGAGACCGATAATGTCTTTAGCTAATTCATCTATCTTATAAGCGGCAATGCCATCGGGTTTATCGCTTAAATTATAGCCGCGCTGATCGGGCGTAACAACAAGATAACCTTTATCGGCAAAGTAACCTATTTGTTTACGCCAAGCATACCAAAATTCCGGGAAACCGTGCAAAAACATAACCAGAGGACCGTCTTTAGGACCTGATTCCATGACATGCAAGCTTATGCCATTAGTTTCAATGAATCGTTCGCGTAAATCACTCATGTAATCCCCCTCCTTAATTTATATTGACCATGCGGCTTTTGCGCCATCCGTGGTCGCTTCGATAATTCTACGCGGAGCCACTGCATCACCAACAATAAAATGACGGATATTCTTTTTGGCCAGCATGTCTTTGAGCTCGTTTCTGGGCGTAACACCGATGGCCACAACCACCTGATTGACCGGAGAGAGTTTGTGCTCCTCGCCTTTTTTGTTGACGATTACGGCATTCTCTTCAATTTTCTTTACTGTGGTGCCCAGCATCAGCTTGATATCTGCCGCCTGAAGCCGGCGGTACAACATCTGGCCGTGCGCGGCCTGCGGCAGAACCGGCGGTTTGGTAAGCATCTCAACAATCGTTATATACTTAACGCCTTTGTCGCGCAGATAATCGGCGGTCTCCATGCCCACTAATCCTCCACCGATGATCACAACATGGTCACGGCCTTTTACTTCGCCATTAAGAATCTGCCAGGCATCACAGACGACGGAGCTTCCGATTCCTTCCGCCGGACAGGCGGTTTTATCCGCGCCGATGGCCAGAATTACCGCTTCGGGTTTTCCTTTTTCTACCATTTCTTCCGTAACGTTCGTGTTGAGTTTTATTTCCACGCCTTGACGTTTGCATTTATCTGTCAGTGTTTTTATGTACTTGGCGTAAATTTCCTTATGTGGAGCCTTGGCCGCGTAAAGAACATTGCCGCCGGTATGCTTGTCCCGCTCAAATAAAGTGACCTTGTGGCCTAATCTTGCCGCTTCTGATGCCGCAGTGAGCCCCGCAGGACCAGCGCCAATTACCCAAACCTTGCGGCTGGTTTTGGCGGGGCCTTCCGGATAAATCAGTTCTTGCCCAGTTTGTGGATTGATCGCGCAGCGTATCGACTTCAGATCTATAGTAAGTCCCTCAATACATCCCTGATTACAGGCCAAGCACTCAAACGTACATTCGGGATGACCTTCAATGGCGTTTTTCAGAAAATCGGGATCGGCCAAATGCTGGCGTCCTACCGCAATCATATCCGCATCGCCGCGGGCAATAACCTCATCCATGAAAAAAGGATCAGTATAGCGTCCCACAGAAATAACCGGTACTGTGCTTACATCCTTTATCTTTCTTGCCAAGTGTGACTTAAATCCGGGAGCATATTCAATAGGTGCGCTGGCGTTAGGCGTGTCGTTATTCACCTCGGGATTACCATGCGTACCGAAAGAAACATTAATAACATCCGCACCGGCAGCAATAAGATCCGGAACAATTTTTTGCATATCCAAAATAATATAACCGTTCTTTACGCACTCTTCTCCGGAAACACGGATAGATACCGGAAAATCATTTCCTACGCTTTTGCGCACCGCTCTGAGACATTCCACCATGAAGCGTGCGCGACCTCGAAAATCGCCACCGTATTTATCGGTTCGTTGATTGGAATGAGCGGAAAGAAACTGCATCAGAAGATAGCCATGCGCACCGTGCAGTTCCACAGCATCGAATCCGGCTATTTGAGCACGAAGCGCTGTTTTACCGAAAGCCTCAATTATTTCTTCTATCTCCTCCAAAGTCATTTCCCGCGGCGCTCCCAAAAAACCGTAGAGAAAACTGGGAATCGCCGAAGGCGCTATCGCCTGTTTATTCTTAAGTTTGATATAACTTTCCCGTCCACAATGATGAAGCTGCATAGCAATCTTGCCTCCCTGATCATGGACAGTTTCAGCTAGCTTACTCAACCCGGGTATGAATTTGTCATCCCAACCTCCCAGAGCGCTTGGACTAACATGCCCCGAGGGATGAACCGCGACAATTTCGGTAATAATCAGTCCCGCGCCGCCGTGCGCCCGTCTCTTGATATATGCGATGTTGGCATCACTGACCATGGCATCAGGGCCAGCCAGCGAAGTTCCCATTGGTGGCATGACCACACGATTCTTAAGTTCCATTGATTTTATTCGGATTGGTTTCAATAGATTATTCAATGTTTTCATAGGTCTCATTCCCCCAGTCTAAAAATAAAACTTCTACAAACCTTAGCGGCAGACAAAAGTACCGGCAGAATATTATTCTGCTGTCTTTTTTTCAGATATCCCAAACTTGCTAAGCATGATGAGCAAGCAACAGACCACCATCAATAATAATTTCAGCGCCTGTCGTGTAATTGGAGGCATCTGACGCCAGATACACCGCCGCGCCGGCGATTTCATCCGGCTTACCGATCCGTCCGGTGGGCAGAGATTTTTCCATGGCTTCTCTGGCCTTTTTGGCTTCTTCCGGCGAGAGATGGAACCAGTGTGAATTCATCATCTTAGTATCGATCGGCCCTGGCGCGATAGTGTTGACCTGAATGTTGTCGCCTGCAAGTTCCATCGCGAAGGCTTTGGTTATCTGCCGGCAACCAGATTTGGAAATGGAATAAATGCTTACACCCGGCTCCGGCTTAAACCCGTCGATAGAAGCGACGTTAATGATTTTTCCTCCGCCCTGCTTCTTCATGATTTTAGCCACGGCCTGGCTGACGAAATAAACACCTTTCAGATTGAGGTTCATGATGGTGTCCCACAGGCGTTCATCAGAATCCAAAACAGAAGCAATCGCGGGGCTGGCACCGGCATTGTTTACCAGAATGTCAATTTTTTTGTATTTATCCAAAACAGTGTTGACCATCTTCTGAATTTCTTCATACTTGCCCAGATGAGACTGCAGCGGCATTGCTTCGCCGCCGGCCGCCTTGATTTCTTTGGCGGTTGCTTCCAGATCTTCCATTTTACGGCTGGTTACTACTACTTTTGCTCCGGCCTTGGCGAGACCAAAGGCAATGGCCTGGCCGATTCCTCGCCCGCCGCCGGTAACGATGGCTACTTTCCCTTTTAATGAAAACTGGTTTAAATCGAACATGGCTTAAACTCCTTGAGTAAATTGATTATCTGTTAAGTTTCCCGTGTCCGCCTAACTAAAAAGGGGCGAACACGGGTTTTTCATCTTTGCGTATGCGCTTTTTGCCAAAAATTCCCTACTTACCTTTTTTGGCCTTGTTGGCATAAACAAAATTACCTTTGGCCAGCGCTTCACGGTCGCCACCACTCATACCGGCAATATATTTAACCAGCTTTTTCCGGGATTCAATATCGTACTGAGTGGTAATAGCAATCTGTTCCATAATAGGCGATCCACCACCGTGGTAGTTGCCAACATTTGAAATACCGCCCGTAGCCGAACACAGCACATCACCCAAATAGCGCCAGAATTGAGCCTGATCCTCCGCCGCCATGTTAGGATTACGCTTAGTGTATTTGAGTAAAAGCTCGCCTACTTCCTTATTGGTAAAATCTTTTTCATGCGGGAAGGTAGCGGCAACACCGCCGGAAATGTCGCACAAAATCTCGGCTTCACGATAAACCGCTTCGCCGGTCAAACACCTGCCGACGTTACAGTAGATTGAATGAGGGATGTAAGAACCGGGGCCATAAGGCATAAAACCAACACCAGGAATGTAAACTTCAGGTTTGCCTAAATCCGAAGCTGTATAACCAGCCGCGTAACCCAATTCGCTGGTTAGAATAATTTCCGCGAGTTTTTCGCGAATATGTTCCGCTTTGTGGACATTATTACACTCAGCCGCCAGCGCAGCCGTACCCAGAATAATGTCACCTATGGCCGGTTTACAACCTGAATAAGAATGACGATGAAACAAAGCAAAAAGCAGCGCTAAAACTCCGCCATGCTGATATTCACCCGCGAGGAATACGCGCTCCCACGGCACGAAGCAGTTTTCAAAAATCATATAGGAATCGGTGGAACCTGGCAAGAAACCGCGTTTGTAAATTTCACGCGGACGGAGGTTGTGAATGGTAACAACCTGCTTTAGCCCATCCCAGTCACCGGGAACAGCAAAAGCGACAGCATAATCCTTATCTTTTTCGCGAAGTGCTCTTGTGGGAACCACTAAAACTTCGTCCGCCACGGAAGCTTCCGAGATGTGGAGTTTGCAACCCTCCACAACAATACCATCTTTAGTCCTTTCTTTGATGTAGACGTAAGAACCGGGATTGGGCTGGTCCGCAGGTCTGAGCAGTCTGTCACCTTTTGTGTCCGTCTGCGCGCAGCAGCCAACCATGTCTTCAGTCTGAAAACGGGTAAGCCACTTTTTGAAATTTTCATGATATTGAGTGGCGCCTTTGTTTGCTTTATCTGCTTCATAAGAAACATTGTAAATGGCATTAGTCGCGTCAATCCCCATACAACGTTGAATGCAGCCGCCGACCTTCTGGCACAGCATTCTGGTCATATCCTGTTTTTTGTGTAAATCATCGGTGTTCTGGTGGATATGGTTAAAACGATTAATTCTTTCGCCGGTAAGATGGGAAATAGCCGTCATCAATTCCTGGTTTTCTGGCTTTTCCGCTTCATCATAGGTTGTACCAATCGTGTTGATACAATCCATATGTAACTCATCCGTCCTGTCAATTAGCTGCCCGTCAAAGTAAACATTCCGCTTCATTTTGGACAGTCTTTTAATATAGTCCTTTTTTGTTTTCATTACAACGATACTCCTTTCTCTTAATAACTTTTTAGTGTGTTTTTTTTATTTGGGGAAATTTCCCTGTTTCCTTTATTTTTTTATTTTGTTTGTTACCTTTTTCTATAATGAACTGAGCTAAGTCACGCGCGTCTTCCCTCTTCAAATAAAGAGTAAAGTGCGGTTCTTCTTTTCTTGCCCTAATACCGTCTAAAACAATTTCAATAAACGGATCGAGCATGTTCATTATGCTTTTTTCTTTTTTCGGCCTCCCCTGCATGTGCCAGTGAATAAACAAATGTTCCATCGTGCCCATAAGCATGGAACGAATCAAATAAGCGTCTGTATCTTCCCTAAAGGTTCCATCGGCAATGCCCTCACGAATACACTCAAGCAGCCGGTGAGCGGAACGCCGAATCGCTGCGTGCGCCGGTGTCTGACGAAACCTTTTGTTCGACATAAGTTGCAGCAAAACCAGCGCGGAATAATGCGGATTAGACTGGTAAAGATTGAAATAGGAAAGAAGCATTGCCCGCATTTTCCCTTCCACGCCTTTTATGTAGGGAAGAATCTTTGATGATTCGTCGTATGTCTGATTGGATATTTTTTCCGGAATGGCAAAAAGCAAATCTTCTTTGGTACCAAAATATTCGTAAATCGTTGCTTCGGAAACTCCGGCTTCCTTGCTGATTTCCGTTATTGTGGCATTCTGAAAACCTTTTTCCGCAAAAATACGTAAAGCCGCATCCATAATGCGGTCTTTTCTGGTTTTTGCCCGGCTGGAATCAGTCATCTAAAGGACACCTTTACTTTATCGTAAAGTATGCCATTATAGTGACACTGTCAAGTTTTATTTTATTTCATAGTGAGACTATGATATTTATCGAATAATCATAGTTAAATAACAATAAAAAACAATAATATTGATAGTTTGCTATTTCTTTTTCATTGTTTTGAGCTTTTCCTGCAGGGCGTCAATCCGCTGGTGGTTATCTTCAGAGCCGATATAACTTCTGAAGAGCCATTCCTGCAGGCGCATCGCTCCATCCAGATCTTCATTAAGAATTTTATTGGCCAGTTGTTTTGTTTCTTTGAGGCATCCTCTGTCGTAAGCGGCCATTTCCCGGGCGATCGCGGTAACCGATTCCAATAATTTCCCCTCCGGAAAAACTTTGCTTACATAACCCATTTTTTCCGCCTCATGCGCGTCGTAGATTCTGCCGGTGAGGGCCACTTCCTTGGCGCGCCCCAAACCGATAATGCGCCACAGCGGGTCCATAATCGGGGTAAGGGATAAAACAATTTCCCGCTGGCCGAACTTGGCGCGCTCAGAGGCGTAGCGGATATCGCACATCATCGTGAGATCAAAACCACCCGCGATGGCCGGGCCGCCCACAGCGCAGATAACCGGCTGCGGGCAAAATAAAATAGCGCGGTAAGCCCGGTGAAAAAGCGCCGTATACGCCTCGTTGGAAACTTTTTCCAGCTTCCTTATTTCATTGAGGTCAAATCCCGCGGAAAAATATTTTTCTCCGCCGGTAAATAAGATCACATGCACATCATCTCTCGCGCCCAGTTCGATAAATAATTTTTCGACTTCTCCCAACACATCCGGCGCCAAAGCGTTTCCCTTGTCCGGCCGGTTGATGGTAACCGTGGCGACTTTTTCCTGCACATCAAGCAATAAATATTTCAAAGTTATTTCTCCTTTATTTTTGATTATTCATATATTATGAGAAGCTCCTGATTTTTTCCACAATGGTCCGCGCTATTTCCTTTTCGGGAACGCCCAGCATATCAACGTTGTTCCCGGCGATAATAATCCAGCGGCGCGCGAGATTTCTTATTTCAGGTTTGTCAATGCAGGCGGAAATACACCCACACATCATGATTCCCGTTTCCCAAGGCGCAGTATTCATATCGCTGGTCAGCGTGAACCCCCAGGAAAGCATTTCTTGTATTTCACTGACAATACGAACCCTATCGATGGTCGGATTACAGCCGCCGCAATATCTCACCCCGATTAATTTTGTTTTCATGTATGGCCAATCGGTCAGTAAACTTAATCCTTAATTCCGGCGATTTCTTTGGCCAGTTTCTTCTTCTGTTCCAGATTCCCCTGACGCGAGATCATGATGCGCTGTGCCTGAGGCGAACCCGCGCCGTGCATTGATTCCGTACGGTAACCAACTGCGGCTGTACCCAGCGTAATGTTTTCCACCAGACGCATAATCCGGCAACGGTTTTCCGTCGGCACGCCATTAACGCCTTTAAAATACTTATCAACAATTTTGCCAATTTCCGGATGACGCAAATCTCTTTCCGAAGGCATGGTCACCATCAATCCGCCGGCAATATCTTCCGCCAGACGCGCTATTTCATACGGGAAACGCGTGACGTTTTGCTTGCAGACATTGGCCAAAAGCAGGTCAATAAGATAAGTTCCCGAAGCGGTTTTATGCCCCTGCGCGGAGCAGGCGATACCGCAGGAAAATAAAGTTTCGTTCAGATGAATCATTTCAATTAATTTGTCCTTGATGTGCGAGGCTTTGGAAGCACCATTGTAATCAGCCGCCAGCGCCGCCGCGCCGATGAGAACGTCTCCCACTCCGACTTTGCAGCCGCCGTAGCTCTGGCGATGATAACCGGCAAAACGCTCCACGAGCATTCCGCTGAATTCATACTCGCCGCACATAAACACGTTTTCCCAGGGAACAAAAACATTGTCGAAAACCATCAAAGCTTCATGCCCGCCGAAACGGCAGTTGCCCACGTCTATTTCGCCGCCTTCGAGCTTACGCGTGTCACAGGATTGTCGCCCGTAAATATACGTGATCCCATCAGCATCCGCGGGACAAGCGAAAGAAAGAGCGTAATCGGCATCTTCCTTGCCCATTGATACAGTAGGCATCACCAGAACCCAGTGAGAATTTATCGCGCCGGTCTGATGCGCTTTGGCACCGCGCACAACAATACCGTCTTTCCTTTTTTCCACCACATGCGTGTACATATCAGGATCGGTCTGCTTGCTGGGCGAAACTCCACGGTCACCTTTGGGATCGGTCATTGCTCCGTCCACGGTAAAATCGTTTTCCTGCACCATGTTCATGAATTTCGTAAAACGTTTGTGGTATTCGGTGCCGAGTTTTTGATCCATCTCATACGTCACGCTGTCCACCGCGTTCATCGCGTCCATGCCCACGCAACGCTGAAAACATGCCGCTGTTTTTTGTCCCAACAAACGCTGCATTTTCACTTTTTTAACCAGATCCTCGGTGTTTTGATGCAGATGGCAAAAGCGATTGACTTTTTTGCCGTCCAAGTGTGATTTTGCCGTCATTAAGTCTTCATGCGCTGGATCGTGCGCCAGTTCATAGGTCATTTTTACGGAATTCATCGACGGCCTGATAATGGGGTGATCCACGGGATTATCCACCTTCTCCCCCATCAAATAGACCTTAAATTTCATCTTTCGCAAACTATCTTCATATTCTTTACCAGTTTTTAAGGCCATAAATTTGTCGCCTCCTCAAATATCTATAATATCACTTCTTTAAAACAATCTGTTTTATTTCATTAATTTTACGAACAAATACCAATTGAATATCACCAAAATATTATTTATAGTCTAGGCATGAAAAGAAAAATTGTCAAATTGTTCAAAGACAAATTCTGAAATAAACTTCCCCCTTTAAATGTTCATTTGCGACAGTTACTCGCCGTGCTACCTTAAAGGGCCTTCAGGCTATAACCGGATTAATAAAAACCGTAAGAATTTTCGTTCTTTGCTTATTGTTTATAACGTTCGAGTGTCGTTAATAAAATCAGCCAACTGTTTTTCGCTTAGCCCCACACCCGGCTCTCCATCCAATCGTTTAATAATTCTCCCTTTTGCAAAAAAGAGAACCGTGGGAAAAATATCCACGGAAAATTCATCACCTACATTTTCCCGATCATCCTGAAGACAAACAAAATCCAAGTTTCCCTGCCGTGCATATCGTTCGAAAACAGGCAAAAATTTTCGGCAAAACGGACACCAAGATACGTAAAAAAGAGCAACAACTCTATCTTTCGTTTTTAACAAATCATGAAAACTCTGTTTATTGTCAACAAAAAAATATTTTTCTCTTTTATCCATGTGTTACTCTTTCAACAATACATCGTTTAGCCGCTTCGCTGATTTTCTCTATTGTCGGTCTTTACTTTTTTAATGGAGCGCCGGTCATAAAACGTGCCTGAAGCCTGCGCATACCAAGAAGCCAGCGGTCATAATCTGTTACTTTTCTCTGCATATATATTTTTACTTCAGGATGTGGCAAAATTAAAAATTCTTCTCGTTTTAAACCATTTATCACCTCATCTGCCAATTGCTCTGGTTCCATCAGTCCATCAACCGCCGCCACACCTCCGCCTTGCTTGGTCATTTCTGAACGTACAGCCTGAGGGCATAAAAGAAATACTTTGATTCCCTGATCTCCATAAGTGATCGAAATATTTTCGGCCAAGCCTACCGCAGCGTGTTTAGTGACAGAATAAGGTAGTGACCCGATTTGGCTTAGCAAACCAGCCGCCGAAGCCGTAACGAGCAATGCTCCTCCTCCTCGCTTAATCATTCCGGGAATAACCGCACGCGCCACAAAGACATGCGCCAAAACATTAATTTCCCATATGCGCTGCCAATCTTCATTCTTAACTTCCAGATCCCCTATAAAAATAATCCCGGCGTTTGAACAAAAAAGATCGATAAGCCCAAATTTATCTTCGGTAAAATTTACCAATCGTATAATATCTTCTTCATTTCTTACATCGCATGGCATTGCCAACCCATTTATTTCGGTGGCAACAATCCTTGCCCTGGCTTCATTAACGTCAGCAACAATCACCTTTTTTGCTCCTTCGCGGGAAAAACGACGGCACAAACCCTCTCCTATGCCGCTTGCACCACCTGTCACTACAACAACTTTATCTTTTACTTCCATTACATTGCTCCTCTGAAATTTTTACCCCAAAATGAAAACATACATCACTATAAATTTTTATCGGTCCCATTGAACCGTTCATTATAAAGCATGCCGCAAAACAACCACTTCCGAATTTGCAGGAAGCGTCTTTTTGCTGATTTCTATCTCCGCTTTATCCATAATGCGAACATTTGCCTGTTTTTTGGTGAACTCCTCTACCGGTGCAATAGGAAACCCGCATTTATCAGTTTTATAATGCATTGGTATTATCACTCGCGGTGCGAGCTCCGTTACCATTCCGGAAGCTTCTGTGGCGTCGATTGTGAAAAATCCCCCTACCGGCAGCAAAACAATATCCGTTTTACCTATTTTCTTGAGCAGGTCAGCATCAAGCGCGTGGCCAATATCGCCGGTATGCACTAAAATCAAATCATCACAGGCAATAACGAAAATTAAATTATTGCCTCTTTCTTTACCTGATGAATTGTCATGGAAAGACGGCAATGCTTTTATCTTCACCCCGCGCACGTCATATTCACCGGCCTTATTAACCAGAACATATTTGCCGGGGATGGTCTTTGTATAATTATGATCGGCGTGATCGTGGCTGGTCATGACGATATCCGCTTCTTCGTCAATTTTTCCGTAAGCCAGTGCCCCGTCATACGCTCCTGACTCATAGGGATCTATAATGATTCGGGTGCCATTATCCGTGGTTATCTTAAATGCCGCGTGTCCATACCATTTTATTTTCATGGCCTATCCTCCCTTTGCTTTAGAATTATTTGGTGTTGAAAGGTATTTTTCCATACAAAGATAATTCTGTCAGTCCTTAAGGGATTTCTCCCGCGCCGAGCACACGGCGCGGGAGAAGCGACAAAATTTTTTTAATTTTTAGTGTCTGTCCGGAAAATAGAATTATCCCAGAAAGGTTTTATCTCTTTTCTTCTCGGCTCCGCCCTCAAGGCTTTCTCTATATCGGCATTGGTAAGTTCTTTGTTGGACATTTCTATTTTTATATTTTCGAGATCCGCGTCCAAAAGAATTGTCTTGGGCGCGCCTTTGGCGTTAGACCAAGGCTGCCACATCGGAAGACCTGAACCTTCACGGTTAGGATTTCCCGTGCGGGCAAAACTCGCCCAGTAATCCATTATTGCTTCGGACAGGGCAATTCTGCCCGGACGGTTCTTCTGGTTAAAGAAATAACCACCCATTGCTGTTCTTTCCGTACCAAAAACAAAATCGATTTCCGCGGCGTGACAGCAGCCAAGCAAGATATTAAAGGGAGGCGAAATTACACTCTTTTCAGCATTTCCTGCTCCCCATAAAAATTGATAAGCGTAAACATCCGGCTGCTGTGCATTTGATCTCAAAATTCTGGCTATATTATCCACCCCCATTACTTTCCAACCGTCACTTTGATATTTGGCAACCAGATTATAGAGTTCTGCCTTGGCCGGATCTCGGAAAAGCGAGCCGTCTCTTATCCAGGAAGCGAATGTTTTGTCCAAACGTAAAAATAATTTCGTCTCTTCTTTGTTTGTTCCCAGAATAACAGGTACTTTATTATATTTACCTCCCTTAAACGCTCCGTAAATATCCAGCGGTAAAACCGTGCCATCGAGAAAATTATTGGGAACACCGATCATCCCCACTACCGGACCTTCCGGGTATGCTTCCAAAAATTCTTCAGGTTTCTTCGATCTTAAATAAGTTTCAATTTCCGCCAAAGACATTTGCTTAATTATTACACCAGCAGCTTTTTCATCAGGAGCTTTCCCCTTTTTAACCAATAATCTTGCCAAAATTTCTTCGACATGTCGGGCGCCTTTTTCTGGGGTGCTTACCCGAACCCCGCCGCTTTGCGAAACGGCGCGATGAAAAAGACCCTCCGCCAGAGGCGAAGCCATTAAAGAAATGATATTAAAGGCACCTGCCGACTCTCCCACAATCGTAACGTTTCCCGGATCACCGCCAAAAAAATGAATGTTTTCCTGTACCCATCTGAGTGCCTGTATCAAATCGAGAAGGGCAAAATTGCCCGAATCGGTTTTTTTATCCTCCGGCTTGCCGCTTCTAAGTGCGGGATGGCTGAAAAAACCAAGAGGACCCAACCGATAGTTTGCGGTTACGACAACCATCTTCTTTTTTCCGGCAATGATAGAACCGTCAGTTTGAGAAAGCGGCGGCCACTGGATACTATTACCGCCGCCGTGTATCCAGAAAAAAACGGGCAGATTATTTTCTTCAGTATTAGGACGCCATACGTTCAAATATAAACAATCTTCATCGCCCTGAATGACCCACGGCGTAGAAGGGTTTCTATCGTGGTCAACGTATTGCGGGCATACTGCGCAAAATTTAACCGTTTTTAATGGCACGGCACGCTTTTCCAGGGGCTGTGGTTCTTTCCAACGCAATTCACCTACAGGCGGTTTAGCATAGGGAATGCCCTTCCAAGACTGTGTATTATTAGCGGCGTTTATTTCTCCGACAACAACTCCTTCCGCAGTCTGACGCTCAATTAATATCTGTTCCGGAGCTTTTGCCACGCTGGGAGGAGGAACAGCAACAGGTTTTACTGTGCACCCAACCAGCAAAAAAATTAATCCTACCAAAAAAAATGAAGAAATTTTACTTCTGCAATAAATACAAAATGTTTTTCCTTTTGTCATAATGGCCTCCTTATTAATTTTTATGGTTGAACAATTGGCTCCAAGAAAATACCTTCGGTGATATTTGCCAGTAATTTACATCAAGGTAACTCAGTTTTCAAATAAAAATAAAATATTCCAGATTCGCGTTTCCTGAGCCTCTCAGACCATAAATTTGCATTATTAAGTTTTAAATGTTATTTAATATACTAAGTAGTTCAAGAAAGGATATATTTTCATGATTGAAGAAATAAGAGATCATCTCTTCCGCATCCGGGTGCCCCTGCCCAACAGCCCGCTCAAAGAACTCAACTCCTTTGTCATCAAAACAGACAACCGCAATCTGATCATCGATACCGGCTTTAACTGTGAAGTCTGCTGGGAAGCGATGCAAAAAGGCCTGGCCGAGCTTGAAATTAATCTTTCCCAAACGGATTTCATGATTACGCATATGCATGCGGATCATTCCGGGTTGGTCGCGCGCTTGGCTGCAAAGAATAGTATAATTTACTTCAGCAGGATAGACGCGAAGGTTTTCGACAAAGACAATAAATGGAAGGATATGATTAATTACGCGCAAATCAATGGCTTCCCCGCTGATAAACTGATGCAAGCGCTTTACAATCACCCCGGCCATAAATACACTCCCAAAACCATGCCGAAATTTAATTTAATCGACGACAATGATATAATTGAAATAGGAGATTATCGCCTTAAGTGCATTGCCACCCCCGGGCATACGGAAGGACATATTTGTCTTTACGATGAAAATAAAAGAATATTGTTTTCCGGCGACCATATTTTGTATGACATCACTCCTCATATCGAATCGTGGGCGTATCAGATAAACGCGCTCAAAAACTATATGAACAGTCTGGACAAAGTTTATCATCTTCCGCTAGATATTGTGCTACCCGGGCACCGCACACTTTTCACCGACCTGAAAGCCAGAATAGATGAATTGAAAGAACACCACTTAGTCCGCGCCGATGAGGTAATGAATGTCTTAGGCAAAGAAGAAAAAACCGCCTACGACATCGCTTCCGGCATGACCTGGGACATTGATTGTGAAAAGTGGGAGGATTTCCCCGTCGCCCAAAAGTGGTTTGCCACCGGCGAAGCGATAGCCCACCTGCACTACCTGGAAAGTGAAGGTTCTATTAAAAGGAACATCTACCAAAATATAGTGACTTTTTCTGCTCGCCGCTAACAGCCACTGCGGAAAAATACAGTCCGTTTAAACATAAGAATGCCTTAAAAAAGCAAATAAGCTTGCTCTTTACCATACGTATGGATAAAACAACAATGTTTTTAAATACTTACTATCTAAACCATCCCGGAATTATTATTATTGTGAGTCATAAAATTGTGTGGTAATATACCATATATTTACATCCTTTTTAAAAGCCAAACAAAAAATAATCAAGGAGGGGTATATGAAAAAAAATATTCTACTGGCTGTATTTTTTGTTGAGCCTGTAGAAAAAGTCGATTTTTGCCATCAAAATACTTGTAACGGAACCGGCAATTTAATATAAAGATAACCGTCCAAATTGAATCCATCCGTGAGGTATTGCCGTGGCCCGATACAAGTCATATTCCTACGCCCAAGGTAAATTCATTC